>ERZ857984.640-NODE-640-length-38476-cov-29.094558_pt1 | contig 38476 bp, 38 predicted proteins | sample MGYA00519914_ERZ857984 | MGnify/ENA primary metagenome ERZ857984 (study PRJEB31778, sample SAMEA3449417) | human gut metagenome | biome: human gut; feature: human-associated habitat; material: faeces | place: United Kingdom | collected 2010/2012 ... | reverse complement strand
TGATCCAGCTCTCCTCGAAGGAGTTAAACGCATACATGTCCGCTTCCGGTACTTCCGGTGCTTCGCCTACATATACGTTGTCCAGGTAACCTTCATCATTGTTCCTGTCTACGCTGCCGTCCTTCGTGTAGCTCCACGTGAAGGTGTATGTTCCAGCGGCCGGCGCTACATAATAGAACTGCGTCCAGTCTACTTCGCCGCTTATGTTGCGTACCGCTGTTCCGTCTACTGAGAAGATCAGCTTATCGTAGTTCGCTTCGCTGCTCGTTGACCAGTCGAAGAACAGCGCTTCGCCTTCTGCCAGTTCTACTGTCGTCGTTACCGTCGACGTTGAGCTTTCTACTCCAGCATTGCCGGAAGCCGCATAGTTATCGCGTACTTCCCACGGATATACTTCGTCGTTCGTGAAGGTCAGCGTGCCGCCCTCTACGTTCAGCGCTTCGTCCAAATCGCCTGCCGGTGGCGGCGTCGGCGTTACGTCCGGCGTCGGTGTTACCGGCGGTACGTCGCCCGCTCCTGATACGACTACGTTATCAAGGAGGAGTATGTACATATCGCTTACATTGTGATGACGGAATGCGATCTGTATATCCTGGCCCGCGTATGCGCTCAGGTCTACCGTTACGTTCTGATATTCGCCCTGTACGGTGTTCGTCGGGTAACCGTTGTATACCACCTCGGTGTAACCGGACGGATCATTGCCATGGCCTACATATACGCTGTAGTTCTCTTCATTCCATTCTACGTCGGACGCACTATGATACCAGCTCAGCACGGCGTCCTCAGCAGGTACTGTGAACTCTGTTGAGATCATCCAGTTGTCTGGCGTCAGCGGCCCTACATAGTTGATGAAGGACTGTGAGAACGCGGCTTCGCTGCCGTCCTGGGCCGGAAGTTCGCCGGACCAGCCGGTGTTGTAGGTTCCCATCCAGTTGTTGCCATCATTGTCAGCGTCTACCAGCGTCCAGTTGACAAGGCCGTTTTCAAAGCTGTCTTCAAACGCGTTCTCGCCTACCGGCGGCGGCGTCGGCGTTACTTCCGGCGTCGGCGTTACCGGCGGTACGTCGCCTGATGCCTTGTACAGTTTGATCGGCAGATATGTTGCATTACCGTATACCCACAGGTCAAACGCCGGATGGTCTATATCGCTTGCCGTTTCGGCATACGACAGATGGTTCCACCGGCCAGCGTGCGGCGCGTCGGTTACCATGTTGCCGTTGCCGTCCCACGTCCAGTTGTAAGACGCGCTGTCCGCAAGGCCCAGCCACGCGTAACCGTTATGGGTTACTACTTCGCAGTACCTTCCGTTGCCTACGCTCTGGATTGTGCCCGCGGTCTCTGATGAGAATGTCCACAGGTGATTATCACTGTAGCCGCCTACGATAGCGTTGCCGCTCATCTGAGCCGGATCGCCTACCAGGCGGATGCTGTTGTTAGCGTCGAGCACGTTGCTCATCATCATGATCTGGCCGTTGTAATCAACCGCTATGATGTACTGCTCGCCAGGGATGATTTCGTTCGTCTCCACAAAGCCTTCGCCAGGAAGGTCAGGTGTAGGAGTAGGAACAATGGGCTCGTTGTTTACGTTAACATTGTCAACCCAACCGCAGTCGCTGCCGCTGTTAACGCTTCCATCCTTGGAATAGGTCCAGCTGAAGGTATATGAACCGTCAGAAGGAGCTGTCCAGGTGTAGGTAGCCCAAGACCTTGTTCCGCTTATGCGGTTAACCTGCGCACCGTTTACTTTAAATGTAAGCCAGTCGTAGTTGTTTTCAGAATTTACCTTCCAGTCGAACGTCATGGGCTGTCCGGCGGTCATCTCAACTGTTGTTGAAATCGTGCTAGCACCGTTGGACTGACCCTGTATGTTTGATACGGCGGATACTCTTCCGTCGCTGTCATCCATTATCCAAGGATTGGTAGGATCGTTCTGGTATGAGAGGTTGTTTCCTTCCGCGTTGAGCGCGTCGTCAATCGTTACAACGTTGACTGTAGCGGTAGCGGTGAAACCACCGTCTTCAGTCGTAGCGGTAATGGTGGCCGTGCCGGCGCCAACGCCGGTTACAACGCCATTATCAACTGTTGCAACATTTTCATCGCTGCTCGTCCAAATAATATTCTTGTTGCTGGCGTTTGCGGGTTCAACCACAGCGGTGATCTCAACCGGAGCTGCGCCAACATAGGTGTCGATTACAGTAGGATCAACGCTTATGCCTGTAACCGCCATGTTGCCAAGGCCGTTAACAGTAGCGGTAGCGGTATACACTCCGCCTTCAAGCTGATCGTTCAGAGTTACGGTTATTGTAGCGGTACCTTCGCCAACAACGGTAACGGTGCCGTCTTGCGCAACTGTAGCAACGTTTTCATTGCTGCTCTCCCAGTTAAGGGTATAGTTGTTCGCGTCGGCAGGAGTAGTTACCACATTAAATTTATAGGTGTTGTTGTTGTAAAGGTCTACTGACGCTGGATCAAGCGCAACGCCCGTTGCCGCAACGGGGGTCTGCTGTACTACCAAGTCGTTATTGCCTGCCCACAGCAGAACCGCGTCTCCATATGTGTCAACTGCCCCATGGATTTCCTGTGCCTTTAAGCACGCTTCCTCAGCTGTATAGAAGCGGGAAGGATCAGAGGGACTCTCTGTTACCAGGTATTCGCAGATTGTCGGCATCATAAGGCCATCATAATAGAAGGTGACGGATTCACTGTAACCTGCAACAAAACCCGCGCCGGCTGCAACCAGAGGATCGCACAGGCCGCGGGATTTCATACCTTCGCATATTCCAAGGTAAATGAATGTGTTGGGCAGTTCGCAGTACTTCTCAAAGAATGTACCTGTAATCCATACGCCGCCGCCGGAGAGCGCCAGGCGTCCCTCGGTTACGTCGATAGGATCATAATCGCTCATAAGAGGAGAGCAGATCCAGGAGGTTCCACCCGACATTGAGCCATGGCTGTCTACCAGAACTACGCCGTACTCACTCCACTTTTTGAAGTTTTCCACGCTGGCAAATTCGCCATACCGGCTGCCGTCGCCATAGTAGTCAAACACGACGCTCTCGTCGCCCAAAGCCTCCTGTATGCCTACGGCCGCCTCGTAATAGTTACGGGTCATGTTGCCGTCGCTGCCATAATAGGGGCTGTAGACGCCGATCTTCAGGCTGCCTACCGGGGTGATGTCCATGGTCTCGATCTGGTTGCCCAGAGCTTCGATCATGCCGTCGACATTGCCGCCCTTGAAGCCTTCCTCTTTGCGGTCGTAGATGTTGTAGACATTGCCCGTTGTGTAGAATCCAAACTGGTCGTCTTCTTCACGGACTATTTTCTCTACTTCATCCTGAGACGCGACAAAGTCGTACAATCTTGAGACGAGGTCCTTCTCCGGAAGCTTCTGAGCCTCGAGGCTTTCTTCCAGGGCGTTGATTTCGTCCCACAACTCCCAGGCTGCGTTAACAGCTTCTTCGGCCGTCAGCTTCGGAGCCGGTTCAATCGCGCTTGCGATGGAGGTGAGGCTCGGAAGAACCAGGACGACTGCCAGAAGTATGCCTAGCAGCTTTTTCCATGTCTTTTTCATGTGTTTTCCCCCTTTTTTTGGTATAGGTATACATGCTTTCATAAATAGCACTTTTATGATCGCGGTATGTGCCAGCTATGCTATCACACCCTTGTATACCCATTATTTATATTAGCACATATATTGTTTAAATGCTATACTATTTGAGTAATTTAATTCAAAAAATTTGTTGTAGAACCGCGCTTTTTACTAATTCACGCACGCTACAATGTGTCGATATTTTCTGTTTTTTCGGTTATCATTTGCCTATTGCCAACACCGCTTAGATGTATTATTATATAAGTTACCATTGCTTGATTCCGAACCGATTCGGGATGGGTCCATAAGCTGCCGAGCGAATTTTTATTAAGGGGGTCGATTGCATTGATACAGGTTGTTTACGGAAAAAAGGGGACCGGCAAGACAAAACATATAATCGACATGGCCAACGCCTCCATAAAAGAGGCCACGGGAAGCATAGTTTTCATACATGTTAATAAGGATTACATGTACGAACTTGAAAGGGGCGTTCGATTCATCGACTCCACCGAGTACAGGGTTAAAGGGCCTAAGATGCTGTCTGGGTTCATCGCCGGCCTTGCGGCGCAGGACTATGACCTTGAGTACATATTTGTCGACGGTTTTATGAAGATGATTGGGGAGCATTCGCTTGAATCCCTTGAAAGTCTATTTTCAGCCTTGGACAGCTTTGCGTCCGATTTCGGCATAACTATAGTGATCAGCGTAAGCGACCCAAGTGAAAATGCGCCGGAATTCCTCAAGCCATATATAACCTGGCATGGAAACTGTTAAAGTTCTATACATTCTATATCTTATTGCGTTCAATACGGCTTCCTTCATAATGATGGGAATTGACAAGAATGCCGCAATTAAAGGTAATTACAGAATACCTGAAAGAACCCTTATGGCGCTTGCCGCCTTTGGAGGATCTTTAGGAGCTATAACCGGAATGCTGGTTTTCAGACATAAAACCAAGCATAAAAAATTCGTCATTGGGGTTCCTCTGCTTATGGTTTTCAACGCGGCAATAGCCTATGTGGTGTTCGCGCTTGCCTAAAATTGCTTTTATACACATTGCGGTCATTAAACATAATATAAAAGTCTTGCATATATAATAATAAGTCGGGCGGCTCCGTCAGGGATGTCCGGCTTATTATCTTCAGCTATACTGATACGCCTATATATACAATGTCCCATACCAATTCCGCCGTCTTGATAAAACCGTCTGTTTTATGTGTGCAGCCTGCGTTTTATCGAATCCTTCATCCTAGAGTTTTTGCCCACTATAATCATGATTACGGATACGGCCAGGCATGGTATAAGCACAAACCATGACCATTGAGGCAATATCGATTCGTTCATGTAAAGATCAAGTATCATCTCTATCCCCATAATGTCAATGCCCACCGAACCGGCGACCCAGGCGGCGCACGCCGCTTTGCCAAGCCGTCCGCTGTGTATAAGCGATACATTTAATGACACAATAGCCGCGTTAAGAAGTATAATCGGCAAGGCAATCGACGAGAACCACTCGTCTCCCGGAAGCAGCAGATTTATTACGTATAAAAATGCAATCGCACCTATTCCGTCAAGAATGACATATACGATAGGATGCCACTTAAGCATGAACAGAGGCAGGACAAACATCAGCCAGCCAAGGGCAAGGGCGCTTAATACATACAGCGCCCAGTCGAGTTCGGCGCTATAAATCACATCCGCCAGGACGCATATACCCGAAACCAGAAGTAGCACAACGGTTATGATTATTGCGGCAAGCCGCCGCTCCATGCGTCCGGTTATATAATCCATGTGCACAGGATAAGGCTTTATCGTCCCTTCGTCATAGGGTTCCTTCGGATTCTGAGCTTCCACTCCGCACAGCGGGCACTTTTTAAGGCTTTTTTCTAGCTCAACCCCACAGTTAACGCAATAAGACACAGGATATACCCCTTTCCGTAACGTTATCGGCCATACGGCCAGGCGCGCTGCATATCGCCAGGATTCACAGCTCGTTGGATTCTATTTTAACCTTAATCCCCTGCTTGACAAGCGACGTAAAGAACAGCCTTTCCATATGGCTCTGGGCTATCAAGGACGACAGGCTGACGGATAGCCTGCCGTTCAACGTTAACGCACCGGCCTCGAATACATTGAACCTGGCTGTATGAAGAATAAAATCAATCCTTTCAATATGTTCATACATGATTTCCGGCAGCATTATCCTTCCAAGGTTGGAAAACGGCATTGTAAACGTCGATTCACCGCATTTCATATACGCTATAAACATTGCGGCCTTCTTGATAAACAGAGGCACCATTCGTATGACAGGGTTTCTTTCGTCACTGACGTTTTTGCTTATTCTGGCGTTGAGGTTTTTTTCAGTAACGTTCAGCCTCATATAATGATGAACCTGCGAAAGTATTTCCTCAAACGTAAACTCGCCGTATTGCGGATCTATCCCAGGGTTCAGATACTGGGAAAAATTTCTTATCGTAGCAGTAGGATAGTATTTCCTAAGGTCTATAGGAACGCTTACCTTTACAGGGTACTGAGGCCTCCCCTCGGCAAGCTGAAGCCTATATGCGGCTTGTATCAGCAGCGCAACCATAAATTCGGTCAGCGTAGCGCCATATGAATGCGCCCGGCCAAGCGCCTGACTTACATCCATCTCGCCGGTTGTAACCCGCATAAGGCCAAGAGGAAGCCTGGTGCCCGATATGTGGTACGCCTTGCTCTCGGATCTGGTTGGAAGCACCCTCATCTTGGAAAACTTGGGAAAACTGTCCTGGATCTCCTCTGCAGCGGCGGAAACGCCAATATCTAAAATGCCGTGGGTGCATGGCACCTCATGTCCCTGCTCCCTGAGGTATTGCGCCAAAAGCGTTTTGAAGAAGACCATAGCGCCCCCGCCGTCCGTAACCACATGGTGCATCTCCAGGCTAAGTCTGTTTGCATAATAGCGTATCCTGAACAGGGGATCCCCTCTTTGAATCGGCGCGCATGGATTAAGCGCATCAGGTTCTATCATAACCGGCCTGTCCAGCTGCTCCAGATAATACCAGAACATTCCTGTTTTAAGGCATACCATGAACGTTGGAAACCTGGGGGAAACCGCATCCAGCGCAGCCTGCAGCTTATCCGGGTCAATGTCCGAGCGCATAACCGCCGTAAACCTAAACATGGGCGTCCAGGCGCCCGTCTGGGTTACCGGATAAATCTTTGCGGCATTATCCAGCCTATACCAGCTTCGTCTGGCATGCGCCACTTCAGTCAACCTCCCCCGATCCAAGTCTCGTTAGGATGTAGTCGGCAATTCTCTCAAGGGCTACCGCTGTTTCCGGCACATCAAAGGTATGCCACACGTGCCACATCCCTTCCCATTCGTCAAGCGTTACATCTACGCCGTCCCTTGCCATATTTGTTGACAGCGTTCTGGCATCGTCCAAAAGCAATTCGTGCGTACCCACATGAATAAGCGCGGGCGGTATACCTTTAAAATCCCCAAAAACCGGCGATATATAGGGGTTTTTCAAGTCTTTATTTCCAGTGTAGCATTCAACGGCTCTCTCCAGCTTGGCTATTGTCAAAAGCGGGTCCTTATCCCTCATCGTTTCGTAGGTCCTTCCTGACAGCGTCAAGTTGACCCAAGGCGAAATCATGACAAGGGAGGATGGCAGCGGCAGCCCCTCGTCACGCGACCTGATCGCGGCCGCGCATAAAAGCCCTCCGCCAGCGCTGTCGCCGATGAAGGTAATCCGCTCGGACGACACTCCCAGGCCTAGCACCGTTTTATACACCTTCATAGCGTCGTCTAGCGCCGCAGGAAACGGGTGCTCGGGCGCAAGCCTGTATTCAAACGATAAGACGTTCATTTGAAGCGCTTGAACGAAGTCTACCGCCAGCACCCGGCTGCTTGTAAGCGAACCCGATATGTACGCACCCCCATGAAAGTAGATGGCCACGGCGTCCTCAGGCGAACTTTCATGGTGGAACCACTCCGCAGGTATATCGCCAATGTCCCACCTGATAATATTTACATTGCTTGGGAGCTTTCTCGTCTCAAGCTTTCCCAAAAAATCAATCCCGTTCCTTTCGGACTCCAGGCTTAGGTTGTTGGTTATCGGACGCAGGCCGCGGATGGCTGCGCGGATGATTTCTGAAAGAGTCGTTGGCATGCTTCACCTCTTTGATTTAATAATTCTTCCACTATGGTTAAAACTTGGAAAGTATCTAATAATGCAGGCTGTCAAAACCCCTGGGATTGTCAAGGGCACAGCCTCTGACTTTAAATCCGGCGCTGACGACATGCGCGTAAGAGCCGGATGAAAACCGTGTAATTTTCGTTGTTTTTGGGTTTTGCCGCTCGGGAGCCCGAAGGGCGGGAGACAAAGCCCGTAACCTCAAAAAAGTGGCGCAGCCGCGCTTTTGACACTCTGAATAATGTTCTCTAAGGCCGGCTAAAAACGGGATTCCGCCATGAATCCCGTTTAGACTGCTTCATTTCATGCTGGTCACGACTGAACGAGAAACGCATTGATAAACGTGTCAAGGTCCCCGTCCATTACAGCCTGTATATTGCCGTTTTCAACGCCTGTTCTATGATCCTTCACCAGTGTGTACGGCTGAAATACATATGACCTTATCTGGCTTCCCCATTCTATCTTTTTCATATCGCCCTTTATCTCGGCCATCTGTTCCATACGCTCCCGCTCCTTAATTTCAAGCAGCTTGCCCCTCAGCATCCTCATCGCCGTTTCCCGGTTCTGTATCTGGCTGCGCTCGTTTTGGCACTGGACCACAATTCCTGTTGGCAGATGGGTGATCCTTATGGCGGATGATGTTTTGTTTACATGCTGGCCTCCGGCCCCGCTGGATCTGTAGGTATCAACCCTCAGGTCGTCGGGATCTATGGAAATATCTCCCCTGTCGTCTTCAAAGATAGGCGTAACATCCAGCGACGCAAAAGATGTATGCCGCCTTCCCGAGGAATCGAACGGCGATATCCTGACCAGCCGGTGGACTCCCTTTTCCGCCTTTAGATATCCATATGCGTTATCACCGTCCACTTCAAATGTTACGCTTTTAATGCCGGCTTCGTCCCCGTCAAGCAGGTCAAGCGTCTTCACAGTAAATCCCTTTACGTCGCAGTACCTGGTATACATTCGGTACAGCATGCTGACCCAGTCCTGCGCTTCCGTCCCTCCCGCTCCGGCGTGAAGCGACAGCACCGCGTTGCTCGCGTCATAGGGTCCCTTTAACAGCGTTTCAAGCTTGAGCGCGTCAACCCCCCGTTCAAACGCGGCATATTCCGAAGCGATCTCGTCGAGCATGGACTCGTCGCCCTCTTCCTCGGCCATTTCAATAAGCGTTTCCAGGTCTTCGCCCCGAAGCGCCAGCTTTTCATATTTGTCAATCTTATTTGATATTGCCTTTATCCGCTGATTGACCTTGTTCGCGTTTTCGACGTCGTCCCAAAAGTTCGGGGCCGACATGCCGTTTTCCAACTCTTCCTTCTCCCCCTTTAACCTGTCCAGGTCAAAGGGACTCACCTGCCTCTTTCAGGGTTTGGATTGTAGCCGCAAGCTGCTGGCGGTATTCGTCAAGCTGAACCAAAAAGATCACATCCCTCTAAAAATATTTTATTAATAAATTTTATATTACCCAACATTATAATGCCCTTTACTGGCTCCTGCCACAGCACTGTTTGTACTTTTTGCCGCTGCCGCACGGACATGGATCGTTTCGCCCCGGGGCCTGTTTTACGCGTTTTGGCCTATTTCCCTCTTCAGATACAGGTTCAATGGGCTTCGCCACCTGTTCGCGCTGCTGCGGCGCTACCTTCACCGTGGTGTGATACAGCGTCCTGACAGTAAGCTCGCGTATGCCGGCGACCATCTCGTCGAACATATCAAATCCGGCGTTTCTATACTCTATGACAGGGTCTTTTTGAGCCATGGCGCGCAGGCCTATTCCCTGCCTAAGCTGGGTCATAGCGTCGATATGATCCATCCAGTGCGTGTCCACCGCTCTGAGAAGCCGTATGCGCTCCACTTCCCTCATGTCGATTCCATGCGACGAGATTTCCGTTTCCTTTTCGCCGTATATCTCCTTCATTCCGGCCATTATCCTATCGCGCATGGCGTTACGGTTCTTTATGTCCTCCGCCAGCTCATTTGTCTGGAACTTTACGCCCGTGAGCTCCTCAAGGGACGCCGCCAAACCTCCTATGTCCCACATCTCCTCGCTGAGGTTTGCCTGACAATATATGCCGAGCCTCGAATCGACGGCTTCCTCTATCATCCTCATTACCGATTCGGATATATCCTCGCCCATGAGCACCGCCCTGCGCTGTCCGTAAATGATCTCGCGCTGCTTATTCATTACATCGTCATACTGCAGGACATTCTTTCTTATATCATAGTTATGGGCCTCTACCCGCTTTTGCGCGGTTTCAATCTGCTTGCTGAGTATTGATATATCCATGGGGACGTCGTCCTCAGGGGCTAGCCGCATCATTATGCCCTTAACCCTGTCCGCGCCAAAGCGCTGCATCAGTTCGTCCTCAAGCGAAACGAAGAAGCACGTGGAGCCTGGATCTCCCTGGCGCCCCGCCCTTCCCCTAAGCTGATTGTCAATGCGTCTTGACTCGTGCCTCTCGGTGCCGATTATATGCAGGCCGCCGACCGCTACCACCCTTTCATGCTCGTCGTCGGCCTGTTTTTTATACTTTCTGTACAGTTCGTTATAGGTCTCGCGCGCCGCAATGACCGCTTGGTCGGAAGTGTCCGAATGGCTGTTCGCCTCTTCAATCATGAACTCGTCCATTCCCTGCCGCGCAAGCTCCTGCTTAACCAGGAATTCTGGGTTACCTCCCAGCAGTATATCGGTTCCGCGTCCCGCCATGTTGGTTGCAATCGTTACCTTGCCAAACTTTCCGGCTTGCGCCACAATCTCCGCCTCGCGCTTATGATGCTTCGCGTTTAGCACCTCATGGTCGATTCCGCGCCGTTTAAGCAATTCGCTGAGCATCTCGCTCTTTTCTACCGAGATTGTGCCGACGAGAACAGGCTGCCCGGTTTTATGCACCTTTTCAATGGAATCTACAACAGCCTTGAATTTTCCCTTCTGGGTGCTGTAGATAACATCGTTCATATCGTTTCTGATAAGGGGGCGGTTGGTTGGTATCTCAACTACGTCCAGGTCGTAAATCCCCTGAAACTCGGCCTCCTCGGTCTTCGCTGTACCCGTCATGCCGGCCAGCTTTTTATACATGCGGAAATAATTTTGGAACGTTATGGTGGCAAGCGTCTTGTTCTCGCGTTCCACCTTTACCCTCTCTTTGGCCTCCAGCGCCTGGTGAAGGCCGTCGGAATACCTTCTTCCGATCATAAGCCGGCCTGTAAACTCGTCGACAATGATTACTTGGCCTTCCTGAACGACGTAATCCTTATCGCGGCTGAACAGCGCGTGCGCCTTAAGGGCCTGCATGATATGATGGTTAAGCTCCGAGTTTACCGGATCAGCTATGTTATCCAGGCCAAAATACTGTTCGGCCTTATCCATGCCTTGACGGGTAAGCGCTGCCGTCCTGGCCTTTATATCCACCATATAGTCGCCGCTCTCCTTCTGCTCAGCGCCTTCAAGCAGAATTTCCGATCTTGTAAGCTTCTCTATATTGGCCCCGCGTTCCAGTTTGCTGACAAAGCGGTCGACTTTGACGTACATATCCGTCGATTCCTCGCCGTGACCGGAAATTATAAGCGGGGTTCTCGCCTCGTCGATCAGGATCGAGTCAACCTCGTCAACTATAGCATAATTGAGTTCGCGCTGAACCATGCTCTCCCGATAAACCACCATATTGTCGCGCAGGTAGTCGAAACCGAATTCATTATTCGTTCCATATACGATATCGCACGCGTATATGTCCTTGCGCTCCGACGGCTCAAGATCGGTAGTAATACAGCCCACGGTAAGGCCAAGAAAGCGGTGTATCTTGCCCATCCATTGCGCATCGCGCTTTGCCAGATAGTCGTTTACCGTTACAACATGAACACCCTTTCCATCAAGCGCGTTTAAATACGACGGCAGGGTCGCCACTAGCGTTTTTCCCTCTCCTGTCTTCATCTCGGCTATGCGGCCCTGATGCAGGACAATTCCTCCAAGAATCTGAACGTCGTAATGCCGCTGCCCTATTGTTCTGATGGCGGCTTCCCTTACAGCCGCATAGGCCTCCGGCAGGAGGGAATCCAGCGTATCGCCCTTTTTAAGCCGTTCTTTAAACTCAGTTGTTTTTGCTCTGAGCTGTTCGTCTGAAAGCGCCTGCATAGAAGCCTCATATCCATTTACAGCATTCAGCATCGGCCTTAATTTTTTTATTCTGCTTGAACTCGTGTTTCCGAGCAATACATCAATGAATCCCATAACAGCATATCCTTCCAAAAGGTAATTCATAGTATTTTATCACGTTGCCTATTATAATACAATCGCCATGGCGTATGGTTTGCACTCTGGACACATTTTGCTCTCAACCATCAAGCCCTGCGTCTAATATCGATTGTGCGTCGCTATGAGATGGAGACTAGTTTATCATAAATATAATGAACAAATTTCAGATGTATTCTGTCAATATAAAGTACATGTGACTGCACATTATTATCCTTTTAAACAGTAATTGACGCAATAAAAATATGGCGTTGAAAATAATAATGTCGAATTTCGAGGTGGTAATAAAGAAACTTTCGCGCATCCTAACGATTGCGAGTTTAACTGAAGTATCGGTAAAATGCCATCCGCTGTGTACCGTTACCAAAGGCCTGGCCTCTAAAATCAGCACATCCCGCTTTCGAAGGCGAAAGCGCATTAATTTTTAGTTTTCATTAATAATTTGGGCACACTGCAGTAACATAAATGCGCTAAAGTGCGGTTAATGCTGACTTGTTTTAGTCATTTTAAGGCAACAAAAACTTATGGAAAAATTGCGCGGATCATTAAAGTATAATAATGTGCACAGTATCAAGCCAATGGATTCGGGCTATGAGGCTTTGCTTTATCCATAAAAAAATGACGTCCATAAAATATGAACGCCATAGTCAACGCATATATACGAGCAAGCCGTAAGCCGAGTTCTGTCTAAGTGTGACCATCTATCTTGACCTGAAGTTGCCAACAGGCTCTAGCGATTACAAGGAGCGTGGCGGGCCGCCATTAAATGCTCCCAATTCAATCTTGCTCCGGGTGGGGTTTACAGGGCGGACAAGTCGCCATGCCGCCGGTGAGCTCTTACCTCGCCTTTCCATCCTTGCCTCGAACGCTAAAAACGGACATTTTCGCTCTTTATCGTTTGGGGCGGTTTATTTCTGTTGCACTTTCCTTGGAGTCGCCTCCACCGGGTGTTATCCGGCACCCTGCCCTATGGAGCTCGGACTTTCCTCATACGGGCCCTGCCGTATGCGGTCACATAGCTTACTCGTATTCGCGTCGCGATCTATAATTCATCCGGCAATATATTCACCGGCGTTATGCGTTGGAATATAGTATCCTTCCGCAGTTTTCACATTCCACTATCTCAGTCCCGCTCACGACCGAACGCACAACCGTAGTTGGAAGCGACATGTTGCATCCGCCGCACCGTTCTCCCTCCAGCTTGGCCAGTGGGACGGCGTGTTTTTTTCTTATCGTCTTGTACCTTTTTACAAGTTCAGGCGCGACGCCTTTTTCACGGGTATCCGCCTCGGCCTTTGCCGCTTCAATGTCCGGCTTAGCCTTTTCAAACTCATCTTCGCACTGCTTATATATGAGGTTATACTCCTTGTTGGCCTTGGCCCCCTTTGAATATATGGCTTTGGCTTCGGCTGCCGCCCTATCCAGCCATGCGATGGTGTCGTACAGTTCTTTTCTTACCGCTGTTATTTTTGACAGCAGCGCTTCCAGTGAGCGCCTTGCCTCGCTCATTTCGGCAGCGGTGCATTCCTCGTCTTCCATCATCAAGTCAAGATCCGATTTTTCAAGTTCAAACGCATGTTCAAACTCGTCGGCCATAGCGGCGAGCTCCTCGAAGCTTTTGTTTTTGGCGTCAACCTGCTTTTGAATGTTAGAAAGCAGCTTCTGCTGCTCTGTAAGTATCCCGCGCAGTTTGTTGAGACGCACCCTAGCCGGGGACGTCACTATTTCCTTTTCCAAAGCGGTAAGTTTCATTTCCGCCTCATGATAGCTCAACAAAGCGTCAAAGCTGTTCATAATCATTACCTCCTGCTTATACGGGACTTTATCTTAAATCGTCCCTAAAGCGACCAAAATGGGGATGCGTCATAACACGCCAATTTATATTGTACACCATCGGTCAATGCCTGTAAACGGTAAATAACGGATGGCAGGACAACCCTTTCCGTTTCATAGTGTCCTGCTTCAATCACGGCTAGCCCGAGGTGAATCGCCTCTATCGCCTGAGAGTGCTTTATCTCGCCCGTAACATAGACGTCCGCGCCCTCATTGCGCACCATCTTTACGTCGTTTCCTCCCGAGCCGCCCATAACGGCAACGCGGGCCACCGCCGCATCCGGAGCGCCCGCTATACGAACCCTGCCGCCAAGCCTTTCCTGAACATGGGCTGCAAAGCCGCGCAGCGTCGTACTTTCCGAAAGCGCCCCGATTCTTGCAATCCCTTCATTTCCTATTACGCGCGTGTTTATAACGCCCAGCGCCCCGCACAGCGCGTCGTTTACGCCGCCCTGCGCCGCGTCGAGGTTTGTATGGGCCGCAAACAACCCTATACCGTTTCTAGCCAATATATAAGCCGCTGATGTGCCGGGATCGCATGGCGTAAAGCGCTTTATGCCACTAAAGAACATTGGATGGTGCGTTAAAACAAGATCAGCGCCCCAATTCACCGCCTCCCTTGCCACGGCTTCCGTGCAGTCAAGGGCAACCAGCACCTTATGTATTTCATCATGATCGGGGCCTACTAAAAGGCCCGGATTATCAAAATCCAGGGCCATCGCCCTTGGAGCCATGGCTTCGCATACTGACAAAAAGTTTTCAATCTTCATCATTATAACCCTCCATAAATGCCTCTATTTCATCCAGCTGCTTCAGTTTGATTATAAGCGCGGGCGGTCTGGAGCCCGCCGCCAAGGCGTGGGCAAGCCTTTTTTCAATTCCGCGCCTATACGAGTTGATAAGCGTTGGGAGCAATGGATCGCGGTTTACGGCCATGCGCCAGCCTATATACAGCGCGTCCTTCGGAAATCCTTGCGGACATTGCTCGGGCGTTCCGTCATGCGCGCATATGACCTGATAGATCCGTCCTGAATCCAACACAAGCCTCTCGTCGAGTATATCATAATTATTCTGATTCAGATAATACCTCAGCTCCTCTGCGCCTCGCATTGGCTGCAGTACAAGGCGTTTCGCGCAGCGCGCCGTTTCGCCGCCCTTTTCAAGCATCTTAGCGATCAGCTCGCCTCCCATGCCCGCCATAATTATTCCATCCGCCTCGCCAGGGGTGAGACACTCCAGGCCATCCGCCGACTCAAACCGGATATCGCTGGATACGCCGCATATTCTGGCCAGCCGCCTCGCCTTATTCAGCGATACCTCGCTTATATCGCTCGCCCTTACGCGATGCACGATCCCTCTTTGAACAAGCGCAACCGACAGCCTCCCGTGATCGCATCCGACATCGGCCGCATTATTAACGCCCGAAAGCATTTCCGCTATCGCTTCAAGCCTCGGAGAAAGATGCACATGCTTTTTGAGCTTAGTATCCATATCCTACACTATATCTCAAATCCGGCCTGTACGCAAATAAAATAAGGCTTCACCCAAAGGACGCTAATAAAACAGGACGGGCGGCCGCATTGGCCGCCCGAATAGCAAGCGCGTCTGTAAGTTTCCTATAAGGTATAAACGTGAAATCAAACGGCTCTGAAGCCATAACCGATGGTTGCAGTCCCTCATTAAGCTATTAGAGAACGTATTTCGTCATAGTTAGCGTCGTGTATGGCCAGGTTTATTCCATCAGCAATTATTCGCGACATATCCCCTACGATGCTGTCAATGTCCTTAGGGGTCATGATCATAGGTCCCAGCTTTTCATTTATCACCTTCTCGGCAAGGCTCTTAAGGCGTTCCTCATCGTTATGCAGGCCCGTTTCGTCGGCCATCAGCTCAATAGCGTCCTGTACCACCGTACTGGCATAGACTACAAGCGGAACGCCAATGGCCAGCACAGGTACGTTGAGCGCCTCTGGGCTTATGTCAAGGCGGGTGTTTCCAACCCCCGACCCCGGGCTTATTCCGGTATCTGTAATCTGCACCGCCGTGCTGATTCGCTCTGAGCTCCTAGCCGCAAGCGAGTCAATGGCAATGACAAGGTCAGGCTTTATGTGCTCAACTACGCCTCGGATTATCTCCAGGGTTTCCACTCCCGTCACGCCCAGCACGCCGGGCGCTATCGCGCATACCGACCTAATGGGGTGGTCAAAGGCGTCTGGAAGATATTCGGTAATGTGGCGTGTTACATATACCTGTTCCGCTACCCGCGGGCCAAGGGAGTCTGGGGTGATGAAGCGGTTTCCCAACCCCACAACCAGCACCGTCGCTTCATCCTTAAGGCCGCCTGTAAGCTGCTTTATCTCCTCCGCCACGGCCTTACTCAGCGCTTCAAACAGGTCAAGGGGCCTGTTTACAAGCTCGGGAGCGTCCAGCGTTACATAGATTCCCTTCTTCTTTGAAAGCTTCTGTGCCGCCAGGTCATTGATGACCCGAATCCTTGAAACGCCTATCTCACCCTTGGATTCGTTTGTTTCTTCAATGCCAGGTATGCTTGGATTCAGCTCTCTTGCCTCCATTGCCAGATCTGTATATATATTTCGTGCCATAGGTAACCTCCTGTTTCCTGCTGAAATTCGGTATTTAGTGTTGCCATAACGGGGTGTTTTGATGCCAATCCCACAGTTTATGCGGGTATGTGCCGCCAGCTGCGATAATATAAGACAAAAAAAACGGCGTTTTCGCTTGCATCTCGGCTCTGCCCGTGTTATAATGCCGTTTGTTCGAGTCTCGCGTCCAAGGTTTTGGACTGCGTTGTAAATTTATTCGGGAGGTGAATTACTTGGCAAACCATAAGTCCGCTATTAAGCGCATTGGCGTTACGCAGAAAAAAAATCTTCGCAATCGCATGATCATGTCCGGCGTCAAGTCCGCTATCAAGAAGTTTGACAGCGCTTTGACACAAGGCGATGAAAAAGCCGTTAACGCTTGTTATCTTAGCGCCGTGAGCACCGTGGATAAGGCCGTCAATAAAGGCGTGCTGCACAGAAACGCTGCCGACCGAAAAAAAGCCCAGCTTGCCATTAAATTGGCGGCGAAGTGATTTCCCCACCTGCAATATAAAATGTTTTTGATGATAAAGGCCTTCTAAAACATCGGGTTTGGATGGTCTTTTAGTCATATGCGCACGGATGATTTCATGCCTATAAATGTCCCGCTTTGCTGTAAGTTCGGCGGAATATTTTCTGAATGTTTTTCGAACTTAAATCCCGCTTCCATTTTGATTCAGGCCCTTTGGCGTTAAAATAAGCCAAAACACGTCAAATTGCGTTAAAGTAAGACCCGTGGTAGAATTATAGCAAATCATTCATCATGGAGGAAAAGCTTGGATTCAATAGTATTGTACATGACAGCGGCCATTTCCGCCGCGGCGCTGATTATTTCCGTTTTGGTTCTTCGCAAGCTAAACCAGGGTAAAACTGATAAGTCGGCTTCCACTGCCCAGTTTGAACAGGTCATTCGCGATTTGACTTTGCGTCAGGAGGGGATGCGCCGCGAGCTTAATGATTCAATTAGGCTTCTTTCCGAACTTCTCTCATCAAACCAGAGGGCCTCGGCCGACGCTGCCGCCCAAAAACTGGGCGACATGGAGCGCGCGCTATCCTCAATACAGGAAGCCACCTATCGCAACACCCAATCCTCTCTCAGGCAGCTTGAAGAGCGGCTTAAGACCTTTTCAATGGAAAACGAGCAGCGGCTTGACAACATTCGCGCTACTGTTTCCAGGCATCTTGTCGGCATGCAGGAGGACAACAACCGCAGGCTTGATGAGATGAGGGGGATGGTCGATGAAAAGCTGCAGCGCACCCTTGACGAACGGATGACCAACTCGTTCAGGCTGGTTAACGAACGGCTTGAGCAGGTATATAAAGGCCTTGGAGAGATGCAGACGCTGGCCGTTGGCGTAGGCGACCTTAAACGGGTGCTGTCCAACGTCAAGACCAGGGGTATCCTGGGAGAAATTCAACTCGGGGCCATATTGGAGGAAATCCTGGCGCCCGAGCAATTTGACCGCGAGGTGGCTATAAAGCGGAATACAAAGGTTGAATTTGCCATAAAGCTTCCTGGCGACAACGGCGATACCGTATACCTGCCTGTGGATTCAAAATTCCCCGTTGAGGCGTATCAAAAACTGATGGACGCGTACGAAAGCGCCGATCCAGCGCTTGTCAAAACCTCGGGCGCCGCCCTTTGCCAGGCGCTGAAAGTGTCGGCCAAGGATATATGCACAAAATATATCGACCCCCCTAAGACCACCAGTTTCGCCGTTATGTTCCTGCCAACCGAAGGATTGTACGCCGAATCCGCAAAGCTTGGCCTTATTGAGACGCTCAGGCGTGAGTTCAACGTATGCATAGCGGGCCCCAGCACTATGGCCGCACTGTTAAACAGCATGCAGATGGGATTCAGAAGCTATATTATCCATAAGCGCGGAGGCGAGGTATGGGAAGTGCTCAGCGAGGTTAAGTCGGAGTTTGAACGCTTTGCGGACGGTCTCAATACCGCTCAGGAGCGCATTGAACAGGTAAATAGGGATCTCGATACGCTTGTGGGGGTACGTACCCGCCAGATGCGCAGAAAGCTTCAAAAGATAACCGAGCATCAAATATCCAGCGGCGATGAAGGTGCTGTATAATACCTTATAAAACCAACGGCCTTTACCCGATATTTATACTTAGGTAAATTGGCTGTTATTCTGGGCCGCTGATGCCATATCAAGCTTAAGCGCCTTGTCATAACATACTGTTTGCCCGGGGCCATAATTTATATTTGACCGTTCCCCTCACGCCAGGGGTTGGCTTGCCATAATATATAGCATGACTTCTTTGCTTATCTATGACCACAGGCAAAACGGCTTCATTTGTCTGAATGAGGACGACTCCCCCCTCCCCTTTCTCAGATATGCAAACGTGCGTCTCCGGTCGTTTGTCCGAAGCGCCCGCACGAATCTTGCATGGACTGACAGAAGGCTTCTTGAGGCTTATGACGCCTGCTGCCATATCTGGGGAGCTCCCATACCCGCGCATCTCGCGTTCAGAAGGCTTGAGAGCGGCCTGCGCGCGCCGCATTCGCCTCATTACGCGGGGCTTTCAATCATAATGGGCGGGGGCATGGACAAAAGCGACCTCAGTGAACTTCATTCCATATGCCTTAAAATGAAGGACTTTGACCGTATAGCCCCACCTTATATCGCGCCTTCATGGATTGAGGCCGCGCTCAATATATCCACATCCCAAATATCTGGATATCCATCGCTCAATAAGGGGATGCGTGGAGTGCACGTGCTGCTTTTGCAGGATGCGCTCAGGTTATGCGGCTATGTGGGAGACGGGCTCACCGGTACATTCTCCGAACAGACCGAATTTAACGTGAAACGTTTTAATCTGGATCACGGATGCGGAAGTGGAGCTATAGCGTCACAGGCTACATGGAAGCTGTTAATGCGTGAAGCCATGCGTCAGATAGCCCTTGTGGATAAGGCCATGAGATAGCCCTCCATGCCGTCCCGATCGCTGACGACTATGCTGTTTATATCCAATAGATCGATCAAAAATGCCAGAATTACCGCTCCATAAAGGATAACGTCGTGCCTTTGCGCCAACAGCGGATGCGCCTCGCGGAGTTCGCCCATCGCTTCAAGGTCATATATCATCGTCTCAACGCTTTGTTTTGTAAGAACAGCGTTATTTACTATGCTGCTGTCGTATTCCGTCAGGCCGGCGCTCAGCGCGCCTATCGTAGTTATGCTGCCCCCGACTCCGGTCCATGTATCCACTTTTTTCGATGCATATATGGCTGTTAGTTCTTTGAGCTTTAGCTCCAGGACCTTGCGCTGCGTCAAAAAGCCGGCGTCCGCCGTTTCGGCATGGACAAAGTCCTTTGCGCGTACGCATCCCATAGGATACGACGCCCTGTCCGGCCCCGCCGCAATCTGGAACGACCCCCCTCCAATATCTATAAGGCCCCCGCGTCCGCCAGTGGCTCCTATATAGGAGTACTCGGCTTCCCTCTTGCCTGACAGCAGATCAATGTCTATCCCCGCGGAACTCCGCGCCAAAGCGATAAACTCGCAGCCGTTTTCAGCATCGCGCACCGCGCTTGTAGCGTATGCGTAAACCGGCAGCCCATTTTTAGAAGCCCTGTCTCTAAATTCTGACAAAACCTCTATGCTGTTGAGCATATTTTCACGCTTAATCCTTCCGGTATGGGAAAGTCCCTCGGCAAGCCTTGTTGTAACGAGCAGCTTTATATAAGAGCGCACGACGCCTTCGTCGCATACTCCCTCCATATAGCGCAACGAATTGCTGCCTATATCAACAATAGCGGCCCTCATAACCAACTTTACTATTCCTCTATATCGAAAATTATATCATCCGGCAGTACGAAGCCAAAGCGTTCTCTAGCATATTGAATCAGATAGTCGTTGCTCTTCACATAGTCGAGCATGAATTCAAGCTGCTGCTCTTCCCGTTTTTGAAAGTTATATTCCTCCTGAAGCGCCTCGTATTCAGCGTTTAGCTTGTCCATAGCGGCAAGCTGCGACGAAATGATGATCAGGACAACGCAAACAAGACTGACAGCGGCAAACATTATCAGCAATATAAAGGTTAGACGCTTTTTACGGGACCGCGCCATCAAGATGCCATCTCCTTGATATAAAATGATATATATAAATAGTCTAGTCCATTTTATACCGTTTTGCAAGGTTTTTTAATAGTTAAATAATTATGAACCCCGAAAATAAGCTCGAATATCGTAGGCATGGCAAGCTATTTAAACCATCTGGCAATGAATTGCTGAATTTGCTGGCAGGTATGCATATTGAAATCAGGCAAGAGAACACTTACCTGTTGGAATTCGTCTTATTAAGCTGTCCATGCCTTTTAGGCGGAAACAGCTTGTTTTTTAGTCTGCACAATGTGTCACGTATCAGCGCGCTTACAAAATACTGTTCCGACAGGGCGCCAATAAGGGCGCCTATTACTGTGTACAGGCGAAACTCGCCCTCGTTTATTATTAGCAGCATAACCGCGAAAAGGGCGCCCGCAAGCGCATAATATAACGCGTCCAATATTCCGATTATGATTACACTGCGAAACGGTATGCGCAACAGGCGGAACACATCATATAGAACGCCTATGAGTATTCCGCCGTATATAGTTCCCAGGAATATGGGTATCTGGGAGATCGTAGAATCCATTTACTTAAACATACGCGAGAACAAACCGCCCTTTGCTTCGCGCAGATCAGCGTATTCCAACGCTATGAGCTCGCCTTCAATCACGACTTGGCCATCGTCAAGGTTTAGCTTGGTTATGTGAAGGTCATTGCCCTCAATATGCAGTTCCCCCGCCTCCGTTACAAGCGAAACCTCCTGTTCATTGAAGTTGAGGACATCCTTTACGCCTGTAACGCTCATTAATTCCCTGTTGTCAATATGGATACAGTGCGCCCTCAGCCTTAAATTGGAACCTTCTATTATACTTCTGTCAACCATACGCTTGCTCCTTGTCCTTTTAATGTATGCGTGTTCCGTCATGCCCTGAACCCGCGTATGGTTAAAGATATGTTGTTGTGGACGGATTATTACGGCAAAAGCAAAAAAAGTATGCTTCGACATTTTGCAGGCGCATTTTTAAAGAAAATTTGATCCGAGAGGCCAAGGGGGCGTTTTTGTCACCTTAGCCTCTATAAAACCTCTGTTTTTGGCAGCCATTAATCCGGATGAGTTATATAATGCCCATTCGAACAAACATCCCATCCGCGCCGCCTTTGTATATTTCGGTTATATGCGCTTTGTTTTGGGCCAGGAACAGCATTCCGCTTATGGCCGCGTATTTGTCCCAATAGCCGCCGCTGTTGGCCTCGACTAATAATGAAATTCTTTTTTCAGCGTCGGTTTCATCCAGGGCGCATTTAAGCCTGCATAATGATTTTAAATAATATTTTGATATTACATCCGTAAAATCAAATGACATAACGTCTTCCGCAAACGATACAAAATGAGCAAATCCTTCGTCAAAAGTAATATACTTCAGCTTGCTTATATAATCGTCCTTTGTTGGACGGTGCCTGTTGTGAAGGCATACATGGGCGCTCTCGTGAGTGATAAGGCTGCGCGCCAGGCGGACTAAATCACTGCCCTCCTCTTTATACGCATTAAATCTTACAAGGTCAAAAATCACGAACTCTTCTCCATCATGTTCCCTTACCATGGCGTCATACGGAGGCGGGCACCCTACGGCAAGCAAAACGTTTATCCTCTTCATAACGCTTTGCCAGTTTGGGAATAAATCGCTGTAAAGGGCGCGATTAAACGGGACAAAATCCTCCAGGCTATGATTGATTTCCGTCATCACCTCTCTGACAGCCGGCTTTAGCGAAGCGCGGGGTTTAACAAATAGTTGCCGGCCCTCTTCTATTGAACTAAAAAGCCAATGCCCGCTGATTTCATTATCATTCAGATAGTCATTTACAATTCCGCTATCAATTATCATATTTAACTCCTGCAAATTTTTTGTTATATCACTGCTCTAAGCTGACAATGATAATTTTATTTAGTTAATTATACCATAATTGAATGCGGTCAATAAAAGCTCATAAAATTTTATATTTTTGTTAAATTCGAGCCCTTGGGCCTATTGACATTGGAAATTTAATCATTTAGAATACTTACGTAAGTATGGAACGGACGAATAGGGATGTCTGGCACAATGTAATACTTTTTATAGTGGTTTAAAGTTAATTATAGAGGGGTTTTGTTGCGCTTATAGTGAAGCAGACAATCCGATTTTTCGTTTTAGGTATATGATTAATCCATGTTTACGATAATAATAGAAGATTAGGAAGACATACTATCATAATTCATTTTTTAATCTGAGGAAATTCCTCTTAACTAAATAAATAAAAATTATATATAAGGAGAAAAAAGAATTGACCAGAGAAATGCTACTCGAAAAGAGCCTGCAGGATCTTCGTACTATTGCGAAACTGCAAGGCGTCAAGTCGGTCACTAAATACCGCAAAGCTGAACTTATTGAGATTATAATGGCAGGAGGCGTTACCGCCCCTGAAGGAGCGATTGATTCTAAATTTGCATCTGAGGACGACGAGGCTGTCATCGATGTACAACCTAACGATCCTCGCGAAATCTCCGAATCAATCAAATCCGCGGATTACGACGTTAACTATCCCGAACCGCCGGTCCAGACCACGCCTATAAGGCAGCCGTATCCCCAGCAGCACACCCGTCCTCAATATCAGCAGCCAGCCTATAGGGACAACAGGGATAACCGCGCCTATCAGCCGCGCAAGCCCTATGATCAGCAAAATCAAAACAGGCGTGACAATTATTACAGGCAGGATGGCTATCAGCGCAAGCCCTATGATCAGCAAAACCGAAACAATTATTACCGCCAGGATAACAATTATCAGCGTGAAGGCGGATATCAGCAGCGCAATGATTATCAGCGGCAGGACGGCTATTACAGGCAGGATGGCGGCTATTACCGAAACGATAACTATAGGCCCAATAACAATTACGATTACCGAAGAAACGATTCCTACAGCGTGTATGAAGAAACTTCAGACGACAGCGTATCAAAGGGCTATGTTCCCCGCGACTATATAGCCGGCCGTAACCCAGCCGTAACGGAGCTTTTAAATTCAGGCGACTGTTCCGACGTTGCGGGAGTACTCGAGGTTCTTCCCGACGGCTACGGCTTCCTCAGATGCGCTAATTACCTTCCCGGGAGCGATGATATCTACGTTTCCATAGCTCAGATAAAACGGTTTGGCCTTCGCACAGGCGACTATGTTAAGGGCAAGTCCCGTCCGACAAAGGACGGCGACCGTTACCTCGGCCTGCTCTATATTGACGAGGTGAATGGGGATAAACCCGATGATATGGTATCCCGGGTTCCGTTCGACGAGCTTATTCCAATATACCCAAACGAAAGGCTGACGCTGGAAACGAAAAACCTGAACAGCCGTCAGAATCTTGCCATACGCCTGATAGACCTTATCGCGCCAATCGGTAAAGGCCAGCGCGGAATGATCGTAAGCCAGCCTAAGGCGGGCAAAACAACGCTTTTAAAGGATATTGCCAACGGGATTACGGCAAATCATCCGGACGTGCACCTTATCGTGCTGCTTATAGACGAGCGCCCTGAGGAGGTTACGGACATGAAGCGCTCGATAAAGGGCGAGGTTTTGTTCTCGACGTTTGACGAGCTGCCCGAGCACCATACCAAGGTGGCGGAGATGGTTATGGAGCGTTCAATGCGCCTTGTTGAGCACGGCAAGGACGTTGTAGTGCTTATGGACTCCATAACAAGGCTTACAAGAGCATATAACCTTACCATTCCTCCAACGGGAAGAACGCTGTCAGGCGGCATGGATCCTGGAGCTCTGCATAAGCCCAAGCGCTTCTTCGGCGCCGCGAGAAATATTGAAAACGGCGGCAGTCTTACCATTATTGCCACCGCGCTTACGGAAACCGGAAGCCGTATGGACGATATGGTGTTCGAGGAATTCAAGGGCACGGGCAATATGGAAATACATCTGGACCGCAAGCTGTCTGAAAAGCGCATATTCCCCGCAATAGACATATATAAATCGGGAACCAGAAGGGACGACCTTCTTCTTGATAAGGAGGAGCTGGACGCGGTCTATATGATAAGAAAGATGCTGTCCAACGGAAATAACAACGAAGTAACCGAACAGCTTATAACCATGCTTGATAAAACCGATACGAACGAGGAGTTTGTAAAGAATCTTTCGACAAAGGTCAAAACCGTCTTTGAAAAGGAGGGCTTCACCCTGGGTAAGGCTTTCTGATACGGTTTGTGTCATAAGGCGTGCGGGGGAACCGCAGAGTCTATGCCTCTGCGGCTTTCCCGTCAAGCTATGGATAAAATTATATATCCCAGTCATAATACTAACTAAATGAGCAATAGACATTGAAATTACAGATTATGGCACTATAATAATAATATAGGCACTGAAAGGAGTGGCAGTTATGGATATCAAAGTTGCCGAGATGTTGAATACACAGATCAATAAGGAATTCTATTCCGCATACCTTTACCTTGATTTTTCCAACTATTATGAGAGCAAGGGATTGAGCGGATTTGCAAACTGGTACATGATTCAGGCGCAGGAAGAGCGGGATCACGCGTTATTGTTCTTAAGGTATCTGCAAAACAATGATTGCGCGGTAAACCTTATGCCTGTGGACAAGCCCGACAAGAATTATGGCGGCTTCTCAGATCCCCTTAAATATGGGTTTGAGCATGAGAAATACGTAACAAGCCTGATAAACGATATATACGAAGCCGCATATCAGGCAAAGGACTTCCGTACCATGCAGTTTCTCGACTGGTTCATAAAGGAGCAGGGCGAAGAGGAAAAGAACGCATCCGACCTAATAGCGAAGTTTGAATTGTTCGGCGGCGACCCAAAGGGGCTTTATTCACTTGACAACGAGCTTGGGCAGCGCGTATATGCAGCTCCGTCGCTGGTTCTTGATTAAAACCCATTAACGGTTGGCAAGCGTATTTGGATAAGAGCCTGTATTCATATGAATCGGATATAGGTTCTTTTTTATTTAAAGTGAGTTATAACTTTAACATTAAAATATTTTTTATTAAATGAACAGAGAAGGAATGCCTGATATCTTCTTATAGACGTTTATAAAAGCTTCTGAATATGACTTGAAATAAGGACTGCATAGTAAGAGTGTAGACGCACTTGCGTAAAAATGATTTGTTGGGAAATGTACCAAACCCTCTTTATGTTTAAAATGGTTATACATGTGAAACTCTGGATTAACATAGAAAATGAAGTTAATTATGATATAATTCAATTATCAAACATAACTACGTTGTTTTATATAACATCTTCTTTGAAAAAACGGTTGACTTCTATTCTGAAAATGGTGCTTGTGCTTATATCGTCCCAAAACTGTTTACAAGTCATTATAAAATATTGGCGTCAAATGGACGTCGAAACACTATTTTCAGTGCTTGAAATCAAAATCCCATAAGTCGGAAAAACAAGCAATTATGCGAATTATTATAATTTTTGACTTCACAATACCTCAAAACACAATACTGTTTTTATTATGGTATTGAAATTTTATTCAGACAACTTTATCATAAGCTGTTTAAAGCATTTGCTGATTGTCCCGTCCGTCGTTATTTTGCCTCCTTACTATGCCCAGGCTGCAACTCCATTTTTAGGCCAATGTATTTTCCAGCTTCAGTAGATATCGTTTAGGCTCCAACCCAACGGCAAATCCGCCGAGACCTCCGTCATTCCTAAGCACCCTGTGGCAGGTCGCCGCAATGAGCAAATGATTCGCTGAACAGGCCCCTCCTACAGCGCGTGCGGCCATTGGCATACATATAGCTGCGGCGACCTGTGAACAGCTCATTACATTGCCATACAGGATACCCATGAGCGCTTTCCATACCCTGTTTTGAAAATCCGTACCCACAAGCAGTAGCGGAAGCTCGAAACGCTTCCTTTTTCCTGTAAAATATTCTCCTAGCTGGCCACAGAGGAGCCGCTCAACAGTTCCGTACTCCTCTCATATGCATCGAAAAGGCGGCTCTACAAGGAGATATGGGTTATGCGCCCTCATTCTCAGCTATAAATTCTCCCTGTCTGAGAATCAAATTCTATAAAGGGTTTCATAGTACCTTCCTTGCAACTTGCCCGAAAATCAACATATACGAGTAAAAGCTTCCCACACTCATTCCGACCTGTACTTTTTCAGCTCTCTGGCCAATACCTTTAGATATGTTTTAAGCTTATCAAGTTCCTCCTTACGGGCCTTAAGCTCGACTCTCAATCCGTGGCACTCGCCTTCTCGCTCATTCAATTCATGTCGGAGTTCGTCATAGTCCGCCCGAGGGACGACCGCTGCCGAAAGGTCCTGCCGCCCGCCTCTCCTGTTTAGCTCATTCAGAAGATTTTGGTATGCCTTTTCGCGCTTTTCAAACTCCAGTATGATTTCATCCAGGAAGCCGTCCACTTCCTCCCTGTCATATCCGCTGAAGGCACTTGAAAACTTTTTGTCAATTATATTTTTTCTTTTCATACGTCCGCTTTCCAAATCATGTCAACGGCAAAACCGCACAATACGATGGATAACCAATCGAATTAATCCGTTGAGTCCTGAGCACGCTCTAAGTTAAACAAATCCGCCGCAAATTCGGAAATGTTCCAAACCTACGGCGGACAGTCCGCTTACGGCATGTCGTCCGGCTGGGCCGGTCCATTGCCCACCACCTCACAGTTTATAGGAGCCATGAGGTATATTCCCGTTTCGACCTTCTTCAAGGTTCCTCCAAGAGCATATATAGCTCCTGCTATGCAGTCGATAATCCTCTGAGCGGTTTGCACATCGCTCTCAGCCATTTCCGCCATATTGACTATGACGGGTTTGCGGCTCTTGAAGTTATCGATAATACTCTTCGTATCCTCATAGCCGATTGGGCAGTAGATTATGACCTTCTGCTGGGCTGCTGTGGGTAGGCTGACCACATTAGCCCTGGAAGGCGCCTTCTTGGACTTGCCGAAGGAATGTACGGGTGCCTGCTCTTCGATCTGGTCCTCATAATCATCTTCGAATTCGAACTCATCCTCGTCGTCGAATTCCTCATCCTCGGCAAAGCCGATGTTTTTTAGGAACTTATTCAGTTTACCTGCCATGATGATTCCTCCAATCTTTTGTTTCGGCGCTTGGAGAAATAGTCGTTTTACCGGCATTACCGCTGTATATATGTATGCGATGCCGGTGCGCGCTAGATTCTGCCGCCAAACAATGCCGTGCCTATGCGCACCATGTTTGCCCCTTCCTCAATAGCTACGCGGTAATCCCCGCTCATGCCCATGGATAGGTATCGCATCTCCACGCCTTCTATCCTATCCTGACTCAGCTTAATGAACAGCCTATGCATAGCGGAAAAATATTTCCGCGCTTCCGGTTCGCCCATTACCGGGGGTATGCACATCAGCCCCTTTATCGCAATGCCTGGCATGGCTGAAACCGTTTCTAACAAACAGGTAAGCTCGTCGGCCGATATGCCCCCCTTTTGAGGTTCGTTTCCAATGTTTACCTCAATTAGAACGTCCTGCACAATGTTGAGTTCCGCCGCGCGCCTGCTTATCGCGGACGCCAGCGGAAGCCTATCCACCGATTGTATGAGCGCTACCTTGCCTGTCACATATTTTACCTTATTTGTTTGGAGTTGTCCAATAAAATGTTTTCGTAAATTTAGCGAATCGTAAAAGTCCAGCTTGCTGAGAAATTCCTGAACACGATTTTCTCCTATGTTTGAAATACCCGCGTCAACCGCGGCCTGTATCCGTGAGACGTCTACGTACTTTGTTACGGCAATTAGTTCTATATCCTCCACATTTCTTCCAAAAACCGCCGCTGACGTTTCAATATTTCCCATTATTTCGTTTAGATTTCTCCTTACGTCAATCATCCTGTTATAGCCTCCTTCAACTTGGTCCACAGGCTGACGCCCGGCTTGACAAAGCGCTGGCCTTCCGCAAGCGATCCCTCTTTCGGCCTTATAATAGCTTTTCCACCCTCTATCCCAAGCACGTCAACCTCCACGACGGCCTTGGAATCGCCCATGTCTATTTCGATATACGGCGATCCGTATATGCCTTCTGAATTTTTCTGGACGCGGAGCGCATCCTCATCAACCTTAATTCCCGACGCTTCAATCGATACGTTGGCCTTTATCGACCTGACACCCATAAACGGGCCCAATTCCATAGAAAACTTGAGTATATTTACAACTTTGCTCCCTGAAATTACAGGTGCGAGCGCGATACCGCTGTAGGTCGCTGAAAACCCGTCGAAAACAACTGAATACGCCTCCCCTTCGACAACCCTGAGAGGGTCGTAAGCATTGGTTAAAAACGCGCAGTACCATTCGCCGTCCTGCACCAGCCTGTATAAAAGCGCCGAGCCGTCTTCGGGGGAAGAACCGGCTCCCGTTCCGCTTAAGGCCCGCGATACCAGGTCAGAGGTTATCATATCAAGCTTCTGGGCGTTGAGCGCCTGCTCAAACCCATCGAAATAAAAGCTTACCTTGCCGCTTTTTGTAGCTACAATGCTGCTTGACCATTGTGATATCTGAGTCTGCCGTATTTCCTCCTCGGCATAGAGGGAGGAGAGCTCTTCTGAGGCGTATACCTTGTCCTTCAACCTTTGGCTACGCTCGCTCAAGAGGCGCTTGAGCTCTAGTTCCAGATCCAGAAGGTCCTTTCCTGAATTCTGCATAACGGATTCCCGTATTGATCTTAATACCACAGTAATGCTAGCGTTAATGCTGTCAAGGTCCGCGTCGCTCACGCCGGACATAAGCTCTGACTGCTTCCTATATATTTCGCTTTCAATCTGAAGGAGCGACTGCATCATATCATCGCTGTAACCCCACTTTAATACCTGGGCTATTGGAGCATCTATATCTACATGCTCACCCTCCTTTGCCAGATATATCAACTTGTCATACTTCTCTACCGTAATGGATTCCTCGTCCCTGATTATTGCGGTGCTCACATCCCTGTTCGTTCCAAAACTACCGTATGAAACTACGCCCCAGCTCCTCCCCGGTATGAATAATACCAGCAGCCCAATAACTGCCGCCGCCGCCATAGCGATGAATATGTAAAACTTTGGCTTTAGCTTTAATCTGGTCCTTTTAGTCATGCTACCTCCATTCGTCCACGGGCGGGATGCGGCTTTCATTCCCTGAGAGCCGCTTCTAAAACCCGTTGCCTCACGACAGTTTAACGCCCTTAATTACAATATTTTATATGAATTAAAGTGTTTTTTAAAGTGCTATTGAGCTATGTACACAGAAAACTTACAAAACATTTGGAATTGCTCGCCCGGCAGGGCCATGCGTTCCTGATATTCAGCATGATAATTTAGTCTGGCGTCAGCATTTTAATGATTAAAGCTTGCATCACGGTTAATTTCAATTATAGCAGATTAAAAAAACGCTTCTTAGATAAAGCGCTTTCAGTGCTTTGGACGTACATGTACGAAAATTTTCGGCTGCAATTCTGGGACCCTGCGGCTATAATCGCAGCGTCCCAGAGCTTATTGTTTATATTCATCTATATTCATCCATCTTGCCAACCAGCCGCTCACAGTCCTTTCCCACAAATACAGTGCACAGGCGGCTAAAATCCAGCACCTTGGGTATTATCCCGTTTATATCGTCCATAGTTATGGACTGTACGCGCTCCAGTACCTCGTGCTCTGAGCTTACCTTGCCTCTGAGCAGGGCGGATTTCCCTATGGCTGACGCGTGAGACGACGTGCTTTCAAGGCCGAGTATATAGCTTCCCTTCAGCTGCTCCTTGCTTCTTCTCAGCTCGGCATCGGTTAAGCCATCCTTTTTAAGCCTGTATAGCTCCTCCATCATTATGTCGATTACCATTTCCGCCTGCTTGTCTCCGGTTCCCGCGTAAAGCCCGAAATAACCCGCCGTGCAGTACGATGTTGGGAATGAGTAAACCGAATATGCCAAGCCCTCTTCCTCCCTTATACGCTGAAACAGCCTTGAGCTCATGGTTCCCCCAAGGATGTTGCTGAGGGCTACCAATGGATACTGGCCTTTTGTATCCATTGGAAACCCCGGAAGCCCAAAACATATATGAACCTGTTCTATATCCTTGTGTATGGACCTAATAGCCCTGTTCTGCCTCATATTGCCATAATTCCGGTCCTGCGCGGCGTCAGCGATAGATACGTCCTTAAAGCTTTTCTCCAGGACTTCAATAAGGCTTTCCCGCTCAAAATTGCCGGCGCACGCTATAACCATATTTCCGGCTACGTAACGCTTAGCCATGTAGTTGATCATATCGTCCCTTGTCATGCTCATAACGCTTTGTGTGGTACCCAGTATGGGTTTTTGCAGGGGATCGTCTTCAAACATCAGAGAAACTATAGATTCATGGGCTATGTCCTCGGGACTGTCGGCAGCCATGTTTATTTCTTCAACGACTACACCCTTTTCGCGCTCAATATCATCGTCTGAAAGCCTGGAATTCAGCGCCATGTCCGAGATCATGTCCGCAGCCAGGGGAAGATGCTCGTCCAGCACCTTTGCATAGAAGCATGTACATTCCTTTGATGTAAAGGCATTTAAATTTCCGCCCAGCGCATCCATCTGGGAGGCGATCTCCGAAGCTGTCCGGTTCTTCGTGCCCTTAAAGATCATATGTTCAATAAAGTGCGAAATGCCGCCCTCGCCCTCGCCCTCGTCCACGGAGCCGGCCTTCACCCATAAGCTGATGGACACCGAACGGTAATCCTTGAGCCTTTCCGATACGACACGTACCCCATTTGACAGCTTGTCCTCAAATATGTTCATCTACTGTTCTCCATTTCGTGATTTTTCTTTAAACTTCCAGTCAAAACCGACTATAGCATAATCACCCATTATTTATTATCTCATCTGTCGTCACGACATGCAATCCCTTACTTTCCAGCAATTCAAACAGTCCGTCCAAAGCCTCGGCTGCCTGCTTCGTAGGCTGCATCAAAACTATATTGCCCTGCGCAAGGGATTCGGCGCGCTTTACTATGTCGCTGGCAGTACCCTGGGCGCAAAGAAGGTCCACCGTGCCCATGACATGCGTAAGCCCTAGTTTTTTTGCCGCGCGGGATGATACGGAGTTTCGCCGGCTTCCCGAATAATATATTTTCGGTTTTGCGCCGCTTATAGACTCTATTATGCCCGCAGCGTCCGTTATATCCTGCATGACCCACGAAAGATTGCCGTCTTCATAGGGATTGTTCCCCATGGTCCCTATTTCGTGGCCGTCCGTAGCCATCCTCATAAGTGACGCCGGATTGGCCGCGGCCCATTCACCGCTTACAATGAACGTAGTCTTAACGTCGTGCTCCTTCAATTTATCCAGTATATCATGCATCGACTTGGCATTGTAGTTCACAATCCACTGCAAGGATAGTTTTTCCGACGCTTCCCCCCTGTATACTGGGCTTCCAGATGCGGGAACCGGCAGCATATCCGGCTGCGAGGTCACCAAATATAATGCCGCTATAATGAGAACAAGCAGCATGTTAAGAGCAATGCCCACGCCTTTTTGTTTCTTCTGTACCACGTTACCCCTCCATCCTTTAACTGATATATGGTTATTCGCGGACGGCGGCGGGTATTACACACAATGGCCAAGCGGAGACGCTTTCATAATCTTTTGCGTATGGCTTATATGGGATTCATATGACTGGCTCAACAATATCCATGCGATCCGCCGCCCTCCGAATTAACGGTCCCAGGCGATTATGCCGCAAGGTTTAGAATTATTATTTACGCTTGCCCGGATACAGCAGCTTCTTAATTATTATACTTAAATACACTTACCCTCGGTTGACAAGGGTACATTAATGCGAAATGCAGCTATATATAGACTGAAGGCGGTATTCCTTATAGGTAATGACAATCTTAGCAAACTCAACATTTTTAAATATTATAACCTCAAGAATAGGATGTTTTCGAATCTCTTTGCTTCGAGTTTATTCGTCGATGATTATCGTATATTGTCCTTTAAGTCTTATAAAAACTTGGTTAAGGCAATGGCAGGGTTCAGACTGTTTGTCCGATAGATATATTCATATAAATCAACAGTTATATTATCATATCATTACCATTATATAGATAGGATTGGAGCCATTAAGGAGCACGTAAATATCTTATTAAATACTACAAGCTACCCACTTTAAGTTCAGCATTAAATGCATTTATAAGTTCTGCGAACCCGCAGCTGGATATGTTATGGCTGTCCATTACAAAAATCGTATCTTATCAATGTTTAGTGGAACCGGCTTATAATGTTGAGGCGCCGGTTTGCTTTCCTTAGAGGCCAGGATCCGCATATGAAAATACTCTGCACAGCGGCTGAGACACTGACGATGATGCCCTTTCACACTCCTATCCGCTCAGGGAAAGCGATATACCTTTTACCCTGCGCGGTATCGCGCTATGGTGTTCATATCCGGACCCGCCTTCCAACATGCGTTTAAGCGCGTCTATGTCTAGATGTACGCCGCTCAAAAGCGCGCTGTTCTCGTCAATGGACCCCGTACGGAATTTATTTTCCAGCAGTCCTATCCTATGTCATATAACATAGCCGCCATAATCGTTTTATTATAGTAACCCGATTTCATATCCCACCTCCTGTTGAGTTTTTGCTTTATACGGGTTTAAGGCCTCAGTCCTCTGGTATAGTTGGTATAGAGTATAAAAGTGTGTTCAATCTCTCATAAACCGTTACTATCATGTTTGAATAACTCGTAGTAGTACCCAATGTTCCTTCTATACGACCTTTAATATAAATAATGCAATATTTTTTCATTTCTTCACAAATTTTCGAAATTAGTTCGTATGTAGACCTTTCAGCCTGACTGGATGTGGCCCCGACTTCATATATTATAATATGCGTCCCCCCATTCTCGTTATTTATAAGTTCCTTCAAATAATCAGGCGATGCATTCGCTGGAATGATTCTGTCTTTGAGTTTATTGAATCCCATTTCTTTCAAAGAATCAATTACCTCTGACAGCTGAGTACAACTACCTGTTCGAAGGAAAAGGATGGCTTTTTGTTTCGCTTGGGATTCCTTGTTGACACATGATTCAAGGTATTCACGCTTTTCTTCTCCGCCCAGCAATATGTTTATTTGCCGGTTTACACGGCCGTCAATACACTCCTTATAATTTTCTTCGATCAGATTTTCAACATCCTTGCGCCTTTTTAATCCTAAAAACCCAAGCATTGCAACAGCGATTGCAGCGATAGCGCCAACCAGCCAAATAAGCTGCTGCCGCTGCTGTTCAATAAAATTTCTGTGCTGTGATGTCTCTTCTTTTAAAAAGGCAATTACCCTTTCATATTCGGATTCGGCAATAAAATTATTTTCAACGTCCTGAAGTTGGGCCTCAATTCTCTTTATTTTATCTTCAATCGTCCTTATTCTTATTGTATTGTCATGTATGGTCCACACCCCGATTGCGGAACATGTAACGATTGCAATAATAACAGCGCAAGCAATACAGCATATGATGGATATGATACCTGAAACCGCCTTGGGGCCAGTAGATTTTTTGGTTTTATTCGCTATTTCCATATAATTATAGAACCTCCTTAAAAAATCACATCTTGCCTTGACTAAACATCTTAAGCACTCCAAGCCCTTGTGAATTACGCGCTACCATGCCCGTATAATAAAGAAATTTCAGATGAGTTGGAAAGCCTTTCAATTCGGGGTGCATAAAAACGCCGCTCCCTAGCATATGCCCGTAGGCGGCTAAATATTTATTATAGAAATTTTTATTGATTAGATTTATAAATTCATCGTCCAGAGGTATGAAATAGATTGTCTTCCCGTTTTCACCGGTTTTATATACAGTAACCGGAGTAAGCATCCCAATCCTTAGATTATTTCTGTATATCTGTCTCTCGAATATGGATAGATTGATCAATTCACAAAAGATATTGTATACCTGGATTCCTCCGCTTTCACGAAGCGATTCAATCATGATATTTACAAACCTCTTATCAAGCGTTTGCGCCTCAAATTCAAAGTCGCTTTCGAACCTCACTAACCTGTCCTCTGCAGTTCTTTTCTTATTTAAATTATTGAAAGTAAACAACCTGAAGTTATAGCTGTCATAACTAAAATCGTATTCATGCAACCCGCTAGAGTATTGGAGATTTTTTGATAAAAGCGAATATATTGCCGACTGGAGAAAATGTTTATGAGTAATCGGTAATACTGTATTTGAACTTGGCCTTAACCGCAATAATATAATCTTCATTGCGCTATCCCCACAAATAATATTTTATACTGTCATATGTTTATATTTTGCATTATAACATACTATTTATAATACGTCTATTAAATCTTACGGTATTTTATAAAAATGTTTCACTTTATATTAATTAATCCAATACAGCCCGTCAAAAACCCCTCCTGTCAAATGGGGTGAAACCTTCGGTTTTCGGATCGCAGCCCATACTATGCATAAGAGCGCTTCCACGCAGTATCATATTTCTTCCAAACCGGTCGCGTATTGCGTCTACAGCTGTGTCCATACGCCTAAGCCGTTCGTGCCTGAGGTCTTCAAACATTGATATCTGTCCTCCTCCTCCGCTTAGGGAGGATATTCTGACGCCCACAAGCCTTATTGGCCTGTCACACAGCAACGGCGCAATGAGCCGTCTGGCATTTACATACAGCTCCTCGGTAACATCCGTGGGATAAATCAGACGCGTTTGCTTGCCCTTACCCTTAAAATCGCTATAGCGGACGTATACGCCTACGCTCTGTGCGCACATCCGCATTGATCTAAGCCTGTAAGCCACCTTGTCCATCTGAACGAGAAGCGCTGTGCACAGCTCGTCAAGGGTGTTGACGTCTCCTGGAAGCGTGATGGAACTGCTTATGCTCTTTTGAGCAGCCGTCTCGCCAACACGGGTGTCGTCAATGCCGTTCGCGTTTAACCACATCTGCCTGCCAACTATGCCGAACATGCTTCTCAGCATACCCTCGGGCGCGCTTGCCAATTCCCCTATGGTATGAATGCCTATGGAGCTTAACCGGCGCTCCGCACAACGCCCCACATATATCAGGCGCCCAACGGACAGGGGCATAATGCTGCCAGTCCAGAATTCCGGCGTAACTATGGTAACAGCGTCCGGTTTTTTATAATCTGAACCCATCTTTGCCATAAGCGGATTGTCGCCTACTCCTACGGACACGGTAAGGCCCAGCTCATCTCTAACCCTTTTTCTTATTATATGAGCTACTTGCTCGGCGTCTCCAAAAAGGTGTTCGCAGCCCCTATAGTCCAAATATGCCTCGTCTATTCCATAGCGCGTTATCAGCGGTGAATAATCTTGTATTATACGCATAAACAGGCTTGAGTAGCGCATGTATGCGTTAAAGTCCGCTTTTTCCACAATCGCTCCGGGGCATAGCGCCAGAGCCGTGTTCAGCATCATGCCGGCATATACTCCCATAGCCTTTACAGGATAAGTGGCCGCAAGCACTATGCCGTGGCGCTTCTGGCGGTCCCCTCCAACTATAAGGGGGGTATCAAACGTATACTTCCCCTCGCTGCCGAGCACCGCGCAGTGCGCATAAAACGAGTTTAAATCCACATGAAGTATGCTCATGCGCCCTCCTTGGTCAAAAACCACCTGTCATTGCTTCTATCCCAACAAAGTTCGGCATTCCGCCCATTAAATTCTATACGAAACCGTATAAATGATTTGTATCCCCAGCGCTCCTCAGCTACGGAAATTACACGGCTTACCTTTGCGCGCTCCCCGCATGAGGCTATGAAAAATACGGGGCTTGCTTGGCCAAGCGTATCAAAATCCACCAGTACACGGGTTGCTTTATTATACCGTTTCACGCGATCCCTCCTGGAACGTTTGTTCTAATCAATTATACCATTGTAAATCATGAAATGTAAAGCGGAATATAATGTCAACTTATTGTGAGCATACATGGACATACCCCTAAATACCTTGTTATAAATTTGAATTTAAGTTATAATCATTTCAATAACATCCAATAAGGAGGATCACATGAAATTCAGCGAAATGCCTTATTCAAGGCCAGATGTTGAGAAGCTTACGGCAGATTTTAAGGAAATTATCGAAAAGCTTAATAATGCGGCTACCTTTGAGGAGGCCGACGAGCTGTTTGCCGAATCCGGAAGGATATCCGCGCAAGTGGATACCGCCTTCTCCATTGCCTACGTACGCCACTCCATAGACACGCGCGACGAGTTCTACGATAAGGAAATCGAGTTCTTGGATGAGACTTCACCTGTGGTTAACAATATAGCTCAGGATTTATCAAAGGCGCTTTACGAGTCCAAGTTCAGGCCGCAGTTTGCTGAGAAGTACGGCGAGCTGATGTTTAAAAACATTGAGATACAGCTTAAGGCGTTTTCACCCGAAATCATTCCCGAGATGCAGGAGGAGAATAAGCTTACAACGGAATATGACAAGCTGATAGCCTCCGCCCAGATCCCCTTTGAAGGCGAAGACCGTACGCTTTCGCAGCTTACGCCCTTTAAGCAGGTTGTAAACGATGAAAAGAGGATGGCCGCATGGAAGGCTGAAGGCGGCTTTTATGTGGAAAATGCCCAGAAGCTGGACGATATCTATGACAAGCTGGTCCACCTGCGCGACAAGATGGCTAAAAAGATGGGTTATAAGAATTATATCGAGCTGGGCTACTACCGCATGATGAGAAACAGCTATACGGCCAAGGATGTTGACCGCTTCCGTGAAGCCGTTCGCAAATATATTGTGCCCATTGCAGACCAGCTTTACCGTGAACAGGCTAAGCGTACGGGTCTTAGGTATCCGCTCAACTTCGCCGACGCGGTGCTTACCTTCCGTTCAGGCAATCCGGTGCCGCAGGGAAGCCCCGACGATATACTAGCGCATGGCAAGAAATTCTATCATGAGCTTTCAAAGGAAACCGCCGAGTTCATAGACTTTATGTATGAAAACGAGCTCTTGGACGTTCTCAGCCGCACGGGCAAATCGGGCGGCGGCTACTGCACGGCTTTCCCGCTGTATAAGTCTCCATTTATATTCGCAAACTTCAACGGCACCGCCCACGACGTAGAGGTTATAACGCATGAAGCGGGCCATGCTTTTGCCGCATTCACCGCACGCGATATATTCCCAATGGATAACCAAAGCCCCACGCTCGAAAGCTGCGAGGTCCATTCGATGAGCATGGAGTTTTTCGCCTGGCCCTGGGCTAAAGGATTCTTTGGTCCTGATACCGATAAATTCTATTATCATCACCTTTCAAGCGCCATAACGTTTATACCCTATGGCACTATGGTGGACCACTTCCAGCACATTGTATATGAAAACCCCGACATGACGCCTGAACAACGCCACGAAACCTGGCGCGAACTGCTTGGCGTATATATGCCCTGGATGGCGCTTGACGATGAAATCCCGTTCTACGGCGAGGGCAAGGGCTGGCAGAGACAGTCGCATATCTATGAAAGGCCATTCTATTACATAGATTACTGCTTAGCTCAGACCGTGGCGCTTGAATTCTGGGCGCTAATGCAAAAGGATCAGGCAAATGCATGGGACCGCTATTTCAAGCTGGTAAGCTTTGCCGGAACCAAAACCTTTGACGGACTCGTCGAGGCGGCGGGCCTTGAAACGCCGTTTGGAGACAGCGCGCTTAAAGAGGTTGCGGAAACGGCAACAGCTTGGCTCAACGGATTTGACAAGGAAAAGCTTGCGTAACGAATTGAGTTGTTTTCTAAAAGGGCGCGGCACACAGCCGCGCCATGTGGGGTTAACCCGCAAAATCGCCATAGGCGGTCCCGAATAGTGCTGTACAGCACTATTCGGGAGCAACCCGCGAAAAGCCAGCCTTCGGTTGCGGGCGGCTATCAGGCTATTTTCATGGGGCGCCGCCCCATGCCCCGCCAAAGGGGACTTTTTGTAAAAAGTCCCC
>ERZ857984.634-NODE-634-length-38742-cov-11.413369_pt1 | contig 38742 bp, 23 predicted proteins | sample MGYA00519914_ERZ857984 | MGnify/ENA primary metagenome ERZ857984 (study PRJEB31778, sample SAMEA3449417) | human gut metagenome | biome: human gut; feature: human-associated habitat; material: faeces | place: United Kingdom | collected 2010/2012 ... | reverse complement strand
CGAAGCCGCTGCCGCCCAAGGAGAACGTGCACCAGCCGGGAGACGGCTGGGTCGATTGCGCCTGCGGTCGCAAGCATTGGGGCACGAACGGCGCGTCCGGCGTGCTCTTGGCCCGCCGCAGCGAGACGACCGGTGAGGTGACGCACGTCGTCATGCAGCACCGCGCGGTATGGAGCGCGGAAGGCGGCACGTGGGGCATTCCCGGCGGTGCCACCGCCGACGGCGAAAGCCCGATCGAGGGCGCGTTGCGTGAATCGTACGAGGAAGCCAACATCACGCCGGAGGACATCGACGTGGTCGGCTCATACTGCGAGGACCACGGCCCATGGTCGTATACCACGGTGTTCGCCTTCGAAAAGCCGGGGCATCGTGTCGAGCCCAAGGCCAACGACGACGAAAGCATGGAGATCGAATGGGTGCCGATCGATGACGTGCCCAACCGCAAGCTGCTGACCGCCATGCGCACCGATTGGCCCAACTTCGCGGCGCGTCTGCGTGCTTTGGCGGCCGTGCGGTAGCCTGCGCGCAGTGTGCCGCATCCTTGGAGCATGAGGGTTGTTAGCGCTAACTGAAGTTGCGTGTACAATAGGCGAACGTACCAACAGTTGTGTGCGAAAGGCGACGGGGCATGGCAGGCAAACGCAATGCGGGCAATAAGCGTCCTTCGATGTTCGAAGTGGCGAAGCTGGCTGGTGTGAGCCACCAGACGGTCTCGCGCGTCATCAACCATTCGCCGGACGTCTCCGACGCCACCCGCGAGAAGGTGCAGAAGGCCATCGACCAGCTCGGATACCGTCCCAGCAACTCCGCCCGCGCGCTCGCCTCGCACCGGTCCCGCACCATCGGCCTGATCGCCGGCGGCCAGCATTTCTATGGCCCGATTTCCACGATTTCCGCGATTGAGACGATGGCCCGCCAGCATGGCCTGTTCGTGACGGTGAGCATGGTGCATGAGGCGCTGTGCTCGCAGGAGGAATTCGACGACCTGTGCCGCAGCTTCGACGAGATGAACGTCGATGCGTTCATCTTCCTCACGCCCACCGATGTCATGTTTTCCGCGGCATGCCGGACGCGGATCGCGCAGCCTCGTGTGATCGTCACATCCACGCACGGTGGCATCGGCGTGCAGGACGGCCTGCGGCTGATGAAGTCCGCCGACCGCCGCCGCGTATCCGTCGTCGGCATGGACCAATGGTCCGCGATGGCCGACGTGATGCATCTAGTCGTGGAATACGGGCACCGTTCGGTGCTGTATTTCGCCGGTCCCAAGGAGTGGCGCGACGCGGCGACGCGCCTGCTGGCATGGAACAAGCTATGCGCGGCCAATGCGGTCAATTCCGTGACGGTGCAGTGTGAGACCTGGGAATCCTCTGAAGCGTACGGCAAGATGAACCACATCCTCGACAACATCGGCCGCACCGGCGGCAATCTGCCGACATGCATGGTCTGCGCCAACGACAGCCAGGCCGTGGGTGTGGCCCGCGCGCTGCATGAGCATGGCGTGCGCATTCCGCAGGATGTGAGCCTGGTGGGTTTCGACGACATGCCTGCCATGGACAATATGTTCCCGCCGCTGACCACGGTCCGCCCCGGCTTTGAGCAGCTGGGTGTCGCCGCCATGCGCGAGACGCTGTACCTGCTGGGCGCGGGGGAGGAGAACTCCTTCGGATCATCGCAGCATGGCGTCGGACTGGTGTCGGCGCAGATGGTCAACCGCAGCTCCCTGGGTCCTGTCCGCCGTCGCTAAGGCGCTGCTTCTTCTCGATTTGTTTATATATTCATTGCTCCGATGACACGTCGGATTTGGTGCGTCACGGGTTTGTGCCTACAATAGTGAGCGTTAACAGTGAGCGCTAACATTCAGTTGACAGAGTGGTTGCGAGGCGCTCGGACGCAAGGAGTTCGTGAACTATGACGCAAGAGCAGGTCGCAGTGACCGCCGAGAAGATCCGCGCAGGCAAGACGAGCCTGGGCATCGAGTTCGGCTCCACCCGCATCAAGGCGGTGCTCATCGATGACGCCTACCACACCATCGCGGCGGGCGACTATGAGTGGGCCAGCCATCTCGAGGACGGGCTGTGGAGCTACACCCAGGAGGAAATCTGGAAGGGTTTGCAGACCGCATACGCCCGGATGGCCGGCGACGTCGAGACCGCCTATGGCGAACGGTTGACCCACGTGGGGCACATCGGCTTCTCCGCCATGATGCACGGCTACCTCGCCTTCGACGAGTCCGGCGAACTGCTCGTGCCGTTCCGCACCTGGCAGAACACCAACACCCACGAAGCCCACGAGAAGCTTTCCGAGCTGTTCCAGTACAACATTCCGGAACGCTGGTCCGTGGCACACCTCTACCAGGCAGTGCTCAACCACGAGGAGCACGTCTCCAAGGTGGACTACATCACCACACTCGCCGGCTACGTGCACTGGAAGCTCACCGGCGAGAAGGTGCTCGGCGTGGGCGACGCCTCCGGCATGTTCCCCATCGACCCGGCCACCCATACCTACGAAACCGAGTTCATCAAGCGATTCGACGCGATCGAGGAAGTCGCCGCGCAGCCGTGGAAGCTTGAGAACCTGCTGCCCCGTCCGCTCGTGGCGGGCACCCCGGCCGGCACGCTCACCGCCGAAGGCGCCAAACTGCTCGACCCGACCGGCACCCTTCAGCCGGGCGTCGTCCTCGCCCCGCCGGAAGGCGACGCGGGCACCGGCATGGTCGCCACCAACTCCGTCCGCGTGCGCACCGGCAACGTCTCCGCCGGCACTTCGATTTTCGCCATGGTCGTGCTCGAGCACAAGCTGGCGCGCCTGCATCCGGAAGTCGACCTCGTCACCACCCCAGCCGGCGACCTGGCCGGCATGAGCCACGCCAACAACTTCACTTCCGATCTCAACGCCTGGGTCGGCCTGTTCGGACAGTTCGCCGCCGCGATCGGCCAGCCGGTCGATGCCGGCACGCTGTACGGCACGCTGTTCCGCGCCGCGATCGCGGACGATGTCGACGCCGACTGCGGTGGTCTGCTCAACTATCCGTTCCGCTCCGGCGAATTCCTGGCTGGCCTGCCGGAAGGCCGACCGCTGTTCGCCCGCAGCCCGGAGGCGCGCATGAGCCTCGGCAACTTCATGAGAACCCAGCTGTTTAGCGCCTTCTCGCCGGTCAAGATCGGCATGGATGTGATGACCAAGGACGAAGGCGTCGCCGTCGACTCGCTCGTCGGCCACGGTGGCATCTTCACCACGCCGAAGGTCGCGCAGAAGATCCTCGCCGCCGCATTCGACACCCCGATCAAGGTCATGGCCACCGCCGCCGAAGGCGGAGCGTGGGGCATGGCCGTGCTCGCCGACTATCTGTGGCACGCCGACCAGCCGCTCGCCGACTACCTCGACACCCGCGTCTTCGCCGACGCGGCCTCCACCACGGAAGCGCCGGACGCCAACGACGTGGCCGGCTTCGAAGCCTTCTTCGACCGCTTCCGCAAGGGGCTGCCGATCGAGCATGCCGCCATCGAAAGCATCCCGCTGGAAACCAAATAACCGTCCATCGCAACAACAGCAAGCCTGACGAAAGGAACACAATATGGCAACGTTGGCTGATTACGGCCCGGAAGTACGAGCTGAAGTCAAGCAGGTGCGCGAAGTGGTCGCCACCCTGCACGAGCAGCTCATCAAGTGGAATCTGGTGGTGTGGACCGCAGGCAACGTCTCGCAGCGCCTGCACACCGCCGACCTGATGGTCATCAAGCCGTCCGGACTGCGCTACGAGTACCTCACCCCAAGCTCGATGGTCGTGTGCGACCTCGACGGCAACGTGGTCGACGGCGCCGAAGCGCCGAGCTCCGACACCGCGTCCCACGCGTACATCTACCGCCACATGCCCGACGTGTACGGCGTGGTGCATACCCACTCCACCTACGCCACCGCATGGGCGGCCACCGGCCAGAACATTCCGTGCGGCCTGACCATGATGGGCGACGAGTTCGGCGGCCCGGTGCCGGTCGGCCCGTTCCGCCTCATCGGCTCCGAAGCCATCGGCGAAGGCGTGGTCGAAACCCTGAAGAAGTATCCGAAGTCCCCGGCCGTGCTCATGCAGAACCATGGTCCGTTCACCATCGGCAAGGACGCGGAAGCCGCCGTCAAGGCCGCCGCCATGACCGAAGAGGTGGCGCACACCATGTGGGCCGCCAATCAGCTCGGAGACATCATCCCGATCTCCCAGGAAGACATCGATAGCCTTAACGACCGCTACACCAACGTCTACGGCCAGCACTGACGCGACGGAAACTGAAACGACAAACCCAACAACGAAGTAAGGAATAATCCAACATGGCAATGGAAAACCCATTTGAAGGCAAGGAAATCTGGTTCGGCGTCGGATCGCAGGACCTCTACGGCGAGGAGGCGCTGCGCCAGGTGGCCCAGCAGACCGGCGAGATGGTCGACTTCCTCAACGCGACCGGCAAGATCCCGGCCAAGATCGTGCTCAAGCCGACCCTGAAGTCCTCCGACGGCGTCAAGGCCTTCATGACCGAAGCCTCCGCCAACCCGAACGTCATCGGCGTGATCACCTGGTGCCACACCTTCTCCCCGGCCAAGATGTGGATCCGCGGCCTCGAAGTGCTGACCAAGCCGCTGCTGCAGCTGGCCACCCAGCACCACAAGGAAATCCCGTGGGAGACCATCGACATGGACTTCATGAACCTGAACCAGGCCGCCCACGGCGACCGTGAGTTCGGCTACATCGTCTCCCGTCTGGGCATTCCGCGCAAGATCGTCGTCGGCCACTACACCGATCCGGAAGTCGCCGGAAAGGTCGGCACCTGGGCTCGCGCCTGCGCCGGCTGGGATGCCTCCCAGAACATGAAGGTCATGCGTTGGGGCGACAACATGCGCAACGTGGCCGTCACCGAAGGCGACAAGACCGAAGCCGAGCGCGTGTTCGGCGCTTCGATCAACACTTGGGCCGTCAACGACCTCGTCGCCGCCTACGAGAAGGTCAAGGACAGCCAGGTCAAGGACCTCATCGAGGACTACAAGGCCAAGTACGACGTGGCCCCCGAGCTGCTTGATTCCCGCTACGATGAGCTGTTCATCGCGGCCAAGGAAGAGGCCGCCATGGTCAACATGATGCGTGAGAACGGTTGCACCGCCGGCGTCGACAACTTCGAAGACCTCGGCACCCTGCCGCAGCTGCCGGGCGTCGGCCCGCAGCGCTTCCCGTCCGAGTACGGCTGGGGCTTCTCCGCAGAAGGCGATTGGAAGACCTCCGTGCTGGTGCGCATCGGCGCCGTGATGGGCTACGGCCTTGAGGGTGGCGCCTCCCTGATGGAGGACTACTCCTACAACTTCGTGCCGGGCAACGAGTTCGACATGGGCTCCCACATGCTGGAAGTCTCCCCGTCCATCGGCACCATCGCCAAGCCGAAGCTGGCCATCTACCCGCTGGGCATCGGCGGCAAGTCCGACCCGGTCCGTCTGGTGTTCTCCGGCAAGCCGGCCGACGCCGTCGTGGTCTCCATGGCCGACGAGCGCGAACGCTTCCGCCTGCTCATGGACGAGGTCACCATCGTCGAACCGCAGGGCTCCCTGAAGAACCTGCCGTGCGCCCGCGCCGTGTGGAAGCCGAAGCCGGACCTGAAGACCGCCGTGCAGTGCTGGATCACCGCCGGTGGCTCCCACCACACCTGCATGACCACGTCCGTCGGTCGTGAGGCTTGGGAGGACTTCGCCCGCATCGCCGGCGTCGAACTCGCCGTCATCGACGAGAACACCAACGCCCGCCAGTTCGAGAAGGAGCTGGAGCTGAGCGAAATGTACCACCGCCTCAACAACCGTCACTGAAATAACGGAGCGTTAACAGCACGGCAGGAAACTTGACGTACCTTCGTACGCCGGCGTTTCCTGCCGCACTGTTACCGCACGCGTTATCTCAGCGATACGGGGTGCGCCTAAAAAACAGCACGGCGGGGAAGTTGACGTACTTTTGTACGCAGCGTTCCCCGCCGTGCTGTTTTTGTTTACCTATGTGCGGCTCAGCGCTTGCCGGCGTACAGCTGCTGGTCGATCACGTCGGCGAACACGCGGTTCACTGCCGGACGCACCACCTTCAGCGACGGCGTCAGGCACTTGTTCTCCTGCGTGAACTGCGCATCCAGCACCACGAACTTACGCACGGATTCGGCGCGCGAAACCGTCGCGTTCGCCTTGTCCACATACTTCTGAATCTCGTCATGAACGGCGGCGGTAGCCGCCACGCGGTCAAGCGGCGTATCCGCGGACAGGCCCACGGACGGCAGCCAGGCCGCCAATCCTTCCGGATCGAGCGTGACCAGCGCGCCGATGAACGGACGATTATCGCCCACCACCACGGCATGCTCCACAATCGGACACTTCGCAATCTCCTGCTCCATCGGAATCGGCGACACGTTCTTGCCGCCGGCGGTGATGATGATGTCCTTCTTGCGGCCCGTAATCGTAATACGACCCTCATCGTCGATCGACGCAAGATCGCCGGTGCGCAGCCAACCGTCCTCGGTGAACACCTCGGCCGTTTTCTCCGGCAGATTGTGGTAACCCATGAACACGTTCGGTCCCTTGACCTGCAGCTCGCCATCGTCGGAAATACGCACGGATGATCCCGGCGCAGGCTGGCCGACGGTACCGATCACATTGTCCGTGACGCGGGTCGCGGCAAACGGCGCCGCGGTTTCCGTCATACCGTAGCCCTGGATCATCGGCAGGCCGATGCCATTGAAGAAATGCGCCAGCGACGCGTCCAGCGGAGCGCCACCGCACGCCACATAACGGATACGCGGGCCCAACGCGCCACGCACGGTGTGGTATACGGACGCCTCATACGACAGGTGTTCGGCGGTCTGCTTCATGGTCGGTTTCTCGCCAGCCTGCTGCATGCGCGACCAGTCGCGCGCGGACTCGGCGGCCTTGAGGAACAGGCGGCCCTTCCAACCCATGCCGGCCTTGCGGGAAGCCGCGTTGTACACCTTCTCGAACACGCGCGGCACGCCCAGCAGGTACGTCGGCTCGAACGAACGCACATCCGGCAGCAGCGTCTTGGTGTCCGGCAGATAGCCGACCACGCCGTCATCGGAAGCGATCGACGCGTACTGGATGAAGCGCGCGAAGCAGTGGGCGAGCGGCAGGAACAGCAGCAGACGCGGATGGTCTTCAAGAATCATCTCGTGCAGCGCAAGGCTGCCGGCACGCGTGATCGACACGAAATTGCGATGCGACAGCTCGGCACCCTTCGGTGCCCCCGTGGAACCGGACGTGTACACGATGGTGGCCAGATCGTCGGCACGCACCGACGTGATACGCTCGTCCAGCTCTTCGTCGGACACGGTGACGCCCAATCCCTCCAGCGCGCCCATGGCATTGGCGTCGAGCATCAGAATATGCTTCAGAGACGGGCAGCGGCCAATCACGGAATCAAGACGGTCGAAGCGTTCGCGATCGTCGGCGATGGCGAGCTTCACGTTGGAATCGTTGAGAATGCGTTCGGCCTGCGCCGCGGAATCGGTGTCATAGATCGGCACATTGACCGCGCCGATTGCGGCCAGTGCGAAATCAAGCACGCCCCACTCGTAACGGGTGGTGGAGAAGAGGGTGACGGCATCCCCCTTGCCGATGCCGAACGCGATCAGGCCTTTGGCCGCGGAGAGCACGTTCTTGTGGAATTCGCCGGTCGTCACCTTGGTCCACTGGCCCGGAGCGGTTTTGCGTTCCGCGATCACGGTGTCTTCGCCGGTGCGCTTGATGCGTTCGGTAAGCAGGGAGTAGATGGATTCGTCGTCGCGTACTTCGACGGATGCGCCCGGGGTCGTGTACTCGGTGAGCATGAAGTGTTCTCTTTTCTTGCGTTTCCGCGGTTTTCGTGGGTTTGCGATATATGCGATCGCTGCGATTGCGGTGATCGGTGACGTGCTTTTCGCGTCCTGTGTCGCGCCTCGCATATCGTAAGTTACGGTGACGTAAGTCCGCATTGTAAGAAACAACAAGAAATATGGCGACGGGTTTGTTTGAACTGACAAAGTGGCACGAAACGTCAACGGAACGGGGGATTGGTACACGGATCCATCATCTCGAAAAAAGGTTTGACGCGTTCGATCGCAGGGTGTCCAACGGGTTGCGCGACGGGTTCGAGAGGGGTTGCCCTTACGGGCGAAAACGGTGGAAAATGCGGCAAAACTGGGCGGAGTGACGTTGCGAACCACAACATGTTCCGTGTACACTCAAGTTTGGCGCAACTACCCCTTGCGCCTAGGCTGTTTGCTCAACGGCGAACATTCAGCCGCCTCACTTTTCGCCGTTCCCTTGGTTTTCTGTGGTTTTGCTGTTGTGCATTTGCTTGCGAGTTCTGATGGTTTTCTAGATTTTTCCGACGATTTTCTGCGATTGCCGTTCCGTCATTGCCTTTCGTCGGTATGCCCGATACGCTTGGAGCGGATGGCGGGATTGCAAACGATTGGAAAAGGGGCATGATGTTCGACAAGCGGCTGTTTTCCTTGGCTGACGGCGTCGGTCGATTGATCGCGGCGAAAGTCGCCTGCCAATGGCTGGGCCTCGTGGCCAACATCGCCTTCGTCGTGGCCGTGGTGCGTATGCTGCAACCGCTGTTCGCGCCCGTACCGTCCGCCACCGCGCCCTGCATCGCCATTATTCTTATTGCCGCGGTCGTGCGATTCGTCACCATTCGCGCCGCCGCACGTTTCGGTAGCGAGGCCGCCGAACGCGTCAAACTCGCGCTGCGTGAGAAACTGTTCAATAAGATGCTCGCGCTCGGCCCGTCCTACGCGCAGCGCGTGCGCACCGCCGGCGTGGTGCAGTCCGCGGGCGAAGGCATCGAACAAATCCAAAGCTTCTTCGAACTGTTCCTGCCGCAACTGTGCTATGCCGTGCTCGCCCCCATCACGCTGTTCGCCGTGCTTGCGCCGATCGACCTGCCCACCGCCGCGACGCTGCTCGCCTGCGCGCCGCTCATCGTGCTCATCGTCGGCATGGTGGCGATGCGTGCTGCCCGCGTATTCAAGAAATACTGGGGCAAATACACGGATATGGGCGCCGCGTTCCTCGATAATCTGCAGGGACTTGAGACGCTGAAAACCTTCGACGCGGACGAGCGCGCCGCACGAGTCATGGACGAGAAGGCCGAACAGTTCCGCGTGATGACCATGAACGTGCTGCAAATCCAACTGCGTTCGCTCACGGCGATGGATGCCGTGGCATACGGTGGCGCGGCCGCCGGCATCGGCGTTGCGGTATGGCGATTCGTATCCGGCTCGCTCTCGCCGTCTGGCGTTTTCGCGCTGTCCGGCGTGCTGCCGCTTGGTTTGACGCCGATCGCCGCGGTATTGCTGACGATTCTGCTAGCCGCCGATTTCTTCATTCCGCTGCGACAGCTCGGCTCGTATTTCCACGTTGCGATGAACGGCATGACGTCCACGAAACGTATTTTCGCGCTGCTCGACGCGCCCGAACCGGAGCATGGCAGCAAGGAACTGCCGGAATTCGGGGCTTCCGGGCGTGGTGTCGGCGTGGAGTTTCGTGGTGTTTCGTACCGGTATGCGGACGCGGATGTGGATGCTGGGGGTGCTGCTGGTGCGGGGCCTGACGCTGCCGGGTCTGCGGGTGCCGGTGTTGCGAGTCCCCGTCGTATATCGTCCACATCGCATTCCGATATGCGGAACGCGGATGTGGACAGCGTTGATGAGGGCGGCGGCGCGGGTGACGCGCGCGAAACGCGCTACGCCTTGCGCAACGTGGCCCTCCGTGCGCTGCCCGGCGAAGTCACTGCGATCGTCGGGCCATCCGGTTCCGGCAAGTCCACAGCCGTCCAGCTGCTTGCCGGCACGCTTGTCGGATATGAAGGCGATGTGCTGCTGTCCGAAATGCCATCCGGAATGCAGGACGAAGTGCTGGGCGCTATGTTAAGCAGTGCGGCGCCGGATGACAGTGAAACCCTGAAATCGCACCAAATCCGCGACCTCACCGCAGCATCGCTCACCCGCGAAATCTCCATCGTCTCCGCGCACAGCCACCTGTTCGCCGGCACCCTGCGCGACAACCTGCTCATGGCCCGCGCCGACGCCACCGACAACGAGCTGTGGCAGACGCTGGAAGCCGCGCATATCGACGATTTCGTGCGCGCGCAATCGCGAGGACTCGATATGCCGATCACGCAGGACGGCGCGAATCTGTCCGGCGGGCAGAAACAGCGCATTGCGATCGCCCGTGTACTGTTGCGCAGGTCGGCCGTCTATATTTTCGACGAGGCGACCAGCAGCGTCGACGCGGACAGCGAAACGTTGATTTTGCAAACGATTCGCGCGCTCGCCGACGCCGGCGCAACCGTGCTGATGGTCACGCACCGCATGGCGAACGCGGCCGACGCGGACCATGTCGTAGTGTTTGATGGGGGTGTCGTCGTCGAGCAGGGCGCGCATGACGATCTCATGGCCGCGGACGGCACGTATGCCAAGCTGTTCCGGGCGCAGGAAAGCGTGGAACGGGTGGGATTGTCTGGTCGCGTCGCGCCGCGCGTATCGCGTATGACTCATGCGTCTGGTGCGTTTGCCGTGTCTCGGATGTCTGGTTCCGCCGAATCGAACGCCAGTGGCGCCAAATCGGACATGCCAACAACCCAAGTCATCGCCCGCTTGCTGCGCGAAGTCGGCCCACTGCGCAAACCCATGGCCATCGCCTGCGCGTGCGGCATCCTCGGCCACCTCGCCGCCACGTTCCTGCCGGTTTTCGGCGTCGCCGCGCTGTTTGCCGCAGCTGGCGCAAAAGTCTGGAATCTCAGCCTTCCCGCGGCAATCGCAGCCATGATTATCTGCGCACTGATCCGCGGTGGCATGCGCTACGCCGAACAGTACATGAACCACAATGTCGCCTTCCGCCTGCTCGCGCTGTTCCGGTCGAAAACGTTTGCCGCGCTGCGTCGCCTCGCGCCCGCCAAACTGTCCGGCAAAGGCAAAGGCGACCTGATCGCGCTGGTCACCACCGACGTCGAACTGCTGGAAATCTTCTTCGCGCACACCATTTCGCCGGTTGTCATCGCCATCGCGACCACCGTGCTTTACACGGTCGCATTGCTTACGTTGAGTCCTGCGATCGCTGTCACGCTGGTCATCGCGCACCTGACCGTCGGCATCGTGCTGCCGAAACTCTTCGCCACGGCGGTAGGTGGTCTCGGTGGGGATATTCGCCGCGAATCCGCCCAACTTGATGACGAAATGCTCGACGATATGCGCGGTCTCGACGAAATCATCCGATTCGGCCAAGGCCATGCGCGGCTTGCCGGCATCGCGTCACGCACGCGCTCGCTCTGGAGCCGCCGTGCCCGGCTGAGTGCCAAGAATGGCGATTTCGCAGGCTTCGGCGCGGTGCTGGTCGTACTGTTCACTGCCATCGCGGCATTGCTGGCGATGGTCACGTCCGGTACGACGATGCCGATCGCTTCCGCCGCTTCCGCTGCCGCTGCGACCATCCAGACCGTCCTTTCCGCGCCCGCCGCCCGCCTGACCGCCGCTTTCGTGCTGCTGGCCAGCTCGTTCGGTCCGACGCTCGCGTTGAGCGCGCTGCCGGCCAATCTCACGCAAACGTTTGCAGCCGCCCGCCGCCTGTTCGCGCTGATGGACGAAACCCCCGCAGTGGAGGAGCGGGGCGATTTCCTGCCGCGCTACCATGGCATGTCCATGCACGACGTCACGTTCGGCTACGGCAATTCGGGCGAGGCTCCAACTTCCGGAAGCGATGCGGATGCCCCCGAGTCATCCGCCGAGCCAATCCTCAACCACGTCTCGCTCGACATACCACAACACGGCATCCTCGGCGTCCAAGGCCCGTCCGGCCGCGGCAAATCGACCCTGCTGAAACTGCTCATGCGTTACTGGGACCCGCAATCCGGCTTAGTCGCACTGTCCGAGGTGCCACTGCCGCAGATCGACGCGCATCATCGCCGTCGCGTGCAAACGATGATGGGGCAGGAAACCTACCTGTTCGACGGCACTATCCGTGAAAACCTGCTTATGGCCTGCGACAGGGGCGATGCGGATAGGGCTGGTAATGCTGGCGATCCGGACGATTCCGCGACTTCCGGCAGAGCGCTCCTTACCCCGCCCGCTCCTCCCGTTTCGTGGAATGCCGCTGATTCCGCGCTTTCCACCCGGTCGACCCCTTCTGTCGGTGATGACGTGCTGCGCGCCGCGCTTGCCAAGGCTTCCGCGCTTGAACTGGTCGACTCGCTCCCGCAGGGCCTTGATACCCCCGTCGGCGAGTTGGGCGGGCGGCTTTCAGAGGGTGAACGGCAACGCATCGGCCTGGCTCGCGTCTTCCTGCGCAACGCGTCGCTGGTGTTGTTCGACGAGCCGACGAGTCGCCTCGACGCCTACAACGAATCCGTGATTCTGCAATCGATTGACGCGTTGGCGCAGCAGGGGAGCGCGGTGCTGCTCGTCTCGCACCGCGATTCCACCATGCGCATCGCGGACCGCATCGTGCGCATGTGAGCTGGCGCGTGCGGATTGCGAACTGATGCGGCGAGCCGATGCGTGCGAACTAGTGTGTGAATCGGCGTAATGCGGGGCCTGGTGAGGTGCCCATGCCCATGCGGCCGCATACGGACGCGTCGCACGTCCGCAATGTGGTCGTATGAAAATCGCATGTCATTCGTGTTTCCTATAGCGCGCGCGACGGCGTACGGAAGCGGACGAATCGAAAGCCATGGTCGCAGGTAAAGCAAGAAAAACGGACGAAACCGACGAAATATCGACGGAATCGAAATCATAAGCCAATGAAACAATCATGAAAATAAGGTTGCAAATTTAGCAAAACCGACTTTTTGGTAGGTTATAAGATTCAGTTCGCGTGAAATCGAAATGGGAAATCGTTAGTATCGATAGCAAACGATTATTTTCGACGAAAGGCTGGCGATGGCCAACAACAGGAACGAACTGAACAAGAATCTGGCACAGATGCTCAAGGGTGGCGTAATCATGGACGTCACCACCCCGGAGCAGGCGAAGATCGCACAGGACGCGGGCGCATGCGCGGTAATGGCGCTCGAGCGCATTCCGGCCGACATCCGCGCGGCCGGTGGCGTCTCCCGCATGAGCGACCCGGCCATGATCAAGGGCATCCAGGAAGCCGTGTCCATCCCGGTCATGGCGAAGGTGCGCATCGGTCACATTGCCGAAGCCCGCATCCTGCAGGCCATCGAAATCGACTACATCGACGAATCCGAAGTGCTCAGCCCCGCCGACGACGTGTACCACATCGACAAGAACCAGTTCGACGTGCCGTTCGTGTGCGGCGCGAAGAACCTGGGCGAAGCACTGCGCCGTGTCGCCGAAGGCGCGTCCATGATCCGCACCAAGGGCGAGCCGGGCACCGGCGACGTCATCCAGGCCGTGCGCCACATGCGCACCATGAACAAGCAGATCCGCGAACTCGTCTCCCTGCGCGACGACGAGGTGTACGAGGCCGCCAAGCAGCTGGCCGTGCCGTACGATCTCGCCAAGTACGTGCACGACAATGGCCGTCTGCCGGTCGTCAACTTCGCAGCCGGTGGCGTGGCCACTCCGGCCGATGCCGCGCTCATGATGGAGCTGGGTGCCGAAGGCGTGTTCGTCGGTTCCGGCATCTTCAAGTCCGGAGACCCGGCCAAGCGTGCCGCCGCCATCGTGCAGGCTACCGCCAATTGGCAGGACGCCGAGCTGCTTGCACGTCTTTCCGAGAATCTCGGTGAGGCCATGGTCGGCATCAACGAAGATGAGATCGAAACCATCATGGCCGCCCGCGGCGAGTGACGGCCCGCACGGCGCATGCGTGACGCCGGCTCCGCGGGCAGCGAGAAGCACCGCGGAGCCGGCATATCCGAAAGCACAGGAACGGTAATGGTTGTAGCAGTTGAATACATTTCGAAGGAAGAATCGGCCGGCGTCGAAGCCGCGAAACATGGCGTGACCGGCATCCTCGCCGTGCAGGGCGCGTTCGCCGAGCACGCCGCCATGCTGGATCACCTCGGCGCGCCGTGGAAGCTGCTGCGCGCGGCCGAGGATTTCGACGATTCGATCGACCGGGTGATTCTGCCCGGCGGCGAGAGCACCACGCAGGGCAAGCTGCTGCGCTCCACCGGCCTGTTCGAGCCGATTGCAGAGCATATCGCCGCCGGCAAACCGGTGTTCGGTACCTGCGCCGGCATGATTCTGCTGGCCCGCAAGCTCGATAACGACGACAACGTCTACTTCGGCGCGCTTGACGCCGTCGTGCGGCGCAACGCATACGGCCGCCAGCTTGGCTCGTTCGCCGCCACCGCCGATTTCGGCTCCTCTTCCGGTGATTCCGCCGTCGTGGTCGCACCGGGCGAGCATGTTCCGCAGGACGCCCCGGCCGACATCGTGCTCAAAGATTTCCCGCTGGTGTTCATCCGCGGGCCGTTCGTGGCCGAAGTCGGACCGGCCGCCACCGTCGAAACGTCGGTGGACGGCAATGTGGTCGGCTTGCGCCAAGGCAAGATCCTCGCCACGGCGTTCCATCCCGAGCTCACCGACGACACCCGCATCCACGAGCTGTTCCTGAGTTTGTAGCTTGCGATTCTGTGTAGCGCGCGGTCTGTGTTGCTCACGGTCTGCGTAGCACGCTGTGTACTCGCTTGAGCCCGTAGCGCGACGCACGCAAGCATATCGGCGGCTTCCAAGGATATTTCCTTGGAGCCGCCGATTTTTTATCTGTGGACTTTCAGCATCTTTTCAATCCCAACTAATACTGGGGAATTCATCGGAAAAATAATCCCCCGTAATACACCGACTTGTCCACATGCGTCCTGCCCACTCGCAATACGCTTTCGGGCTGCGCGTCTCCGGATGGTGCGGGCGGGTCGTCGTCCGCTGTCGACGGTGCTGCCGGTATACGACACGCCGATGTTTTGTAGGGGTAGCGGTCGATGGGATGCAAATTTCCTTGTTTGAATTGACATGGTACACCGGAAAACCTATACTGTTTCAACAGGTACACAGTTATACCAAAAAGGGAAGGAAATATCCCGAATCAACTGAATGGTCAGTTGAAGACATATTGACGTGTATCTACCGCAGCTGGAGTGGGTTCGACGAATGAACGCACGTAAAGCGGGTGCCAACGATGGGACACAAGGAGGAGTACATCATGGAGAAGAAATCCATCAGGATGATTGCGGCGGTGGCCGCTGCGGCGATGCTTGTTCCGCTGGCCGCGTGCGGTGGAGGAAACGCCGCCGACGGCAAGACCACGCTGTCGTTCTTCTCGAACAATTCGCAGGACAAGTACCAGCCGATCATCGACGCGTTCGAAAAGGCCAATTCGGACATCAAGATCGACTACAGCACCACCACCGGTTCCCAGAGTGGCTACCAGCAGACGCTGCAGACTCGAATCTCCGGCGGAAACCTGGCCGACGTCTACATCGTTCCTCCGGAGGCGTTGAGCGATCTGGTCAAAGGCAACTACGCCAAGGACCTGAGCAATGAAAGCTTCATGGATAAAATCGGCGATGCCGCAAAAAAGGCCTATAGCGTGGATGGCAAAGTATACGCCATGGGCGTGAGCACCTGGACCAATGCCTGGGTGTACAACAAGGATCTGCTGAAGAAGGTCGGTTACGACTCCATCCCGGCGACGTGGGATGAATTCCTGACCATGTGCGGCAAACTCAAAGCCGCGGGAATCACCCCATACCTTGAGCCGAAGGATGGACTGGGCAACGCCGTCGAGGGCTGGATCGGCGCTGAATCCGCCAAGCAGGGCGAGGCGCTCGACGCCAAGATCGACGCCGGTAAGGACACGTTCAAGAACGTGTATGGCAAGTACTACGGCGAATGGGACAAGCTGATCAAGCAGAACCTGATGAGCTCCGACGTGTCCGGCCTGAGCGGCGACCAGGTCAAGTCGGAATTCACCGCCGGACGTCTTGCGGTCTATCCTTCCGGCTCGTGGGACATCGACAGCTTCAATGAGACCGGCCTCAACTACGGTTTCGGCCAGATCCCTATGCTGAAGAAGGGTGACACCCCGTACGCGCCGGGCTCCATCGATCCGGCCTTCGGCATCAACAACAAGATCTCCGGAGACAAGCTCAAGGCCGCGGAGAAGTTCTTCACCTTCCTGACCTCCGACGAGGGCCTCAAGCTGTACCAGAAGCAGCTGGGCCTGATCCCGTCCGTCAAGGGCTTCAACGCCACGGTGGACGACCACTTCAAGGACGCCTACGACCTGTACATCAAGACCGGCAACGTGTACCTGAATTCCGCCCACTGGAGCAAGGGCACCACCGCGCTGCGCGCCGAGACCTTCACCCAGCTGCAGCAGGTAGCCCTCGGCTCCATCAGCCCTACGCAGGCCGCGGAGAACCTCGATTCCAAGCTCAAGACCCTCTCCTGATCCATCGCGAACAGACATCCATCGCGGCAGGCTGGCGCGGGCCCTTCCGTCCGCGCCACGCCTGGACCTGCCAATCTCACGTTTTGTAGAAAGCAACCAACATGTCAGTATCAACAGCGTCAGCGGCGCGTCCACATTCCGCTGATCAGGTAGAGGCGTTGCATCTCAAGCAGCGTCGTCACCGCAACTTCATGGAGAACTTCGCCTCGGCACGCTTCCTGCTGCCGATCATGGTGGTGTTCATCGTGGTGATCCTCATCCCATTCCTGCAAAGCCTGGTGTTCAGCTTCACCGATTACTCCGGTTACAATTTCGCGGACGCGAAGTTCGTGGGGTTCGCGAACTACGTGCAGTGCTTCAAGGATCCGACGCTGCTCGCGGGCCTCGGCTTCACGCTGCTGTACACGGTGGCCACCACCGTGCTCATCACCGTGATCGCCCTGCCGCTGGCTGTGGTGCTCAACCGCAAGTTCTTCGGCCGTAACTTCGCCCGTTCCCTGTTCTTCTTCTTCTCGGTGCCGTCCATGGCCGTGCTCGGCTTGGTCTGGCAGTACATCTTCTCCCCGCTGAAGTCCGGCGTCGTCAACACGCTGCTCGCCAAGATCGGCATCGATGCGATTCCGTGGTTGTCGAATTCCGAACTTGCCAAATTCTGTGTGATTTTCGTAGCGGTATGGGCTCAGATCGGCTGGCACGCCACGCTGTATCTGGCGTATCTGCAGGCTATCCCCGCCGATATCTACGAACAGGCCGCCGTCGATGGCGCAAACCGTCGCCAGCAGTTCTTCAACATCACACTGCCCCAGATGGTTCCGGCCATGGGTGTGAGCATCTTCATGCTGCTTACCGGTGGTTTGAAGGTCTATGATCTGCCGTATGGCCTCACCAGCGGCGGTCCGGGCTACTCCACCTACACCGTGACCCAGTCCATCATCCTCACGGGCATCGGTTCGAGCCGGTACGGACTGGGCTCCGCACTGGGCGTCATCTTCTTCATCTGCTGCGCGCTGTTGGTCGCCCTGCAGCAGGTAATCACCAATCTGGTAGAAAAGAGGCTGTCATGACTCTGCAGCAACGCGAGCGTATCGGCTCGATCATCCGTTCCGTCGTCGTCATCGCTATCGCGCTGATCTGCGCGGTGCCGCTGTACGTCATCGTCATCAACACGTTCAAAAGCAGCGCCGAGATGTCCATGGACCCGATTGGGTTACCAAAGACATGGAATTTCGAGAACTACACGTATGCATTCGGGCATCTGCCCATTGTCAACGCCTTCAAGAACACCATCATCGTGACGGTGGTCGGCGTCGGCCTGCAGGTGCTGTTCGGCGCGCTCGCCGCATACGGCATGATCCTGAAGAAGAGCAAGTTCACCGCCGTGATCGGCGTGCTGCTCATGCTGTCCTTCATCATCCCCGGCCAGACGCTGCTGATTCCGCAGTACCGCATGGAGGCACAGGTGGGTCTCGTCGATTCGCTGCTCGGCCTGATCGTGCTTTACACGGGCGGCGCGACCTTCTGCTACTTCTTGATCGTGCAGTACATGCGCGGCCTGCCGTATGAGATCATCGAGGCCGCCCGTATCGACGGCGCCGGTCCGTTCCGCATCTTCTGGACGATCGTGCTGCCGCTGATCCGCCCGATCCTGACCACCGTCATCGTGTTCCAGACCATGGGCACGTGGAACGACTTCATGACGCCGAGCGTGTACATCTCGTCGACCAACAAACAGACCATCGTGCTGCAGGTGTTCAACGCGATCAGCACCTTCACGACGAACTGGCCGTTGTTCATGACGGTCACCACCATCGCGCTCATCCCGGTGTTCGTGTTCTTCATCTTCTGCCAGCGTTGGATCGTGGCCGGCCTGGTCGCCGGTTCGGTCAAGGGCTGACCGGTCCTCCTGCTTGCGGGAATTCGACAAGGAGCAGCGTTATGCGCTATGAGGTTGATCTTTCGGAAGCCAGCAAGTTCGCGCGGACGCCCGCATACGGGATCCCCGTCATCCGCGCCGCAGCCGCATGCGGGCCGGATGGCGGGACCCTGGGCGCCACGAACCGCTTCCTGACCCGTGACGGATCGCCATGGATCCCCATCGCCGGCGAGATGCACTATTCGCGGATCGCCGCCGAACGGTGGGACACGGAACTCGCGAAGATGGCCGCGGCGGGCATCGACGTCGTATCCACCTACGTGTTCTGGAACCACCATGAGGAGCGCGAGGGGGAGTGGGATTTCTCCGGCAACAGGAACGTGCGCCGATTCGTGGAATTGTGCGCCCGGCACGGACTGCACGTCATCGTGCGGCTGGGACCGTTCTGCCATGGCGAGGTGCGCAACGGCGGACTTCCCGACTGGCTGTACGGCAAGTCGTATGAGGTCCGTTCCCTCGACGCCGGCTTCCTCGATGCGGTGCGCGGTCTCTACGCGCATATCGCGCAGCAGCTGCGCGGCCTGTATTTCAAGGATGGCGGGCCGATCATCGCGGCCCAGGTCGACAACGAGTACATGGCGTCGTCGGCTCCTTGGGAGATGACCACCGGCATCAGCCGTGAATGGGTGCCGTCCGGCCACGATGGGGCCGGCTACCTGGAACGGCTGCGCGACATCGCGATCGAGGAAGGCATCGACCCGCCGATGTTCACCTGCACCGGCTGGCAGTCACCGGTTCCGGACGACATGCTGCCGCTGTGGGGTGGATACGCGTACCGGCCGTGGCTGTTCTACGACGGCGTCGGTGCCGAGGGGATGACGGAGCATCCCGCCACCGACGAGTACCGATACCGGAGGCTGCATGGCTCCAGCACAAGCGACGGCTTCGATCCCCCGTACGATCCGGACAGCCGCCCGTACGCCTGCTGCGAGATGGGCGGCGGGATGTTCAATTCGTACGATTACCGTTTCGTGCTGCCGAAGCGCTCCGTCGACGCGATGGCCAACATCAAGCTCGGCTCGGGGTGCGATTTCCTCGGCTACTACATGTTCCATGGCGGAACCAACCCGAAGGGCGCGGCCGGATTCCTCAATGAGGGGCAGACCCCGAAACGCTCCTATGATTTCCAAGCGCCCCTTGGCGAATTCGGACAGGTGCGGGAATCCTACCGGCGGCTGCGCACCCTGCACGAGTTCGTCAAAGCCTTCGGGCCGGAACTCGCCGGAATGCCGGTCTCGTTGCAGGACGGGCAGGACCGCATCGATCCGTCCGACTCCGAGACCCTCCGGTATGCCGTGCGCAGCGATGGCGAACGGGGTTTCGTGTCCATCGACAACTTCCAGGACCATGCGCGCGTGCCGAGCCGTCACGGTGAGCAAATCGACGTGACGACGGGTACCGGTGAGCGCATACGGTTCACCGGCATCGGCCTCGCCGAGGGGGAGAACTGCATATTGCCGTTCAACATGGATCTGGACGGCGTGCGGCTCGTCCGCGCCAACCTGCAGCCGGTCACCGTGCTGCGGGTGCCGGGCCGACCGTTCCGCACGTTCGTGTTCCTCAAGCCCGATGGCATGGATGAGCTGACGTTCCATTTCGAAGGCGACATCCAGGACGTCACCGTCGGCAAGGCGGATTTCGAACGCTTCATGGTCCGGGACGCGGCGGAGATCGTATGCGTCACACGAGCGCTCGCCGGGCGGATGACGGTGTTGGACGGAGGCCTCGCCTTCGTCGACGACGACAACGCGTTGCTGTACGAGGACGGCGATGGGTGGACGCTGGAATCGCCCCGCGCCGAAAACGGGATCGCCGCATATCCGGAAGGCTTGCTCGGCTCTCCGCGGCCGGTGGAGCCCGTATCGGTGTATGCGCGTCTGAGAAGACTGCACGCCGATCGGTACGAAATCGCTTTGCCGGCTGGCATGGGACGGCTTTTCCGCGATCAACGGCAGGTCGCCGATGTCATGCTGAACATCGCATACCAGGGCGATATCGGCTGGCTGTTCTGCGGCGATGTGCTGATCGCCGATAATTTCTGCAACGGCGAGACATGGCAGGTCGGATTGCGCGATTACGCGGATGCCATCGATGCCGCTGGTGGAAAGCTGACGCTGGTCGTCACGCCGCTGAGGCGCGGGGTCCGCGTGAAGGTAACATCGTCGATGGCGGCCCGCCTGGAGCAGTCCGATGCGTGCGTCGCTGACGTCACCGACGTGTATGCTACACCGGTGTACCACATACCGGTGGGCAAATAACGAATGTAATATACAAAAAACCATGGCTTTATGCCAATTACCAAAGGAGATAATCGTGAGTGCGCGACGCAACTTCGAATGGCCGGAACTGCTGACCGCGGATGGCCGCGGCATCGCCTTCGGTGGCGACTACAATCCCGACCAATGGTCCGAGGACATCTGGGACGACGACATCCGCCTGATGAAGCAGGCCGGCGTCAACACCGTGGCCCTCGCCATCTTCAGCTGGGATCGCATCCAACCCACCGAGGATCGTTGGGATTTCGGCTGGCTCGACCGCATCATCGACAAACTCGGCAATGCCGGCATCGTGGTCGACCTGGCCTCCGCGACGGCGACCGCGCCGCTGTGGCTGTACGAAAGCCACCCGGAGGTCCTTCCGCGTGACAAGTACGGCCATCCGGTCAACGCCGGCTCGCGCCAATCCTGGAGCCCGACCAGCCCGGTGTTCAAGGAATACGCGCTGACCCTGTGCCGCAAGCTCGCCGAACGGTACGGCACCAACCCGTATGTGACCGCATGGCACATGGGCAACGAATACGGGTGGAACAACCGCGAGGACTACTCCGACAACGCGCTCGAGGCCTTCCGCGCATGGTGCCGCCGCAAGTACGGCACCATCGACGCGCTCAATCAGGCGTGGGGCACCACCTTCTGGGGCCAGGAGATGAACGGCTTCGACGAAGTGCTCATCCCACGGTTCATGGGCGCCGACTCGATGGTCAACCCCGGCCAGAAGCTCGACTTCGAACGGTTCGGCAATGACATGCTCCTCGACTTCTACAAAGCCGAACGCGACGCGATCGCCGAAATCTGCCCCGACAAGCCGTTCACCACGAACTTCATGGTCTCCACCGACCAGTGCTGCATGGACTACGCCGCCTGGGCCAAGGAAGTGAACTTCGTATCCAACGACCACTACTTCCACGAGGGCGAATCCCACCTCGACGAGCTGGCCTGCTCCGACGCTCTCATGGATTCGCTCGCGCTCGGCAAGCCGTGGTACGTCATGGAACACTCCACCTCGGCGGTGCAGTGGAAGCCGCTTAACACCCGCAAGCGCAAGGGCGAGATCGTGCGTGACTCCCTGGCCCATGTGGCCATGGGCGCCGACGCCATCAACTTCTTCCAGTGGCGCGCGTCCGCGTTCGGTGCCGAAGCGTTCCATTCGGCCATGGTTCCGCACGCCGGCGAGGACACGAAGCTGTTCCGCCAGGTGTGCGAGCTGGGCGCGTCGTTGCACACGCTCGCCGACGCCGGCGTGCAGGGCACCGAATTGGCGCACTCCGACACGGCGATCCTCTTCAGCGCCGAATCGGAATGGGCCACCCGCTCCCAGACCCTGCCGAGCATGAAACTCAACCACTGGCATGACGTGCGTGACTGGTACCGCGCGTTCCTGGACGCGGGCTCGCGCGCCGACATCGTGCCGCTCGCCTACGACTGGAGCTCGTACAAGACCGTCGTGCTGCCGACCGTGCTGATCCTGAGCGCCGCCGACACGCAGCGGTTGGCCGACTTCGCGGCCGCCGGCGGCCGCGTGGTGGTCGGCTACGCGACCGGACTGATCGACGAGCATTTCCACACTTGGCTCGGCGGATACCCGGGCGCGGGCGATGGCCTGTTGCGCTCGATGCTGGGCGTCCGCGGCGAGGAATTCAACATCCTCGGCGCCGAAGCCGAAGGCGAGCCGGGCGAGATCCGACTGTCGTCCGCCGACGATTCGGCCGCGCTGGACGGCACCACGACCCGCCTGTGGCAGAACGACGTGAACGTGACCGGCGAACACGCGCAGGTGCTTGCCACGTACGCCGGCGAGGAAGCGGACGAATGGGAGCTCGACGGCACGGCCGCGGTCACCCGTAATCCGTACGGCTCCGGCGAAGCGTATTTCGTCGGCTGCGACCTGGATGTGGCCGATCTGACGAAGCTGGTCCGCGCATATCTCGCGGCCTCGTCGCAGGAGAATGCCGACGTGCTGCACACCGTGCGCGCCTCCGCCGACGCCACCTTCGACTTCTACCTGCCCCGTGGCAAGAAGACGGTCGAATTGCAAGGCATCGAAGGCGAGCCGGTCATCCTGTTCCAGACGGATCGGGAGGAAAAGCCCGGCTCGTACACCGTGCGCCGCAACGGCGTGCTCGTGGTAAGGCGGTAAAGTCGGAAGTCGAATATCGATGACGGATGCGGTTAGGGGGAGATATGGCCGAAGTGAAGCCGGACAAGTCTGACAGGAAACGCGTCACACTGCGTGAAGTGGCGCAAGAGGCCGGAGTCTCCCTCAAAACCGCGTCGAACGTCATCAACCATTCCGGCCGCATGGCCGACGCCACACGCGAAAAAGTGCAGGACGTCATCGACAGGCTCGGCTACCGCGTCAACGTGTCGGCCCGCAATCTCAATCGCGGCAAAACCGGCTTCATCACGCTCGCGGTGCCGAGCCTGACCGCGCCATATTTGGCCGAACTGGCCAACCGGGTGATCGACGCGGCCCGCATCTACGGCTATTCCGTGTACATCACCACGTATGCGGAAGGATCCGCGCAGGGTGCCCGCGCGCTGTTGCGAAACTTCAATGCCACGGTGTCGGACGGCATGATCCTGTCCATCTCCGAAGTCGAGGATCTCGATCCCGAGGACCTGGACGTGGATTATCCGCTGGTCTGCGTGGGCGCGCGGTCCACGCATGGCAAGGCGGACCATGTCACCCCGGACGACGTCCAGGAGGCGCGTCTCGCCGCGCAATACCTGTTCGACCACGGTGCCACGAATCTTGCGGTGATCGGCTCGCGAACCGATCCGGAGCATATCCTCGAGCTGCGCGACGCCGTGGAAGGCAACGCGCAGCTGCGCATGCGAGGCATATTCGAAGCGTGTGCCGACCAAGGCGTCGAATTGGACACACGGCTAGTGCCCAACGTCGGCCAGGATTGGACCATCGGCTCGGGCGCGCGCATGACGCAGCGCATCGTCGACTCCGGCATCCCCTTCGATGGCATCGTGGCGTTCAACGACCAGCTTGCGTTGGGCGCACTGTTCACTTTGGCAGCGAACGGCATCGCGGTGCCCGACCGGGTGCAGGTGATCGGCTTCGACAACAACGAGGAAGCCGCATATTTCCAGCCGCCGCTGACCACCATGGATTCCTGCCTCGACTGGATCGCGCCGACCGCGGTCAGCCGCATCATCAACCGCATCGACGGCAGCCGTACGTTGGAACCGGAGCTCATCACCACCCAATCCCGCATCATAGCCCGCGCCACCACCCGTGCCTAGTGTCGCGTGTTTGGTTTCGCGCCGCCTAGTGCTCCCGCTTTCCGCATGCCTTCTCCTCCCCTGAGTGCCCTCCTCGCTTCCGTCGCAGGCCTTGATTCCGCTCTTCCGGCACTGCCCACGCTATCTGTGCGCCAGCTCCGCCCTTTCCAGAGCAGGCCTTGGACCTACTCTTCCGGTACTGCCCGTGTCGCTTGTTTTGTGTCACGATTCGAAAAAATGGCCAAAATTTCGAATCGTGACACATTTCGGGAGACTCCGCCACTCACCTACGCTTCACCGCGCACCTACGCTCCGCCACCTGCCACGCGCCTCACCGCTCCGGCACGCTTTGCGCCGGGCAGCCGTGCAGCACGGAAAGCATCGCCCGCTTCTCCTTCGTCGTGACGGTCAGCCCGTACTTGGCTTTCACGCCGATCTGCCGGGCCACGTACTCGCACCGGTACGCGCCGTTCGTGGGTAGCCAGTACGCGGCCGACGCGGATCCCTTCTCCTGATTGGCGGGCCCGTCCACCGCGAGCAGGTTGTACATATCGTTGCCGAACCGGTACCGCTTGGCTTGGTCCCACGTGCTCGCGCCCGACCGCCAGGCATTCTCCAACGCCACCACATGGTCGATCTGCACCGCCGACGAGGTGCGCGCGCCGCGTACGAAGTGGATTGTTTTGCCGGTGTACGGGTCGGCCAGCGTGCCCGATTCCACTTTGCATCCATGCTGCCGGTAGCGCACGTCGGTCAGGTCGCGCGCCAGTACGTCTTCGCGCACGTCGCATCCGTTGCCGTCGTCGTCGGTTTGGCGGAAGCCGAACAGGTCGCGATCGTAGCCGGCGTGCCGCTGATTATCGTCGACCGTCAGCTGCTGCAGCGTCTGCGCGGCGCTGCCGGACGCGGTGTATTCGCCTGTTATTTCGCCGACGGTCGGGTTTGCTTTCGGCATGAGCAGGCCGATGGTGACGCCCGCCACCACGGCGATCACCAGCAGGATCAGTATGCGTTCCACCGGCCCGTCGGCATTGAGCAGCTTCTTACGAAAATGCGTGCCGTCACGCGATCCGCGCCTTGTCATCGCACCCTAAGTAGTCTCACGCGTACGTGAACGTCATCGGATCGTGCCCGGCGCGCGTCGGCCCGTCGAGCGCATCGATGGCCGCATGCTCGGCCGAGCTGAGTACGAAACCGAACAGGTCGAGATTCTGCCGCTGCCGGTCCGCATGCACCGACTTGGGAATGATGATCGTGCCGTTTTCGATGTGCCACCGCAGGATCACCTGCGCTTCGGTGACGCCATGCGCCCGCGCGATGCGTTCGATCACACCATCGCCGGCATTGAGATCCGCGCCACGCGCCATCGGCGAATACGCCTCGACCGCGATATTATGCGCCTTACAATACGCCACCACCTCGCGCTGCTGCCACGTGGGATGCAGCTCGATCTGGTCGACGGCCGGATACTCGCCCGTCTCCTTATGCAGCCGCTCAAGATGCTCCGGCAGGAAATTGCACACGCCAAGCGACCGCACGCGGCCCTCCGCGCGGAATTCGTCGAACGCCTTCCAGGTTTCGCCGGAACGCCAGTCGAACGGGGTCGGCCAATGCAGCATATACATGTCCACATAATCGAGCTGCAGCAGGTCAAGCTGACGGTCGAACGCCTTGCGTGCGGAATCGTACCCCTGTTCCGAATCGCGCAGCTTCGTCGTCACCCACAGATTTTTGCGATTTTCGCCTTGCGTGAACCCCGCGTTTTTCAGCGCGCGTCCCACGCCCGCCTCGTTGTTGTACCCCGCGGCACCGTCGATATGGCGATAGCCGGCTTCCAGCGCGCTCTCCACCACGGGGGTAACGCCCTCATCGTCGATACGCAGCACGCCCAAGCCGATCTGCGGAATCAGATTGCCGTCGGAAAGCGTGATCATCGGAGTGTGGAAAGTAGCCATGAAAACAACCCTTTGAATCGAATATGCGATGTTCTCTGCACCAGTTTAGCGGCTTCCGTGATCGCGGTCTGTCCGCCCCACAATCGGCGCATGTTCGGCAGCTGTTCAGCTTTCCGTAACAGACGTAACAATTCTGCGCGGAAAACGCACTATAACGTTGCGTGGATATGAAGAACGATATGGATTCGAAGAATATGACGATCACTGCGCAGCATGACCGATCCGCCCGGCCGTACCACCACGGCCACGCGCTCGCCGGCATCCTCGGCCCCGCGTTCGTGGCGGCGGTCGCATACGTGGATCCGGGCAACGTGGCGGCGAACATCACGTCGGGCGCGCGCTACGGCTACCTGCTGGTGTGGGTGCTGGTACTGGCCAACTGCATGAGCGTGCTTATCCAATACCAGTCCGCGAAACTCGGCATCGTCACCGGCAAAAGCCTGCCGGAAATCCTGGGCGAACGGCTTGGCGACGCGGGCCGTTTCATGTTCTTCATGCAAGCCGAGGTAATCGCCATCGCCACCGATCTGGCGGAAGTGATCGGCGGTGCGATCTCACTGAAACTGCTGTTCGGTCTGCCGCTGTTCGTCGGCGGTTGCATCATCGGCGCGGTGTCGACGGTGCTGCTGATTTTCGAAAAAGGCGCCACGCATCGCATTTTCGAAAAACTGATCATCGGCCTGCTGCTGGTGATCACGTTCGGTTTCATCGCCGGTCTGTTCATCGCCCCGCCAAATCCGAAAGAAGTCGTCGCCGGCTTGATTCCACGCTTTAAAGGCACTGATACCGTGCTTATGGCCACGTCCATGCTGGGTGCCACGGTCATGCCGCACGCCATCTACCTGCATTCCACGCTCGTCAACGACCATTACGCCCCCGGCGAAGCGAAGCCGAGCATCAAAAAGCTACTTCACGGCAGCAAAATCGACGTTGCCTGGGCGCTGATACTGGCCGGTTCGGTCAACCTCGCGCTGCTCATCCTCGCCGCGAACTCGCTGTACGGCATGACCGGCACCGACACCATCGAAGGCGCGCAACGGGCCATTCAGCATGTGCTCGGCCCGGTGGTCGGCACGATTTTCTCGATTGGTCTGCTTGCGTCGAGCCTGAGTTCCACGTCGGTCGGCACGTACGCCGGCAGCGAAATCATGCACGGCCTGCTACGCATCAAGGCGCCGATGTGGGCGTGCCGTGTGGTGACGCTGGTACCCGCGTTGGTGGTGCTGTGGTTCGCCAACAATCCGACGGAAGCGTTGATCGTCGGCCAGGTCGTGTTGTCGGTCGGCATTCCATTTGCGATTATTCCGCTGATGCGTTACACGCACGACCGCACGCTGATGGGGGAGTACGTGGACGGTCCGGTCAAGCACGTCGTCAATATCGCGGTCGCCGCGCTGATCGTCGCATTGAATGTGGTGCTGATCGTGCTGACAATGCTCGGCAAAGCCTGATTTCCGCCGCACCGACACTTCCGTTATACGAGACTTCCCGCACCCTTGCCGCACGCTCCGGCTACCCACGGTATTAGACTTGTGCAGTCTGCGAACGGAGGGACTTAATTGCTGAAGAATATGGAACCGGAGACAAAACCGCGTCCGAACCGCGATGTCCACGGAAGCAACGGCAGCGACGGCGGCCACAACAACGGCGGCAACGGCAGTAACAACAGCGGCAACAACCGCAACAACAATCGCCACAGCCTATCCTGCCCGCTCACGCGCGAGGAATCGTACCAAAACGACCATCTGACGCATGCCGCGTTCGTATCGATCGCCATTCTCACCTTTATCACGTTCGTCGGCAACTTCACGCAGCTGCAGTTGAGCGCCGCACTGCCCACCATCGTGTCCGATTTCGGCATTTCCGTCACGACCGGCCAATGGCTGACGTCGATTTTCCAGCTCGTCATGGGCGTTATGGTGCCGCTCACCGCCTACCTGACCCGCCGATTCTCCACCCGTCAGATCGTGATCGCGTCGATGGCGGTGTTCACGCTCGGTTCGGTGTTCGCCTGGCTCGGCTCATCGTTCGTGCTGGTTTTGATCGGCCGTCTGCTGGAAGCCGTCGGCACCGGCGTGATGTGGCCGGTCCTGCAGATCACAGTATTTTCGATTTACCCCCTTTCGCGCCGTGGCATGGCGATGGGCACCGTCGGCATGGCCATGAGCGTCGCGCCCGCGATCGGCCCCACGTTGGGTGGTGTGCAAACCGATTTGAACGGTTGGCGATCAATCTTCCTCACGCTGACGGTCATCGGCGTGATTTCACTGTTTTTGGCGATTTTCGGCTTGCGTAATTTCGGCACGCGCGACGCGTCCGCAAAAGCCGATTTCTTCTCCGTCGGCCTGTCGGTGTTCGGCTTCGGCGGACTCATGTTCGGCTTCACGAACATCGAATCGTATCCATTCACGCATCCGATGGTGTGGCTCGCCATGCTCATCGGTGTGGTCGGCATCGTCTGGTTCGTGCTGCGGCAGATCCACGGCGCTCGCCGGCAGGCGGCCGACCCGTCCAAGCAACCTCCGCTGCTCAACCTGAGCGTGCTGAAAAACAAAAGCTTCACCGTCGGCACCGTCACCGCCGCGCTGTCGTTCTTCGCCTTCAGCTCGATCATGGTGATCATGCCGCTCTACATTCAGGATTGCCGAGGCTATTCCGCCACGATCAGCGGCCTGGTGATGCTGCCCGGCGCGTTCGGCCAGTGCATCGCGCAGTTCTTCGGCGGCAAGGCACTCGACCGTCTCGGCGCGCGTCCGGTGGCGCTGATCGGCTCGATCACCCTGCTGTTCGGCACCATCATGATGAGTCTGATTTCCATGACCTCATGGATCTGGTGGGTGTCCATCTGGCAGTTCGTGCGCCAGATCGGTATGGGATTCGTGCTTATGCCGATCACCACATGGTCGCTGAACTGTCTGGAGCCCGAGGAGGTGAGCGCCGGCTCGGCCGTCACGAACACGGTCCGTCAGATCGCCGGTGCCATCGGCGCACCCGTGCTGGTGATTCTGATGGAAATGTTCACCGCCCTGCGTTGGGCCGCAATCGGTGGCGCGAAGAGCATGTACGCGGCCGCGAACGTGTTCGGCATCCAGTGGGCGTTGCGCGTGAGCGCCGCCATCTGCTTCATCATGGTGGTCATGGTCTTCTTCGGCGTCCGCGGCAACGGCGCCGGCTCCACCCGCGACACCGTCCAGCGCGCACTCAATCGCGTCCACCCTCACGCCGCCTAGCCTGACCTACTCGCCCATACCCGTATTTTCGCCGTTCCGTAGGCATGTCATGAGCGTGGTTTGCTCAAGTGCCGCCATTCCCCGCAGTAGGAAATGAGAGAGAAATGTCCGCATAGTGGCATGCGGTACGGGTGCACGTAAAAGCACTGTGAACCTCGCGGGAAGGAGGTGGCGCACCAGTGCCGTGTTGCGTATGGTGAACGGGAACGTAATGAAAGGCAACCATGCGGCAAACCTGCGAAAGCGAGCGTGAGAACGGCGGCAATAACGATGCCGAACGCGAACGCACAAGCGAAAGCGAAATCGAGGATCTGGGCGCGCAGCTCGACAAAGCATGCGCCAGCCGCCCCCTCGACCGCGCGCAACATGGCATGACCCGCCGTACCGCAGCAACACACCTTCTGACCGCGGTGCTCTGGCTGGCCACCGCCGTCATCCTGCTGGCCATGCTGCTGCGCATGCTGCCCAACAATCTCGACGGCAAACGGTACGTGCCGCTTATCGTCGCGCTGATGCCGTGGCTGGGCATGCTGTCTTTGATTATTGCAATCACCGCGATAGCCGTCCGTGCAATAGGCGGACGCGTCCTGCTCGCCACCGTCAGCGTGGTGTGCGTGGTTGTGCAAATCGGCTGGCATTGGGGTTATATCAGGCCGCAGCAAACGATTTCCGACGCGGCCAGCACCGCAGTCACGCAGGTCTCGTCCGACGGCTTGCCCAACACGTCCGACCGGTACGCCCGCATCATGACCTTCAACACCAAGGAAGGGCATGCCGACGCCAATCGGATCGTCGAAATCGTCAAAAACGAGCATGTGGAAGTGCTCGCGCTGCAGGAAGTGTCATGGGACCTGCTCAACCGGCTCAACGGCGCCGGAATCGCCAATTATCTGCCGTATTCCGTGGCCGCGCAGCAAACGTGGCATGACAACGGCGGTGTGAACGTGCTGTACAGCGCCGCGCCGATGGAAAACGCCAAACAGAGCCTCATTCCCGTGGAATCAAGCAGCGTTTCCGCCGCGACGATCGATTTCGGCGGCAGCAAGGTGCGCTTCGGCTCCGTCCACCCGTTCTCGCCGCGCCCCCGCAACCAAGGTCTGTGGAACCGTAGTCTCGACTCGCTCGCCCAACTGCAGCATTACGACAATCTGTACGTGCTGATGGGCGATTTCAACTCCACATGGGACCACGCCAGCTTCCGATACCTGCTCGGCAGCCGCTTCCTGGATTCCGGCCAGCAGGCGGGCGAAGGCCTGCACATGACGTACCCGGCCATGATGCCAATCGCCGAAATCGACCACATCGTGCATGACAAAGGCGTGACCGTAGGCAACCTCAAAACCGCATACATCCCCGGCTCCGACCACCGCGCCCTCCTCGCCACCCTCGAAGTCGCCTGATCCGCACCTAATCTGCGCTTGAACATATCTGCGCATAGCAAACATATCCGCACGTATCCCCACATATGCCCCTCAACGTACCAATAGCCGCAAACACGCCTGCTGCTATACCGACATTTTTGACATTATGTAGGTATGGGAATAGTCTATATTCACCCCGAACCTGCATATTCTGCACAAATGACGGTTATAAGGATGATGGTTATGGAGTACAAAAGCATACGGCAGACATTGGCAATGTCATCATCCACGGCCAAGCCGAAGGATGCGGCTGAGGAGGAATACCAAAAAAGACTCAACGGCTATTCAACATACCGGTCAGGTATTGAATTCGAAGGTCATGAGATGTTCGCCGTGGCGTTCAGGGAACTGTTGAACGTCATGGATTCGGTCCGTGGCATGGAAGTGCAGGTCGAATCGCTGTGGGCCGCATTGCCGCCGATTGCCCGCAGGGCGTATCTGATGGAACTCATCGGCGCGGAAATGCAGAGCACGAACTCCATAGAAGCCGTGCACACCACGCGCAAGGAAATCTCAGACGCGTTGGATGCGGCGGTCGCGGACGGGCCGCACAAGCGGTTGAGTGAGCTTGCCAAACTCTTTCTCGGACTCTCCGGCGAAAATTCCGCAACGTTGGAACTACCGAAAACGTTGCATGACATACGTAATATTTACGATCAGGTGATGGCTGGGGAACTACGGGAGGAAGACAAGCCTGACGGAATGGTATTCAGAGCCAAGCAAGTCTCTGTGTGTGACGGCTTTGACCGGGAGATTCATCAAGGCGCATGGCCGGAATCGGAAATCCAAGTGCAATTGACCAAATGGCTGGCGTTGCTTTCGGATGAGGCGATTCCTCCGCTGCTGCGGGCTGTGATGTGCCATTACGCCTTCGAATGCATTCACCCGTTCTATGACGGCAATGGCAGGACGGGCCGGTTCCTGCTTGCTCTGCAGCTGAGCAAGCACCTGTCCATACCGACGGCGATCAGCCTGAGTCCGGTTATCGCCGACGCGAAAGGCCGGTATTACAAGGCGTTTGATGATGCGCAGCATCCGCTGAACTGTTCTGACGTCTCGCTGTTCTCATATCGGATGATCCGTTTTATCGCCACCGCCCAGAAGAACATCATCTCTGTGCTCGGCGAGAAGAAAACCCTGCTTGACACCGCGCGGAAGAGGCTTGAACATTATGCGCGAACGCAGGGCATTACGGAACTGCAGCGGAACATGCTGTACTTCCTGCTGCAGGAGGAGCTTTTCGACGATGCTCCGAAACCCATATCGCGCCGCCTAATGCGCGAATGGCTTGGCGTGGGGGAGCGGAAGACCAACACCGCGCTCGCGGAACTGGTGAACAGGAACCTGCTCGAGTTCCACGGCTCCCGCCCGATCCGCTATTCGCTGACCGCCACCGCCCGCGCCGAATTTCTGCAATGATTCTGCGCGTATTGGACGATTTGCCGCATGCGGGGAACGCCTCGCGCTAAAATTTCCGTTTGGCGGGTTGCGGAAGCCATGGTGGATTTCGCAAAACCGCAACACGAAACGTTGGAAGAACGGTTAAGGGGTTTAGGCATGCACATCATGTTCGTCTGCACGGGCAACATTTGCCGTTCCCCTATGGGCGAGCTTCTGATGACCCACTATCTGAACGGCACCACCGTGCAGGTGTCAAGCGCCGGCACGCGTGGTTTGCCGATGCATCCGATCGATCCGTCGAGCGGCCGCCTTATGCAAAGCGTCGGCATTGAGTCGAGCGGCTTCCGTTCCCGACGACTGACCCGACAGATGGCCGACGAAGCCGACCTGATCCTCTGCTTCGAAAAGCAGCAGCGCAAGGAAATCGTCACGTTGGCGCCAGCCGCCGTACGATACACGTTCCTGCTTGACGATTTCGCGAATATGTGCGATTACTGCGCTCGCAACAATATGATTGCCGGACTGACCATCCAGGAACGTCTTCAGTCGGTAATCAAGAAGTCCTCGATGATTCGTCCGATGATTCCCCAGCCGAAGGACATCGCCGACCCGCATGGCCGCGAATTCAGCATGTTCTGCGTCGCCGCCGAACAGACGAACGGTGCGATCCGTAAAATCCTGAAAAGCATGCGCAAGCACCGTACGGTAACCCCCGCCCCCATCCGCTCCCAAATCGTTGCCTGATAATTCTTTTAGGTCCATGGATTGATTCACCATAGCTTGGCCCTACTCTATTTTTTTGAGTCCGAGCGTGTTTGTGATATTCACCCATTTTTTATTATTGATATTTTGATTTGATTGGCATGTTGCATGCCATAAGAGGTAAAGAAGCCCTTTTTGAGCATCTCTTGAAAGATTAATTTCAGGATTGTTGGGGGTGGGCTGTCGGTGGCGTGGGATGGGGCGAGGGTGCTTTGCGTCGCAAGGTGGTATTGGTTGGAAAATTTTCTGAAACGTTTGCATATGTGAATTTGCAACGATAGTGGGTGCTACGGGGTGCTGGTATGAGTGTATCTGTTGCTGACAGCGTTTGCAACAGAGCAGAAAACAATTGCGTTTTAACCGCCATTTTTCAATAAAAATCATTCATTTTTCAAAGGAAAAATGTGGTATTTTTGACGCAACGTCTGCTAGTGGCAAACGTTGTCAAAGTTAGATGCAAGGAAGCAGGGAGGGTAAGGTGCGACTCAGCACTCATACGTTCGCGGGTATGGCGAACGCACTCACCAGAAAAGAGCCTCCGCACGACGATCAACCGGAGTTGATGACCCGTGCAGAGCGTAGGCGCGCGGCCCGCAAGGCTCGTGCGGCCAAAACCTGGAAGAAAGTAGCGGCGGGAACGGTGGCGGTCGCCACGCTGTTCGGCGGTATGGGTGTGGCATCCACCGCACTTGCCGCCGATCGTGACAGCTACCAGGACACCATCGGAAATTCTTCTTTCGAAGCGGCCCGTAACCAGTACGGTCTGACCAAGCACATGAAGAACGGCGCCATCCTGCACGCATGGATGTGGTCGTTCAAGACCATCACGCAGCACATGCCTGAGATCGCCGCGGCGGGCTACACTTCCGTGCAGACCGAGCCTATGAGCAAGATCAAGGAAGTCGCCGCCAACGGCAAGAAGTTCACCGAGAACTGGTACTACGTGTACCAGCCGGCGAACACCTCCATCGGCAACTTCGTGGTCGGCACCGAGGCTGACCTGAAGGAAATGACCGCCACCGCCCATAAGTATGGTGTGCGTGTGATCGTGGATGTGGTCGCCAACCACTTCACCTCCGATTGGAACGCCATCGACCCCGATTGGCAGAACAAGGAGTACTTCCACAAGCGTACCGGCTGCGACGGCCCCAACGGTGAAATCAACGATTATTCCAACCGTTACAAGGTGACGCAGTGCCACCTGCTTGGCCTGTGGGATCTGAATACGCAGAACCAGGCTGTTGCCGATCGTATGCAGAAGTTCCTGAAGACCGCTGTGGCGGACGGCGTTGACGGCTTCCGCTACGATGCGGCAAAGCACGTCGAGCTGCCGACCGAAGTCTTCGACAATAAGCAGTCGAACTACTGGAACACCATTCTGAAGAACGGCTCCCAGTTCCAGTACGGCGAGGTGCTGCAGGGCGATTCCGGCCTTGACTACAAGGCATACGCCAACATGTTCCGCGACAATTCCTCCGATGGCGGCGGCAACACCGCTTCCAACTACGGCAAGACCATTCGCGCCGCTGTCGGCTCGAACAACCTTGACGTCAAGATGGTGAAGAACATCGATACCGGCGGCGCAAGCGAAGACCAGCTGGTCACCTGGGTTGAGTCCCACGATAACTACGCCAACGGCGACAAGGAATCCACCGGCCTCACCGACTATCAGATCATGATGGGCTGGGCGGTCGTTGGTTCCCGTAGGGCCGGCGCTCCGCTGTACTTCAACCGTCCGAAGGGCTCTGGCGGCACCAACCCGCAGTTCGCCGAGCAGTCCCAGCTGGGTGACGCCGGTGACGACATGTGGAAGAACAAGTCCGTCGCGGCAGTCAACCACTTCCGTAACGCCATGGATGGCAAGGGCGAGAACCTGCAGAACTGCGGCGACAAGTCCTGCCTGATGATTGAGCGCTCCACGTCTGATGGCATTCAGAACGATGGTGTGGTCATTGCCAACATGGGTGGCGACAAGAGCCTTTCCGGCATGGAAACCACACTTGACGATGGCACCTACCCGGATGAGGTCAATGGCGGCCAGCTTGTGGTCTCCAACCATAAGATCGTTTCCGGTACCGCCAAGGGCGGCGCGGTCAGCGTCTTCTACGTGAAGGGCGAATCCGATCCGAACGTGTCCGTGGAAGCGGCTTCCAAGGAATTCTCCTCCGACAATGTCAAGGTCACGTTGCGCGCGCAGGATGCCGACAATCTGAAGTACACCACCACCGAGGGCGAGAGCGGCTCCTTCACTGACGGAAAGGTCATTTCCGTTGGTAAAACTCTTTCCATCGGCGAGACCGCTACCGTCAAGGTGACCGGCACCGCCGCCAAGGATGGCAAGAAGGTTAAGAAGGGTCAGGCGCTGAGCGCTTCCGTGACCGTGAAGAAGGTGGAGGTCCCGAAGCAGAACCTTGCCGCGCAGTACAGTACCAACAAGGTGGGCATGGGCGTCAAGAAGACCATCAACTTCAACGCCGGGAAGGATGCGAGCATCGCTGACTGGGACAGCTCCATGCTGATCGCGCAGGGCGCCGCCAACGACGACCCGCGCGTGTACCGCCCGAATTCCATGTATGAGGTTCCGATCGATCTGTATGCGTTGTATGGCGCCTACGATGACGACAACCTGTACCTCATGTGGGAAATGACTAACGTGCAGGATGTCGTCGACACTGGCGACGACTACCCCCTGAGCCAAGGCCACCTGTGGCAGACCCAGAACCTGCCGTTCCACATCGCCATCGACACCAAGGATGACAGCACCTGCATCGGCAACAACGGCGGTCTGCAGACCGGCGGTTCCCTGTGGGCATCCAACATCACTTGGGGTGGCGAGCAGAAGCTCAATAACGTGGTGACCATTTCCACCAACGGTTCCAACGGGCCGTGGATTTACAAGGGCGACGAGAGCGGTCTGAACTCCAAGGCTGCGTATGGTCCGGCTGCTAACGCCGCCACCAACACCAAGAAGTCGAACATCAAGTTCGGCTATGGCAATGGCATTCTAAGCAAGGATGTCATCGGCATCGACGGTGGCTGGGGTGAAAACAACGGTCGTTTCATCGGCGATATGAAGGCCGAGAACCAGAACAAGGCCAAGTGGGTCAACTTCAACGAGAAGGGCCACAATTCCGCTCAGATGGATGATCACTACGAGATCGCCATCCCGCTGGAAGAGATCGGCACCACCGCTGACCGCATTGCCTCGAGCGGCATCGGCATCGAACTGGCAGCCACCTTCGGTCTGTCCGCCATGGATTCCCTGCCGTACGATCTGGCAATGAACGACAATGCCGACCTGCCGGACACCGGTTCTCAGGTGAACAACTCCTTCGAGAAGTCCGATGACGACATGTTCAGCGTGAAGATGGCCAACATCGGCGGCGAAGAGCCTCCGGTCGAAACCAAGTCTGTGAGGATTGATCAGTCGGATTACAGCGTGGACCTGTCCGATGGCGTGGCCACGAAGCAGTTGACAGCCACGACCGATCCGAAGGGCGCGTCCGTGAGCTGGAGCTCGTCCGACAAGGACGTGGCGACCGTCACCTCGAAGGGCGTGGTCACCCCGAGGAAGGCCGGAACGGCCACGATCACCGCGAAGTCCGGGACCAAGACCTCGACGATCACCGTGACCGTGACCGGTGAGCTTCCGCCTGACCCGGTCGCGAAGAACACGATCTACGCTTCGAAGCCGTCCGGCTGGGGCAAGATCTACGCGTACGTGTACACGGGCGACGGCGCGACCGCGGTGAACAACGCGGCCTGGCCGGGCGTGGAGATGGCCGCCCCGAGCGCGACCGACGGCTGCGGCAAGACCGGCCTGTACAAGTACGTCGTGCCGGACAACCTCGCGTCCGGCGCGAAGGTGATCTTCAACGACGGCGGCAGCCAGCAGTATCCGGGATCCCGCCAGCCGGGCCTGGACTACAACGGCGGCATCGTGCAGTGGGACGGCTCCTCCGCGGCCCTGGCCGCGGTCGAGTGCGAGACCACCATCCCGGTCACGTCCGTCTCGATCTCCGGTGATGGCGTGAGCGGCGGCAAGCTCTCGCTGAAGTCCGGGGCGAGCGCGCAGCTGACCGCGACGGTCAAGCCCGACAACGCGACGGACCGCAAGGTCACATGGACGAGCTCGGACTCGAGCGTCGCGAACGTGATGGGCACGGGCGTGGTCACCGCCGGTTCGAAGGCCGGCACCGCGACCGTCACCGCGACGGCGGGCGGCAAGAGCGCGTCAGTCCAGGTCACGGTCGAGGCGCAGGATCCGTACGCGCAACTGGACGCTTTGGCGAAGGCCCACGCGTCGGACCTGGAGGACGGCACGTACACGGTGTCTACCGCGTTGAAGGACGGCATGGTCCTGGACGTGGCCGGCGGGTCGAAGTCCGACCGGGCCAACGTGCAGCTGGGCGGCTCGAACGGCGGTGCGAACCAGAAGTGGAGGGTGTCGCACGACTCGAAGGGCTACGTGACGCTCGCGAACGTGAATTCGGGCAAGGTCCTGGACGTGGCGGGCGGTTCCGCGAGGAACGGCGCGAACGCGTTGCAGTACTCGTCGAACGGCGGCCGCAACCAGAAGTGGGTCGCGGTCCGGTCCGGTTCGTCGTACCGTCTGGTGTCCGCGCTGTCGCAGTCGCTGGTCCTGGACGTGGCGGGCTGGTCCACGAAGAACGGCGCGAACGTGGACGTGTGGGCGTCGAACGGCGGCGCGAACCAGCAGTGGAAGTTCGCTAATGCCGTTTCCAAGAAGCCCATGACCGTGTGGTACAGGCCGGATTCCTCGTGGAAGAAGACGGAGTTGTATTACCGTACGTTCGTGGGTGGTGAGTCGCTCTCCTCCGTGGCCATGGAGAAGGCGTGCGGCGGCTGGTACAAGGCAGTCGTGCCCGACTCCAAGGGCGGCAAGGTGCGCCTGGCGTTCACGGACGGCTCGAAGTGGGACACCGGTGGCATGAGGTACTACGCGACCGGTGACTCGGCCGCGGTCGCCGGCGGGCAGGTCATCGCTGACGTGACGCCCAACTGCGTGGCCACGGCCAAGCAGTAACCCGGAAAACAATCGGCTGGGGCCCGGTTCCATACTCCAACGGAACCGGGCCCCAGCCGTCCTCATGACGAAAACAAGACATATCCGTAACTTTTCTCAATCATGCTATGGAAAAAGCAGGATAAGCAGCATGCAATAAAAATTCCAAGCAAAATATTAGTTACTTTTACATCAGCGCATTTTGCGTCTCATTCAAGAAAATGCATTTTTTGTATATATTTACTATCAGTTTTTTATAGTTAAATTTTATATCTAATTTTCGATTATCCGCATAAACACTATACTTTCAAGTATTTTGAAGTATAGAAAAAACTCATTTTACCACGAATTTACCACGATTGAATGAGCCTTGATATGACCTATAAAATAACACCCAAAAGACATCATTACACCTAAATGGTGTCTTTTTAAAAAGCAGTCAATCCTAAGACTAACTGCTTTGTGTGTATGGATATGAAATTGTCAAACTGGGATTGAACTAAATCGCTGCGCGATGGCCTGCGAAGGCTGTGGCGCAGTTTTCTCTTTAACTTAAAAAGGCAGTAGATAATGAGCCCTAAAAGTAGTATTGTTAAATCACCACAAAATAACAATCGAACAGGATCATCATTAACACTGCCATGAATAGAATAACACCAGAATCTCTTTTTCTCAAGAGGGTATCTTTGATACGTGGACCTCCATGATGGCAGTGACTCATTAACGTTACTAGTATCATGGAGGTTTATTATGTACGAAAAATATTTTAACAAACTCAGAGAGGAATGCCTGATTCGTAACAGGTCCTCCCGGACTGCAGATACCTATATCAACAACATACGTCACTTTATGAAGTGGACAGGCTATAAACCAATGGAAGATTTATCCCTTCAGGATGCCAGATTATTTATACTGGAAAAACGTAATTCCGGTCTTTCATCTGCAACCTGCAACTTTTATAATTCTTCCATCAGTTTCAATGTCAAGTTCCGGATTTTTGCAATGAACTGTATCGCCTAACCCTGCCGTTTCCAGCTTCTTCAAGTCCTTATATTCTTCTGTTTTGGATA
>ERZ857984.632-NODE-632-length-38786-cov-4.837056_pt1 | contig 38786 bp, 37 predicted proteins | sample MGYA00519914_ERZ857984 | MGnify/ENA primary metagenome ERZ857984 (study PRJEB31778, sample SAMEA3449417) | human gut metagenome | biome: human gut; feature: human-associated habitat; material: faeces | place: United Kingdom | collected 2010/2012 ... | reverse complement strand
GAGCGCCACCTTGCCAAGGTGGAGGTAGCGAGTTCGAGCCTCGTAAGCCGCTCCACACATAAAACACCGGCTATGCCGGTCATATAAGGTGCCGTGGCCAAGTGGTAAGGCAAAGGTCTGCAAAACCTTCATTCACCAGTTCAAATCTGGTCGGCACCTCCATGGATAGAAACGGGCTTTTGAAGTAATTTCAAAAGCCCGTTTCTTATTGTACTGTAAGCCCTAAAAGGGGGCAAAACAGCTGGAAACACCGCCAAAAAAGTTGTTCGCCCGGTTTTTCTTATGCTATAATAAAAATGGTCGCCTGCGGCGGCCTGCATGGCGCAGCCATGCATTGTACTTCCGCCAAAAACGGTGGGTGACCGGTTTCACCCAAGAAGGGTGAAGATCGCTTATGCAGAAGATCAAACGTGCGCTTGCTGCCTGTGCGGGGCTGGCCGCGGCAGCGGGCCTGTTGGCGGGGTGCTTCTCCGGCAGCAGGAACCTTGTGTTTGATGCAAGCTCCCAGGGCGGCGGGTTTCAAACCGAGCTGACCTTTTTCGGCTTCAAATACGAGGCCTTGAACGTTCTTGCAATCGAAGACGCGCTGCACGCTTATATGGATGAAAACCCGCAGGTTTCCATTTCTTACGACGGCATCAAAACCCCGGCATATTTTGACGTGCTGGTAAAACGCCTTTCCACCGGCAATGGCGACGATATTTTTATGGTGGATCACGAGCGCGCCCTGGAATTGGGCGGTGAGGGGCGGCTGGCGGATTTATCCGATCTGTCCACGCTGGGGAATTTCAGCGATCTGGCCAAAAGCCAAATGATGGCCGCCGGCCCCGTTCAGTATGTGCCCACCTCCATTTCCGCATTCGGCCTTTACTGCAACCTGGACCTCTTGAAAGAATACGGGCAAAAAGCACCCGAAACTCTTGCCGAACTGGAAGCGGTGTGCGATTTCTTTGCGGGGCAGGGGATCACCCCCATTGTTGCGAACAACGACATTTCCCTTAAAACGGTCGTGATCGCCAAAAGCCTGCTCCCGCTTTATCAAAGCGATGACGCCGCAGCGAAGATCGAGCGCTTCAACAGCGGGCAGGACGACCTGGCTGCTGCGCTTCGCCCGGGGTTTGAGCTTGTGGAAGAAATGATCCGGCGCGGCTGGATCGCCCCCGCGCAAGCGCTGGAAACGGCAAAAACTAAAGACGACCTGCTGCTTTTTGCCGCGGGAAAACAGCCTTTTATGCTGACCGGGGCCTGGGCGGTGCCGCGCCTGCGGGAACTGAAACCGGGCTTTGATTTCGACGTGCGGCCGTACCCGATCCTGCCTGACGGCAGCGTGTTGGTGGTGAATGTGGACACCCGCATCAGCGTGAACGCCGAAAGCCCGCATCTGCAGGAGGCCAAAGCGTTCGTGGAGTACCTCACCTGCAGCGACGTGATGTGGCAGTTTGTAAACAGCCAGAGCTCTTTCAGCCCGCTGAAGGAAAACCGCCTGGCGGAGGACGCCGCCATCCAGGCCATCGGCCCCTATCTGACCAACGGCCGCAGCGTGCTGGGGTCCGATGATAATTTCCGCTTTCCCATCTGGGAGATGACCCGGCAATGTGTTGTGGGAATGCTGGAAGGGGAAGACGCGGACGAAGCTGTGGCGCATATGCGGGCTTTGTTGGAACAATGGGACAGCATAGAAGGGTGATACAGTTTATGGAACCAAAGCGCAAACAGAAATTTTTCCTTCTTGTGCTTGCCGCGATTGCCGCCTCGCTGGCAGCAGGGTGGTATTATCTTTACAGCGTGCAGAATTCCCTTTGGAACAAGGCGGTCACAGATATTTTGGAAGTGACCGCGCAAGGCCGGCATGCACTGGACACCTATGTGGAAAAGGATCAGGAGAACCTTCAGTTCATTGTTTCCGGGCTGGAAAAGGAATCCCCGGAAGACGGCGCAGCCATTCTGGAACGGCTCAGGGCCGCCTCCGGTACCGACGCCTTATACGTCTGTGTGGACCTGGAAAACCGCCTTGCCTATACGCCCCAGTTTGACGAAGGATATCCGCTGGAGGATGCCCAGACAGCGGTGTTTGAACAGCTGGAAGGCGAGCGCGGGATCCGCGAGCCCTTCATCAACGACTATTCCGGCGTGTGGACCATCGGGAACTACCAGCGCTTTGCCTTTGCCGACGGAACGCCCGGATACGCGCAAAAAACGCAGCCGCTCAAAGAGATCGCAGAGCGCTTTTCTCTCACCTTTTATGGCGACACAGGCTTTTCCTACGTGGTGAACCAGCAAGGCAACATTATGATCCGCTCGCTTCACCCTAACAGCAACCGTACCTTTCAGAACCTGTTTGATATCATTGATCTTCAGGGCAACGACCCCCAGCAGGTCGAGGGCTTCCGCGCCGCACTGGAAAACGGCAAGCGCGGGGCAGCACGTTTTCGCTATCAGCAGGAAGACTATGTGTTCTGCTATGTGCCAATGGAAACCATCGGGGGCTGGTATGTGGTGTCCATCGTGCCCGACCGGGTCATCATGGAACAAGCCGACACGATTATGCAGAACTCGAAGATCTTCTTTTTTATCATCGTTATCGGCATCCTAGTGCTGACCGCCTTCTTTTTGGTCTCGCGCGATTCCGCCCGTCAGGTGCTGAAAGCCGAGGAGAAAGCCCGCCGCGCCGCCGAGAGCGCCAATTTGGCCAAAAGCCAGTTTTTGTCCAACATGTCGCACGATATCCGCACCCCCATGAACGCCATCGTGGGCATGGCAAGGCTGGCCTCCGACCATGCGGCCGAGCCGGATAAGGTAAAAGAATATCTCAAAAACATTTCCATGTCCGGGCAGCTGCTGGTGGGGCTTATCAACGATATTCTGGATCTGTCCAAGATCGAGAGTGGCAAAATGGCCCTGAACAACAGCACGGCTTCGCTGGAACAACTCATGACCGAGCTGGTGAACATCATCCAGCCCCTTGTGCAGCAGCGAAAGCAGGCTTTCGAGATCCGTTTGCACGGCATCCGGCACGAGATCCTTTGCTTCGATTCGCTGCGCCTTAACCAGGTCTTGCTGAACCTGCTCTCCAACGCCACCAAATTCACCCCCGAAGAAGGGGAGATCAGTGTGGATGTGACCGAAACACCCTCGCAAAAACCAGACTGTGCACATTTCACCTTCCGGGTGGCCGACAGCGGGATCGGGATGAAGCCGGAATTTGTGAAGAATCTGTTCGAGTCCTTCACCCGGGAAAAAGACAGCCGCGTGGATCAGATCGAGGGCAGCGGCCTGGGGATGGCGATCACCAAAATGATCGTGGATATGATGGGCGGCGAGATCCGGGTGGAAAGCGAGCCCGGCAGGGGCACGGTGTTCACTGTGGAGCTGGATCTGCAGCTGGCCTGCGAAGACTCTGAACTGCCCCCGCTGCCCGCCCTGCGCCTGCTTGTGGCGGACGACGACCCGGCCACCTGCCGCTCGGCCGAGAGCTTTTTGCGCGAGCTGGGCGTGCAGGCGGATGTGACGGAAAGCGGCCGCGCCGCGGTGGAAAAAGCCCTTGCAGCGCACCGGCAGGGCAGGGACTATGACCTTGTTCTTCTGGACTGGAAAATGCCCGGTGTAAACGGCATACAGGCAGTGCGGGCGATCCGCCGGGAAACCGGATGCGAAGTACCTGTGATTATTTTTTCGGCGTATGATTGGGCCCGTATCGAGCGGGAGGCCACCGAGGCGGGCGTGACGGGCTTCATTCAAAAGCCATTTTTCAAATCCACCTTGTACCGGTGCATCCTTCAATATGTTCTGCATAAGGATCTGCCGGCCGCTGTGAGCAGCGGGGAGATAAAGCTTGCGGGCAAGCATATCCTGATGGCCGAAGACAATGAGCTCAATCAGGAGATTACCCGCGAGCTGCTGGAGAACGCAGGTGCCGAGGTAGAGATTGTAAACAATGGCAAACAGTGTGTGGAGCGGTTTGCCCGGTCGGCGCCGGGAGCGTTTGATCTGATTTTAATGGACGTGCAGATGCCGGTGATGAACGGCTACGAGGCGGCCCGGCAGATCCGCTCCATGGCGCGTGCCGACGCCCGGACCATTCCCATTTTCGCCATTACGGCCGACGCCTTTGCCGAGGATGTGGAGGCCGCAAAACAGGCCGGCATGAACAGCCATCTGGCAAAGCCGCTGGACATTCCGCATATGATGCGGGAAATACAAAAATATCTGCATGCCTGAACCCTTCAAGCCGGCAAAAGCGCCCTTAAAAGGGCGCTTTTGCTTTTTCGACTCTTTGTGCTATAATGAAAAACAAATAATCTGTGGTGAAAGGTGGCAAGACTAAAGATGGAACGGCGCGATAAAGTGAATTATTATCTTGATCTGGCCGAGAGCGTATCCCAGCGGGGCACCTGCCTTCGGCGGCACTACGGCGCGGTTATTGTAAAAAACGACGAGGTCATCTCCACCGGGTATGTGGGCGCGCCCCGGGGCCGTAAAAACTGCACGGACCTAAATTGGTGCCTGCGCGAAAAGCTGGGCATCCCGAGGGGGGAGCGGTACGAGCTGTGCCGCAGCGTCCATGCCGAGGCCAACGCCATCATCAGCGCCCCGCGGGACAAAATGCTGGGCAGCTCGCTTTATTTGGTGGGCATCGATATGTCCACCGGCGATTATGTGAAAAATGCGAACAGCTGTTCCATGTGCAAGCGCATGGTCATCAATGCGGGGATCGAAAAGATCTACATCCGCGACAGCAAAAACGAATACCGGGTCGTGGAAGTGAACGACTGGGTGGAAAACGACGAATCGCTGGACGGTGTGTTCGGCTATTAAAAGAAAAAGGCGGAGCAGATATTTTGAAAGACGGTAAATTAAAAACGGTCTATGTGTGTTCCAACTGCGGCGAAACCAGCCCCCGGTGGATGGGGCGCTGCCCCTCCTGCGGCGAGTGGAACACCATGGTGGAGGACGTTGTGGTTCCCGAACCGAAGTCCACGGCGCGCAAAGCGGCGGGGGCAAGGCCTGCCGGCGTGACCAGCCTGGTGGCAGACCGGCTTTCCAGCATCAGCACCACCGAGGAAAAAAGCCGCATCGTCACCGGCATTTCGGAGCTGGACCGGGTTCTGGGCGGCGGCGTTGTGCTGGGCAGCGTGGTGCTGCTGGGGGGCGAGCCGGGGGCCGGCAAATCAACCCTTCTGCTGCAGCTGTGCGGCGCGATCTCCCGGCAGCATGAGGTGCTGTATATCACCGGCGAGGAATCCACCCGGCAGATCAAGCTGCGGGCCAACCGCCTGAAGGTGGCGCAGGAAAACATCAGCCTTGCCGCCGAGACCGAGATCGACGAGATCTGCGGCCTGATTGAGCAGGCAAAGCCCGAGCTTGTGGTCATCGACTCGATCCAGACCATGCACTGTTCCGATGTTTCCAGCTCGGCAGGCAGCGTATCGCAGGTCAAGGAGTGCACGGCTCGGCTGCTGGCTGTGGCCAAAGCCCACGAGATCCCCACGTTTATCGTGGGGCATGTAAATAAGGACGGCGCCATTGCGGGCCCCAAGGTGATGGAACACATTGTGGACACCGTGCTGTATTTCGAGGGGGACAAAACCCTGCCGTACCGGGTGCTGCGGGCCGCAAAGAACCGGTATGGCTCCACCAACGAAATCGGCATGTTCGATATGACCGGCAGCGGCCTGGCCGAGATCGAAAACCCCTCTCAGCTGCTGTTGGAGGGCCGGCCCCTTGGGACCAGCGGCAACTGCGTGGCCTGCACCATGGAGGGCACGCGGCCTATTTTAAGCGAGGTGCAGGCCCTGGTAACTAAGAGCAGCTTTAACGTGCCGCGCCGCACCGCCAGCGGGTTCGATTTCAACCGTGCAAACCTGCTTGTGGCCGTGCTGGAAAAGCGCGCGGGCTATTTTTTCGGCAGCCTGGACGTTTACCTGAACATCGTGGGCGGCCTGCAGCTGGACGAAACGGCCTGTGATCTCTCGGTCTGCCTTGCCATGGTTTCGTCGCTGCTGGACCAGCCGATAGGGGATAAGACCGTCGCCATCGGCGAGGTCGGGCTTGGGGGCGAGGTGCGCAGCGTCACCTTTCTGGAAACGCGCCTGCGGGAGGCCCAGCGCATCGGCTTTAATAAGGCGATCGTTCCCAAGCACAATCTGAAACAGCTGAACGTAAAAGAATTTTACGGCCTGGAGCTGGTGGGCGTAAGCTATCTGCGCGAAGCCATCAACGCGATCAAATAAAAAGCGGGCGGTTTTTGGCGCGCACACTGCAGCGCCTGAAAGGCCGCCCGCTTTTTTGCCCGCAGGATCAAAACGCGGAGATCGGGCCGCGGCTTAACCAGAGGCTGCCCGGCCGGCATTGCATAAGGCATAAGCGGGGCTTGTTGACAAACAGCCTCAGGGGAGGTATACTTTAAAAAACAGATCTAATTTCGCTAAATAAAAATTTAGCGAAATATAGGGGAGCGCAGTATTGTATGAGCACTTATTTGAATCCGCTGAAACCAAACCAGCACACCCCCTACGAGGATATCCCCAAGGACCTGCGCGATTTTTTAAATTATATGGGCGCGATCCTGAACCGATCCCCGCGCACGGTGAACGGCTATTACATCGACCTGCGCACCTTTTTCCGTTTTCTCGTTCAAGCCCGCGGCCTTTCCCAAAGCGCTGTCTTTGACGAAATTGACATCCGCAGTGTGGACACCGCGTTCATCGGCCAGATCACACAGGCCGAGATCTACGAGTATCTGTATTATCTGAAAAACGAGCGTGAAAACGAGCCGGCGGCCCGTGCACGCAAGCTCAGTGCAGTGAAAAGCTTTTTTAAGTTCATGACGGTAAAGTCAAACCGCCTTTCGCAGGATCCTGCAAAGGATATTTCGGTTCCATCCTTAAAAAAGACGTTGCCGAAATACCTGTCGCTGGAAGAAAGCATTGAATTGTTAAAAAATATACAAAGCGATTTTTACGAGCGTGACTTCTGCATCGTTACCCTTTTTCTGAATTGCGGTATGCGCCTGGTAGAACTGGTGGGCATCGACCTGAAGGATTTCCAGAACGATACGATCCGCATTGTGGGCAAGGGCAACAAAGAGCGCCTTGTTTACCTGAACGGCGCCTGCATCGACGCATTGCACCATTACTGCGCTGCCCGGGCCGCCCTGCCCAATTTACAGGACAAACAGGCTCTGTTCGTTTCAAAGCGCACCGGCAAACGGCTGGGCACGCGGCGCGTGGAGCAGATCATCGAGCGCTGCCTGCAGGCTGCCGGGCTTTCCGGAAAGGGTTATTCGCCCCACAAGCTGCGGCACACCGCCGCCACCCTGATGTACCGCCACGGCAACGTGGATATGCTGGAATTAAAAGAGATCCTGGGGCACGAGCATGTGTCCACCACCGAGATCTATACTCACATCAACACGGAAAAGCTGCGTCAGGCGGCCAGCTCCACTCCCCTTTCCCGCATGAAATTTCAGCCCCAGAGCGACCTGCCCGCCGAACCGGAGGCCGGCCAGCCTCCCGATTCAAAAGATGCCGGCGAACCAGAGTGAAAGCGCCACAGAGCAGGCGCACGGGACCATGGCTGCAAAACACAGCGCCAGGTAGCGGTGCACCAGGCGCTTGGAGCTTTGGCGCAGCGCCGGGGGGAACTGCCCGGTACAGCCCTGGGCCAGGCCGAGCGACACGCGTAAAGCAAATGCGCTTAACAGTATTACAATAAGGCTGCCCAACACCTCGGGCAGCCAAAATACCAGTGCCTGCAAAAACAGGCCTTTTACAGTGCCCACCTGGGTGTAGAGCAGGGCGAAAAAACAACCGGTTCCCGCGCCCTTGACCACTAAAAACAGGGGGATAAGGCCGCAGCCGAGCACACAAAAGCCCAGCATAAGCACGAGGGTGAGCTGCACGAACAGCGATAAAAAGCTTGTGCTGAAAATCAGGGGCTGGTTGCCTGTTTTGTGCAGATTTGTATTAAACTGAGTAAAATACGCTGCATAGGCCAGCAATTTTTCGCTCAAAAAGCTCACACATACCGCTCCCGCGGCAAGGCCCGCCAGGTACAGCGCGCCCATGCCGCAGGCGAGCCGGTTGGCCCGCCTGCGGTGCGCAGCGCCCGCTTTTACCGCATGGGAAGGCAGGGGTGCAGGCGCAGGCTTGGGTTTGGGCGGCCGCGGTGGGGGTGCAGGGGGCTGCGGCCTTTGGGGCGGCGCCGGCCGCGGTGCAGGAGCTGCCGATTCCAGTGCCGGGCTGTGATACGTCCACATAAGCTTGTACCTCTTTTGTTTTTTGGTAACAATTTATGCGCGCGATGCTCCGGGTATGACAAGCGGCAGGGATCAATGGGCAAAAAGCCCTGTTCCTTGCCGCTTTTTATTGCTTTTTAGGCTTCCCGCTTAAAGGCAGCGGAGCCGCACGGCTCCAAAAACAGCCCTTCCTTGCGCTGGGTTGTTTTCATTTTGCGTGGTGCGTGCGCAGCTGCTTTTCTGCGGCCAAAATGCCAAGATAGCCGCCAAAGCAGCCTGCCAGCAGATAGCACACCAGCTTGATGGAGGCCAGCGTGGTAAATTCGAACTGGCCGTTTAAAAGCGCTGCCGCCAGGTAGATCACAAAGAAAAACGCGCCGGCGCAAAGGCCGCAGAACAGACCGTTCTTTTTGATCTTTTTGGCCAGCACATGGGCGCTCACAAAACACCCCACGCACACGGCCGCGGTTGCGAGGGGCACGGCCCACCAGGCCGGGATCTGGGTCTTTGTGAACAGCCAACTGAAAATAAGCAGCAGTATAAAGGTTGCGGCAAGGCCGCACACCAGGGCTGCCGCCACCGGTGCAAACTGTTTTGCGGCTTGAGCGGATTGTGCCGGCCGGGGGCCGGGCCGATTGTTCTTTGGCATAAAAAACACCTCCATGCACACCACATCGTATGCAGGAAGGTGTTCTTTTAAAACATTTATTTCTTTTCGGGGGTGGCGGCGGGATCCAGGTTCAGCTTCTCCACGGCCTGAATGGCTGCGCGGCGGAAACGGATCTTGGTGCGGTCGCTGCCGGTCTCCATCACGAAGGTGTCTTCTTTGATGGCGATCACGCGGCCGATAATGCCGCCGATGGTGGTAACCTCATCGCCGATCTCCAGAGAATTGCGCATCTCGGCTTCTTTTTTCTGCTGCTTTTTCTGGGGGCGATACAGGAACAGGTACATCACCACAACCATCACGCCCAGCATGATGAACATGCTGGCCATACCGGCAGTGCCTTCCGCACCAGCTGTTAAAAACGCAAAATTCATAGCTTTTTAAAACTCCTCTCGAAATGGGTTCGAATGTTATCATTATAGCCTATTAACCGGCTTTATGCAAGAGAAAACGGGCATTTTAGATGCGTGTATCCAGCAGGGTCACATATTGGCGGTGGAAGGCTTCAAAGATCCCCTCGTCCAGCGCGGCGCGGATACGCTCCATCAGGCGGTTATAAAAATAAAGGTTGTGCATCACGGCAAGGCGCATGCCCAGCATCTCGTCCGCCTTGAACAAATGGCGCAGGTAGGCGCGGCTGAAATTGCGGCATACCGGGCAGTCGCACAGGGGGTCGATGGGGCTTTCGTCCCGTTCATACTTTAGGTTTTTGATATTGATCACACCGCTCCAGGTGTTCAAATGGCCATGGCGCGCATTGCGGCTGGGCATCACACAGTCGAACAAATCCACGCCGCGCCGCACGCCTTCCAGAATATTGCCCGGCGTGCCGACCCCCATCAGATAACGGATCTTGTCTTTTGGCATAAAGGGCTCCACCGCGCTGATGATGCGGTACATCTCCTCGGCGGGCTCGCCCACCGCCAGCCCGCCAATGGCATACCCGTCCAGCTCCATCTCCGCAATGCGCTTCATGTGCTCCACCCGCAGGTCCTCAAAGGTGCAGCCCTGGTTGATGCCGAACAAAAGCTGCTGCGGGTTGACCGCCCGCCCCTCGGCTTTCAGGCTGGCCAGCTCCGCTTTGCAGCGGGCCAGCCAGCGGGTGGTGCGCTCGCAGCTGGCTTTGGAATAGTCGTGCTGCGCCGGGTTCTCCACACACTCGTCAAAGGCCATGGCGATGGTGGAGCCGAGGTTCGCCTGAATGCGCATGCTCTCCTCGGGCCCCATAAAGATTTTGTGGCCGTCCAGGTGGGAGTGAAAGGTCACCCCCTCCTCGGTGATGTGACGCAGCTTTGCCAGGCTGAAGACCTGAAAGCCGCCGCTGTCGGTAAGAATGGGGCCGTCCCACCGGGTAAAGCGGTGCAGCCCACCCAGTTCGGCAACCAGGCCGTCGCCCGGGCGCAGGTGCAGATGATAGGTGTTGCACAGCATCACCTGGCAGCGGATCTCTTTCAGGTCGAACGCCGACAGGCCGCCCTTGATGGCGGCGGCGGTGGCCACGTTCATGAACGCCGGGGTCTGCACGGTGCCGTGCACGGTACAAAACTCGCCCCGGCGCGCCGTGTGTTCAGTTTTGAGCAAACGGTAAGCCATGTAAAACGGTATCCTTTCTTTCCTATGGAGGGCAGGCGGGCTCATTACAAAATGAGCATTGCATTCCCAAAAAATCAGCGGTGCAGGGACATTTCCCTACACCGCTTTTTCTATATTTTATTATACCAGGCATGTTCCGGAAAGTCAACATCTCAAACGGCGGCAAAAAACGAAACCTTTATAAATCTTAAGGCGGAAGTAAAGGCAGGATAAAGGTTCGGCGGTTATTCTGATATGCAGAACGCAGAATGCGCCGAATCACGGTGCGAAATGCTGTGTAAAGGAGTCAAGTTATGAAAATTCAGTTCAAACACTTTATAAGACGCCACCGGAAAATGGCGGTACTGAGCCTTGTTGTAGTGCTGGCCGCCGGGGCAGGCATTGGGATGCTGCGTCTGCGGGCCGGGGCGCCCGTTTCGAGCGAGGGCGGCGCTTTGGAGTATGCGCGTACAGTCACTCTGGAAAAAGGAGAGTTGAATGAATCGGTGAATGTGTCCGGCACCGTGGAAAGCGCTGAGCTTTCCTCTGTTACCACCCTTTTGACCGCCAAGGTGAAAACCGTTTCTGTAAAAATAGGTGATCAGGTGAACAAGGGCGATATTATCTGCACATTGGACGACACCGACCTTCGCAAGGAGCTGGCAGACAAAAAGCAAAGCCTGACCCAGGAGCAGCAAAAGCTGAAGGAAGCCTACGAACGCACTCTGGCACAAGTGCAGACTGCCAAAGACTCTAAAAAGGCGGAACAAAGTGTTCAGGACCTGCGGGTAAGCGAGGCCCAGCGCACACTGAACAGCGCAAAAGCCGCGCTGGATGCGGTTACGCCGGCTTACAACGCCGCCAAATCAAATTACAGCACCATGATGACTGCGGTTTCTCCCTCGCAGAATGCCGCCGACGCTGCAGCAGCAGCCAGCCAGGCAGCCTACAATACCTGGATCGCCGCGGGAGGCACTTCCACCGGAATGGAATACGAAGCCTACCAGGCGGCGCAGGCAGACCTTACCGAGAAACAGGCCGCTTTGGATGAAGCGCGGAAGTTATACAACGCCGATGCGTATTCTGCCGCGCTGGAAACGGCCCAACAAGCATACGACCCCGCCGCTGCAGCCGTGCAGGCCGCGCAGGCGGCTTTCGAACAGGCCACTGCAGCGCGTCATCAGACGCTGGATTCGATTGACGCAACAATAAACCAGGCGGTCGCGGCAGCGCTGGACGCAAAAAAGCAGATGGACCAAGGCGTTTCTGCCAAGGAGATCGAGGAACTGGAGAAAAAGCTGGAGGACACGGTGCTGCGCGCTGAAACCAGCGGTAAGATCACAGAGTTGAAGGTCAATGTGGGCAGCCTTTGCAAAGGAGACGTGGCCACCATTCAGTCCACCGAAAAGCTGATTGTTTCGGTGAAGATCCCGGAATATGCCATCGGAAAAGTGGCAGTTGGCATGGCGGTGAATTTAACAAGCGACGCGGTGGCAGGAACGATCCCTGGTACGCTGGCCCGCATCTCCCCCACCGCTTCAGAGGGTGAAAGCGGCGGTTTTCCGGCGGATGTGGCCGTGAACAAGCCGGAAAGCCTTTTTATAGGAAGCAAGGCAAAAGCCGAGATCATCATTTCTTCCAAAACAAACGTTTTTACCGTGCCGCTGGATGCGGTGCGCCAAAACAGTGTAGGTCAGGATGTTATTCTGGTAAAACAGGCCGATGGGACCTTTGCGGAAACCCCCGTGACCACCGGAGCCAGGAATGATTATTTTGTAGAGGTATCCGGCAGCAGGATCGCGGCTGGCGCCGAGGTGCTGGCGGATGCAGCCCAGGACGGCATGGACCCGGATGCGGAGCCCCCGGCTGCGGAAACGGAGAACAACATATGAGCTATGAAGCAAGGTCAGCGCTGCTCATTGAGATGCGCGGCATTGTAAAGACCTATAACATCGGCAAAGAAAACGAGCTGGAGATCCTGCACGGCATTGATCTCACGGTACACGCCGGGGAATTTGTGGCCATCGTTGGTGAATCCGGATCAGGCAAATCCACACTCATGAACATCATCGGCGCGCTGGATAAACCCACACAGGGCTGTTATCTGCTGGACGGCATCGATGTACGCAGAGCCGGGCGGGATGAAATGAGCGAGGTGCGAAACCGTAAAATCGGTTTCGTGTTCCAGAATTTCAACCTGATCGGCCGGACTACGGCACAGAAAAATGTGGAGCTGCCTATGCTGTACGCGGGCGCCGGGAGCCGCCGCCGGGAACAGCGGGCGCGGGAACTGCTGGACCTGGTGGGAATGGAAACGCGTCGCCTGCACCAGCCCAACGAGCTTTCTGGCGGGCAGAAGCAGCGTGTCGCCATTGCGCGGAGTCTGGTCAACGATCCGGCCATCCTGCTGGCCGATGAACCCACAGGCGCGTTGGATTCTGAAACCAGCCGTACCGTGATGGACATTTTTCACCGCCTGCACCGCGACCAGGGAAAAACCATTGTGCTTATCACCCACAGCCAGGATCTGGCCGCCGAATGTCCGCGTATCGTCAAACTGAAAGACGGCAGGGTCGCTGCCGACCAAAGAAAGGAGTCATTCCATGCCGGTGCTTGAAAATGTCCGCCTTGCGCTGACGAGCCTGCGGGCCAACAAACTGCGTGCGCTGCTTACAATGCTGGGCATTATCATCGGAATCGGTGCGGTTATCACCATTATCACAATCGGCGATTCCCTTACAGGCGCCTTCAACGATGAAATGTCCAAATTCGGCGCGCGCAACATCACGCTGGAGGTTCGCCAGAAAGGAGATCCTTTTTATGAGCAAGCAGGAGAAGGCGGCGGCATTGCCATGGAAGGGGAAATAATCGACTCCTTTGAATACCGCAGTCCCGGCGCAGCCGATATGCTCACAGAAGGCATGCTGAACGAATACCGCGAAAAATTTTCCGGCCAATTAGAGGCCTTTGCGGTTAACGAGAAATTCGGCAGCGTTGCGGTAACGAACGGGCGCTTCAAAGCCCTGGCTTCCCTGGTGGGCGCTACCGCCGACCAGATGAAGATCGACCAGCTGAAGCTGCTGTCGGGCCGCTTTCTTACCGAAAAGGACGGCGGGCAGCTGCGTGCGGTGGCCACGGTGAGCGATGTGTTCGTGCAGCAATATTACGGCGGAAGAAAAACACCGGGAGAGGCGCTGGGCCAGAGCTTCAAACTGGAAGTCGAGGGCAGGTTGCTTCACCTTTACATTGTGGGCGTTTACAAATATCAACCGCCGGATGGAATGCGCTCCACTGGAAAAGGTGTGGAAACGAATCTGTATCTTCCCTTGGCTACCGGCCAAAAGCTGCTGCAAAAGCCCGGTGGATATGCATCCGCAACGCTGCAGATCGGAAAAGAAACCGACACCGCGCTGTTTTTAAAACGCACCAACGCCTTTTTCAACAGTTTTTATGCACGGAATCCTTACTTTACCGCTTCTGCCAGCAGCATGGCGGAAATGATGAAATCCGTAAACAAGATAACCGAGAACATTAAGCTGGGCATCAGCGCCATCGCGGCTATTTCGCTTCTGGTGGGCGGCATCGGAGTGATGAACATTATGATGGTATCCGTAACAGAGCGAACACGGGAGATCGGGGTGCGCATGGCGCTTGGTGCGAAAGCCCGCACCATTCTGTTTCAATTTATTGTGGAGGCGATCATCGTCTGCCTGATCGGTGGTATGATCGGTGTGCTGGCTGGCATTGCACTGGGCAGTGCGGGAGCGTCTATGATGGGCTATCCTGCCCGGCCTTCTCTGTGGGCTGCATTGGGGGCGGTGGTGTTCTCCATGTCCATCGGTGTATTTTTTGGATATTATCCCGCCAAAAAAGCAGCCCAGCTGGATCCGATCGAAGCGCTGCGTTATGAATAACAGCACATATGTAGGCACGGCAGGCTTTGCGGACTGGGCCATGTTGGTGTACAATGGAAACCGGAGGTGACGGATATGGGATATACCATCCTTGTTGCGGAAGACGACAGCGACATTGTGGAACTGATAGAGCTGTATCTGGAAAACGATGGATACCGGGTGTTGACCGCCGCAGACGGAGTATCGGCGCTGGAGCTGGTGCGCCGTGAGCAGATTGATCTGGCCGTGCTGGACATCATGATGCCGCGCATGAACGGCTATGAGCTCACCAAGGCCATCCGCGCCCAAAGCAACTTTCCCATTATCATCTTGTCCGCCAAAAACGCCGACAGCGACAAGATCCTGGGCCTTAACCTGGGGGCGGACGATTACCTGACAAAGCCGTTCAATCCACTGGAGATCATTGCACGGGTAAAATCCAACCTGCGGCGTTTTTATGAGCTGAACCCGGGTACCACCGCACCTGGCTCCGGTACGCGGCTGTCCGTGGGCGGGCTGGAGCTGGACCCGGCCTCTTTTTCCCTGACCAAGGACGGCGTACCGGTGACCTTAACGCCGATGGAATACAAAATCATGGCCTGCTTAATGAAAGCGCCGGGGCGCATTTTCACCAAGGTGCAGTTGTACGAAGCCGCTAACGGCGCATATTTCGAGAGTGATGAAAACACCATGATGGTGCATATCTCCAAGCTGCGGGATAAGGTGGAAAACGACCCCAAAAACCCGCGCTATATCAAAACCGTCCGGGGATTGGGGTACAAAATTGAAAATACACAATAAATGGAATGGGCGGCTGGCATTTGCGCTGCTGCGCGGCCTCATGGTATTCACTCTGACCATCGCGCTGACGGCAACGGCGCTGTACGCCATGTACAGCCGCGCGGTGGAAACGCTGATGAACGGCCTTCCCGGCAAGGACCTTCTGCATTATGTGCCGCAGCTCGCCTCTGGGGAATACCGCCGGTTCCCCGCCAGGAAGCTGTTGGGCCGCACAGGTTACATCGATATAACGGACACCGAAGGAAACGTGCTGTACACCAGCGGCGCGGCAGATAAACAAAAATACAGTGCCACAGCCCTGATGTGCATCCCTTTGTACCAGAAAAACGCCTATGTTGCGGTGACGCAGCAGCAAGACAAAGATGGAAAGCCATACACGCTGGTGGCACAGGGCAGTACATCCGGAGAAAAGGACGATGATCTGCAGGAGATTGCCTTGCTGGACGAAAAACACAACGTCATCTACTCCGGCCTGCCCAGGAATGTCACCACGCTGGACGAGGAATCATACGGCTATATGACCCAAACGCTGCCGGAGGGATACCTGATCTGGCGCCTGCCTTTCGCTGCGCAGGACGGCCAGGCACGCATGCTCATTTTATACGAACAAATACCGGGAGATGCGGAATATCTTCGCCTGAACCAGATGCGGCTCGAATTGATCGTAGTGTTTTTTGTGCTTTATGCAGGAATCATGCTGGTGCTGACCTTCTGGCTGAACCGAAAAATCAACCGGCCGCTGGAAGTACTCAACAGCGGATTGATGACCCTCGCAGACGGCCGGCGCAGCCAGCCCATCGACTATCGCGGCCCACAGGAGTTTGAACAGATCTGCACCAGCTTCAACCAACTGGCTTTGCGCCTGGCACAAAGCGAGGAACGGCGCAGGCAGCTGGAGGAGGACCGTCAGAAAATGCTGGCGGACATTTCTCACGATTTAAAAACGCCCATCACGGTCATCCAGGGATATTCCAAAGCGGTCTGTGACGGACTGATCCCGGAAGAAAAGCTTCCCAAATACCTTCAAACGATCTATCAAAAATCCAATGGACTGACTGCTCTGATCAACACTTTTTATGAATACAGCAAGCTGGAGCACCCGGATTTTTCGCTGTGCCCGGTGCAGACAGACCTCTGCGAATTCATGCGGGAATATCTTGCGGCAAGATATAGCGAACTGGAGCTCTCGGGCTTTTGCCTGGAGGTGGATATTCCGGAAACGCCACTGTTGTGCATGATCGACACCCCGGTGTTCACGCGTGTACTGGAAAATCTGACAGCCAACGCGCTGCGGCATAACCCCAGCGGCACGACCATGTTCTTCCGCGCTTCTCTTTGGGGTCAAAAAGCGCGCATCCTGGTGGCCGACGATGGAGTGGGCATTCCACCCAAACTGGCACAAAACATTTTTGAGCCCTTTGTGGTGGGGGATGAATCCCGCAGCTCGCGCCAAGGGTCTGGACTGGGCCTGGCTGTTAGCCGGCACATTGTGGAGGCGCACGGCGGTACGATCCGGCTGGTCATACCGCCTGACGCCGGCTACAGCACAGAATTTGAACTGCTGCTGCCCACAGTGCCTGCAAAGCAGCAATAATTAAAAGCGGCGCCTGCTTAGCAAACAGCAGACGCCGCAACTTTTTGGAATAAGTACCGGGCTTTTGCGGGTTCCTTTCTGCTCAAAAATTTTACTCACACCACGAGCATTGCATCCCCGAAACTGAAAAAGCGGTAGCGGCGAGCCACCGCCTCCTTGTAGGCGGCCATGGTGCGCTCGTACCCATAAAAGGCACTCACCAGCATAATCAACGTGCTTTCCGGCAGATGGAAATTGGTGATCAGGCCGTCCATGCAGCGGAACTGGCATCCGGGGTACAAAAAAATATCGGTATCTCCGCTGCAGGGGCGGATCTCGCCGTATTTTGCCGCCACGGATTCCAGGGTGCGGCAGCTGGTGGTCCCCACGCAGATCACGCGGCCTCCCGCCGCCTTTGTTTCGTTGATGCGCCGGGCCGTCTCGGCGCTCACGCTGTACCATTCCGAGTGCATCTGGTGGTCGGCGATGTCAGCCTCCTTTACCGGGCGGAAGGTCCCCAGCCCCACATGCAGCGTTACCTCGGCGATGCCGATTCCCTTTTGCCGCAGTCTGCCCATCAGTTCGGGGGTAAAATGGAGGCCAGCCGTGGGAGCCGCCGCGCTGCCCAGCTCCTTGGCGTACACGGTTTGATACTGGCTTTGGTCTTCAAGCTGCTGGGTGATATAGGGCGGCAGGGGCATTTTTCCGAACGCATCCAGCTTTTCATACAGGGTCTGGGTGTCGTAGGTGAATTCCACCAGCTTGTTGCCGTCCTCGGCTGTTTCCAAAATGGCGGCGGTCAGGGTACCGTCGCCAAACGTTACCCGCTGGCCGGGGCGCAGGCGCTTGCCCGGCTTTGCCAGGCACTCCCACACATCGCCCTTCACCTGGCGCAGCAGCAAAAGTTCACAAATGCCACCGGTTTCGGGTTTTGTGCCGATCAAACGGGCGGGCAAAACCTTGGAATTGTTCACAACCAGCAAATCACCGGCATTTAATAGGTCAACCAGGTCGCGGAACACGCGGTGCTGCATTTCGCCCGTGGCGCGGTCAAGACAGAGCAGCCGGGCGGAATCGCGGGGGTCGGCCGGCTGCTGTGCAATGAGCTCCTGGGGAAGATCGAACCAAAAATCTTTTTTCAGCATGGATAATTTGCCTCTCTTAATTGACATTGCAAAAGCGCAATGCTATAGTAAGAACATGTACAGAGGCGCGGTTTTCATGAGTAGCGTCCGGCTGGCTGCCAAGCCATACGCTGGGGGTGAAAGGGGCAACCGCCGAAGGACGTGTTCGGCAACCACGTACCTGGCTTCAACGCCGAAAGGCCTGAAGCTGTCATGCCCCACAGGGCATGGTGCGCTGTGCATGTGTTATGCAATCTAATTTATTATATTGCATACGTTGCCGGTTTTCAAGCCGGTTTTTTTGTATCCGGCGTTCAAAAACAAAAAATAAAGGGTGCTTTTGTGGGAACGAAAGGAGTAAACTGAAATGAAGGATTTTCGCGTGGGCGTGATCGGCGCCACCGGTATGGTGGGCCAGCGCTTTATCTCCCTGCTGGAACATCATCCCTGGTTTCACCTGGCCGTTGTAGCGGCGTCGGCAAGGTCCGCCGGCAAAACATACGAAGAGGCTGTGGGCAGGCGCTGGGCCATGCCCTCCCCCATGCCCGAGGCGGCAAAACACATGGTGGTGCTGGATGCAGCCCATGTGGAGGAGATCGCCCGCCAGGTGGATTTTGTATTCTGTGCGGTAAATATGAAAAAGGATGAGATCAAAGCGCTGGAAGAGGCCTACGCCAAGGCCGAGTGCCCGGTTATTTCCAACAACAGCGCTCACCGCTTCACCCCGGACGTTCCCATGGTGGTACCCGAAATTAACGCCGGGCATATCCGGATCATCGAGGCCCAGCGCCGGCGCCTTGGCACAAAACGCGGCTTCATTGCGGTAAAATCCAATTGCTCGCTTCAAAGCTATGTGCCCGCACTGCACCCCTTAAAGGAAGAATTCGGGCTCACGAAGGCCCTGGTCTGTACCTATCAGGCCATCTCCGGTGCCGGCAAGACCTTTGACACCTGGCCGGATATGGTCGACAACTGCATCCCTTACATCGGCGGCGAAGAGGAAAAAAGCGAACAGGAACCGCTGAAGCTGTGGGGCAGCATCGAGGGAGGAGCCATTGTGCCCGCGGCCTCCCCCGCCATCACCGCCCAGTGCCTGCGCATCCCTGTATCGGACGGCCACATGGCCGCCGTGTTTATGAGCTTTGAAAAAAAGCCCACAAAAGAAGAGATCCTGGCCCGCTGGGCCTCTTTTGAGGGCGAAGCCCAGCGCCTGGCCCTGCCCAGCGCCCCCAAACAGTTTTTGCACTATTTTGAAGAGAGCGACCGCCCGCAGACAAAGCTGGACCGCAACCTGGAAAACGGTATGGCGGTTTCCATCGGCCGCCTGCGGGAGGACACCCAGTACGATTACAAGTTTGTCTGCCTGTCGCACAATACCCTGCGGGGCGCCGCGGGCGGCGGGGTGCTGCTGGCGGAATTGCTTGCCGCAAACGGCTATTTTGACTGACGCATTTAATTCATAGAGGGAGTTGTTGCACATGAAAAAGGTGATTTTTACCGGTTCCGGCGTGGCCATCGTGACACCCATGAAGCCGGATGGTCAGGTGGATTTTGAAGAGCTGGGCCGCGTGATTGAATTCCAGATTGAAAACGGTACCGATTCCATCGTAATCTGCGGCACCACAGGCGAATCGGCCACCTTAAAGGACGGCGAACACCTGGAATGCATCCGCTGTGCCGTGGAAACCACGGCGGGCCGGGTGCCGGTGATCGCGGGCACCGGTTCCAACGATACCGCCCATGCGGTGGAAATGTCCAGGGAAGCGGCCGCCCTGGGCGCGGACGCAGTTCTGTTGGTGACCCCGTACTATAACAAAACCAGCCAGGCCGGTTTGGTAAAGCACTTTAACACCATTGTGGACGCCGCGGGCCTGCCCGCGATCCTGTATAACGTGCCCTCCCGCACCGGGATCAATATTCAGCCGGAAACCGCGCTGGAGCTTTCCAAAAACCCGCTGATCTGCGGTATTAAAGAGGCCAGCGGCAACATCAGCCAGATCGCCCAGATGGCGGCGCTTTGCGGGGATGAGCTGCCGCTTTATTCCGGCAACGACGACCAGGTGGTTCCCCTGCTCTCGCTGGGCGGCAAGGGTGTGATCTCGGTGGTCGCCAACATTGACCCCGCCCGGATGCACCGCATGTGCCAGCTCTGGTTTGAGGGGAAAACTGCCGAGAGCGCGCGCCTGCAGCTCGAGAGTATGGGGCTGTGCAAGGCCATGTTCTGCGATGTGAACCCCATCCCGGTAAAAGCGGCCATGAACATGATGGGCTGGAACGCCGGGCCCTGCCGGTTGCCGCTGGCCCCCTTGAGCCAGGAGCACGAGGCATTTGTAAAGGCCCAGCTGCACAGCGCGGGTTTGCTTTAAGTGCACGCGGCCCGGCACAACACCTTGTGTGCCGGGCCCGGTTTTTCTATGACGTATAAAAAGTGAGGAACACTTTATGACCGATATCATTATTCAGGGGATCAACGGCCGCATGGGCCGCACTTTATGCGAACTGATCGGCCAGCGGCAGGATTGCCGTGTGGTGGGCGGCGTGGATATCACCCCCCAAAGCGGCGCGGTGCCCGTGGCCGCCAGTTTGGAAGAGCTTGCCATCCACGCCGATGTGCTGATCGATTTTTCCAGCCCGGCTGCCACGCAGAACGCGCTGCGCTGGTGCGAAAAAAATGGGCTGCCCAGCGTGGTGTGCACCACGGGGCTGGACCAGGAAACCATCGACCTTATCCGTACGGTGAGCCGCAGCGTGGCGGTATTCAAAAGCGCCAATATGTCGCTGGGCATCAACCTGCTGGCCCAGCTTGCGCAAAAGGCGGCCGCCGCCCTTGGCCCCGGCTATGATATTGAGATCATTGAAAAGCACCACCACAACAAGGTGGACGCGCCCAGCGGCACCGCCCTGCTTTTGGCCGATGAGATCAACCGCGTGGCGGCAGAACCCTATGAATACGTATACGACCGGCACACGGTAAGGCAGCCGCGGGGCAAGCGTGAGCTGGGGCTCCACTCGGTGCGGGGCGGCAGCATTGTGGGGGATCACGAGATCCTGTTCTGCGGCCCGGACGAAGTCATCACGTTAAGCCACAGTGCCGGCTCCCGCACGGTATTCGCCAACGGAGCGGTAAACGCAGCGGTCTTTTTGGCTGGTAAAGCGCCAGGGCTTTACACCATGAAAGACCTGATGAACGAGCTGCTGTGACCCTTGTGGCGGCATTAACCGGAAAATAAGGAACGAAAAACATGAAAAAGCGATTGACAGCGCTGCTGGTTTCGGTGGCGGTGCTTTTGGCCTTGCTGGTTGCGGCGGTCGGTTTTTACCAAACCACGCCGGAAGAAAGCGCGCCCCCCGCCAGCGCCGCACCTGTGCAGTCCCCCTCCCCCACCCCGCAGCCCACGCCTGCCGTGACCGTGCTGCGTTTTTCGGCCACGGGCGACAACCTGATCCACAATGGAATCTATAACCAAGCGCTGCGCCGCGCCCAGAACGCGGGAAAAGACGGCTATGATTTTTCGTTCTGTTACGATCAGGTGCGCGATTTTTATGCCGGGTGCGACGTCAACTGGCTCAACCAGGAAACCCTGGTGAACGACGAGTTGGAACCCAGCACCTATCCCTGCTTTTCCACCCCTGGCGACCTGGGCCGGGCAGCCTATGACGCGGGCTTCCGCGTGTTCAGCCTTTCGAACAATCATACGTATGACAAAGGCGCGGCGGGCATTGCGGCCACCCGGCGCTTTTGGGCCTCCATGCCGCAGGATGCCCTCACCTGCGGGCTGTATGCGGGCGAGGCAGATTACGAAACGATCCCCATCCAGGAAAAGGACGGGGTGCGCATTGCGTATCTTTCCTACACCGAGCACACCAACGGAATCCGTACGCCCCAGGGCGCCGAGGCCAATGTAATCTACACCAGCGAACTTGAGGTGATGCAGCGCCAGCTCGAGCTGGCACGCCAGCAGGCCGACCTGGTGATTGCAGGGGTCCACTGGGGCGTGGAGGGCAGCCACACGGTCACCCAGGCCCAGCGGGAGCTCGCCCAAAAAATTGCCGACTGGGGCGCGGATGTGATCATCGGCACCCACCCCCATGTGGTGCAGGACGCCCAGTGGCTCACCGCGGCGGATGGCCGCCCGGCTTTTGTGGCCTATTCCCTGGGCAATTTTTTAAACGCCCAGTCCACAGCCGACACCATGATCGGCGCGGTTCTGTGCTTTGAGATCCAAAAAACGACCCAGCCGGATGGAAGCAGCAAAACCGAGGTTCTGGACCCTTATTTTCGCCCCACTGTGAACCATTACGGCAGCAACTATTCCCAGATACGGGTCTACTGGCTGGAGGACTACACCGACGAACTGGCCCAAAGCCACGGGGTGCGGCAGAACTTCCCCAATTTCAGCAGGGCGTATATCGAATCGGTGCTGAAAAGCAGCATCGACAACGCGTTTTTAAAAGAATAAGGAGTTGTAACCAATGTACGGTATTTCCCGGATCTCCTGCCAGCAGGATGTAATGCTGGTCACCTTCCCCGAAGCGGACCAGGGCGCGGGCAGCATGGCCGCTTTTCTCACCGCCTTTTCAGACGCAGGCGTGAATATGGATATGATCAGCCAAAGCATCCCGAAAGGCGCCAAGGCGGATCTGAGCTTTACCACAAGTTACGAAAATTGGGCCCTGGTGATGCAGACCCTGCCCCGTTTGACGGCGGGTAAAAGCGGCCCGGCCCCCCTCATTGGCGGCGGCTACAGCAAGCTGAACCTGTTTGGCCAGGAGATGGAAGGCATGTGCGGCGTTGCGGCCAGGGTCCTGGCGGTACTGGCTGGGGCAAAGGTCGGTGTGGAGCTGATTACCACCAGTTCGGTGGACATCAGCCTTTTGGTGGCTGCCGAGGACGAAGACACTGCGCTTTCCGCCTTGAAAGAAGCATTTTCTCTGTAAAGTTTTTTGAAGACTGCGTTGTTTTAACGGATTTTTAAGGCCAAAAGCCGGGCGCTTTGCACCCGGCTTTTTTGTCGTTTTTCTCACAATTTGCGCTGTTCGTGTGATTTTTTGTGCGTTTTATTCACATTTGGTCGTATTGTACCTGCGGGCATGCTATACTATTAACGAAATCGCCTGTTGGAGGAACGGCGGTTTCTTTTTAAGGTAATAACAAGAGAGGTGCAGGGATGAATATTGCAGTCGTAGACGACCTTAAAAGTGACCGCGACCGGCTGTGCAGCGCAATCGCCTGCTTTTGGAACGGGCCGGTGCGGAACCCCCGTATCAACGGCTACAAAAGCGGCGAAGAACTTCTGGAAGCGGAGGACCTTGAGCGGCTGGATCTGGCCTTTTTGGACATTTATATGCCCGGGCCCAGCGGGATCGAGCTTGCCATGCGCATTCGGAACAGCAGCCCAAAATGCCTGATTGTGCTGGTAAGCACCTCCAAGGATTTTATTCATGAAAGCTATGACCTGGGGGCGGTCTATTATTTGATCAAGCCCTATACAGACGGGGACCTTCAAAAGGTGTTGGGCCTGATTCATAAGCGGCAGGCCCTGTTCCCGCAGATGGTGGAGTTTGCCACCGCCAAGGACCCCATTGTTCTCAGAACAGACGCCATTCTTTACGTCGACCTGCTTCGGCACTATGTGCAGTTTCATTTGAAAAACGAAGTTGTACGCACCTACGTTTTAAAATTTGCAGATGTGCAAAGGGTGCTGCTGAACTATCCTGATTTTCTTGTGTGCTACCGCTGCATCGTCGTAAATATGAAGCATGTGAGCAAGCTTGAGGAGCGGGACTTTGTTTTAACGACCGGCGAACGCCTGCCCATCAAGCGGGACCGCTTCACAGAAATCCGGGCCGCTTATACTAGTTACGTGTTCGATCTGGCGCGCAAGTAAACCGAAAAGCGGACAATTTATAGGAAAGTAGCGTTTACTATGAGCTTGGGCATGTTTCTTTTGATCACCACGCCACACCTCTTGGTGTACATTTTTTTCATGCTTGCCCCGTTCCGCAAAAAGCTGCGTTTTTCGCCCCCCGTGCTGGCGGGCATCGTTGCCGTTTACATCGCCCTGTCGCTTTTCATGTTCCGGTTCGGCTATAATACCAGCGCGCTCATTCCCGATTTTTACCCTGCCTTTATGCTCTGCTGGGCGGTGCTCACCGTGGGCGGCTGTTTTCTTTGCATCAAAACGCCCCCCACCCAGCTGCTCCTGTCGGTTTTTATCATTCTCGATATACAAAGCCTGATGGTCGCCTTTGTAAAGGTGGTCCGGCGGGTCTTCTTTTTGCCCCATGTGACCTTCCCCCATGACTCCGAGGTCCTCTCCATGGCGGCGCTTGTGCTGGTATTTGTGCCTTATATGTGGCTATTGTTCATCGGTATGTTTCAAAAGGTGGTCGAGTCCGAGATCAATTTTGCAAACTGGCGGCTGCTCACCCTGATTCCCATCCTGCACTATATTTTTGATGAGGTCACGAACTTTGGCGGCATTGCGCGCGGCGGCGTGTTCCGTGTTTCCGATTTTGCCGCCCTGCTGCTGAATATGGCAATGATCTTTACCACTTATCTTGTTTCGTTCCGCATGCTGCTCAAGGTAAACGAAGGTTATCTGCTGGAAAAGCGCACCACCCTGATGGAGCAGCAGCTCGAATTGCAAAAAAGCGAGTATTCCCGCCTGACAGAAAGCATTAAAAAGGACGCCCGGCTCCGCCACGACTGGCGCCACCAGTTCTATCTGCTGTCCAGCTATGCCGACGCCGGGAACATGCCCGCGATCCAGGAATACCTGCATAATTATATCAAGGGACAATCCTACGAGGATGATATCGTTTACTGCGAACATCCCACAATGGATATGCTTTTGCATCACTTTATCGCGCAGGCCAAAAAGCAGAATGTTTTGCTGAACATCCGCGTGCAGATCCCCGCCGACATCGGTATCTCCGATTCCGACCTGTGCATCGTGTTTGGCAACCTTTTGGAAAATGCGGTGGAGGCCTGCTCCCTTCAGAAAAATGGCCCGCGTACCATTGATCTGCAAGCCGGGATCCGGGGGCAGCAGTTTCTTGTTTTCATCAAAAACAGCTTCGACTCCCCCGTGTTTAAAAGCGCAAAGGAAGGGGTCTTCCGCTCCACCAAGCACAAGGGCGACGGCATCGGCCTTCCCTCGGTGTGTTCCATCGTGGAGCGAACGGACGGCGTTTGCCGCATCAAAACAGAGGGCGGCTGTTTCAGCGTGGATATCCTGATGAATTTGTAAATAGAATGGATTTTGAACTCCGCAACCCTCACGGCGGCCTGTTCTGAGAACTCCTGCCCCACTGGCTCTACAAACAGAAATGCTGCGCAGACCGTTTTCGGCTTGCGCAGCATTTTTGTCTGTAAAAAAGTTTCGGATGCAGCCCGCCGGCTTCAGCCGGGGTCCCAGGTGGAAAGCGCCTGCTCCAAGGTTGGGACCCACGCGGGCCGCACCATATCCTCTGCATTTTTTGCATCTGCTGGGTCAGGCACGCTCCAGTAGTATTCCTGCGGCTGTGTCCAGTAGACCCTGCCCCCCTGGAAATAACAGGTCAGCTGAACGCTTTCCAGGCTGTAGGGCGTGGCCCGCCCCGCATCCGCGAGCGAAAGCATCACCTTTCCCTGTTCCAGCCCGTCTTCCAGTCCAAAGCCGAACAAACGATATCCGGTCACGGTGACCCCCTGCTCCAGGAGCCCGGTGAGAGCCGTTTCGATCTCCTGCCGGCTTTTTGTGCCGCCGGCCGCCAAAAGCCCGGCGGCCCTGCCGGGATCGCCGTTGTACAGCGCCTCGCCGATCTGCCTGCTTTTCAGGCAGCTGCAGATCGTGGTAAAGCCCACCCCCTCGCCCCGCAGCTGGTTTGCCCCGAGCGCAGCGCACACGACCATAACGCCGCCCAGAAAAACAAACGCGCAGGTTTTTGCGATCACGCCCAATTTGAATCTCCGGGCAGCCGCTTTTAGCCCGGCATTGGCCTGCCGCGCAGAGATTGTAGACCCCTGCGGTGCAGGCGCCTCGCTCGTCATGGCATCCAGCGCGGCCTTGCATTCTTCGCAGCCCGCCAGATGGGTTTTCATAAGCGCAGCGGTCTGCGGGCTGCACAGCCCTTCTGCGTAACTGGGCAAAAGATCCCGAACCACGCAACACTCCAGATTCATTCCTGCATCTCCTCCTTATCGTTTTGCAATTTTTGCTTTGCCCTGTAAAAGGTGACCCGCGCCCAGTTTTCCGTGCGGCCGGTTACCCGCGCGATCTGGGCAAAGCCCAGGCCGCCGAACACCCGCAAATACACCACCTCCCGGGCTGTTTCCGGCAGGGCATGGATCTTTTTCAGCAGCTTTAGCTGCTGTTCCTCCGTTTCCAGGCTTTGTTCCGGCCCGGGCTGCACCGGTTCCTCCATAAGCTCCTGCCCGCTGATCCGCTGCCGCCTTGCCTGTTTGCGGCAATGGTCGTAATAGGTGTTCTTTGCGATCTGGCACAGCCAGGTGGTGAGCTTGCGGGTTTCGTCAAAGCTTCCGGCGTGCTTCATCGCCTTGAAAAAAGTTTCCTGGCAAAGCTCCTCCGCCAGGTGCTCGCTGCTGCAAAGGCTCAGCAAAAAGCGATACACCAGCGGCCAGTACCGTGCATAGATCGTTTCCATGGATTCCACACTTTGCCCGCCGCCTTTCTGTTTGATCTCTGCCGGATTCGCTTATAATACGCGTTAAAAAGCATTCCGTTACAACAAAAGGCCGGGGATTCCCGGCCTTTTGTTCGCTTCTATTGATCTGTTGTCCTGTGTTTTTCCCAAAGGCCCCGGCCACCACCGACGCAACCAGGCCGCGCGGCCGGGCAACAGTTTGGTGGCTGTTGATCAAAGCTGTACCTTGTGATAGGTCTTTTTGCCCTTTTTCACCACCACGCCCTGCTGCAGCGCCTCGGCGGGCACTGCCAGCGTGGCATCGCTCACCTTTTCGCCGTCCAGCAAAATGCCGCCCTGCTGGATCAGCTGGCGCGCCTCCCGCTTGCTGGGCACAAGGCCTGCCGCCAGCAGCAGATCCAAAATGCCGATGCTACCGCCGGTGAGCTGCCCGGGGGTCAGCGTGGTGCAGGGCATATTCACGGTATCCCCCGCGCCGCTGAACAGCCCGCGGGCGGTTTGCTGCGCCTTTTCGGCCTCCGCCTCGCTGTGCACCAGCTTGGTCAGCTCAAATGCCAGCACCTCTTTGGCCCGGTTCAGCTGGCTGCCCTGCCACTGGTCCATGGCGTCGATCTGCTCCAGCGGCAGGTCGGTGAGCATGCGCAGGCACTTGAGCACGTCCGCATCGTCCACATTGCGCCAGTACTGGTAGAACTCGTATGGGCTGGTTTTTTCCGGGTCCAGCCACACCGCGCCCTTTTGGGTCTTGCCCATCTTTTTGCCCTCGCTGGTGAGCAGCAGGGTGATGGTCATGGCGTAGGCGTCCTTGCCCAGCTTGCGGCGGATCAGTTCAGTGCCGCCCAGCATATTGGACCACTGGTCGTCGCCGCCGCACTGCATGTTGCAGCCCAGGGTCTGAAACATGTGGTAAAAATCGTAAGACTGCATGATCATGTAGTTGAATTCCAAAAACGAGAGGCCTTTTTCCATGCGCTGCTTATAGCACTCGGCCCGCAGCATGTTGTTTACCGAAAAGCAGCTGCCCACCTCGCGCAGAAGCTCGATGTAATTCAGGTTCATCAGCCAGTCGGCATTGTTCACCATCAGGGCCTTGCCCTCGGAAAAATCAATGAACTTGCTCATCTGCTTTTTAAAGCACTCGCAGTTGTGGGCGATGGTTTCGGGGGTCATCATGCTGCGCATATCCGTGCGGCCGCTGGGGTCGCCCACCATGCCGGTGCCGCCGCCGATCAGGGCGATGGGCCGGTTGCCGGCTTTTTGCAGCCTGCGCATCAGCATCAGGGCCATAAAGTGCCCCACATGCAGGGAATCGGCCGTGGGGTCAAACCCGATGTAAAAGGTTGCCTTGCCGGCGTTCACCAGCTCCTTGATCTCTTCCTCGTCGGTCACCTGGGCAATCAGGCCCCGGGCCGCCAGCTCGTCGTAAATGGTCATTTGGGTTTTCTTCCTCCTTGTTGTGATCTGCGGCAAAGGGCATAAAAAAGCCCCCTGCCAACTTTAAATTGGCAGAGGGCGAAAGCTCGCGGTACCACCTCTGTTCGCCGGCCCCTCGCGGAGCGCGGCCTTGCGGGGTGCTTCACACCCCTGCGCTGTAACGTGCGCGCACGGCAGGGCCTACACAGAAGCGCTGCCGCTTCCTTCAACCCGCTGCTCAGGGGTGTATTCGCCCGCCGCCCGCGCCGCCCTTTTCACCAGCCAGGGCCTCTCTGCACCGCGAAAGCGTGGGGTACTTGGTTCCCGTCGTCGCATTTATAGTTTAGAGTATAGCTTCCGCTGCGGGGTTTGTCAAGCCCTGCCGCCCAGCATCTCCCGGGCGTTGGCCAGGCTCAATTCGGTGATCTGGTCGCCCGAGATGATCCGGGCGACCTCGCGCACGCGGCCTTCCTCATCCAGGGGGAAGATCTCGGTGTAGGTGCGCTCGGCCTGCACATTTTTTTGGATCAAAAGCTGGCTGTCGGCCTGCGCGGCGATCTGCGCGGTATGCGTGATACAGATGACCTGCCGCCCCCGCGCGGTCTGCCTGAGCTTTTGCCCGATCCGCCCCGCCGCCAGGCCCGAAACGCCGGTGTCGATCTCGTCGTAAATAATGGTGGGGATGTCGTCTTTTTCCGCCAGGGCGCTTTTGAGGGCCAGCATGATGCGCGACAATTCGCCCCCGGAGGCGATTTTGGCCAAGGGCTTTGGCGCTTCGCCGGGGTTGGCCGAGATGTAAAACTCCACCGTATCCTGGCCGGTGCCCGCCAGCGGGCCGCGGCTGTGCTGCAGCGTAAAGCGCACCCCCGGCATATTCAGGAAGGTACAGGCCTCCACCAGTTGTTTTTCCATGGCCTCGAACGCCGCCAGCCGGGTGCCGGTAAGGGCTTCGGCCGCATTGCGGGCCTGGCCGTAAAGCAGGCGCTTTTGCTCACTCAGCGCGGCAAGGGTTTCGTCCGCACGCTCGATGCCCTCCAGTTCTGCCCGCGCTTTTTCGGCATAGGCAAGCACCTCCTCCACCGAGCCGCCGTATTTCTGCTTCAGGCGGTAGATCGCATCCAGCCGCTCTTCCAGCCGATCCAGCTCAGCCGGGTCAAACCCATAGGTTTCCAGCCGGTCCGCAAGATCCGTGGCCAGCTCGCGGGCTGTATAATACAGCTCGCTCAGGCGTTCGCTGCTCTCTTTCAGGCTTTCGTCCAGCGCCGCGGCGCTTTCCAGCGAACCGCTGGCGGCCCCCAAAAGATCAGCGGCCCCGCCAAATTCGTCGCCGCCGGCAAGGGCGCCGTGGGCGGCGTTTACCTGTTCCAAAATGGTCTGCGCGTGGCTCACCACCTGCCTGCGGGCGGCCAGCTGCTCCTCCTCGCCCGGCTGCAGGGCGGCCGCGTCGATCTCATCCAGCTGAAAGCGCAGGAGTTCGGTGCGCCTTTGCTTTTCCGCCTCGTCCATGGAAAGCGCGTCTGCCTGGCGCTTGACCGCGATAAGCTGCTTGTACGCCTGCCGATAAGCGGTGTATTCGGCCTGGTTCTGGGCATAGGTATCCAGCAGGGCCAGGTGCTTTGCGGGGTTTGTAAGGCTTTGGCTGTCGTGCTGGCCGTGGATGTTGATCAGCCCGCCCGAAACTTCGCGCAGCATCGCCGCGGTGGCGGGCATGCCGTTCACCCGGCAATTGCTTTTGCCCTCGGCGCCGATCTCCCGGTAGAGCAAAAGCTCATCCCCCGCCTCGTAGCCCGCTTCTTCCAGCTGGCGCTTTACCGCCCCCGGCAAGCCGGTAAAGGTGGCCCAGATGCAGGCTTTCGCCGCGCCTGTGCGCACCAGGTCGCGGCTGGCGCGATTGCCCAGAATTGCATTGATCGAGTCGATCAGGATGCTTTTGCCCGCGCCGGTTTCGCCCGTGAGAACGTTCAGCCCTGCCGTAAACTGAGCCTGGGCCTTTTCAATGACCGCTACGTTTTCGATTTTTAAGTCCTTGAGCAAGTTCCAAAGGCCCCCTTTGTTAAAAAGTTTTTTTGCGGGTTCAAACCGTTTGCGCCGCCGCGTTTACCCGTTTGCCACATAGCGGCCCAGCGCCCCGCAGATGGCCGCCGCCTGCCCCTCGGTGCGCATCAGGATCAAAAAGGTATCGTCGCCCGAAAGGGTGCCCACCACCTCGTATTCCCATTGCATGGAGTCAAACAGCTCGCACGCGGCGTTCGCCATGCCGGAAAAGCATTTGACCACCACCATATGGCCGGCATAATCCACCTTCAGCACCGACTCCCGGAAGATCGTTTCAAACCGGCTTTGGGAGTGCATCGCCTGCCCGCCCGCGGCCATGGCGGGCACATAGCGGTATTTGCCGCCGCCCGCGGCTGCTTTGACCAGGTGAAGCTGCCGGATATCCCGGGACACTGTGGCCTGGGTCACCTTAAAGCCGGCCTGGTTCAGATGCTCCAGCAGATCCTCCTGCCGGTCGATGGCGTATTGCTCGATCAGCTCTAATATTTTGGCATGGCGTTCGTTTTTCAAACCCAATTACCTCCCGCGCAGCTTTTTGTCGATCGCGTCAAATTGATCGGCAGGGTTAAAGGTTATAAGCTTTACACATCTGTCCAGCAGCTCCACCTGCACTGCGCCGCCCTGCTGCAGCGCCCGCTCCTGTTCGCCGTCGCTGCTGAGCAGCGCGTGATCCCGGGCGGCCGAATCCACCCGAATGGTGATGCGCCGGTCCGCCGCAAACACGATGGAGGGGCTGTGCAGGCTGTGGGCGCAGATGGGCGTGACCACGATGCCCCGCACGTGAGCGTCCAGAATGGGCCCGCCCGCAGAGAGCGAGTAGGCTGTGGACCCTGTGGGGGTAGCCACAATCACCCCGTCGCTGCGTACATGGTTGACCAGGATGTCATCGCAAAAAATATCAAAATCAATGGTCTGCACCTGCCGGCCCTTGTAAATCACCACATCGTTCAAAGCGGTCTGCGGATGCCCCTCGTCGCCTGCCACCGTGGCCTTTAAAAGGGCGCGCGGATCCAGCCCGAATTTGCCCTGCGCCAACAGGGTGAGCTTCTCCTGCATCTCATCCACCTCACAGGTGGCCAAAAAGCCGGTGCGGCCCAGGTTGATGCCAAGCAGGGGCCGCTCCAGCGCAAAGCAGGCTTTGGCCGCGTGCAGGATGGTGCCGTCGCCCCCCACTGTAACCAGCGCCCCGGCAAGCTCCAATGCCTGCGGCTGGGGCAAAAAGCGCGCGCCCGGAAGCGGGCACTGGGGTTCCAGCTCTGAGGGCAGCAGGACCTGTGCCCCTGCGGCGGCCAGGATCCCGGCCGCTTGAACACAAAGCCCGGTGGCCTCTGGTTTTGAAGGATTGTGCACAAGATAGACCGTCACTGCCCGCGGGCCCCCTTTCCTGATCGCTGCTCTTTTGGCTCAGGCGTCCAGAGCACTGTGCGCCGCCTGAACCACCCGCTCCGCCTCGGCTTCGGGCAGAGGGGCCGGCGGGTCGCTTTTGCGCACAAACATCAAAAACTCAATGTTCCCTTCCGGCCCTTTGATGGGCGAATAGTCCAGCCCGCACACCGAGAAGCCGTTCTGCACCGCGTACCCCGCGGCGGCCAGAAGCACCTCTTTGTGGGTGCCGGCCTCGCGCACCACGCCCTTTTTGCCCACCTTTTCGCGGCCCGCCTCGAACTGCGGTTTCACCAGGCATACGCCCGCGGCTCCGGGCGCGCACACCGCCCCGGCCACCGGGAAAATATGCTTGAGGGAAATGAATGACACATCCACACTGAAAAATTCGACCGGCTCGGCCAGCATATCCGGCGTGACATGGCGGATGTTCGTGCGCTCCATGTTCACCACCCGCTCATCGGTGCGCAGTTTCCAGGCGAGCTGGCCATACCCCACGTCCACCGCATACACCTTTACCGCGCCGTTTTGCAGCATGCAGTCGGTAAAACCGCCGGTGGAGGCGCCGATGTCCATGCACACCTTGCCGCCCGGCGTGAGCGGGAACGCCTGCATGGCCTTTTCCAGCTTCAGGCCGCCCCGGCTCACATAGCCGATGTCGTGCCCGCGGATCTCGACCCGGGCGCCCGGGTCGATCATATCGCCCGCCTTATCGGCCTTTTGTTCGTTTACAAACACAATGCCGCTCATGATCAGGGCCTTGGCCCGCTCACGGCTCTGTACCATGCCATTCTGGCATAAATATTGATCCAAACGTATCTTCAAGCGTTCTTCCCCTCCACTGCCGCCGCAAGGGCATCCCGGTCCAGCCCAAGGGCCTGCCGCATTTCCGGAACCGTGGCATGCAAAAGCTTTTGGTCCCGCCGGATGGCCTTGTGGATGTAGTTCCCGGCCCAGCCGCAGCCGGCCAGCGCAGTGCGCAGGTGTTCGCCAATGCCCCCCACGGCCACACATTCCTCGGCAAAAGCCACGGTATTATAACCGGCCAGCGCGGCGGGCAGCTCGTCCGGCAGGGGGAAAATCTGCACCAGCTTGTACACGTCCACCCCGCGGCCCCCCGCCCGCAAAAGGTCGGCGGCGGCCAGCACTTCTTCGGTCAGCGCGCCGTAGCTCACCAAGGCCAGGTCCGCTTTGCCGGCGGTATACACGTCAAAGGGCTTGCCGGTGCATCCCAGCGCGGCAAGGCTGGGTGCTTCGGCGCCGCGGGGGTAGCGAAGGGCCCGCGGCCCGCCGCCCCGCTCCACCAGCATCCGCAGCCAGTAAGAGAGCTCGGCATAGTTGCAGGGCGACCAGACCGGCAGGCCGATCTGGCTGAAAAACGCGGGATCGTAAATCCCCTGGTGGGTTTCGCCGTCGCCCGGTACCAGCCCGGCGCGGTCCACCGCGAACAGCAGGTTCAGGTTCATCAGCTTCACGTCGTGGATGATCTGGTCATAGGCCCGCTGCAGGAAGGTGGAATAGATGCTCACCACCGGCAGCAGCCCCTGGCTTGCAAGCCCGGCGGCAAACGTGACCGCATGCTGCTCCGCCATGCCCACATCGAAAAAGCGCTCGGGAAACCGGCGATAGAAAAATTGCAGGCCGGTGCCGTACTTCATGGCGGCGGTGATGGCGCACAATTCCTTATTCTCTTTGGCCAGCTCCACCAGTTCGTTGCCGAAATGGGTCGAGAAGCTGGCGTCCGGCGCCACATCCGGATCGGTGAGGTGGCTGGGGTCAAACGAGGACACCCCATGGAACTCACCGGGATTTTCCTCGGCGGGTTTAAAGCCTTTTCCCTTTACAGTTACCGCGTGCACAAAAACCGGCGCGTACTGGTCCCGCAGGTTGGTAAACATTTCGGTCAGGCGCAGCACATCGTGCCCGTCCACCGGGCCAAGGTACTGAAAGCCCATTTCCTCAAACATGGTGGAGTGATAGATCCCCCGCCGCAGCAATGCCTTGCCGCTTTGGAGCAGCTTTACAAAGGGCGTTCCCAGCAGCGGAATCGCCGCCAGCACGGTTTCAAGCCCGGCCTTGGCCCGGGAATACTCGGGTTTTGTGCGCAGCTGGGTCAGATACCGTGCCAGCGAGCCCACATTTTTTGAGATGGACATTTTGTTGTCGTTCAGGATCACGATGAGGTTATTGAGGGTATCGATGTTGTTCATCCCCTCGTACACCATGCCGCCCGTGAAAGCCCCGTCGCCCACCAGCGCGATCACCTTTCCCGGCTCGTTTTTCAACTTTTTTGCCCGGGCCATACCAATTGCCACCGAAATGGCCGTGTTGCCATGGCCGGCCACAAATGCGTCATGCTCGCTTTCCGCGGGGCATGGAAAGCCCGAAAGCCCGCCCAGCATACGCAGGCGGTCAAAGCCGGCCCGGCGGCCGGTCAGGATTTTATGGGTGTAGCACTGGTGCCCCACATCGAACACCAGCTTGTCCTGCGGGGTGGTGAACGCCCGGTGCAAAGCCACGGTCAGCTCGATCGTGCCCAGATTCGAGGAGAGATGCCCCCCTGTTTTGGACACGCTCTCGATCAAAAATTCCCGCAGCTCGGCGCACAAAGGTTCCAGCTGCGCCGTTTCCAGGCGCTTCAGATCCTGTGCGCTGCCGATCTGCTCCAAAAGCGGATATGCCATAGCGAATAACCTTCTTTTCAGAATATGGGGATCAAAAAGCCCACCGCGATGCCCACAATGGCGCCGCCCAGAACCTCAAACGGTGTGTGACCCACCATTTCTTTGAGCTTTTTGTCCGCAAGGATGGGGGTCCGCTCGGCCTCGGCCTCCATCCAGTCGGTCAGCATGCGATTCAATATCTTCGCCTGTTCCCCGGTTTCACGCCGCACGCCCATGGCGTCGTACATCACGATGATGGCCAGCACAAACGCCAGAGCAAAGGTGGCGGAATGGGTGCCCGCCGTGCGCCCGGCCGCAATCACCAGCGCGCAGACGGTGGCCGAATGGGAGCTGGGCATACCGCCGGAGCCCCACATGCGCTCCAGGTCAAAATGACCGATCAGAAAAAAGTTGATGATGGTTTTTAAGATCTGTGCGAGAAGCCAGCCGGTGAGCGACACGGAGAGCAGGTAGTTCCAGCTGTAAAGTTCTTTGAGCCATTCCAAGGCGCATTTCCTCCTCTTTGGTATCGGTCAGCTGCGGCGGCACAGCAGGGTCTGGGCAAGCTGTACCAAAAAGTCCGCTTTTTCGCCATAGCCGGCGCGCAGGGCCGAGCAGGCGTTTTCATTGATGCTGCGGGCCAGTTCCCGCGCGCCTTCGCTTCCATACAGGGTGGCAAAGGTGGTTTTTTCGTTGCTGGCGTCGCTGCCAGCAGGCTTGCCCAGCTCTTCGCTGGTGGAGGTCACGTCCAGCACGTCGTCCACAATCTGGAACACCAGCCCCAGATCCAGCGCATAGGCGCGCAGGGCCGCGCAATCCGGTTCACCGGCCAGCGCGGCGGCAGCCCCAAGCTGCACGGCCGCATTGATCAGCGCGCCGGTTTTGTTTGCATGGATCAGGCGCAGCGTTTCCTCGCTGACAGGCTGCCCCTCGCAGCGCAGGTCCAGCTCCTGCCCCCACACCATGCCCTTGCTGCCGGCCCCTGCGGCGAGCGCCAGCGCGGCGCGCGCTTTGGTTTCAGCGCAGGCGGGCGCGCCGGCAATGGCCTCGAACGCCTCGGTGAGCAGGGCGTCGCCCGCCAGCAGCGCGGTGGCCTCGCCGAACGCCTTGTGGCAGGAGGGCTTGCCGCGGCGCATATCGTCGTTGTCCATACAGGGCAGGTCGTCGTGGATCAGGGAATAGCAGTGCAGCATTTCCACCGCGCAGGCAAAGCGCAGCGCCGCCGCCTCGTTGCCGCCCAGCAGTTCGCAGGCAGCGAGGGTCAGGATCGCCCGCACCCGCTTGCCGCCCGCCAGCAGGCTGTAACGGGCCGCCTGGCACACGCGCGAGGTTTCGGGCAGCAGCTCGGCACAGCACTCGCCCAGCGCCTGTTCGATCTTTTCCAGGTATGCGCTGTATTTCTGATCGTAGTTCATTCCCCTGCCTCCGGCGCTGCAAGCCCGGCAAGCCGGGCGTCGATCTCCTCCATCTCAAGCGAGGCGTTTTTCAGCGCCGCGTTGCACCATTCCACCAGGCCGGCCGTTTCGCTGTACAGTTTGATCGCTTCCTCCAGCGGGGTGTCCGGGCTGGAAAGGGTGTCCAGCAGTTCTTCCAGCCGGGCCATGCCCTCTTCAAAGCTTTTCGGCTTTTTCATCTTTTTGTCCCTCCCTGTGCTCTACGCGCTCCACCCGGCAGGCAGCCCGTGCGCCGCTGCCCAGCAGCAGGATCTGCTGCCCCGGCTCCAGCCGGGCAACAGGCAGGCAGCGGCCCGTTTCATCCTGCAGGAGCGCATATCCCCGGCCCAAAACAGCGTAAGGGCTTAAGGAATGAGCCAGCGCCGCCCCGCGCTCCACCCGGGCGCTTTTTGCCGCCAGCACCGACCGGCCGCTTTTGCGGGCGGCCGCTGCCAGCGCTTCCAGCCGGTGTTGGCGCGGCCCGCAGATCCCGGCCGGGCCGATCGAGGCCTGGCGCGCGCAAAGCGTATTGAATTTATTATAGCACAAATCGAGCCTTGTCTGCATATTTTCATGAATATTCGCAAAGAGACTGCATATTTTTTGCAGCTCGGCCTCCCGGTCGGGGGTGGCCAGCTCGGCAGCCGCGCTGGGGGTGGGCGCCCGCAGATCGGCCACAAAATCCAAAATGGAAAAGTCGATCTCGTGCCCCACCGCGCTGATCAGCGGCGTTTTACAGGCGTAGGCCGCCCGGGCAATGCGCTCATCGTTGAATACCCACAGGTCCTCCCGGGAGCCGCCGCCCCTAGCCACAATGATCACATCGGCGCGGCCGCTGCCGTCCAGCGCCGCAATCGCGCGGCTGATCTCGGGCGCGGCCAGCTCCCCCTGCACGTTTACCGGCGCCAAAAGCAGCTTTGCCAGCGGCCAGCGGCGGCTGAGCACATTGCGGATGTCCTGCAAAGCGGCCCCGGTGGCGCTTGTTACCACCCCGATGCAGCCCGGGCGCGCGGGGATGGGGCGCTTGTGCTCGGGGCGGAACAGCCCCTCGGCCTCCAGCCGCGCCCTGAGTTGTTCAAAAGCCAGCTGGGCGGCGCCCACTCCGTCTGGAAAAAGGTCGCTCACATAGACCTGGAACGAGCCGGTGGCCTCGTACAGGCTCACGCGGCACCGCACGATAACCCGCATCCCATCCTGGGGGGTAAAAGCCAGCCGCTGTGCGTCCTGCCGGAACATGACCGCTTTCACGCTGGCGCGCTCGTCCCGCAGGGTGAAATAATAGTGGCCGCTCTTGTAGTGGTGCACAAAATTGGCCACCTCGCCCCGCAGGGCAATGCCCCCCAGCACCTGGTCGCTGTCCAAAAGGCTTTTTACATATCGGTTCAGCGCTGTGATTGTGATCACGTCAGCCATGGGGCACCTCCCTTGCAGCCAAAATGGCGGCGCCGATCGCATTGTCGCTGGAAAAGCGCCCGGGCACAAAGCAGGCGCCCGGCAGCCGCGCCTGCACATACTGCCGAATAACGCCGCTGCTCATTACCCCGCCCGCAAAGACCACGGGCAGGCCGGGGCGCTGTTCCAGCGCCGCTTTCACCATGCGCAACGCGGTTTCGGCCACACAGCAAAGGCAGTATTTACAAACATACTCCGGGCTTTTCCCCTCTGCCAGCAGGCGGCTGCACTGGTTTTCCAGCCCTGAAAGGCTGCATTGGGTGCCCCGCACGCTCACTTTGGGCATTACCGGCTCGCCGCACCGGGCGGCCAGCTCGCTCACCCCGGCCCCGGCGGGGAACGCAAGGCCCAGTTTTACCCCGATCCGGTCCACGGCCTGGCCGGCATACAGATCGCTGCTGGTACCGATGCACCGGATGCTGCCGGGCCCGCTGCACAGCAGCAGATCGGTGGTTCCCCCCGACACATGGAACACCAGCGCCTCGCGCTCAAACAGGCTTTCGTCCCCTGCCGCGTATAAAGCGGCGGCAACATGGCCCTGTTGATGGGTGGTTTCCACCAGCGGCAGCCCCCGGCAAACACAAAAAGCCCGGGCGGCGGATACGCCGGCCAGGAAGCATGGCATATAGGAGCCCTCCACCGGGCGTGGCCGGGCCGAAACGCCCACGGCTTCCACCCTGGTAAGATCGGCCTCCCCCGCGAGCTCGCAGAGCAAGCCCGGCAGGGCCGCGGTGTGGTGGAACAGCGCGTCGCTCTGGCGCAGGCCCAACTGCCCCTCTTTTACGGGCAGAAAGCGCTTTTTATCGCAAACAACCTCTCTGGCAACGCTGTCGTACACCGCCAAAGAGGTTGCATAATTACTGGTATCGATTCCCAACGTGAGCATGGCGGCTCACTCCCCACCGGCAGGGGCCTCAGGCTCGGCAGGCAGCCCCAACTCGCGCACCACGCTGCCCAAAAGGCCGTTTACAAACTGGTGGTCGCCCTCGCCGCCGTATTTTTTGGTCAGCTCCACCGCCTCGTTGATGGCAACGCCGGGCAGCTTTTCTTCCCCATAAAGGATCTCGCTCAGGGCAAGGCGCAGCACGGCCAGGCTCACACGGGGGATCCGTTCGAGGGTCCAGCCCTTCAAGTGGTCGCGGATGAGTGCGTCGATCTCGGCGCTGTGGTCGTAATACCCCAGAATCAGCGCCCGGCCGAACCCGTCGACCGGATATTCGCCCTGTTCGCCCAGCAGCTCGATCACATCCTCGGGCAGCGCGTCGTCAAAGGTGGCGGCGAAGGCGGCCAAAAATGCATTTTCGCGGGCGGTGCGGCGGGATAACTTTTCCATAAAACTTCCTCTCAACAACCAATGGCCCCCCTGCAAAAGCGGGAGGGCGCATCGTTTTATTCCATTTCGGCCGGCTCGGCTTTTACCTGAACGCCAACGACCACCACATTCACGCGGGAAACGGTGATCTGGGTCATGTTCTGAACGGCCGCCTTTACATTTTCCTGGACCTTTTCGCAGACGGGCGGGATCTTGGCGCCGTAGTATACCACCAGGTGCAGGGTGATCTCGGCCACATCGTCCAGAAGATCCACCGCAACATTTTTGGGGCGGCCCAGGATGCTTTTCATCCCGGAGGTGGTGCACACCTCTTTTACCCCGTCGATCTCCATGGCGGCAAGCCTGGCGATCTTGGCGATCACCTCGGTGGAAATTTGCAGGCTGCCGTTCACCACGGCTGAATTTGTAACGTCCATACCCGGCCCTCCCAAAGGCAGAATTTTCACATGATCGCCGCCCGGGCCGGGGCATCCCCTCCGCCCGGGCGGCAAAGCGTGCAGACACAAAATCCCCCTTTCGTTTTTCGGGCATCGCCGCGC
>ERZ857984.630-NODE-630-length-38959-cov-5.152838_pt1 | contig 38959 bp, 39 predicted proteins | sample MGYA00519914_ERZ857984 | MGnify/ENA primary metagenome ERZ857984 (study PRJEB31778, sample SAMEA3449417) | human gut metagenome | biome: human gut; feature: human-associated habitat; material: faeces | place: United Kingdom | collected 2010/2012 ... | reverse complement strand
TAACTAAACTGGTATTTTCCCATTTTTCTTCAACTCCTTGACTCTTTTATTATACATCAAGGTGTCCTATATTTTAATGTCTACTTTTTAGGTATCATATCATTTGTTTATTTTTTTAATTCCCAATATAAAAACAGCGGGATTTTCCTAAGCCAAGCCATCGCAACGGACATCTGCGCCTGTTCTTCGGTTGGTCGCGGTTCGTTCAAATCCACAATCGTCAATCCGGCTTTGAGGAATGCCTTCACATACTCTTCCATCGTTCTGTGTCTCCAAATTACAGGAATCGTTCCTCCCCAAAGGGGAGCCTCCCACTCCTTGGGCTCAAAATAATTCATCACAACCACCTGCCGGTCAACGCCAATCCCCTGGCGCCCTATGCCGGATTCGTGATTCCCATCGAAGCAGGGATGCAGAACGCTTGCAAACAGCCGGCCATTGGGTTTTAATACACGAACAGCTTCCCGAAGAGTTCCTTCAAAATCCTCGCAGTCCATAAGCATCATGGAACAAAGAACAAGATCGAACTGTTCGGATTCTATATCAAACAGATCGTTGCTGTTTCGGACAAAGTGCTCAATGCAAAGATTTTCTTCATTTGCAAAAGCGGTCGCATATGCAACGGCTTTTGCCGAGCAGTCCACAGAAACAAGCTGCGCTCCCCGCTTCGCAAGCTCCCGTGAATAGCCGCCTTCGCCGCAGCCCAAATCCAGAACTTTTTGACCTTTTACATCGCCTATGAATTTGAGCATATTGGGCATAATAAAACAATTTCTGCTTTCCCCCGACTGCGCCAGCCGAAACCATTCATCGCCCATAGCATTCCAGGCAAGCGTGGAACGGTCATGCTTTATTTCCTGCAACGCTGTCATCTCCCGCCGATTCTGTTTTATCCGTTAAGTCTTCTGAAAGCGCTGTGTTTTCAAGTTGTTTCGGGGGCTTTATATTCCAGCCTCAGGGACTTCTCCTTGTTTTCCCTTGCCAGACGAAAGAAAGGATACTTCTCCGCCGGCCGCTTTATCCGTAACCTTCATATAAACGCAGTCCATTCCCCTTTTCAAGCATCAGCAGCAATCTTCAGCAAAAGCACGTCCCCGAATGTCTCCGAGCGGGCAAGCACGACCCCGTCCGAGCAATTGGTGATGCTGTCGTAGACCGCAGGCAGCACATACGAGCCGGTGCGGTCGATCAACCCCTGACGTCCGTCCGCCGCAGTTACGACGGCCAGGCCCTCATAAAAGGGCGATGCGTCGATAAACGCAGGCTCGGTCAGCCACACGCCGCGGCTGCTCATATAACCGAACAGGCCGTCCTTTTCCAACAGAATCACGCTGTCGGAATACGCGCGGACGGTATAGTCCGCCGGAAGCGGGAACAGCGAACCGTCGAACAGCATCAGCCCTTCGCGGAAGTACTCCGTCCCGTCGGCATCGGTTTCGCGGATGCGCACGCGGGTCAGTCCGTCGTCGAAGTAAAAGAAGCCGACGCTCTCCTCCCCGCGGGTATCCGGCGCGTAATAGCTGCGCGACACCTCCTGCGAACGGCGGTTGTAAAAATACAGCATTTCGCGTCCGTTCGGCGCGGCGATGACACAGCCGACGTCTTCCTCTCCCCACGCGAACGCCTCACGGAAGCTGGCGGTAACAATCACGCTGCCGCCCGCCGAGACGTAGCCGTAAGCGTTCCCGTAGCGGAAGCGCCGTACGCTCTCGCTTTGTACGCCGAGATAAGCGGGATAATCGAACTCGAAGCCGCGGTCATCCTCCCGCAGGTCATAATCGCTCGGAACCAGCGCGCCGCTCTCGAACACGTAATAGGCGCCGTCCTTCTCAAACAGCGCGCGCCCCTGCGCGTCACGCGCGGCAAGCTGCTGTGTGCCCGCCAGTGCACCGGTCACATCGGTCAGCGTATTATCATATACCCGCAGCACCCCGTCGGCCTCCGTAATATACAAGAAGCCCATCCGCGCCGTCACTGTGCAACCCGACAGGTCGCCCAGCCTCGACACATCGCCGATGACGAGACGACTGCCACCGTCCCCGAGCGGGTCGGTTGTGACCGCGCAGCCCTCCGGAAGTCCTGCCTGACAGTCCTCCAGCGCCGCCAGATAGGCTTCGGGCGTGACCTCGCTTTCCTCCTCCGGCGGGTCGGAGGACTCGGCAGACGTTTCATCCGGCGCCGACTCTGCCGGCGGAACGTACGGCTGCTCGCTGACCGTACCGGACTCTCCACCCACAAAAGGCAGCGTACCCGACGAGGCCGCGAAAATACACACGCCGGCCGCTGCCGCAAGCAGCAGCAGCGCAAGCGCTTGTACAACATAGCCGACAATGACAGCCGTAAGACTTTTTTTCAGCATAGACACGTTCCCCTCACCGCATAAATCGCAACCCTGTCCGATCACCACACCGCCGATTTTGGTTCCGGCAGGTATTGACACGAAAAAAATCCGCATAATAGCCATAGAAGCCTGAAGCGCACCGTAAATGCGCATCAAGCAGAGGTTTCATATCTTCCCTATTATGTTACCATTCTTTTGCCGCCCCGTCAAGAAGAACTTTCGGAAATTCTACGAAAAAAGAGCGCGAAAGTACTTTACAAAGCGCCCTTCGTGTGCTATAATGTCCAAAGCGCATTGAAAATATCGGTGCGCAGATAAAGAGGTATTGCTTAGTGCCGCGGCGGTTCACCGGCCCACGCGCCAGGTTTTACCCGAAAAACGAAGAAAGCGAGGTGAAGAACATGCTCTCGAGCGAAAAAAAGCAGCAGTTGATTGCCGAATACGCAACGCATCCGGGCGACACAGGCTCCCCCGAGGTACAGATTGCCATTCTGACGTACAGGATCAATGATCTGCAGGCGCATTTCAAGGCCAATCCGAAGGATAATCATTCGCGCAGAGGTCTTCTTCAGATGGTCAGCAAGAGGAGAAAGTTCCTTAACTACCTGATGAAGAATGATATCAACCGCTACCGTGTGATTATTGACCGCTTGAACATCCGTAAGTAAGCGCAAAAAGCGGAGCGAGTCCCTCGCTCCGCTTTTCACAAAGCCATCGGAGGACAAAACGGGCGGACGGCGCGGTTTAGCAGTTAAATATGCTCCAAACGTTGCTTTGGGTCGTATCTAAATGTTAAACTGAGCATCCGTTTCGGTTTTGTCCTCGGAAATAAAAAAACGAAAGGACAAAAAGCCATGTTTGAACATTACAGAACCTTCACCTATAACCTTGCCGGCCGCGACCTGACAATCGAGACCGGGAAAATGGCGCAGCTCTCCAACGGCTCGTGCCTGGTGCGCTACGGCGACACCGTTATCCTCGCCAACGCGACGGCCTCCGCCGCGCCGCGCGACGGTATCGACTTTCTGCCCCTGTCCGTCGATTTTGAAGAAAAACTCTATTCGGTCGGCAAAATTCCGGGCAGCTTCCTCAAAAGAGAAGGCCGTCCGAGTGAGAAAGCCGTCCTCGCCGCGCGCGTGATCGACAGACCGATCCGCCCGCTGTTCCCCAAGGACCTGCGCAACGACGTCGTCCTCAGTCTGACCGTGATGTCGGTCGACCCTGACAACTCGCCCGAAATTGCGGCGATGATCGGCGCGTCGATCGCACTGACGATCTCCGATATTCCGTGGAACGGACCGATCGGCGGCGTGTTTGTCGGCTATGTAGACGGCGAAATCGTCATCAACCCCACCTTCGAGCAGCGCGAGAAGAGCGAGCTGGAGCTGACAGTCGCCGGCACGCGCGAGAAGGTCGTGATGATCGAAGCGGGCGCGAAGGAAATTTCCGACGACATTATGTTCGACGCGATTATGAAGGCGCACGAGGCCATCAAGCCGCTTGTCGACTTCATCAACTCCATCCGCGCCGAGATCGGCAAAGAAAAGTTCGCCTATGCCTCCTGTGAGATCGACCCGGCCATGTTCGACAAGATCGAAGCGCTTGCGGCCGACGACGTCCGCAAAGCGCTGGACACCGACGACAAGCGTGTGCGCGACGCGGCGCTCAAGCCGGTCTACGAGCGCGTTTACGAAGCGCTCGCGGAGGAATATCCCGACAGCAAGGCGCTTATTGATGAGTGTATGTACAAGCTCCAGAAGAAGATCGTCCGCCGCTGGCTGCTGGACGAGCAGCGCCGCGTGGACGGCAGACGGATGGACGAAATCCGTCCGCTCGCCGCCGAGGTTTCACTGCTGCCGCGCGTTCACGGCTCCGGTATGTTCACCAGAGGCCAGACGCAGGTGCTGACGACGGCCACGCTCGGCTCGATTCGCGACTCGCAGCTGCTTGACGGAATCGACGAGGAAGAAACAAAGCGCTATATGCATCAATATAACATGCCCGGCTATTCCGTGGGCGAAGCCAAAGCCGCCCGTTCGCCCGGCCGCCGCGAAATCGGCCACGGCGCGCTGGCGGAGCGCGCGCTCGTACCCGTGCTGCCCACAGTTGAGGAATTCCCATACGCAATCCGTTGCGTGTCCGAGGTTCTCTCCTCCAACGGCTCGACGTCGCAGGCCTCCGTCTGCGGTTCGACATTGGCGCTGATGGATGCCGGCGTACCGATCAAGGCGCCCGTCGCCGGTATTTCCTGCGGTCTCATCACCGAAGGCGACCGCTGGATGACGATGATCGACATCCAGGGGCTGGAGGACTTCTTCGGCGATATGGACTTCAAGGTCGCCGGCACGAAGAAGGGCATTACCGCTATCCAGATGGATTTGAAGATCGACGGCCTGACGCCGGAAATCATTAAAAACGCGCTGGAAACGACCCGCAAAGGCAGATTCTATATCATCGACGACGTTCTCACGCCCGTCATCGCTGCGCCGCGCGATGACGTCTCGAAATATGCACCCAAGATGATTACCACCAAGATTGACACCGAGAAAATCCGCGAGGTCATCGGCTCGGGAGGTAAGGTCATCCAAAAGATCTGCGCCGACACGAATGCGAAAATCGACATCGAGGACGACGGCAGTATCTTTATCGCCGCAGTCAACAAGGACGACGCGTACAAGGCTTTGGCCATCATTGACGCAATCGTCAAGGATCCCGAGCCAGGCGCCATCTACACCGGTAAGGTTACGGGAATCATTCCGATCGGCTGCTTCGTTGAATATGCACCCGGTAAGGAGGGACTTGTCCACATCTCCAAGCTTGACACCAAGCGTGTCGGTAAAGTGGAGGACGTTGTTTCCATCGGCGACGAAATCAAGGTTATGGTTCTCGGCGTGGACAACAAGGGCAGAATCAATCTCTCCCGCAAGGATGCCATCGGCCGCTAACGCAAGATCACAACGCAGAGAAACTCCCACGGGCATTTCACCCGTGGGAGTTTTTGACTGCCGAAAAAGGATTTCCAGGGTATCGCCCCGCCCTCTGCTTAAGAACTATCGCCTTATGAATCCCTTTTCCAAACCTTTTGAGGATATATATAAAGCCGGTGTCCAAATCCCAATCAAACTTTATCGACAAGCTGACCCCACGGGCACAATGCCTGCGGAGACTTGACTTTTTTGCCACAAGTTGATTTCACCGCACGGCCGACGCTCTTTTGCCCCGCTTTGGTAAAGCTGCGCCTGTTTCAGCACGGGAAAAATCAAACATAGAAATCCGCCTGCGTCCGGAACAGCGCCGCATATTTGCCGCCGAGCCGCAGCAATTGATTATGCGTGCCGTTTTCGACGATGCGGCCGTTTTCAAAAACGGCAATCGCGTCGCAGAATTTCGCGCTGCTTAAGCGATGCGAAATATAAACCGCGCTTTTCCCTTTCACCAGCTCGCTGAAATGCTGATACATTTCATATTCGGCGCGTGGATCGAGCTCCTCAGTCGGTTCATCCAGAATAACGATCGGCGCGTCCTTATAAAGCGCCCGCGCTATGGCGATTTTCTGTCCCTCTCCGCCTGAAGGCTCGAAGCCGGTCCCGTCCGGATTTTTATGTACGGAGGTATGAATGCCGTTTTCCAGACGTTCGAGCAGTCTTCCAAGTCCGACTTGGCGCAAAAGACGTTCGACTTTTTCATCGTCAGGGGACGCAGACATCGCCACATTGTCCCTTAAGGAAAACGAAAAAAGCTGATAATTCTGAAAAACGGCGGAAAACATTTGCAAATACGAATCATATGCAAACGTTTTGATGTTCACGCCGTTGAGCAATATTTCGCCCTCTGTCGGATCGTAAAGCCGCAGCAGCAGATTGACAAACGTTGTTTTACCGGCGCCGTTTTCGCCGACTACCAGCAGCTTCTGTCCGGGGCGAAGCGTAAGGTTGATATCTTTGAGCGCATAACGTTCGCTGCCGGGATACCTGAAGCTGACATGCTTGAACGTAATATTCCGCGCGCCATCCACCGCCGGCAGAGCTTTTCCCGAACGCAGAACGGCAGGCACAGACAGATATCGGTCCAAATCCCTGAAATACATATCGTAGGCCCGGATTTCAACGATGGCGCTTAGAATTTGCCGGAACGTGGATGCAAATACCGTTATGGCGCTCACGTACATGGTAAAATCTCCGATGGAAATTGATTCAGCCAGCACCTGATGAATCAAATACACATAGCCCGCGAGCTGCTGAAGAAAAGTAAAAACGGATATCAGCAGGCCCGATTTTGTGTATTCCCCATTCTGCTTTTTCAGATTGGCGTTGGCGCGCGTAAAAAACGCACGCTCTTTCGACAACAGCCATTGCCCCGCCTGATAAATGCGGATTTCTTTTCCGTATTCCACCTTGTCGAACAAGCCGGCGTAATAGCTCCATTGCCGTTGGTCGGCGATCAAAGCGTCATCCAGCCGTTTGAACTTTTTCCTGACCAGCGCCTCAGTCACCGCACCAAGGGCAGCCAGCAAAGCGAACAGCAAAACCACCCAAAGCTCCAAGGTCGCCAGAATCGCACCGATTCCAAGCAGGGTGACGAGATAACCGGTAATTTGAAGCGCGCAGTCCAAAAGATACCCGAAGCCATGCCAATTGCAGTAGAGCAACTTTTTGGCCTTCTCCTGCATTTCCAGAAACTTTGGATTCTCGAGATTCCCATAATCGCACATACACAACCGTCTGTGCAGCTCGCTGTCAAATTCAGCTGCGACACGGCAGCGTCTCGTAAATCCGTCGTTGAAAAAATAAGCGGACAAGGCCGTCGCGATCAGCGTATAGCCCGTGAATAAGGCGGTATATGTGAGGATTTTCGCGACATCCTTCGCGCCCATGAGTTCGTCTATGATCAGCTTCGGGAGCAGCGCCGCGACGACCGGAAGCGGCGCGTTGACGAGCTGATACAATATGTTCCACAAAATATACCGTTTGTCCTGTTTCCAGCCTTGCCGGATAAAGAAAAACAAACCCAAAAACATGATTCTGCCTCCCTGATATAAGTCCCTTATTCTAAATCGTACCGTCAATCCGGCGCAAAAAAGCCGTAAAGACAACACGAAACAGAGGGCAGGCAAAACTGTCCGTCAAAAGGTTTATCGTGTTTTCCTTACGGCCTATTTATGAAGAAAAGGCTTATAGCAGCAATAGCAGCGCACAAATACAACCTCTCTTTCATTCGTTTCTATTACAGTCAGCAGCGTTTTTTGCCAATCAAAAAGGCTGTCTCCAACGGATTCATTTACCCGCAAGCAACAAAAATGGCTACTGTTCGTATGCTTAATCTTTCAAAAGCCGCTCGGAAGCATCAAGCTTCCGGCTTGATGCTTCCATGCGTAATATATTTATTTTTGGCCGGCCGCTTTTCCTCAGTGCAGCAGCGGCTGCGAGGATACGCGGCGGACGTCCGGCTCGTACGGAACCTGCGCGGCAACCGCCGACGCGTATTGCTGCACCGTCGGGTTGGCGTCCAGCGTCCCGTCGTCAACCGACGAGCCGCTTTCCAGACCGAGCAGCGGAACCTGGCAATGGGCGCCGGCCGCTCTCTGTCCGCCGTCTTCTTCCGGCGAAGTCAAAAAGACATAATAGCCGCCGACCACAGGCTGCTCGTCGCCGACGTTGACGCAGAGCAGGCCGTCCGCATTCACGCCGCCCTCCTTGTACAGGACCTGCGTCGTGCCGGCCTCCAGCGAGCCCTTGAGCGTCCGGAGAATTTCAACGGTATAGACCGTGTACGGGAACAGGGCCTCGTCCGCTTCCGGACGGTTGCCGGTCTTTTCCATCACGCGCGCCACGAACACGTTCTCATAAACGCCCGCGACCACCGCAGGGTCGGAAGCGTCGAACACATAGCTGTTGTACCGATAGCAGACCATCGGTTCGCCCGCGCCGGAAGCGCCCGCCGAGAACACCACAAGCACAACCGCCGTTACGAGCATAAGCGCGAATCTGTTCCATTTTTTCATAACCAAAAAGCTCCTTTTCCGCATCGTATCCGTCTGTTCTACCACGCAGCTCAGCCGTTGACCTTCGCCGCGTATACCTCGTCCAGCGAACGCCGGTCGGCGAAACTGAGCGTGATGTTCCGGGAGTACCCGGAATACATACAATTGTAGGTATAGGAACTCTCGCCAAGCCCGAGGGCATGCCCGAGCTCGTGCAGCGCGACGCTCTTTCGCTCGTCGTAATCATACCCGTCCATAAAATATGTATTCAGATAGATCGTTCCCTCGCCGTTGGTCGAACCGTTGTAGGCCATCACCGTCCAGCCGGCGTGCACACGTTCATCGCCCTTTGTGTAATCCTTGACGGCCACATCCTGGTAAATCCGGACCGTATCTTCGCGGATCATGCCCGGCTTATACGCATTCCAGACGTCGATCGCCGCGCGAAACTCTGTGTCGTACTTCGTGCTGCCCTCCCAGTCCATATGACCGTTTCCGTCAATACAGGTTCCCATTATGCCAATATGCTTCTCGCTCTCGTCGTCCCGTTCGATCATCCAGCGCATGTTCATATCGCCGTTATATGTATATTGAATCACATTCGTCCCGCTGGAAGAGCCGCCGTTGTTACAATCGAGATATTTCGTGTCTCCGCTGCTTTTTGAGGAGATCCGCAGAGTGCAGTCGCCATTGTCCGTGACCTTCCACAACGCATAATTCGGTACGTTCGTATTGGAATTTCCGATCGATCTAATGCAGACATTGCTCCTGTCGCTTGTATAATCGGATTGCACAGCCAAGGCAAGGCTGTCGGAAAGCGCCGAACGGATTACATAATAGCCGTTGGAAAGCAGCTCGAATTTCCATTTTTGAGACGCCGTTTTATTGCCCGTGTAAATTTGAACATTCGTTCCGCTGCTTGCAGTGCCGCCGCTCACATCCAAGTATAATCCGCTGAGCATATTGCGCAAATAATGATACGTAACCCTACTCGCCTGTGTCTGTACCTGTGACTATGCAGCGAAGGCAGCACTCGCAAACACCGGCAGCAGGAGCACAAAACACAAAATACATGATAAAAGCGTAAATTTAACATTCGATTTTAATGTGCACATACTATACCTCCTAATACTTTTGTAGTATTATATACCCCCTCATTTGGCTTTAGCGCGAAGACGACATAACCTGTGGAAATCGACTTGACAAAATAGGGATTGACGCCGCATTTGATTTTTCGGTTTCTTTCGCACACGAAGCACATCGGCCGATTCCTCCTCTTGCCGGTCGGTTCCGTTATTCTTTGAAAAACGATTCGAGCCGTCCGTCGCTGATACGGACGATACGACCGCAGGCTTCGCTGACCGCCTCATCATGCGTGATGAGAATCACAGTCGTGCCGGCTTCGTTACGCTGCCTAAGCAATTCTATGATCTCCTGCCCTGTTTTGGAGTCCAACGCGCCCGTCGGCTCGTCCGCAAGAATCAGCGACGGCTCTCCGACAATGGCGCGCGCAATCGCAACGCGCTGCTTCTGTCCGCCGGACAACTGGCCGACCTTCTTGCTTTTCTGATCGAACAGCCCGACCTTTTCCAGTGCGCTGACGGCTTTTGGCTTAACGTCCCCATAGCCTGCCTTTTTGCCCAAAAGCAACGGCAGCGAAACATTGAACAGAACCGTCTGATCTTCAATGAGAGCGAAATCCTGAAGCACGAAGCCGACCTTCTCATTGCGCATTTTTGCCAGACTTCTGTCCGAAAGGGACTTGACGTCGATCCCATCCAGCACATAGCTGCCGGAATCCCACGAATCGACCATGCCGAGAATATTCATCAGCGTGGATTTTCCCGCGCCGGACTTGCCGACGACGGCGACCATTTCCCCGTCTCCGACCGTCAGCTCTATGTCCTTGAGCGCGTGGAATTTCTGCTTCCCTACTTTATAATATTTGTTCAACTGATGCAATTCGATCATGTTATCCACCACCCTATTTGTTCTTCCGATAGCTTTCGATCGGCGTATTTTTTCGGAAAACATAATAAGAAGCCACAATGGCCACCAAAATGGTGACGGCAAAATATACGGTCACAATTGCAACAGTTGTACCGTTCAGAATCTTCGGCTTTAACGACGACCAAAAGTCTATATTCATATGATAATAGGCGATCCGCCCCAGATTTGCAAGCAGAGCCAAAAAGCCGACAAAGGCCGCAGGTATGCCGGAATACAAAAAGCATCGCGGCGCAGTCGAGCCGCACAGATAATAAACCGCGTTATTATGATACATTTTCATCTGCGTCACGATTACGGAAGCAATCATACTGAACGATGAAATAATAAGGAAAAACATAATTATCGGAAATCGCTCGTTAAAATCCTCCCGCATGCGCCTCTCGGTATTGGCAATCATCTCCTCCGAAGTGGTCAGATAACCCCAGCTTCGCAGGCTGGCGCGTGCTCGTTCAAGCGAAACCGCATCCAAATCCCGCTCATATTGAATCATCATACCGCGATCTGCGCCGTTAACAGAAGCATACTTTGAGAGCGATTCTTCATTCGTCCGGGTGGGAACGGCAATAAAGCAATCCGATGCACTGAACAGGTCATCAGCCGAGAAGGCATTGGAACTGATTCGGAGTGAAACCGAAAAACCGGGCGGTGCGACACGTCCGACGACCTTCAATTCCAAAACGGCCGCATCGCCGGACTCGTCCTCCGCAACAATAGGTACAACGTCGCCGACGCGGTGTTTCAACGCAAGACTGCCGCAGGCGACAACGTCCACAACCGTCTGTGACAACTTTTCTTCGGGCTGCCATGTCCCGTCGGAAAGCTCGAGCGGCAGCGAGTTGAAAACCGACGGCGTAAGCAGGGAGACGGTATATCTTCGTTGAAGTTTCCTCTCCAAGTTCAGATCCGCCGCGTTTATACCTCCGAAGGTACGGTTGATTCCGATGGCCTCCACGCCGTCGGTATTTTGCGCAGCTTCAAAAATGGCCGCCATTGCGCTGTCGGGCGAATCGGTCAGACCCGGAACAATATGTGCGGTAAAATGGTCACAGCCGACCAGTTCCGAGTCCTGATAGAGATCGAGCGCATAATGCCGGTACTGCAGCTCGCCAAGCTGATCGGCAAACAGTGCCATCGACAGAGTCATTTCCAGCAGGACAAAAAGAAGCAGAAAGGGATTTTTCCTGAAAAAACACAACATCAGCTTCAAATTTTTCATTTGGTATGCTTCCGCCTCACTTCCGCTATCGTATTCGTGGCATGGTTATACAGCATCGGACAGCAGACCAGCAGACTGGCTGCCAGAAAACAAAGCAAGATGATCAGGTAATCCGACAGATACAGGGTCGTATTCACAACAGACGAAAAAACCGCATCCTTGGCAAAGGCAAAGATACCCAATGAAACGACGCCCGCAACCAGATTGACAATGAACGCATCCATAAGCACCGACAGGCAGGCACTCACCCGGGATGCCCCGCAGAGAAGCATCACACGAACCTCGGCAGAACGGCTTTCGAGCAAAAAGCCGAAAAGAAAGGCGAATGCAATCATCGAAACGGCAGTAAAAGCCGCAATGAGCAGCATCGAGGAGAGAAACGATTCCCGATATTTCATCTCCGGCGTAGACGGCGTGTGCAGCACCGGTTCGCGGAAGAGAGAGCCGGCCAAGCTTTCAAGCCTGTCCAGCTCGTTCCCACGCAGCGGGTGACCGGTCACAAAGCGAAGCACCCTGAAAGAAAGCGCAGACACGCAGGGGTCATCGGGAGCGAACATGATTTCATTGCCGTATTCGCCATGTGTTCCGAGCAGAATATGTTCTTCACCGAACAGCCCGACAGACCGGCCATAGGCACTGCTCGCAGACGACTGCATCAGATGCGCATCCAAAGCCACCGCATACGGACGGCCCATGACACGTTCGGCGCAAAGATCAAGGCCGTCCTTCCATTCGACCTGACCGGCGTACCAACCATCGAGCAGAACCATCGGATACACGGTCGTATCCGCACCGTAACCTGCCGGAGGATGATCAAAGACCTCGCCGAGCGTACAAACCGCGTAAAAGCCGCCCCAGAGAAAGTCTCCGCGTTCTCCGAAAAGCGCCGCAGCCGCGCGCGCAGCTTCCAGTCCCCGTTCAAGCGAAAAGCTCTCGTCCCCTGCGGAACGAACTGAATATTCATAATAGCCTTCTTCGTCGTATTTGACCTGCGACAACTGTGTCATATACATAAAGAGCATGGAAAAAACAGCCAGAAGCACGCCTCCAAAATACAGCGCAGAGACCAACCTGTTGGACGAAAGCAGTGCACGAATCCGCACCGCAGTCAACATCAGCCGCTTCATTTGCCCAATCGCCGCCCCTTTCCGTATATCATATCAGACGTTATTTTCCCATCTTATTTTCTTTTCAAATCTATAACTGCCCACAATCTGCTTGCCGGCAAACCGCACATACTGCGCTCCGTTTACCGTGCCGTAAACGGCTTTCAATTTCATCCAGCCATTATCAAAATCTGCGCCATTGTTATTCGAATCGATGTCGCCGGCTCGCAATTGGCCGTTTGTATCCTTGATTTCCGCAAATGCGTATCCGTATCCGTTTGCAGGCACGCTGACCTCTGTCGAGACCCATGCATCATGGAACCAGCTTCCGTAATTATAATAGACCTGCACAGGTGTAAAGTTTGCATGGTGATCTTGATTTTTCAGATTCATATATGAGGTTTCCCAATCCACCGACCAATCGCCGGAGGGTTCCGTCGCCAAGGCGGAAGCCGCGAACAGCGTTACGATCGTCAACGCCACAAACAGGCCGCAAAACAATTTCTTGACAAGCATTTTTCCAATCCTCGCTTTCTTTTGATTCGGTTCCCGACACACAAAGCAAAAGGCGCATAATCCTGTACCTAAAATGTACGGGCTTATGCGCCTTTTTGGCTCAAAAGCAGCGGATGCCAAGTCAAAAGACGCCCCGCGCAGCCAACCACGGCTGCAAAACAGCATCTTTTCATAATCCTCTCTCCAATCCTTCGTTTATTACGTTTTTATTTTATACTTGTTTCCATTTTTTGTCAAGTTCCTTTTTCCATTTTTGTGAAAAATCACACATTTCATTTCGTTTGTTTGTGCATTACGCCCAGAACAGGTCAGGATACTGTTCAGCATCTTCTTCCGAACTATGTGCGCCGACACGGGAACGGCAGCGGCAGGCGCGTTTTAATGTTTGCGCTTCCAAAGAAAATCTGGGCGGGTACGCTGTGGTTGCTGTGACGTCCGGCGGTCTCTCGGCGGCGCCGATTGAAAAATATCGGCTGAACGGGCACGTTTACTTGACTTTTCACGGCAATTTATGTACAATAATAAGAAAACAGGAAATGAAACCCTCGCGAAAACGCGGGAAACGCCCGAAAGGACGGAGCGACGAATGTACAAACGCGTATTTTTAATCGTATTGGATTCCCTCGGCGCCGGTGAAGCGCCGGACGCCGCCGCCTACGGCGACGAGGGCTCAAGCACGCTGGACGCGCTGATCGGCAGCGGCTTCCTGAGCTGTCCGCATTTGCAGCGCGCCGGCCTGTTTTCCCTGCCGACGCTGCGCAGCCCGCTTCCCGGCGGCACGCAGGGCAGCCGCGCGGTGCTGCGTGAAAAATCCGCCGGCAAGGACACGACCACCGGCCATTGGGAACTGGCGGGGCTGGTGTCCGCGCGCGCGTTCCCGACTTTTCCCGACGGCTTCCCGCCCGCGCTGCTGGAGGCCTTTTCGGCCGCCGTGGGGCGCGGCGTGCTCTGCAACCGTCCCTATTCGGGCACGGAAGTCATACGCGATTACGGTGAAGAGCATATGCGCACCGGAAAATACATCGTCTACACCTCGGCGGACAGCGTGTTTCAGGTAGCGGCGCATGAAGCTGTCGTCCCCGTCGAAACGCTCTACCGCGACTGCCGCACGGCACGCGACCTGCTGACGGGCGAGAACGCCGTCGGCCGCGTGATCGCGCGCCCGTTCGCGGGCGAACCCGGTTCTTTTTACCGCACGGCGGGCCGGCACGACTTCTCGCTCGAGCCGTCGGGCCGTACCCTGCTCGACGCCGTCACCGAGGCGGGGATGACCGTGACCGGCATCGGCAAGATCAGCGACATTTTTGCCGGCCGCTCGGTGACGGCCTCCTATCCGACCAGGGACAACGACGACGGCGTCGGCCGTCTTCTGTCCTGTATGGAAGCGGATTTTACGGGGCTTTGCTTTGTCAATCTGGTGGATTTCGATATGCTGTACGGCCACCGCAACGATGTGCGCGGCTACGCCGAGGCGCTCAATCGCTTTGACGTGCAGCTCCCCTCCCTCTTTTCGCGTCTGCGCGAGGACGACCTGCTGTTGATTACCGCCGACCATGGCTGCGACCCGTCCACGCCGAGCACCGACCATTCGCGCGAATACGTGCCGCTGCTCCTGCTGGGGAACGGCATCCGCGACGGCGTGCCGCTGGGCGTCTTCAAGGGCTTTGACTGCGTCGCCGCCACCGTGTGCGCCGCGCTGGGCATCCCGCCTGTCGGCGCCGGAAAGGATCTTTTGCCGTTATGTACGAAGAACTGACTGCAAAAGCCGCACAAGCGGCAAAGAACGCCTATGCGCCCTACTCGCATTTCGCCGTCGGCGCCGCGCTTTTATGTGCGGACGGCACGGTTTTCTGCGGCTGCAACGTCGAAAACGCCTCCTATTCCGCGACGGTCTGCGCCGAGCGCAGCGCGCTTTTCGCGGCCGTTTCGGCCGGGAAGCGGCACTTTACGGCGCTGGCCGTCCATACGCCGGATTCCTGCGAAGCGTTTTGTCCCTGTGCCGTATGCTTACAGACACTCTCGGAATTCTGCGGCAGCGATTTGAAAATTCTCTGCACCGCCCCGGGGCGGCAGGAAACCTACACGCTCGGCGAGCTGCTGCCGCACGCCTTTCGCTTAGGAGGTGGGACAGAATGAATATGGTCGCGCTCATCGAGAAAAAGAAGCACGGGGATGCGCTGGACAACGCCGAAATCGAGTATATCGTCCGCGGCGCGGCGGACGGGACGATCCCCGACTACCAGCTTGCGGCGTTCCTGATGGCCGTCTGCTTTACGGGGATGTCCGACGAAGAAACCGCGCAATTCACCGCCTGTATGGCGCATAGCGGTGAGACGGTAGACCTTTCCGCCGTCAACGGGACCAAGGCCGATAAGCACAGCACGGGCGGCATCGGCGATAAGACGACACTGATCGCCTGCCCGCTGGTCGCTGCGGCCGACTGCGGCGTACGGGTAGCCAAGCTGTCCGGACGCGGTCTGGGCTTTACTGGCGGAACAATCGATAAGCTGGAAAGCATTCCGGGGCTGCGCACCGACCTGGATGCCGATACGTTTATCGGAATCGTCAACCGCGTCGGCGTCTGCGTCGCCGGGCAGACCAAGTCGCTCGTCCCCGCCGACAAGCGGCTCTACGCGCTGCGCGACGTGACCGCGACGGTCGACAGCGCGCCGCTCATCGCCGCGTCGGTGATGAGCAAGAAGCTCGCGGGCGGCAGCGACGTGATCGTACTGGACGTCAAATACGGCTCGGGCGCGTTTATGAAGACCGCCGAAGAAGCCGAGTCGCTCGCGCTTCGTATGGCCGACATCGGCAAGCGGCTGGGGAAGCGCGTTTCGGCACTGATTACCGATATGCATGTTCCCCTTGGCCGCGCCGTCGGCAATGCTCTGGAGGTGCAGGAGGCCTGCGCCGTGCTGTCCGGCCGCGCGGGCGGGCCGCTGGCCGAGCTTTCCGCGGCCCTCGCGACGGAGATGCTGTTTGCCGCCGGAGCCGACAGCCGCACCGTCTGCGCAGACAGGATTTCTTCCGCGCTCCGCAGCGGCCGCGGGCTGGAAAAGCTGGCCGAAATGGTGGAAGCGCAGGGCGGCGACCCCGCGTATATCCGCAATCCCGTCCGTTTTCCGCAAAGCCAGGTCCGACGCACCCTTTATGCACCGTCCGACGGCTGGGTGGCCGCGACCGACGCGCTGGCTGTCGGGCGTGCCGCGTGCGCGCTGGGCGCCGGCCGCAGCAGCAAGGACGCGCCGATCGATCATGCCGCAGGCATCCTGCTCGAACGTGTACGGGGCGAATATGTGCGAAGCGGAGGAGCGCTGGCCACCCTGTTTGCCGACAGTATCGAACGGCTGGATGAGGCAGAAGCGCTGCTTGCGGACGCCTTCCGCCTGCAGGACAAAAAACCGCAGCCGACAAAAACGATTTATAAAACGATTTGTTGAAATAAAGGAGATGCCCGCGATGAGTGAAACCTTCAAGAGCGACGTGGAGATCGCCGCTGAGGCCGACAAAAAACCAATCACGGAAATTGCCGCACGACTCGGACTGACGGCGGACGACATCGAACCCTACGGAAAATATAAAGCCAAGATCACTGCCGAAGCGATGGCAAGACTTTCTGCCAACCGCGACGCAAAGCTCGTTCTTGTCACCGCCATCTCACCCACACCGGCCGGTGAAGGTAAAACGACAACCACGATCGGATTGGGACAGGCGATGAACCACATCGGCAAAAAGGCGGTCATCGCCCTGCGCGAGCCGTCGCTCGGTCCGGTATTCGGCGTCAAGGGCGGCGCGGCGGGCGGCGGCTATTCGCAGGTCGTACCGATGGACGAAATCAATCTGCACTTCACCGGCGATTTCCACGCCATCACTTCGGCCAATAACCTGCTTTCGGCGGTTCTGGACAACCACCTGCACCAGGGGAACGCGCTGCGCATCGACCCCAAGCGCATCGTACATAAGCGCTGCGTGGATATGAACGACCGGGCGCTGCGCGGAACTGTCGTCGGCCTCGGACCCAAGTCCGACGGCGTGGTGCGCGAGGAAAGTTTCATGATCACCGTGGCGACGGAGGTTATGGCGATTCTCTGCCTTGCCGATTCGCTGTCCGACCTGCGCGAGCGGCTGGGACGGATGATCGTCGCATATAATTATGAAGGAAAGCCCGTATTCTGCCGCGACCTCGGCGTGCAGGGCGCGATGTGCGCACTGCTTAAGGATGCAGTCAAGCCCAACCTCGTGCAGACGGTGGAAAACACGCCCTGCGTGATCCACGGCGGGCCGTTTGCCAACATCGCACACGGCTGCAATTCGATTATCGCCACGCGTACGGCAATGAAGCTGGCCGACTACTGCATCACCGAGGCGGGTTTCGGCGCCGATCTGGGCGCGGAGAAATTCTTCGACATCAAGTGCCGCGCGGCCGGGCTGCATCCCGACGCGGTCGTGCTCGTGGCGACGGTGCGCGCGCTGAAATACAACGGCGGCGTACCCAAGGACAGGCTGAATGAGGAGAATCTCGAAGCTCTCGCGCGCGGCGTCTCCAATCTGAAAGCGCACATTGAGAATCTCAGACTCTACGGCGTACCGCTGGCGGTGGCGATCAACCATTTCCACACCGATACCGACGCGGAAATCGCGTTTCTGACCGAATTCTGCGCCTCGATGGGCGTGAAAGCGCGCGTCTCCAAGGCGTTTGCCGAGGGGGGCACAGGCGCGACGGCGCTGGCCGAGGAGGTCTGCCGTCTGTGCGAGACGCCCTCTGCCTTCGCGCCGCTGTACGGGGACGAGCTTTCGCTCGCCGAAAAAATCGAGACTGTCGCCCGCCGCATCTACCGCGCAGAGGGCGTGGACTTCACGCCTGCGGCGGAGAGGGCGCTGTGCGAAGCCGAAGAAAACGGCTACGGCCGCCTGCCGGTCTGCATTGCAAAGACGCAGTATTCCCTCTCGGACGACCCGGCGCTGCTGGGCTGTCCGTCGGGCCACCGCATCACGATCCGCGAATCTCGCGTCTCGGCAGGCGCGGGCTTTGTCGTGGCGCTGGCCGGTCCGATCCTGACGATGCCCGGGCTGCCCGCCAGTCCGGCGGCGCTGCGCATCGACGTGGACGAAAACGGTGCGATCACCGGTATTTTCTAAGGAACGTGAAATAATCATGACGCAACAGAAGCTATATCTTTCCGCTTCCCCGGCCGAAACCGAGCGCATTGCAGCCGAAATCGCAGCCGATGTGAAGCGCGGCGACTACATCGCGCTCTTCGGGGAAATGGGCGCGGGAAAAACCGCGTTCACCCGCGGACTGGTCGGCGCGCTTGTACCCGAATGCCTGCCGCTCGTCCACAGCCCGACCTTTGCCATCGTCAACGAATACAGGGGCGCCGACAATACCGTCTATCACTTTGACCTCTACCGCATACAGGATGAGGACGACCTCTACTCCACCGGTTTCTTCGACTGCATCGGCGGCGACTGCGTGGTCGTCTCGGAGTGGAGCGAGCTGTTCCCCGACGTACTGCCGAAGGACGCCAAGCGGGTGACCATTGAGCGATTGCACGGCGAAGGCGAAAGCGCGCGGTGCATCCGATATGAATACGAAGGGGAGGAAAACGTATGATCGTTCTGGCCATCGATTCCACCGCCGTCTGCGCGACGGCGGCCGCCTGCATCTTTGAAAACGACAAGCTTGTCACCTATGCGCTGACGACCTCCAAAAACGGGCTGACACACAGCGAAACGCTGCTGCCGATCGCCGACGGCGTGATGAGGCTGCTCGGCAAGCGGATGGACGAAGTCGGACTGTTCGCCGTTTCGGCCGGCCCCGGCTCGTTCACCGGCGTCCGCATCGGCGTTTCGCTGGTCAAGGGGCTCGCCTTCGCCAATCATACGCCCTGCGCGGCCGTTTCGCCGCTCGAAGCGCTCGCAAAGGCACATGAGGCTTTTCCCGGCGTCGTCTGCGCGGTAATGGACGCGCGGCGCGGTCAGTATTACAATGCGCTGTTTCAGGACGGTGAACGTCTTTGCTCCGACCGTGCCGTCGGCACCGAGACGCTGTGCGCCGAGCTGGCGGACGGCCCCGTTCTTATCTGCGGCGACGGCGCAGAACTGTTTTGCGAGCGTGCGGCGATGCCGAACCTGCGGCTTGCACCCGCATGCGCCCGCGAACAGAACGCACTCTCGGTCGCGCTCTGCGGCCACCGGCTGATGACACTCGGACAGGCCGTCACGCCGGACAAGCTCTCGCCGGTCTATCTGCGCAAGCCGCAGGCCGAGCGGGAAAGAGAAGAAAGACTGAGCAAAGGAGACTCTGCAAAATGATTGTTCTGGGATGCGACCATGGCGGGCTGGCAATCAAAAACGCCATTGCCGCCGATCTGAAAGCACGCGGCGTCGAATACAAAGACGTCGGCACATATACCGAGGAATCGGTAGACTACCCTGTTTACGCCAAGGCCGTCTGCGACGAAATCACGTCGGGACGCGCCGAGCTGGGCATCCTCTGCTGCGGAACGGGCATCGGGATGAGCATCGCCGCCAACAAGCAGCGCGGCATACGCGCCGCAGTGCTGTCGGACGCCTTTTCCGCCGAGATGACGCGCCGGCACAACGACGCCAACGTCCTCTGCCTCGGCGGCCGCGTGATCGATTGCAAAAAGGCCGTCGAGCTTGCGCGCATCTTCCTCTCCACGCCCTTCGAGGGCGGACGTCACGCCAAGCGCGTCGCTATGCTGGAAAAATGACCGACGGCGAAATCCTGCATATAGCGCTCGAGCAGTCGGCAATCGACTGCGGGTGCAGCGCTTCGGACTTCCTCTCCCCCGCCAACACCGTGGTCGTCTCGCGTGCCGACCCGCGGGCGCGGCGTTATCTCGAGCTGCCCTTCGACTGCGATCTGACCTGCTACGGCAACGGCATCGTCGCGTCAGTCGCCGGGCCTCTGACCGAGCCGGTGCGCGGGTACATCGACCGCTACCCCGCCGAGCACTGCTTCGAAACACCGAACCTTCTGGTGCTGGCGGACCTTCTCGCACCATTCGGCCTGCGCGTCTGCTTTATGGCGGAATACTTCCTGCCCCGCGCCGACCTGCGTCCGCTGTCCTGCGGGCTGGCGACCCGGTTCCTGACGCCGTCCGATTTTGCGGGACTTTACCTGCCGCAATGGAGCAACGCGCTCTGTGAAAAACGGCGCGAACTGGACGTGCTCGCGGTCGGCGCCTACGACGGAGATACGCTTGTCGGTCTGGCGGGCTGTTCGGCCGACTGTGAGGGGATGTGGCAAATCGGCATCGACGTCCTGCCCGCTTACCGCCGCACAGGGATCGCTTCAGCACTGACGAGTATGCTCGCGTTCCGCGTGCTGGAGTTGGGGAAAATTCCTTTCTACTGCTGCGCGTGGTCGAATGTCAAATCCGCGCGCAACGCCATCCGCAGCGGGTTCCGTCCGGCGTGGGTGCAGCTTACGGCCAAGCCTGAAGCGTTCGTCCGGGCAATGAATGAAAATTTGACATAAAAAGGTGTTTTCAACGGTTGTTTTGCAAAATAATGTTGGTTTCTCTACACTCATCTGAATCACACACAGGCAAAACGGATGTGACAGCTCCGATTTCCTGTGTGTTTTCTATGTAACCGGTTGCCCGAAAGAAGTCATCGTAATCTTCTTTCGAGCAACCTTTAATGAAGATGTGGCAGTGACGCTCATCATTTTCATCGGTAATATAAATACGCTCCACGAAGGTTTGTATCAGCGTTACAAGCACATCGGGTGTGGCATTTTCAACATACTTCCCGAAGGAGAGCAGCCGTTCCTTGATTTCTTCAATATCACGGATAGCGTACATTTGACTTTGTCTGTTGTCCTCTAACTTTTGCAGTAGCGTTTCTGTTTCGGAAAGCTCATCGGTCAGCGCCTTCACATCCTCCTGAATAAAGCGTTTCAGGCCGTCGTCCGCCTCTCGAAGATTTTTCACCTGATTGGATATTGCCGCTTCAAGCTGTGCCTTCTTTTTTCTAAGGTCTGATAATTCTTTTTCATTCTGCGACGAGCTGAAAATATCGGACGCTTTCTGATTGAGCAGTTTTTCAAAGTATTCACTGTCCTCATCGGCAAGATGGGACAACTGTTTCACCACAAATTCATCAAGCAAAACACCGTCCACCGCACGGAAAGTACATTCGCCTGCACGGAAGCCGGGACAAACATACTTGAATCTCGGCTTACCATTTGTCCAGCGGTTGGATTCCGAGATAACCCGAAGGCGTTTCCCGCAATGCGGACAGTAGACCAGTCCTGCAAGTAAGGCGTTGGTCTTTCGGTGCGGACGGTTGTATTTTTCGGCAATATCGTCCAGCATATTCTGCGTGTCGATCCATTGCTGACTTGAAATAAAGCCCTCGTGTTTTCCGACCGAGATGATCCATTCGGAAAGCGGCTTTGTTGACATCAACTGCACAAATTTCGGTGCAATAAAGGTGCTGTCTGCATCCTCAAATTTTTCCTGATCGGTCTTGTTGTAGGCAGAGATACCGTGCTGACCGTCAAACTCGGATACATCCCCACAAAGACCGCCGTTGTGCTCCAAGAAATAGTTATAGGCATTTTCATCAGCAGTGCAGTATACGGGATTTTTCAAAAGGAGTCTTGTTGTGGAAGTGTTGAACTTGCTCCCAATTTTTGTGTGATAGCCAAGCTCATTCATCTTATCTGCGGTTTTCTTGATGGAACGGGTTGCGGCGAATATCTCATAGAGCTTTTGTATCATTGCTTTTTCTTCAGGAATGCTCTCCAAATAGCTGTAAGCGGATTTGTTTTTGCCGCTGCCGGTTTTCACACGCTTCACCGTAAAGCCTGTGGGCGTATTGCCGCCCAGCCAGCGCCCGTCTTTGGCAAGTTCCATCATGTTGTCTGTGATACGCTCTGTCAGAGTGTCACGCTCAAATTCGGCAACGACGGCGAATATTTGGATAAATATCTTTGATACGCCGGAAGCTGTATTGATATTGTTGGAGCATATCAGCAAATCCACCTTGTGCTTTTCAAGAAAATCGAGCAGCCGCAGAAGGTCGCTTGTCTTTCTGCCGATACGGTCTAATTTGTAACAAACAACGGCACGAATTTTGCCCATTTCAATATCGTGGAGCATACGTTGAAAATCGGGACGGTCGGAGTAATAGCCGGAAAGTCCCTTGTCCTCATATTCGAGGAAAGTGTAATCTTCATCGAGATGCAATTCTCGTTTGGCGTATTCTGCACATTGCTTGAACTGAACGCCGATACTGTCGCCCTTGTTGGTGATGCGGGATTTTCGGGCGTAGATAGCTACGCCCCGGTTATCCTCAGTATTGTATTTTTGTTTCTTTGTCATAATATCAGTCCTCTTCTTTTTCATTATACAGCCAGACCGGTGACGCTTTCCAATGTGCGGCCGTTTTTGCAAAGCTGGCGTAAGAGTAACCACAGCGTTTCGCTGTCAAGCGCTCGGATTTCCTGTTCCAGAAATTCCATTCGCTTGTGCTGAAAAGAACGGAGGGCGTTATTGTAGTTGTTGCCAAGGTGAATGACTGCATTCATTTTAAATTCCATAAGCGCACCTCCTATCTCGAATCTCGGTCACGGTTGCGAAGATACTTACGGTAATGTTCGCAAGCCCGTATAATGAAATCTTCCGTCTTTTGTGAGTCCATGCCTTTGGGAAGAACGGCTCGCAGGCGCTCGGCAGAAACTTTGATCGTTTCTTTTTGGTTGGCTTTTTCCTCACACATAATATTTTGTATAACGGCTTTGGTGAGCAGTCCTTCACGGTCTGCCTTGTGCATACGGAAAGCCTGCGAATAGGACGGCGTGCAGTCATTTTGCTCGCATTGTTCAAGAACATCGTATTGTAACTGGTCGTCCAAATACGAGAGTTCCACGCCAACAGACAGCGCCATTTTGCCTTCATCCATAAATTCAAGAAGTTCGGGAATAAGATTTGTTAGGCGAATATAGCGGCGCACCTGAGTTTTGCTGTCATCTGACTGCTGTGCGATTATATCCGCTGTTTCTAACTTCCGACCGACTTGGTCGGAAGTTAGATCCGAACGAAATCCCTGTCGGCTCATTGCATCAAGTTTCATCTTATACGCAAATGCCTTTTCAGAGGGCAAAATGTGTTCTCTGTGCAGGTTGCTGTCCACCACAGCAATAGCGGCGGAATCTCGGTCGAGGGCATAAATTAAGGCAGGGACTTCTGTAATCCCTGCCTTAACTGCGGCGTGTAAGCGGCGATGCCCGCTTATTACTTCATATTCATCTGTGTTTTCAATCGGTCGAACAATCAGCGGCGAAAGAATTCCTTGCGTCTGCACACTTTCAATCAGCGTATTCATTTCCTCATCGTCCTTAACCTTGAACGGATGCCCCTCAAACGGGCGAAGTTTTTCTACCGGAATATTTACCGGCTGATTTCTTGTATTTTTCATTTTCATCTACTCCTATCTAAATATCTCGCACGGGCTTTTTTCTCAAGCTCGTGCTCTTGTTTTAATAATTCATACAAATGCGGAGACTTCTCCAAAATCTTTTCCGCATGGCGAAGCCTTTCACGGATAGGCTTCATTTGTTTGCTGATCGCTTTTCGGCTCTCTTTGTTTTGGCTTTCATCCTCCGGCGATTTCGGGCGGCGGATACGGTTGCTGAGCGTATTACGCTCATGCTCCAAATCGGATAACTGCGCTTTGTTTTCGTCGATGTTTGCTTGCAAATCGGCTACGGAGTGAATATCATTTTCTTTGAGAAAATGATAATCTGCTACAAGGTCTTTCAAATCCTTTTCCGCCGCCCTTAAATCGGGTGACAGCAGCATTACATCGGCAAGCTCGGCGGCAATTTGAATTACTGTTATGATGATATAGAAAATCGTATCTACTAAAACAGTTGCCGCATCATAGCTGTGGTCAATGGCAAAATCAAGCTTTCGCAACTCTTCCTCAAGCGGAAACTTTTTCGGTCTGTATGGTGGTCGGTACTCCAAGGTGAACAGGAGGTATCTGCTCTCGGCGTTTTTATCCAACTGTGTCTGCACGATTTCTTTTGTAAAACCGATATTCGCAAGTCGAACAGAACACTCCCAATGCTTTGATTTCACGGAAAACCGCACAGGATCAAGGGTATAACCGAGCGCATATAACTGGCTCTCAAATTCTCTCGGAGAGGTAGCAAAAGACAGGCAGTATTCCACATCCTCACGGAGATAGTCCCGGTGTGTTTTCTTACCTGCCTTGTGCCGCCAATAGTCCTTTTTGTGTCCGCCGTAGAAGCTGCTGTTTTCAAGAACGGACAAACCGTGTTCCCGGCATATCTCATCCGACACACGGCGAAGCTCCTTGTGGTCACCGATTTTGTTTTGAAACTTTGTACCGTCCTTAAATGAAACGGGATTTACAACGAAATGGCAATGCACATTTTCAGTGTTCAGGTGAACAGTCACAAGCACCTGATACCTATCGCCCCACATCTTTCGGGCGGTTGCTTTGCCGATTTCAAAAGCCTGCTCCGGTGTAACCTCGCCTGTCTTAAAGCTCTGTATTCCGTGATAGCCGACAACCTTGCCACGAAGCCCGAACCGCCGCTGTACGGCAACCATTTCGGCATAAGCATTCTGCTTGGAGCAGTTGATACCGCCGACATACATTTTGCGGTCGGTCTTATTATCGTTTTCAGCGTAAGAAAGCGCCGCATATAAATCGTCATCCAAATATCTGCGGTCGGTGGTTTTATCAGGATTGTCGGCATAGTCGAGCGTTGCTTTTAGGTTTTTGTATATAGGCCAGAACCCAGTAACAGCCACGTCGCATCACACTCCATTCATCGTTTTCGCCGCAAGCGGCGAAACCTCACCATTCCGTGGATGCTCCTTCTCCCCACAAAGCAGGCTTTGCGGGGACCCCGTTGAGCACCCCTTTCCCGGCAATAGAAAAGCTGCTGTAATTTCTTTCAGCACATCACTGATTTCCTTGTCCAGCTCTGGTGAACTCGCTTTGTCGGCAAGTTCACCGAGCTTTTCAAGACAAAGAAAAAGAGCGTCAGGCGGAATACCTCTCGGCTCATACCCTAACGCTCTTTGCTTGACATATTCAGTTGTACTCAGCCCACATTTTCGGGCTTTTGATTGTATTTTATCTTTTTCTTTTGCCGTGACACGCACAGCTATTCGTATATCTTTCATATACAACATTCCTTCTTTCATTTTTTCCGGGGGATTGGGGGCAGTAAGCCCCCAAAGAACAAAGCCGCAAGAAAATCTGCGGCTTTTGATTGGGACTTTGGCACACAAAGTCCCTGCTTGTTACAGTATGAGACATACCTTTCTCGGTAATATCGGTCTATCTCTGTATGCCGTATACTGTGTGTTTTATTGCTTAAAAATGTGAAATATTACTGACATCAAAAGTGACGCCATATTTTCTGTAAAATGCGTTTTGACATTAAAAAATCGGGTGTTTGACATCACCCGAACATTTTCAATGCTTCTAATACGCTTACGGCGTTTTCTTCTTTTTCCTCTTCGGTCAAAAAAGTATCCATTACGATTGGTTCTTTCTTAGTCGGAGCAGCGATAGAAATATCCGCTACCTCTTCCCGAAACACCAAACGGATTTTCTCTATAAAAGCGTCCTCTTGCCGATCTTTGTTCAAGCTGTCAATATAGGCGGTAATGAGGTCTATCACAAAATGATTTTTAGATTTATACTCCTTGCGATCTAACTGTTTCAGGAACTCTGCTGCTTTACGCTCGGTTTCATCTTCTAAGTTAAACCGCAAAGTCATTCTGTAAATACTCATACGCCTTTACCTGCCGATAACTGAATCTCCGCAAGGTATTCATATCCCTTTGCGGCTGCACAAATATCCTCAACGAATACCGTGCGGTCAGTATTAAGCTTGTAGAAATTCTTGATAAGACACCCTCCGCCGCCCGTTACATACAGTCTCATTGTGCTTTCGTCATAACCGTGTTCCCGAAGTCTGCGGAAAATATCCCGAACATACTCCGAAGCAACCGATTTGATGATTTTCAGATCAGCAGCGGAAATATCCGCTGTGCCGGTGCGTAATACTTCTTCAATGATATAATCATTGATTTCACGATGAGTTTTTTGCATAAAGGCTTCCCGAACCGCAAGGGTACATTGATAAGTGCCGAATTTTTCGGTAAACATTTTGCCCGATTGCGGCTTGCCGTTTATCATATACAGTACATTCATTGTCCCATTGCCAATGTCGGCAATCAGGTTAATGCCTGTCAATTTAGTTGCAAAGGGAGCAATAGCGGCGTACCCCTGCGGATAGATACTGACGCCTGTAATGCGAATGTGGTATTCCGCTTTTTTATAAGTGAAGTCCACGTCCTTGTTTTTTGCAAGATATGCGGCGAAGTCTGCCTTTTGTCCGCTTGTCCAAGTAAGAGGCAATCCGGCGGCGATATGAACATCCGTTTCGGTAATGCCCTCCGTTTTCAATTCCTTTGCAATTGCCGCAAGGGTGAGAATATAGTAATCCTCGTCTTTGATTTTGTCGGGAGCAAATTCCTTGTGTCCCTCGCCGATGAGATAATACTTGCCATTAAAGCTAAGCATATCCGCCGTAAACAGCGGCTCGGAGTCATAAGCGATAATGCCCGTAGGAAAACAGAAATTTGCTGTTTTCATATTCCCGTAGCCGTGGTCGATACCGATAATTTTTGATGTGTTAAAGTTTTTCATTTTCATTCATCCTTTCAGTTTTTAGATTTGTTTTGTTTTTGGATTTCTTCGTACAGTTCTTTTTCGGCTGGTAATACTGCGTTTAAAAAATAGTTGCAGTAGATACCATACAGAGAGATAAGCTGCACGCACTTGTGTTCCTTGCCGTCATCAAGCAGCAAGCAGTTTCCGTCAATGCAGTTAGCGCAAAGCTCCTTTACAAGACGGTGAATACGTTCCGCCTGCTTTGGTGTGATTTTAAATATCATAGACCGTTCCTCCTTCTCCTTTTTTCGGGCAGTAAAAAAGCCGCCGGATTCCCGACGGCTGTGCCCGTGTATTTGTGAGGACTTTCGCTTCCTCACTTATTAGAATGTAGAAAAAGTCGAAATTTATATGGAACATAGCAACAGTACAAAATCAGAAAACGCAACAGGCGAAAGCATTGTGTTTCAGCCATTTTTATGATATACTGATTAAAAACCTATATGCCAGAAACAGCACATGACAAAAAATATTTTGAAAAAATTGAAGAGAGTTTTATTGGACATTCCTTATGATAGAATTGGTACGGAGGAGGAACAATGAATCCATTTTTAACCGCAGATTATCGTGACGGCAGAGTGCGGATAGGCAGTAAAACCTATGCGTCAGGCGCTTACGCTGTGCATTTGCTGAATCAGTATTATAGAAACGATACCTCCGCAAGGCTCAGCGTATATAAACAGCATGGATGGAATGCGGCAGAACAGATAGCGGCAGGCTATCTGAAAGAAACAGACTTTATTTCTGCCGGAACAGAAATTGGCTTAATTCTTGATACTTTGCCTATGTTGAAACCGTTTGATCAATTCAATATTGATGGCGAGCGCAACCGAATATCTGACCTGTTCTCCGAAAATAACGCAAAGCAAATTGCGGATTTCTTTCACCGCCGTTCCATTGTGGAAAGTAAGTCCCAAATTGAGCTGGATTTGGATTTACTGCCGCCGGAATATGATAAAAAGTTTTTCAAAGACGCAAATATGCTGATTTCCGATATATCGGATACTCTTGCGTTTTATAACGCAGTTTCCGATGATATGCGAGAAGCCTTTATAAAATTACAAAATTTTGTAACCCGTGTAGATGAAGCAGATCGTTTTGACGAGGAACATCTATTGCCGATTGCTTTGGAAGTGTTCGGCGCTGTTCCGTTTCCGGTTACAACGGAATATGTACCAATAAAGAAAAATGCAAAAAGCAAAGCATATACGCTTGCCCGCAGATTGTATTTTGACAGCTATTACAGCTTTATCATCACCGATTTTTTTGAAGGCTTACATCATGGGCATTATCCAAGAAGGTGCGGAATCTGCAAAAAGTATTTTCTGATGACTTCTGCCCGCCGTCAGCAATATTGTAACGGATTCTCGCCTTATGAGGTCAGAGGGAAGAAAACCACTTGCCGTAAATACGCCGCAAGTATTAACCGCAAAGAACTTGCCGCTGCCGATCCCGTTGTAGATATTTACAACCGCCGCTGTTCTGCTATCCGCACCGAGAAAGGCAGAAAAACCATAACGGAGGGGTTTGCAAAGGCGGCGCAAACGTTAGCAAAGGAATACAAGCTGAAAGCCCAACAAAACGCAGCGTATGCCGGCAGACAATATGCGGTAGATATGAGCCGTGAACGGCTCTATGCCGAAACGGATAAGAGATTGAAATGATGGAAAGGAGGCGGCTGCCGTGAAGGAATGGGAAAAGGAACTGCAACTATATCGTTTAGTTCCGGCACCGCCGAAAGAGAACGATTTACAGAAATATATCCTGTATTACCTTTCCAAAAAGGACGATAAATATATCGCATGGTTTCTTCATTATTACGAGTATACAGTCAACGATAAGGCAATGGCTGTTGTACAGGATTATGCGATGTTCGGGCATTTCTTGGATATCAAGCAGGCGTATATAACGGGCATGCTGAAAGCTTTGCGGGACTACGATCCCAACCGTGGCGTTCCTTTTATCGTATATAAGGAATATGCCGCTATGAGAGAGGTACACGAATATATCCGTACCATGCGGACGGGCTTTACCGTTCAGAGCAATGATGAGTATTTGCGGCTGAGAAAAGCAATGCGTTTGGTTCGTGAATACGGCGGCAAGGCGGATAGTGCAATCATTCAGAGAATTGCACAGGCGATTGGCGCAAGCGAAGAAGCTACCGCTGAAATCATTCGGTCTGGAATGCAGAATATGCAGTTTGTGGATTACTACCGCCAATATGCTGATGAGGACAGCGAAGAAAGCCGGGAAGAAATCGCCGCAGACGGAACATCTGAAACAGAAAAGCTGTTTTTCCAATTGGAACGAGCCGAAGCGGTAATGGAGGCGTTTGAACATCTGAATTATCGTGAACGGGCAATGGTATCCGCACATCTTGGCTTTTGTATGGAATGTTATTCAACTCAAATGCCTAAACAGGCATTCATTGATATTGCGATAGATCACGGCTTGGCATCGCTCGATACCGCAGACAAAACCTACCGCAAAGCCTTACAGAAAATGAAGCTGGAACTAATAAAACAAGAAATCTACTGAGAATAGAAACGAAAAAAGCCCCGATGCGATCAGGAAATTCTGAACACATCGGGGCTTTGCTATACTCAAAATCCGCACATTCGATTAAGCGATTGTCTTTTCCTAAAATAAAGAAGACAATTCTTGAATCATACTTTTCGGGTAAAATATATCCGGAGGTACATCAGAATGAAAGAACGAATTTTAACAAGTGAAGTGATAGAACACTTCAAAAAATATCTGAGAGAGGAGGAAAAAAGCGAAAATACAATCGAGAAGTATATGCGAGATGCATGGGCATTTACTACATACATGAATGGTACGGAAATCACAAAAGAATCGGTTATCGCTTATAAAAGCAACTTGATCTCTGAAAACTATGCTGTGCGCAGCATTAACTCCATGCTGGCAAGTCTGAACAGCCTGTTTGTGTTTTTAGGCTGGATGGATTGCCGAGTGAAGTCAATCAAGCTCCAGCGACAGATTTACTGTCCCGAAGAAAAAGAACTGACCAAAGCGGAATATATGCGGCTTGTAAATATCGCAAAGCAGAAAGGTAACGAGCGGCTAAACCTGATCTTGCAGACCATCTGCGGCACAGGCATTCGTGTCAGCGAACTGCAATACATAACGGTGGAGGCTGTCAAAAACGGAGAAGCAATCGTATCCCTTAAAGGAAAAACACGGTCTGTATTTATCGTGAAAGAATTGAAAAAGAAACTGCTCCGCTATGCAGCGGAGCAAGGGATAACATCAGGTACAATTTTCATTACAAGAACGGGCAGACCGATGAGCCGCACAAACATTTGGCGGGAAATGAAAAGCCTTTGCGAAAGTGCGGGTGTCAATCCGCAGAAAGTTTTTCCTCACAATCTACGCCATCTGTTTGCAAGAGTGTTTTACAGTATCGAAAAAGATATTGTGAAACTTGCCGACATTCTCGGTCACAGCAGTATCAACACGACACGGATATACATCATTTCCACCGGCAATGAACATCGCAGACGGATGGAACATATGCGGCTGATCATATGAAAAAAGCCGCCTGAACCGGCGGCTGAATACATAAACGGTATTATGTTTCAAATGAATATACCAAATCCATTATATTGATGTCATTATATCATGGTTTCAAAAAAAATACAAGTAGTTTAGCAAAGAAAAGTATGATTTTTACGGAATATTGTCAAAAGCGAGCAGCACAAATAAGCCTTCTCAACGAGAATTTTGAAAAGGCTTGGCTTTTTGCGATCATTTTTAAGTTTAATCTTGCGGCTGATAAAAACATGGCATTTTCAAACTGTAAGGTTCTCACTGCGTTTATTACATAATACCGTTTATGTTGTATCTATTAAAAATATGGAGGTGATGTCTTGTGAAGATTCTGCTTAATAGTATTTTTGCCGGAGAATACGGAGCGAACGACGGTAATTTGCCACATGAAGTAATCGATTTTTTTCGTACAGATAATGGAAATCATTATATATATATCACACCTTATGGCACGATTAATCCGCATATGAATGGTGAAGATTTGTCCTGTGTTTTGCTAATTCGCAGTATTGGAAATCATATGGTTCAGGTGATTGCCAAAGCAGAACCAACGGTTAAACTGTATACGCAGGGTGCTGTTCTAAACAGATCAGACAGATCGTTCAGAAATCCTGATTTGTTCGGGCGATATAAAGATATGCTCGCAAATGACAAAATAACATATGCCGGTCTGCAACCTAAAGAAATATTCGGAAAAAGTAAAATGGATAATGAAATACATATTACATTGCAGACAGATAAACTGTGTTTGCCCAAGAAACAAATGATACTTACTAACTGTGAAGAGCGATCTGACGGAATAAACATTTTTTATATACCTACAACTACCCGTTTGGCAAATCAAAGTATGAAAACATATTTTGACAACGAGACTCAGGACGAATGTGAGGCGTACGAAGCATTACATAAATTGGTCGACTTTGACGAACTATGGACGAAATCATGGATTCCGCCTGAACTCTGTCCGGCTTCGATAAAGAAAGCAATAAATTCAATCAAGGAAAATATTCAATTTGAAAAAGATCAGGAAAGATTTGAAAATTCGTTAGATAGCTTTGTTGGTAGAATTATAAAAATCATTAAAGAGAAAGAGGTTCGGTAACATGAAAAAGTTTTTATCTTTTCTTCTGTGCGCATTGCTGATAGCAACGATGCTGCCGGTCACTGACGTTATTTCTTTTTCCGCAGACTATAACACAATGTGAAATATGTTATAGATTTTTAATAAGATTTGAAACGAATAAAAGGTGATTAAATGTTTCAAGAAGTTTTTTCCGGAATTTTAGGCGCAATATTGGGCGCCGGTATTACTGCTTTAACTATTCGTTTTAACTATAGAGATTTATACGCCCGAAGCATATCGGCAAGTCGAATGGAATGGATAAATAATTTCAGAGAAGAAATAGCGATTATAGTTGCTACACTAAAAACTACATCTTGTAAAAATCTCAAAAATGATGAATGCGCACATTCTACCATATATTCTGCGGAAAAAGCGCGTACAAAAATACTGACTCGAATTAATTTGGATACTACGAAACGAGGGAATGAATATAATAAAGTACTATCAGATATTCTGAATAACATAGATTTTAAAAATCCTTATATTGACAATGAGCCTTATGAAAAGGCACTGATTGAATTAACAAGAAAAATACTTGAACCTGAATGGAAAAGAGTGAAAAAAGAAGCGGGAGGTGATAAAAAATGAGTGAATGTGCTTTTCTTATTGTGAGCATTGCACTTGTAATTATTACATCAATTATATGCGTAACAGTTATTTTTATATCGCATGAAAAAATGAAATCATTAAAGCGACAGCATGAAAATCAACTGAATGAGGCTGAAAATATCAAAAAAGAATTGTGTTGTAAACGACATCATCAAAAAGATGTTTAAGTACATAATGTCAAAATAAAAATTTAACTGTTGTAATGACAACAAATCTTTTTCAAAAGAAAACCAAGGAGAATGTGGAAAATGAAAAAAGTATTATCAATAATTTTAACAATATGCTTAATGCTGGGCATTGGGTCGTTCAATATAAGCGCAAGTGCTGAAAGCACTACTATTAATGTTTACGATACGCAAACATTAGAGACAGCATTAACGACTGAAGGCGCAGACATTATTCTGTGGAATGATATCTCGTATGCCGGATTCGTAGAAGTAGCGTGTCATTCCATTGATATAAATGGTTACAAATTAAAATATGACAGCAAAATGGCTTTGGCTTCGAAAGTTACAGAGTTTATTATATTTGATGGCTTGTTTGGCAAAAGCGCAGAGACAACCGGTAAGTTGGAAATAACAGAAGGTATTTACGCGCCGACAAGCAATATTTATATTGAGTCTGGAATGATTTTTGTTTTTAACAGTATTGGAAAAAGTGGTGAAGCAGGAAAATCCGGTTCACACGGCGAGCCGGTTTATGTCATCTCTAAAGGTGAAGCCGGTGAACATGGTAAGAACGGCGGCGATGGTAGCAATGGCGAAAACGGAGTTGTTGTAAATTCTTTGTATATACGCGGCGGAGAAATTAAAATTAGCGGAGGTTGTGGTGGAATCGGTGGACAAGGCGGGACCGGTGGAAATGGCGGATTTTCTAACTATATAGGTGGTGACGGCGGTAATGGCGGCAATGGCGGCAATGGCGGTGATGGCGGTGATGGCATTATCGCAAGCCTTGTAGAAATATCCGGTGGAGATATAGAAATTAATGGCGGTAATGGCGGCGATGGCAAAAACGGTGGCGACGGCGGTAAAGGTGGTAACGGCCTTTCCGGACCTTATAATTCTTGGGGCGGCAATGGAGGAAACGGCGGTAATGGAGGAAACGGCGGCAATGGCGGCAATGGCATTACTTCAGCTAATATTAAAATATTCGGTGGAACTGTAGGAATTAGTGCCGGCAACGCTGGTAACGGTGGTACCAGCAGTAAAGGTGGCTCTTATGGCACTGCCTCAAGCGGCAGAGGCTCTAAGGGTATTTCAGGAAGCACCGGTAATGGTGGATTTGGCGGTTGCGGTATTGTAACTGACGAAATCATTGTAGTAGCTGGGCAATTACTAAGTTCCGGTGGAGATGAATCAGATAGCAACAATGTCCTTTATGGCGGCGGTTCCGGTATCTGCGGTAATTTAACTATTAATGGTGGCTCTGTGTATGCGTATGGTAAGTATGATGGGGCTGGTATTGGCGGTGCAGGTAATGTTGCAAACAAAGACGGTTCAAATATTAAGATTACAGGTGGCTATGTTTTTGCGCAAGGTTCCGGTGGGGCTTTTGATATCGGTTCCGGATATTATAACGGGAGTTTTGGTTTGCCGGGTACACTGGAGATGACAGGCGGTACGCTAGAATTCTCAACCTATGGTCGTGCCACCAATGTATCTTCACCCATGTTCAAAAGCTGTACCGTGTTCGGAGACGGCGCTTATCAGCACGAAGGTGTTTATGACGCCAACGGAAAATTTACCCTCAGCGCGGCGGCGCTTACTGCAAATCCCGAAGCAAATGAAAGCGGTGAAACCGTAACGCTGGTTGCTTCCTTTGACGTTTCCCGTACAACCAATATTACAACTCCGGCTCCCCGCGGCTCTGTTTCCTTTGAACTGGATGGTGAGAAAATCGGTACTGTACCGCTGACAAAGACAGCTGCGGGAACCGACGGTTATATCAGAGCAAGCGCCGAGCTGGAATGGACGGTGCTGGAAGGAAAACATACCATTACAGCGGAATATATTCCCGGCGTAGGGGATCCGTATACATCAAATGACCGTGTTATTTATGAGGTATCTGCCCACAAACATATTTGGGATGAAGATTTTACAGTTGATGTTGCGCCCGATTGTATCAATGAAGGCTCAAAGTCGATACATTGTTCCTTGTGTGAGGCTATGAAAGACGAAACCGTAATACCGGCGCTCGGTCACGAGTATTCCGCTGAGTGGACGATTGAGAAAGAAGCCACCTGCACGGAGCCCGGAAGCAAATCGCATCACTGCATCCGTTGTGATGAAAAAACGGATATTACAGAAATCCCTGCTGCACATACGTTTGGTCCCTGGGAGGAGAAAACTCCGCCTACCTGCGATACAAACGGCACCAGCACACGCACATGCTCTGTATGCGGCTATTCGGAGACAAAAACAGTTCCTATGAGACACACTGTGGTAGAAATTCCGGAGGTTAAGGCAACCTGCGCCAGCACAGGTCTTACTGCGGGCGAGAAGTGTTCAGTATGTGGAAAAACCTTGAAAGAGCAGGAAATTATTCCGATGATTCCGCACAACTATGTCACAACGATCGTTCCTCCGACAGAAGAAGCTCAGGGCTATTCCCTGCACACCTGCTCTGTTTGCGGCGATAACTATAAGGATCATTACACCGATTATGTTGGTGAGGACGTCCCGCAGATTATTATCGAAAGTAAAACAGCTTCAGCAGGAAAAACAGTAGCTGTGAATCTCTTTGTCAAAAACAATCCGGGTTTCAATGCGGCGTCAGTTAAAATCGATTACGATACGACAAGACTTCAGCTGATCGGTGCGGAATTAAGTGAAGAGTTTAGTAACGGAACGACTGTTTCATATGACAATCTTCCTTATCTGACATTCGTCAGAGGCGATAATATCAATTCTAATACAAATATGTTGACGCTTACCTTTGAAGTGCTTGATACAGCTGTGACCGGCGATGCATATATCTCGCTGTTATATGAGGAAGGAAATATTTCTAACATCGATGAAGAGGATGTAAACTTTAAAATCGTTGATGGAAAAATTACCATTATAGATTATCTTCCCGGCGATATCAACGGTGATGGCAAGGTCAACACGAAAGATTTGACACGCTTAATGAAATACATCAATCATGAGGATGTTGAGTGTACGGAAAAAGCGCTCGATGTCAACGGCGACGGCAAGGTCAACACCAAGGATTTGACGCGCTTGATGAAATACATCAATCATGAAGATGTTGAAATATTTTGAGGAGGTTAATTTTGAATGAAAAAAATAATGGCATTGCTGTTGTCCTTAACGTTGCTGATTACAACAGCAGTAAATGTGATCTGGGCTACAGCAGCAGATACTCCCGTTATGACCGTTGGTTCGGTTGAAGGCTACAAAGGCGATACTGTAGAGGTGTATGTTACGCTTGAAAACAATCCTGGATTTTCTGCCGCATCCATTGAAATCAGCTTTGATGATACCAATATCGAATTAACCAAGGCAGAACTTTGCGGAAATTTTGCTGTCGGTGCACAGGTCGCTGATACAAATCTACCGTATTTCACCTTTTTAAAAAGTGAAAACACAACGGACTCCGAGTTTTTAAAGCTTACCTTTACAATAGCGGAAGATGCAGCACTCGGCGATATACCCGTTACTGTCCTTTATGAAGAAGGCAATATCAGTGATATAGATGAAAATGATGTGAATTTTAATGTTGTTCCGGGGAAAATCACCGTTATGGAAAAACCTGTTCCCGTAACCGGCATTGCGCTTGACAGGGAAACAGCAAGCATCGGCACAGGAGACGGAACTTTGACGCTTACCACAATTTTCTCTCCTGAAACGGCAACGAATAAAAATGTCACTTGGTCGAGCAGTGATAATACTGTTGCAACGGTGAAGGATGGCGTTGTAACACCGCTCAAAAAAGGAACAACGACGATTACAGTAACAACTGAAGATGGTAATTTCAGCGCTTCCTGCATTGTGACGGTCAACTGCTCTCATCTGCATACAACGGAACACTCCGCAGAGCCGTCGACTTGTATCCAACATGGGCACAACGCTTATACAGTCTGTGATGATTGCGGTGAGATTACGGAAGGCTCTGATGCTGAATTACCGCTCAGTGAACATACCGGCGGCACAGCCACCTGCACAAAAAAAGCGGTCTGCGCTGTTTGCCATCAGGAATACGGTGATTTTGCCGCCCATAATTACATCGAAAATGCAGAGACGGATTATCTTAAAACTGCTGCTACCTGCGGAAGCAAAGCTGTTTATTACAAGAGCTGTTCTGTATGCGGAGCCAAAAGCGAAGAAACCTTTGAAACAGGTGAATACGATTACATGAATCACGTCGGCAAAACCTATCTGAAAAATCAGAAGGAAGCCACCTGCTATGAAGAAGGCTACACTGGAGATACTTATTGCAGCACCTGCAATCGTGAAATCAGTAAAGGACAGTCTATCGCCAAAAACGTTCACAACCCAGCTCCCGTTTGGACAGCTGACGAAACGGATCACTGGAAGGTATGTCAGACAATCGGTTGCGGAAGCATCATTGACAAAGCGCCGCACAGCGGCGGTGAGGCAAACTGCCATGTCAAAGCAGTATGTGAAATTTGTGGAGTGGAGTATGGTGATTTTGACTCAGACAATCATGACGGCGGCACCGAAGTAAGAGATGCTGTTGCCGCTACCTGTAACAAAGACGGCTATACGGGGGACACCTATTGCCTCGGCTGCGGTGAGAAAATTGCCGAAGGAAAAACAATTCCCGCAACGGGTGAACATGTCAATGCTGCCGGAAAATGGGAGAGCGATGGTGCCAACCACTGGCAGGTATGCGACAGCTGCGGTACTGAGTTCAATAAAGCGGCACACGAGGGCGGCGAAGCGACTTGCTCTGCCAAGGCAGTATGTGAGGTTTGCAGTGCAGAGTATGGCGAATTAGATCCCGACAATCATGTGAATACCGAAATTCGTGGCGCTGTGGCTGCTACTGAAGAAGCCGAGGGCTATACCGGCGACAAATGGTGCTTGGACTGCGATCAGATGATTGAAGAAGGCACAGTGATTGCCAAGCTTGACCACACCCATGCAATGGTAAAGACCGAGGCAAAAGCTGCTACCTGTGAAGAAGACGGAAATATCGAGTATTACACCTGCTCCAAATGTGGAAAAAAGTACAACGATGAAGCCGGAACACGGGAACTGAGAGATGAAGAGACTATTATTGAGGCTGCCGGTCACAGCTACAGCACGGAGTGGAAGTCTGACGCTGACAGTCACTGGCACGAATGCACCTGCGGCGAACGCAGTGAGGAGGGGTCGCATACCTTTGGCGACTGGACGGTAACCAAGGAAGCAACCGATACGGCAGACGGCAGCAGGGAAAGAAAATGCACCGTTTGCGGTTATGTGCAGTCTGAGAAAATCAGCGCCACTGGCGGAGCAACGGATGATACCGAGTCAGGCGGCACAGATAGTTCTGGTGATTCTGACACTCCGCAGACTGGTGATAATACGAATGCTTTCCTGTGGCTGGCTTTGATGGCTGCCGGAGGCTGCGGTCTGATTGTCACGATGTTTGCAAGAAAGAGATACGGAGCAAATAGATAAAATGTGATTAAAAAAGTGATGGCGAAGTTTTACTGCTCCGCCATCGCTTTTTTGTTGAGAGTAATTTATAAAATATATATAACTTTGGTATATACGATTTCCATCGCTCTGTTACGGATATTGTTCATCCTTCGCACCCACTCCATTTGATTTTTAGCTTTAAGTTGTTCGGTCACGCCCTCACGGTTTGCCATCTGTTTTATCAGCCGAAAAAATATTTCCTCTGCCTGCTGGTCGATTTCGGCAAGATGAGCGTTCAGCTTCCCGCTTGTCAGCAGGTTATAATACAGAATTCTGTGGTGCTGTTTCAAATACCGTGCGTGCCACTGTCCCCATATACCAATAGGCTGATTTTCGGCAAGTAATATGAGATTTGGCAAAACATAATCTCCTTGCTGTGTGTATGTGCCGCCCATTTGCTCAAATAATGATTTTTTCATCGTGTTTATCCTCCTTGTTTTATGATACTTTCATTTTACAGGAAGATAAAGAATAACACCAATGTGCCGATAAAAAATTACAGCGTACCTGCTTTATCACAGATACGCTGTAATTTTTATATATTTATTTGGGGATATGTGGTTACCAATTGCTGATACATCTTTCTTGACGGTTGGCGTGAACCGCTTTCCCACTTAGAATAGATACTCAAACTAATACCTGCTTTTTCAGCAAAAGTTGCTTGATTTAATCTGTGTGCTTTTCTGACTTCACGAAGTCTGTCGCTATAAGGATAATCCATAAATCGTGCAAATCCATCAAAAAGCAAATTTTTGTCAATTTCAAGGACTTCAGCCATAGCTACCGCAGTTGGATATGGTATCGAAAATTGTTCACGCTCATACATCAACACTGTTGCGGGTTCAATTCCAACACTCTCGGCTAACTGCCGTGTAGTTAATCCTTTGCGTTGTCGGTAGTATCTAAGTATTACCGCAGGAGTTTGTTTTGCTGGAATACCTTCAAAACAGAACTGGAAATGCATTAACATTTTGCCGTGTTTATATTCATAAAGGTCTGTGTGATTGAGAACAGTATCGTATTGTCAATGATATGTTACACCGAAACGCAAAAAATTCAAGAGCGTGTTTTTGGGA
>ERZ857984.629-NODE-629-length-39010-cov-5.541907_pt1 | contig 39010 bp, 37 predicted proteins | sample MGYA00519914_ERZ857984 | MGnify/ENA primary metagenome ERZ857984 (study PRJEB31778, sample SAMEA3449417) | human gut metagenome | biome: human gut; feature: human-associated habitat; material: faeces | place: United Kingdom | collected 2010/2012 ... | reverse complement strand
GAGCAAGCGCAACAACTATGATATTAAACGCTTCTTCAGGTATCGCTTGGTATTTCTAATTCTCATTTCTATCTTTAGCTATTAAGCATGGAAATATCTTTAATGGATGTTTCCATGCTTTTTTATAATTTATTTATAGTTTGTTTATTTCTTCTATTCTCAAACCTGCTTTTATTTTGTTTACAATATTTTTAGAAATATAATAAAAAATTCTTTAATTTATTTAAAATAATCATAAGCAAAAATAAATATTTAATTTATTTATAACTTTTATTTTTTAATTGCTTAATAGTTTTATCTACAAAATATTCTATATATTTAAAATCTGTAGCTATATTAACTCTTATAAAACCTTTAAAATTTTCTCCGAACCATTCTCCAAAATCAATCGCTATTTTACAATCATCTTGAATAAACTCTTTTACTCTATCTTTGCTTACCATATTTCTTAAATCAAAAAACGGCAAATAAGTGCCTTCCAAAGGACTTATTATTATTTCGGGAACTTTATTTAAAAATTCGTCTCTTATATATTCGTAATTTCGTTTAATTGTTTTCAAAAGTCCGTCAAGCCAATCTGAACCGTATTTATAAGCGGATTCTGCGGCTATTAATCCGAGCAAATTAAACTCCGTTCTATTTACTTTGCTAACAAATTTTTTATATATTTTTCTTATATCTTCGTTTGGTATTATAACATGCGAGTTTAAAAGACTTGCTAAATTAAAAGTTTTTGAAGCGGAATTTAAAACAATAAGTTTGTCTATATAATCGTTTTTATTTTTTATAGATAAAGCGGATATAAAAGGACGAACTCCCATATTTATATCTTGATGTATTTCGTCAAAAACTATATATAAATTATGCTTTTTAGAAATTTCAAGAACTCTTTCTATTTCTTCATTTGTCCAAACTCTTCCAACAGGATTATGAGGATTACAAAATATAATTAATTTTACTTTATTTTTAATTATTTCATTTTCCAATTTTTCAAAGTCTATTGTAAAAATTCCGTTATCGTTTTTTAAGTCGCAAGTTATTAAATTTCTTTCATTATCTTTAACTGCATTATGAAACGGATAATAAACGGGAGTAAGAACGATTATGCTGTCGTCTTTATTTGTAAAAGCGTTTACGATTAAATAAAGCGCCGTCACTAAACCGCTTGAAAATAAAATCCATTCTTTTTTTAAATCTATATTATATCTAGTTTTCTGCCAATTAAAAAAAGCGTCAAAATAACTTTCCCATAAATGAGTATAACCAAAAACTCCATGCGATATTCTTTTATTTAAAGCGTCTATAACTTCATCTGGCGCTTTAAACTCCATATCGGCAACCCACATTGGAATAAGTCCTTCGGTTTTAAATCTTTTTTCAATTCCCGTATCCCATTTTTCAGAATTGGTATTTTTTCTATCAACCGTATATTTACGGCAAAATTCTTCTATTTCCATTAATTAACAATCCTTTATATTTTTTTATATTATAAAAAGAAAAATTTTTATGTCAAATCTAATAATAATATTGCTATTGATATATTTAAAATTATTAATATAATATAACAAATAAATAATAAAAATTAAATATAAGGAGATTTTATGCCTATAATTTCAGAAGAAACAATTAAACTTCTAAACAATCATTTAAACGAAGAGCATTATTCTGCTAATCTTTATTTCAATATGGCAGGTTGGTGTTCAAAACAAGGATTAAAGGGATGCGCCGCTTTTTTGAATAATCATTCAGCGGAAGAGCATACGCATTTGGAAAAACTTAACGAATTCATTAAAAAAGTGGACGGACAGCCTATTATGGGAGCTATGAAAGAACCAGAACATGGTTTTTCGTCCGCAGAAGAAGTTTTTGAAAAAATCGTTAAGCATGAACAATATATAACTTCTTTAATCAAAAAACTCGTAGAGAAAGCTATGGACGATAAAGATTATATAACTTTAAAATTTTTAGATTGGTTTGTAAACGAGCAACTCGAAGAAGAAAATTTATTCAACGACATTATGGATAAAATTAAAATTCTTGGCGATTTGAAAGGCAGAAATTTATACGAATTCGATAAATTTATGGATAACTTGGATAAAGAAGAACATAATAAAAATTAAAGTCCAATCCTACGGCATTGTATTTTTTTAATATGATGCCGTTTTATTTTTTATGGACTATAAATAATTTCAGGCAACAGAATTTATAAGGTTTATAAAGAAATAATAAAAAAATAAAATTTATATTATTCTGTCTATAAATATAGCTATCATATTCAAAAAAGCGTAAATAAAAATATAATTTAAATATTTAGGTTTAGCCGATTTAATATTTTCTATAAAATAAATTACAGGAACAAAACCGAGAGTAAACGAAGAATAAAAATAATGTGGGCGTCCCGCTCCAATATTTGCAAGCATATAAAAAACTATAGAAGCGATTATATAAACGAGATAAAAAAGCATCAAATCTTTTAAAGCGTTAGTCTCTCTTTCGTTTTCCGTTATCATTTTTTTAGTAAAGAAATGTTTATAAGAATAGATTAATATAAAAATTGCCAAAGCTATAGACAAAACATAGAATGCAAATATATATATGTATTATTGAGGAATTATTTCCTAAATAGTGATTTAAAATATCTTTTAAACCGCCGACATATTTATTTCCTCTTTCATTTGTGATAAATAAAAGAATCGAATATATTTGCGGAGGCTGAATTATAGTCATAGCGTCAACTTCCGATTTTCTTTTTAATATTTTCAAAATTCCTTCAAAGTTATTTTGAAATTGATATATTAAATAGGGCAAATAAGTTAAAAAAGATATAAAAACTCCAGCGGTTAATGGAAGTAAATTTTTATTTGTGTCTTTTTTCCATCTAATAATCAAAAATATTATTAAAGCTGGTATCATAGAAAAGAAATTTGAAAAATGACATTGCGCTATTAAAGCGAGAATTGGGAATAATAAAATTCCGCAAATGATTTTTTTATTTTCGTTATAAATATATTCGTATAAAATCGGCAAAAATAAAAACGAAAAAGCTAAAGTAATATTGGGATTCCAAGTGGAATTTCCCGCTCCCAAAAAATAAACATTTACCGACATTAAAGCCGTAATTATAGCAAAAGTAATAAATCCAAATCTTTTGTAAATCCAAAATAAAAATACCGCTCCAAGCAAAATGGTAGTAATTAAATTGACAAACCTTGCGCCTTCAAAAGTTTTTCCGCCAATAAAATATTTTGCAATATAAGAAATATAAAAATATCCGCCTGGAATTCTTGCGTTTATTTCGCTGTCGTAAGTTTCGGGCGAATTAAGAAAAACTCCTTCGGTTGGAAATTTTTTTTGATTAATATATTGATTTAATTGATAAAACTGATATTTTCCGTCCATGTCTTTCGGTTCTATTACAATAGTTTTATTAAAAATATATAATCTTAAAAATATTCCAATTATTATTGACACGGTTATTAAGATTATTAAAATCGCTTTTTGTTTATTTATTGTAATCATAATTTTTATCCTTAATAAATTATTTTAATCTTTCGTATTATAAACGCTTTCTTTTTTCGATATATTAAATTTAGAAAGTATAAAAACGCAGCCTCTTAAAAATAATAAAAAATACATTGAAAATGAAAGCAAAGGATGGGCGAATAATTTTTTCCATTTTCCTTTTTCTATAAACACGCCAAAATAACGATAATAAAATCCAAATTGTTTTTTAGTAATTTCGTCAAATCCCCATTTCTTAAAATAATTGTCAAAATTGGAAGCGTAATAACTTTTCTTTATAATATATTTTTTGAGATTATGATTTTCATGATGAAATAAATTCGATTTTATTATTGAAACTTCGCCAATATTTTTTATTCTTCTGTCTATATCCCAATCTTCGGCGGCAAAAAGCGAAATATCAAATCCGCCTATTTGTAAAAAACTCTCTCTTCTAAAAAATCTCGCTCCGTCAATTACTGTCGCATTATAAAATGAGCGCTCAAAATTTCTAACTTTATTAAAAAATCCTTCTCCAAAAATTTTCTCGGGAACATAAACGGCTTTTATATTTTCGTTATTTTCAAATATTTCAACGCATTCGCTTATAACGGTTTCGGATAATGTCATGTCAACATCTAAAATTCCGACAATCTCTCCAAAAGCCATTTCTACTCCATAATTTCTTTGAGCCGAACGCTCGGGACCTTTTATAAAAGTTTTCACCCCAAAAGATTTTGCAATTTCTACCGTTTTGTCCGTTGAATGATTATCGACTAATATTATTTCTACTTTTCCGCCTTCCTTAATATAATTAGAGTTTACAACCGACTTTATACAATCGGCTATAAACTCTTCGGCATTTTTTGTAGTTATTACGATACTTACCATTATAATCCCATAATCGTCATTGCGAGCGTTAGCGTGGCAATCTATACAAAGTGGATTGCTCGCCAAATGCGGGCTTTAGCCTCGATTTGTAAAACAAATCTCGCAATGACAAGTAATTATTTATTTTTAGCACGCCAAGTTTCTTTTTCAAATTCGTCCGCAATAGGAACTAAAGAATCGTCCAAATCTATTTTTAAAACGGCGTTAAAATTATTCGTTGCCATCATTTGAGCTGCAAATCCTACTATAGTTACAATTTCCGAATCTGAGAAATGTTTTTTCAAATTATTAATCAATTCGTCAGAAACGGCGTTTGGGTCTTTAACCATTTGCATTCCAAGTTCGGATAATAATTTTTCTTTTTCGTCTAATTTAAGATTTTTCGGATTATCTCCGATAGCCTTTAAATCTCTTATAAAAAATAACGAGCATAACATACAACCGTTTGTTGTAGAAACAGAATGCGCCAATATCATAGCCGCTCTTTTTCCAACGATTTCAACGAGTCTTCCAAAAGAAACATACCAACCCATAAAAGCGTCATAAGTAGCGTAATCGTTCAAAAGCGCTTTTTTCATGTTTGTTATGCTTCCGCTTTTCTTTATTTGTTCGTCAAAGGCTTCTTTTACTTTTCCTTGAGCTTCTTCATATTCTACATATTTTACTCTTGCCATAAAAACTCCTTTATTTAATTTTATTTTTAATGATTAATAATAATTCACATTTGCAAATATATCAAGCGTTTTTTATGTTTATTCTAGATTTTCTTAACTATAATTTTGTCTATTCTCGCTCCGTCCATATCGACAATTTCAATATTTAAATTTTTCCATTTTATAGATTCTCCTTCCAAAGGAATATGCTGCAATATTTCAAGTATAAGTCCGCTTATAGTATTATAATTATTTGAAACTGTTTCATCGTCAATTTCAAAATATTCTAAAAAATCGTAAATTGGGCATTGTCCATCGACAAACCAACCTCCGTTTTTTCTCTCTTTTATATCTTTGTTTTCTTTGCTTTCGCTAATCGAACCGACTAAAGCGTCAAATATATCGCTTTGAGTTATCATTCCGTCAATATTTCCAAACTCGTCAGAGATAAATCCTATTTTTATATTATTCTTTTTCATTTCTTCTAAAACCAAATAAACTTCCATATTGTTATGAAAGTAATTAACTTTTTTAGCGAATTTTTCTATTTTTATTTTTCCGTTTAATTTATCGAATATATCGGTTATTCTTAAAATTCCAATAATATTATCCAAATTTTTATCTATAAGAGGATAATTTGAAAAAGGATTTTTAGATATTATTTTTTTAATTTCATCTACGCTCATATTAATATCTAAACAAACTATATCGCTTCTGTGCGTCATTATCGATTCTATTTTTCTATCTCCTAAAAAGAACGCTCTCTCTATAATATCTTGCTCGACTTCTTTTACTTCGCCTACTTGTTTTCCTTCTTCAACCATAGATTTAATTTCTTCTTCGGTTATAGGATTTTTATCGTCTTTTATTCCCAAAATTTTTGAAACTATTAAAGCGCTTTTTGAAAGTATCCAAACGAAAGGAGCGCCGATTTTCGACAATATAGTCATTGGACTTGCAACGGCTTTTGCTATTTTTTCGGGCATAATCATTGCGAGTCTTTTTGGGACTAATTCTCCAAATATTAAAGTGAGATAAGTGACAAGAGCGACAACAATTATTTTTGATATTGAAGAAGCGTAAATTATGGGAATATTTATTTTTATTAAAATATTTGATAATTCTTTTGCAATAGTATCGCCCGAATAAATTCCCGTCAATATTCCTATTAAAGTTATTCCTATTTGAATAGTCGATAAAAATTTGTCGGGTTGATTTGCAAGAGAAAGAGCAGTTTTTGCATTTTTATTTCCTTCTTTGCTTTCTTTCATTAAAGAAGATTTTCTTGCCGATATTATGGCTATTTCCGACATAGCGAATACGCCGTTTAAGATAATCAAAATTATTATAATTAAAAAATCCATAAATTAATTTTTCTCCAAAAAATCGGATATTTCATTTGATAAGTTTTCCATAAATAATATTTTTTTATTTACGGCGTTTACAAAATAATTGTAAAATACAACCGAAGGAATCGCGATTATAAGTCCAGCCGCCGTAGTGAGTAAAGCGTTTGCTATTCCCGAAGCCAAAGCCGTAGAGCGTCCGCTTCCAACGGTAGAGATAACGGCAAAAGATTGTATCATTCCGAGTATCGTTCCGAGTAGCCCAAGCAACGGAGCGACAGTAGATATTGTGGAAAGTGCCGCTATAAATCTTTCTAATTTTGGAAGTTCTTTATTTGCTTGACTTTGCATATATTCTTTTGAAGCTTTTGAATTATTTAATCCCGCGATTATAATATTCGATAGAGGAGATTTGCTCGTTTCGCATAAAGCTATAGCAGTTTTTATTTCGTTTTCTTTTATAAGAGAGACAATTTTTTGAGATAAAGAATCGTCTAAAGATTTTATTTTTGTGAAATAAATAAATCTGTCGACTATTATCGTTAATGCCATTATGGAAGAAATTAAAAGTCCTATCCAACATAGAGTCATAGCCGCATTTATTAAAGTATCCGCATTAAAAATACCGTTCATTTATAAAATACTCCAATTATTTATATAATGTAAATATTTTAATTTAATTAATGTAAAAAATCAATAATTTATATTATATAAAGTAATATTTTATATAAATTATAAAAAAAATTAAAAAAGTTCTTGACTATTTTAAAATATTTGTTATCTTATATATAGAATGAATTTAAATTTATGCAGGAAAAAGCCTGCAAAGGAGCGTTTTATGATTAAACAAAAAACTTATTTAAAGCTTATAGCGGTTGCTATATCTGTAGTTGTAGTTGCAATAGCTTGTAATAATAAGCCAACGGCGGTTAATTCTTTTTCATTAGACCCAGTTGACCCTACTAATGTAGCGCCTATTACTCCGCCTAAACCAGACGAGACCCCAAATGTGCCTGAAAAAACTTACAAAATAACAATTTTTTATCCCGAAGTTATATCGGCTTTAAAGGATAAAAACATAGATCTTGACGCAGTAAAAGCTTCTGACCAAGAAACTCTAAACACAATTTGGAAAACGATGGTTAATGATGGCAGCAAGAGAATAACGGGATTATCTGGACAAAAAGTAAAAAACTATAATGATTTAGCTGAAAAATCTATATATTTTGATACTAATGGATACTTAAAACATAGAGGAACTACTATTGATAAGAAGGATAGAGGCGCCACACTTAAAACTTTTGAGAAAGCTTTAATTGTAGATTACACTTACAAAAACGAAAAAATCTATGTTGTAGCCGCTATTTATAACGCTAAAACATTTAGCGGACAAAATCAACAACTATTAAGAGGCTTCTCTCCAGCAAATGGCGGACCTGAATTATTGTTTATTGCCCACAATAGACAAAGTAATTGGAGCTTTGATGGCGGAGTTACTGGATACGATATGCTTATAAAATATGGAGCATCAAGCGTAAATGATGACTTCTCTAAATATACTAGAGTTTGGAGCAGCATTAATAACTATAGCGAAGTTGACGGTTTGAGATTCTACAGAATCGATGCAACTAAATAAGCAAACAATTTATTAATCATAAAGCCTCGCTTGACTATCAGATCAGGCGGGGCATTTTTTTATTTAATAAAAATTAACAATTCTCGTTAGCGTCACTGTTTTATTATCAAAATCAGTAACTTCTGTTTTAAAAGTATATTTTCCTCTTCTTGGAATAAAACTTCCGCCTCTGTAAAAATGCGAATCGACTCCGTAGACTTCTTCAAAAGTATAATTCGGCGCTATATAATAAATATTGTCTCTTTTTATAAAATAAGTAAAATCGTAATCTCTTATAAGCTCTTCGTTCATAAATATTTTTACTCTTTTAAGTCCCATTGGAATGCTGCCAAGCAAATCATAAGCCTTAACGAAAAGCCTCAACTCTCCATTATATCGCATTGGCATTTTATCTTTTATTTGAATTAATCTATTTTCCGTTCTTAAATATATTCCATGTATTAAAGGGCTTTGCTCTGAGCCTTTTGAAATTTTTAAATGTTCTAAAGGGTCGACTACCAAACCTTCTTTCATATTTTCAACGGTTAAATGCAAATGAGCGCCTCCCGACCTTCCGCTATTTCCCGTTAAAGCTATAATATCTCTTTCCGTCACTTTTGCAAAAGATTTTTCTATAGTTCCGTCTTCTATATGATAATAATAACTTCTAATTCCGTTTGGATGCTCTAATATAATAGTGTTTCCAACTCCATATAATTGCCTTGTCGGGTCTTCGGCTATATCAAAATAATGAACAATCTCTCCGTCTGCCATAGGATATATTTCCATTTTGCTTCCGCCGAAATCCACGCCGTTATGAAAATGGTCCGTTCTGAATTCTCCAAAAGTGCTTGTTATTCTTATTTTATTTTCATCAATCGGAACTCTTCCAAATAATATTGAAGATAAAATAAATAATAAAATAGATATAATTAAAATATTTTTTGTCATAATTTTACCCTTTTATAAGTATAAATATTTTTATCGCTTACTATCATATATTCGTTTTTCTCGCTCGATATATCTAAATGATAAATCCATCCGTCTATAAAATTCTCATAAATAATTTCTTTTAATTTATTATCGTAAATTATAATCGCGCTTTTTCCTTCTTTCGATACGCTCATTATTGTAGTATTCGTTTCGCTATTTAATTTCATGTTAATTGCATTTTGCATATTATATTTTTCTATATTTATTCTGTCTTTTTCTTTTCCGTTATTCAAATTATATAAAATAATATTTCTGTCCGAAAGCATAAAAGCAGTCATAGATTTTTCGCTCACATAAGCTGAAACATGCCTTCTTCTATTTAATCCTGTGTCTAAATACCATAAAGTTCCGCCTTTTGAATTATACAAACTTATATATTCCGCTCTTATTCCGCTTATAGATAATGCAAAGCTTCCGTATTCGCTTATGGCAACCGATTTTATTATATTTATTTCGCTTAATATTGAAGAGATTGCAAAATCTAAAGTTCCGTTTCTGTTTATATAAGCAATATCTCCGCTTGAAAATCCCGCTATATAATCTCCCGTATTTTTAGCAAAAGCTCCGTCCGTTACAATTTCTCCATATTGAATATGTGAACTTAAATAATTATTATCAAAATCAAACATTTGAATTTTTGAATTATCGCTTGAATGATAAATAATTCTATTTGCATAAGGCGAAATTTCAGGATAAATAGAAGTATTAGTTTTCCATAAAATTAGCCCGTTATTATTGTAAGCGTCAATATAATTTCCGTATCTTTTATAAATAATAAAAATTTCATTATTTAAAGAAGCAAGCTCTCCTCTCTGTAAATTCGTATAAAAAGTTGTTATTCCGTCTTTATTAAAATAATGAATCATACTTTCGGATTTAGTAAAAAAATTATGATTAAATTCTCCTTCAATATTAAAATTATTATCATGCGAAGGCATTTCATAATTATAATTAGATTTATTCCAAATATTTATTATATTATATTCTTCGTTTAATCTATTTTTTCCGAATAAAAATATAAACAATAAAATAAATATGATTGAACTTATTATAGTTAAATATTTTATAAAGAAAGGCTCTATTTTATGTATATTTTCTTTTTCAATAATTAATTTTTTGTTTTCTTTCATTTTAATATTTCTTTATAAGAATTCTTCCAAAACATTTCTTTTCTTTTATATACGGATAATATTCTCTATCTCCAAAAATTTGATAACCTTTTTCAAGTATTCCGTTTAATATCGAACGCGATGACACGGCAAAAGGTTTTTTATAATCGCTTGGAATATAATTATTATCAACCAATAATATTTTAGAATCGTCATATTTTTTATATTTTTCAGGTATCTCTTTTAACGGCATTATTTTTAAGTTCTTATATTTCGGACGATTTTTTATTTTAAAATTCGTATACCAATGTCCAGCGGCGCGAGTAAGTTCTTTTTTAGGAGTTAGAAAATTATCAACGCTGTTATATCCCGCCCATACCAAATTATTTTTAAAATAAGATATATAAGCGGGAGTTAAAACATTTGCAATATTAGATATTATAATAAATTTCTTTTTGCTATCTACTAATATTTTCCAATAATCTGTAGCTCTTGAAAACGGAGGATTTGTGCATACAATATCCGCTTCTTCTTTAAGAATTTTCAAAGATAAAGGGTCGTCAAAACTTCCCGTATAATGTTTTGGATAAAATTTTTTCTCTAAAAAACCGTCTTTTGTAAATACATACGCTTTTGAACCTTGATTAAATAAATCCACAGGTCCATCGTAATGCGTGCATATTAATTTTTTTAATTTAAGTTCTATAAAATTTCTTAAAAAATATAAAGCGAATGCGGATGTATTTCTTTCGGCATCGTCACAGTTGCAGAAAACTGTTTTATTTTTCCAAATTTTTTTATTATACATAGATAATTCTTTTTCAATATCTTCCATTCGAGTATAAAATTCATCATTATTAACTTTTTGAGCTTTTTGAAGTATATCTTTTCTTGATAAGCCTCTTTCTTTAAGAGTCGGCGTAGTTTTCTTTACTATTTTAACTTTTTTTAGAATTTCTTCTTTCGATTTTGTATATATTTCTTTTACAAATAGTTTATGAGATTTAATAAATTTAACATAATCTTCAAATAAAGGCGAATTATAAAAATATATTTCTTTACTCTTTTCTTCTCTGAGATTAGAAAATTTTTTCTTTATATCGTTTTCTAAAATTGACATATCTTTTACTTCAGAGCAAAATAAATATTGATAGGTATTTTCTTTGGATTTTCCCGTCATACTATTATATTCTTTTAGCCTTCTTTCCAAATCGTTAGTTTTTCCTATCTTACATTTTGAAGATTCTAATCTTGCTTGAACTATATAAATATATTCTTTTTTCATATTTATATATATAACATATTTAGTCGGCTTTGTCAAGTTTATAATATTAGATTATTTTATTCGAGTTAAACTTTTTATATCAAACGAAGAATTTTTTTCTAAAATGCTTAAAGGGTCGAAAGTCATATTTCCCGCGCGCATTTCCCAATGACAATGAGGTCCAGTAGCCATTCCCGTAGAACCTATTAATCCTATTATATCGCCTTTTTTTACATATTGCCCTTCTTCCGCTATCAATTTAGACATATGAAAATAACTGCTATAAACTCCTTCGCCATGGTCTATTACAACGCAATTTCCCCTGACAAAAAGCTCTCTCGATACTCTCACTACTCCGTTATTTGCAGCGACTATTGGCGAACCGTTAGTATTTGCTATATCAAATCCTTGATGATATCTTGCATAATCTTTAGTATAACCTCTAAACGCTCCGAATTGCGAAGAATATCTGCCTTGAGCGGGCATTATATAAACAGTGTCTGCATAATTTGTCGGAGTGTATGAAGTATATATTTTTCCATGCAAAAGTTCTCTCTCTTCTTTAGATTTTTGAGGATTGCTTATTATATTTGTCATAGCCGCGGTAACGCCTGGAATTTGTTTTGGTTTCGGCGGAGGCGGAGTGAAATCCGATTTTATATCTATTGCCAAATTTAATAAAGTTTTATCTTTTAATTCTATATTGCAAACGAATTGATATTTTTCATCTTGAGCGCCGACATATATTCCGAATACGGTTTTATAAATTTTTATATTCTCGTTAGAATTTTTTACTTCAAAAAATTTTACTATTGGTCTTGAGCTTCCCATTAATTTTGAATCTTTTATTTTTATTTCGTCTTTGCTCGTTATAAAAATATTTCCGACTTTTCCCGCATAAAGAGGAACAGGATTGGCATATACTTTTAAATCTTCATTATATTTTTTAAAATCTTCCAATGATTTAAAAGATTTGTCTTTTATATAAATCGCTCCGTTTTTCAATTTAGCATTTTTTGAAATATCAACTTTTCCGTTGTTTGCAATATAATAATATTTATTATTTATTTTTACTTCTAAAAATCCGTCCTCTCCCGTTTCTATTATATCTCTATCAAATAGTTTTTTTGAATTATCCAAATTTATTTTTTTATTATCTCTTATAATATTGACATTTCCTATATATTTAAAATCATATTGAGAATACAAATTTATTGAATTTATCGAAAGAAAAAATATAAATGTAAAAATAAATTTCATGATACAACCTTTATTATTTTATTATTTTTTATAACCTAATTGGTCTAATTTTATAAGATGCTCTTTAATATCTTTATTTGTCGGAGAAATTTCAAAAGCTTTAGTTAAAAATTCTTTTGCATTAGCTATATCGTTTTTTTTGAAAAATGCCCAACCTAAAGAATCCAAATAAGCGGGATTATTCGGGTCTGAATTTAAAGCTTTTTTTATTTCTGAAATTCCTTCTTCTATGTTAGTTTCGCTATCCGCTAAAATAAATCCGAGAGAATTTCTTGCATTTGCGCTTTTAGGGTCTAAAGCCAAAGCTTTTCTTAAAGATTCTATAGCCTTTCTAATATTATTTTTTTTATAATATATATAACCAAGCACGGAATGTATTTGAGTATTTTCTATTCCCGAAGATAAAGCGTCCGATAATTCAAATTCCGCCAAATCATACATTTCTCTTACAGAATAAATATAGCCTACAATTATATGAGCTTGCATGATTCTTAAAGGATTGTCTAATCTTCGCATTATTTTATCGAAAATTTCAAGAGTTTTATCATAATTTTGAATTTGAGCGTAAGCTAAAGCCAAATGATAACCCGATTCTATATCGTTTTTGCTTTCAAAAGTTTTTTCAAGCGAATCTATAGCCTCTTTATAATTTTCGTTTCTAAATAATTTTATTCCAGCTTCGAGTTCGGTTTTACCTGTCCCTATACTCATATATTCTCCTATGATTTATAGCTTTTAACATTTTATATTTAAATTAAAAAATCTCAATATCTATTATTTGTATATTATTTTATAAATATTATATTTAACAAATAAAATTTTACTCTATTATTTGATAATATAGAATTTTATTAATATTTCTATTTCGTAAAAATATTGTTATAGAGGATTAATAAAACGACTTTTTATTTATAAGGTAAGTAAATTTATTCTTATATTTTTTGATGCCAAAAGTAGACAAAAATTCTTGTTCTTTATTCCTCGGTAGAAAAAGAACAAGAATTTTGATTCTTTGTAAAAAGAAATAATTTTTTTTGTTCTTTTAATAAAAAAATTAATTTTAATTAAGCGACTACCAAAACTCATATCTTAAAAATTAAATTTTCATGCAATAACAGACTTTATACTTATTTGTTTTTTTAATTATTATAAATTATAATATTACGAATAAAACATAAACAAAAAGGTTTTTATTAAATGAAAAAAATATTTTTTATAATAATTATTTTATTTTCAATATTTGGATGCAATGAAAATAAAAATTCTTCAGATAAATTGCAAGTTTACGCGAGCATATATCCGATTTACGATTTCGTTAAAAAAATAGGCGGCGAAAAAATAGAAGTTTATAATATGACTTCGGCGGGCGCAGAGCCTCATGATTTTGAAATAACTTCAAAAGATATGGCTAATCTTTCAAAAGCCGATTTATTTATTTACAATGGCGGCGGAATGGAACATTGGATTGACGCTATTAAAGACGCTTTGAAAGATTTAAAATATATTGACTCTTCAAGCAATATTGATAGTAAAAATAATTTGGACCCTCATTTTTGGTTATCGCCGAAAAATGCAAAAATTCAAATTGAAAATATAAAAAACGGTTTAATTGAAATCGACTCTGACAATAAAAATTATTATCAATCAAATTATAATTTATATGCAAATCGTTTGGACGAACTTGATAATAAAATTAAAATTTCTTTGTCAAATATAAAAAATAGAAATTTGATTATAACGCATCCAGCATTTGGACATTTTTGTAAAGAATATTCTTTAAATCAAATTGCAATTGCAAGAGACGAAGCCGACCCAAAAGCTATGGCGGATATTATAACATTTATAAAAAATAATAATGTGAAAGCTATATTTTACGAAGAATTTTCAAGTTCTAAATTAGTAGATTCTATAGCGAAAGAAACAAAAGCAAAAACATTAACTTTAAATCCTATAGAATCTTTAAGCAAAGAAAATATTGAAGCGGGCGAAGATTATTTTTCTATTATGGAAAAAAATCTTATCTCTTTAACTAACGGACTTAATTAAATGAATAAAGTTATAGAATTTGATAAAGTTTATTTTGGTTATAATTCTGAACATATTTTAAAAAATATAAGTTTTTTTGTAAACGAAGGCGATTTTGTTTCAATAATCGGCTCAAATGGAGCGGGCAAAAGCACAATATTAAAACTTATGATTGGAGAGATAAATCAATCTAAAGGAAATATAAAAATATACAAAGAAGATATAAAAAAATTTAACGATTGGCATTATATTGGATATTTAGAGCAAAATGCATATTATAAAATTTTAAACTTTCCCGCAACGGTTTACGAAGTAATTATGTCGAATTTATTTTTTGATATTGGACTTTTTAAATTTCCAAATAAAAATCATCGCGCTAAAGTTATTGAAACGCTTAAACTTTTTGACATGGAAAAATATTCAAATAGAATGATTTCAAAACTTTCGGGAGGACAAATTCAAAGAGTATTTTTAGCTAGAACTTTAGTAGCCAATCCGAAAATTCTTATTTTAGACGAACCTACAAACGGAGTCGATTCTGAAACTATAGATATAATATATAATATTTTAAGAGATTTGAATCAAAATAAAAATATTTCAATAATAATGGTGACGCATGATATTGAAAGAGTTTCAAAAATATCAAATAGAATATTCTGTTTTGAAGAAGGAAATTTAATGGAACTTAATAAAGAAGAACTTGAGATTGAATTATCTCATAAACATAAACATCCGCATTTATAAGGAATTTAAAATGGAAATATTTCAATTTGATTTTATGAGAAGAGCTTTTTTAGTCGGAATAATTTTAGCTATAATAATTCCATGCATAGGAGTTATTATAGTTTTAAAAAGGCTTTCAATGATTGGAGATGCAATATCGCATACTTCTCTTGCAGGAATAACTTTCGGGCTTGTCTTTAATATAAATCCAATTTTAGCTTCTGTAATTTTTTGTATTATAGCCGCTTTATCGATAGAATACATAAGAAAAAAAATTTCAAAATACGGAGAGATGTCAATAGCTATAATAATGTCTTTAAGCGTGTCTGTAGCGGGTTTATTATCGGGCTTTGTTTCAAATAACGCTAATTTTAATAGTTTTTTATTTGGAAGTATTGTGGCTATAAGCGATTTTGAATTAAAATTAATTATTATAATCGGTTTAATTTCAATTCTGATTTTTATTTTATTATACAAAGAAATTTTTTATATAACATTTAATGAAAAGCTTGCAAGATTATCGGGCGTTCCCGTAAGAAGAATAAATTTTATTTTTACTATTTTAACGGCGATTACAATTTCAATATCCGCTCGAACTGTCGGCGCTTTAATCGTCTCTTCAATGATTGTTCTTCCCGTAGCATTCTCTTTACAAATAGCTGGAAGTTATAAACAAACAATAATATTTTCGGTAATATTCAATTTATTATGGACGATTGTAGGAATATTTTTTTCTTATTATTTCGGATTAAAGCCAGGAGCTACGATAGTTTTAATAAGTTTAATTAGTTTTTTAATAAGCGTCATAAAAGAGAAAATTTATAATATTAAATAAAGCTTATTATAATTATTTCAATATAAAAAATAAATAAGGAATAATTAGAAACGATTTAAAGTAATAATTTATGATTTTTTGAATATTGTGATTATATATTAATTTTTATTAAATTAAACTTTATATAAAACGATAATATATAATAACGATTTATTTTATATAAAAATATTATATAATAATATTTTATAAGAATTTAAATTTTATCAAGGTTTTGTTATGGAAGATATTTTTATATATTTAGCCGTTTCGGTTTTTTTAATTATTTCTTCTTCAATAATATTAAAAAATATTTTTTATAGAGACGGAAAAAAAAATTCAAAAGATATAAAAAAAACTATAGAAGAACTTTACAAAAAAATAGAAGAAAACCCAGAAGATTATAGAGCGATTTACGATTTGGCAAAATGCGAAGAAGAAATAGGCAAAATAGAATTGGCTTTAGAAAAATACGAATTGCTTGCAAATAACGGAATATTGGAAAAAAGAGAAGAATTAAATATTTGCAAAAAACTTGAAAGTAAATATAGCGAATTGGGTAAAAAAGAAGAAGCTTTTAAATACGCGATAAAAATAATAAAAATTGAGCCGAGCAATAATTTGTATATTATAAAAGTAGCAAACACTTTGGCTAAAGAAGGAAATTTTAAATTATCAAATCATTATTTTGGAAAGGCTATAGTTTCAAAAACCGAGTTTATGACGGAAGACCTTAAATGCGCCGCTTTCGTTTCGTATAAAATGAAAGATTATAAAAAATGTATAGCTTTTTTGGAAGAATTAAGAAAGAGACTAATTAAAGAAGCGATTGCAAATAAATCGAAAGATATAAAAAAAGATATTTTAGAATTGGAAAAAGATTTAATATCTACATATATTTTATCCGAAGAATTAAATATCGCAAAATCTTTTATAGAAGATATTTTATCAAATAAATTTATAGATAAAAATCATGAATTCGATATTAATAAATTATATTTGTTCGTGTTGTATAAACTTGAAGAATCCGAGAGATTTAAAAGTCTTTATAATAAATTATACTCTTTATATAAAATTAACGAATCGAATAAAAATTACGCTCATTTAAAATTTGATTATTCTTTTTATTCGTATTTTCTTGGCGATATAGAGATGTCTAAAAATTATTTTGAATTAATTAAATCTTTTGATATGCCCGAATTTAATATTTATAATTTAGACGAAATATTAAATTATTTAAATGCGGTAATTAAAGCGACAACAGTTTTGAATAAATTAAAAGAAGAAAATAAATTAGGCGAAGAAAAATATAAAAACGATAATTATGAGAATTATGTCGGAAAAGAAAATATTGAAAATTGGGAAAAAACCGTAAACTCTTGGGAGCTTTCTTTTATAAATTTCGATTATATTATGAATTTAATAGAAGTTCAAAAAACTATGGATATAGACAATATTTTAGAAAGCTTAAAAATTGCAGAAAAAGGAAATCCAAATAATAATATAACTATAGCTTATAAAGTAGATAAAATATTTTCTTTAGATAGAATGTCATTTAAAAAATTATGCGGTAATATAATGAAATCAAAATTTTCAGATTATGTTATAGTTCAAGAATATACGGACGCCACTCATCCTGCAAATAGCGGTGAAGAGATAAATTATTTAACTTATAATATAAAAGGAAGCAAGAAAGAGCTTATATTAATTTCTTTTAAGAGATGGCAAAAAAGCGAAATCGGGGAATTAATGGTTCGAGATTTTTTAATGATGGTTAGCGAATCGGGAGCAAAAAGCGGAGTATTAATAGCGCCCGTAGAATTGAGCAATAGCGCAAAAAGTTATGTTTCGCATAATGAAAAAATTAGAGTTTATACAAGAAGTCAATTTAATAATTTGCTTAAAGATGAAAAGATTTAATAATTATTTATAAACAAAAAGCATTGGAAGAAATCCAAAAGAAAAAATGAAATCAAAGATAGATTGGGTGATGGGACGCTCCCAAACTTTAAAAATAAAATCTAATTAATCATTTAATTTATATTTCGACTTTAATTTTTATATCGTCTATATGAAAATGTTTTTCATACATTGTATCTATTATAGCTTCAAGCAAATAAAAATCTCCGTATATGGCATCGCATTTAGGACAACCAAACGACATATAACTATCGCCTACGGTATTACTATATCTATTTTTAATTACGCCTATATTTATTGTATTATTATTAGCCTTTACCCATTCATTTACTTTTGAAATAACTTTTTCATTAAATATTAGTTTATCGACTATATCTCCGTTATTTCCTTCGGGCATAATATAATAAATATGATATTCATAACCGCATTTCCAACAATTTTCTTTTAAAAATCTAATCGTTAATTCTTTTTCCGCCATTTTATTATTCCTTTAAATTAAAATTAATCATTTAATTTATATTTATACCAATAAGAATTTCCAACATGTTTTTGCATAATTTGTTTTATTCCTTTTAAATCGAATGTAGCCAATGTTTCACCTGTTTTTTTATTTATTAATATGGCAGATTTACCATTATAAAGCATTTTTGTTAATACGCTGGCTCTTTTTACTGGAACAGTTATATAATAATCTGATATATCGTCAGAATGAAAATGACAATTTATATCATTACCTTCATTGTCTATTACGACTAAATATAGTGAGTCCTTTTTTTTAATTAGATAATGCTCCATAGTAACTACAGAAACATCGTATTCTAAATTAACACCTATGTATATATAAGCACCACTTCCTTCCAAATCATAAGTAGTAAAAGTAGTTAAAGGGTCGCCATTTGACAAGTATGCAATCCCTGCCTTCCATTCTGCGAAAACTATTGCCGAAAACATTAAAAATAAAAATATAATCTTTTTCATTTTAAAAACTCCTTAATTTTATTCGTTTATTTTATTTTTTATATCATTATACGCTTTTTGAAATGTCTTTGCAAAACTTTTGCTAATATCCAAATTCTTAAATCCTCCGCTGTTTTCAATTCTTGCAGCCGCGTTTATCGTATAACTACTTGAGCTATAAATATTACCATAAGAAGTATAAAAATTTCTATCGACTGCGGGCATATCGTTAATATAAGTCAAATTTATGAGATTACCATCGCTAAATTTCAAAACTATTTCGTCATTTTTTGAAACCGTAAAACTGTCATAATAAGTTATATATTGAACTTCAACGAGTATAACATTTGGATTTTTAGAAGCGATAAATCTAACTTTTAAATCATAAGACCAACCTATTATTGTCATATAAGAAGTTTCATAATGTTGCGTTCCGTAAAAACTATCGTTAACAGTTTTAACTTTTACGGCGCATGATATTAATAATAAAATTGGCAACAATAAAAATAATTTCTTTAATTCTTTTAATTTTAATAATTTTTTCATAAAATAAATTCCTAATTGATTTTTTATAATTATATAGATTATTAGAAATTTTTCAAGTATTAAGTATTGACATTAATTAATTATAATATACAATATTAACACAGTATTTAAATTATCATAATTAAGGAGAGTAGTCTATTTGCTTGGCTACTCTTCGAATTTTAAATATTTATTATCAATAAAAACTCAAACGATTAATTATAATATTAACATAAATTTATTTTTTAAATAAATAAACTGCACTTAAAATATTGAACTTTAAACTCCGATTGTTAATGTTTTCACTGAAAGCGGTCTTTCTCTCGCCATAGGAGTTCCTATGGGAAGGGTTTTTAGCCTAGCGTGTTAGCAAAAAAAACATGAAATTTTAGCTTTCTTTATAGTTAGAGAATTAATTTTTAACTTTACCAAGTAACAATATATTCCGTGTAAATATATCCTTTGCTTATAGATTCCGTAATTGCAACTTCCGAACTGTTAGGATATTTTTGTCTGAATATATTTCCAATCATTTCATAATAATAATTTTCTATTGTCAAATCGTAATTAGAAAAATAATGCAAATGATAAATAACTTTTCTTTTTTCTATTTTAACTATTTCAATATTAATGTTTTTAAATATTTTTTTATTAAAATTAATAATTACTTTCGCTAAAGATTTTCCGCTCAAAAATCTTATTAAAAATTTCTTAAATGAACTTAATTGATTAAAATCATATTTTGCCTTATCCGTAATCGCATTTTTTGAACCTTTATAAAAATCTTCGTTAATAACATTTATTGGAATTGTAAACGCGGAAGATAGTCCGAATCTTTTAATATATTTAGCTTTTTTAATATCAATGTATATTAATTTAGATTCTTCGGATATTTTTTCAAGTAAATTATTGAAATTATCTTTTCCTACGATATTTATCATATAACTATACATATTTTTTATAAATTTAAATGTAGCGAATGCATTTTCTCCAATATTTATTTTGTTTTTTAAAGTTTCGTCAAAATCTATAGAATCGTAATAAGTCGAGGTTTCCTCCAAATTATCTCCGACTTTAGAAATCTCTTCAATATCTTTTACCAAATTAAACATATTCGATATATTTTCGTCCATGCCTTTTGTTTTTAAGACTATATCGTTAGAATCCTCCGATACTCTTCTAATGGCGTCTCCGTTATTAATTGATAATTCCGATAATTTTGATAAATCGGTTAAATCCGCGTATAATTTATTATGGAATAATGTATATTGTTCTCTTATATCTTTAATCGCATCGTATAAAATTGTTATAGAAGATATTATTTCTTTGCTTGAAGAAGATTTTTCATCGGTAATTTCTTTTAATTTATTCATATTTTCTTCAAAACTTTGAGTTTTAGAAAATATATCGTCTATGGCAGAAATTCTTTCTTCTATGCTTGATATTATTAAATCAAATTGTTTTTCCATGCCTCTAATAATATTTCCTGCATTTTCAGATTGAGTATTTGTTATAACCGCTAATTTTCTTATCTCTTCCGAAATAATACTAAATCCTTTTCCTTGCTCTCCCGCATGAGCGGCTTCTATAGCAGCGTTCATAGCGAGCATATTCGTTTGTTGAGATGTGTCGATAGTAGAGTTGACAAAATCGGTAATTCCGCGCATTGAAGAGACAAGATTTTTTACGGCATTCTCCGTTTTTAATATTCTATCTTTGCTGCTTTTAGCTAAAGCGACTACCTGGTCCGTTTCATCTTTAACTTTAGATATTGACGAAGAAACTTTATCTATATCTAATTGCATATTTGAAGAAGTCGAATAAATTTTACTAAAATTTTCTAATTGATTATCAATTTTATTTTGAAGAGTTTTTGCCGTATTTCCTACTAAATTTAAATCCGTCAAACTATCGGATATAATTTTATTTATTTCCAAACTGCTATTTTCAATTTCTTTAATTTCGTTTTCCTGCTTTTGCGCATTATCTACTATTAATCTAGATGTTTCAATCATAGAGGAAGAAATTTTTGATATATCATTAACTTTATCGTTAAGAGAATTATTCTGTTCTTTTGAAAGCTTTATTGTTTTAGCGCCGCTTGAAAATATATATTGAACCATATGCTGATATATATTTATCCAATTACTTATATCTCCAAAAGCGTCTTTAGAAGTTATTTTAGTCGTATTTATAAATATATTATGATTAAAAACTCCCTCTTCAAGTTCGGAAGATATTTTTTTTAAAGGTTTTAAAGATATTGGAATCGCTATATTAAGAATAACAATTATTATAAGAATCGATATTATAAAAATTGCGATTAATATTTTATTAATATTATTAAACGAATCTGAAAAATAATTTTGCGAAACAAACATAAGAAAATTATAATTCTCGCTATCAAGTTGTTTTGTAAATAAAGTATAATTATTTTTTTCAACTTTATAATTTTCTATCATTCTTGAATTTGTATAAAAACCTATATTATCCGAAATATATTTTGCTATTGGAATTTCAGATAAATCTCTTAATATATAATCCGAATTTTTATGATAAATTATTTTTCCGTTTCTATTATCAAAAACTATAGGATTAAATCTATTATCTTTTTTAATAATTTCCTCTATCATTTGATAAGCTATATCAAGCGAAATATCGGAAACCGCTACTCCTATAGCATCTCCGTTAATACTCGAATATATAGGCGAAGACACGGAAATAATTTTTTGAGTTCCATATATTTCTTTTGAATACGGACTCGAATAATATACATTTCTTGGTCTCTTTCTTTCTCTATTCCAATTTTCAGGAAGAGCGATTCTATAAAATTCTTGATTTATATAATTATTCTCGTTTAATCTTTCGCCCATAGCTTCAGTAGATTGTCTTCCGTCATTTAAATCGTATAGATATAAAGAATGCAATCCTCTTAAATTAATGTTTGTAATATTTGGTTCAAAATATATTCCGTTTGCCGTTACATAATGCAAATATGTTTGAGATTTGTGGAAGTTATAAATCGCGCTTCTTAAATTTCCATGAACATTATTAATAATTCCCGCAGAATATAAACCGTAAGACATACTCGCTATATCCGATAAAGCTACCGCTCCGACTCCAGCAGAATTAAATATTGAATTAAAATTATATATTATATCGTTAAAATAATTTTCAGACTTTGCCATAGCCGTTTCATAAAATATTTTTTTATTAGATTTTGTATTCATAAAAACGGCAGGCAATAAAGCCAAAATTACTACAATGACTACTAAAAAAAGAATCTTATTTTTAAAACTCATATAAAAACCTTATTTGTAATTTTACCAAAAATTATTACTTATATTTTCGGTTATTTGATTTATATTATACATTATTTACAAAAATTTGAAAATAACTTAAATTCAGTAGTCTGTAATTTTAGCTTTACTAAATAAATATTTTTTAAAATAGACGCTTGACAATTACTACTAATAGTATTATAATATTTAAATATTTTAAGCTAAATTTTATTATTATAAGTTATAAATTATGAATATTGAAAATATAAAGAAAATAAAAAATTTAAACGATTATAAACGCGTTCCTATTTGCAAGGAAATTTACTCCGACTTTATTACATCTATAGAAGCTATGCGTATTTTGAAATCAAAAAGCATTAACGCGTTTCTTTTGGAGAGCGTGGAAGATAGAAAAGTTTGGGGAAGATATACTTTTTTATGCTACGAGCCTATACTAGAAATAAATGCAAGTAAATGGAATATAAATATAAAAGACAAAAACGGACTCAAAACCATTAAAGGAAATCCTAAAGACATAATAAGAAAAATTTTGAAAGAATATAAAACGCCAAAAATTGACGATATGCCTACTTTTACGGGCGGACTTGCAGGATATTTTTCTTACGATTATATAAGATACAACGAAAAAAAATTGGATTTTGAAGAATACGATAATAAATTTTATGATTTGAATCTGTCGCTTTTCAACGATGTCATAGTTTTCGATAATTTCAAACAGAAAACAATATTAATTTCGGGAATAGAAATTTCAAAGTTGGATTCTCAATACGATAAAGCTTTAGAAAAATTGGATTCTATAGAAAAACTTCTTAAAACAGAAAGCAAAAAATATAAAAATAGTTTTGAAAAATTTAGTTTTAAATCCGAAGCTAAACATTTTTTTTCAAAAGAAAAATATTGTGATATGGTAGAAAAGGCTAAAAAATATATTTACGAAGGCGATATTTTTCAAGTCGTTCTTTCAAATCCGATATATGCTAAAGCCGAAGGGAATTTATTTGATGTTTATAGAGTTTTGAGGACGATTAATCCGTCTCCATATATGTTTTATTTTTCTATGGGCGATATAGAAATAGCGGGTTCTTCTCCCGAAACTTTGGTGAAACTTGAAAACGACAAATTGCATACTTATCCTTTGGCGGGAAGTCGTCCGAGAGGAAAAACTTTAGAAGAAGATTTGCAATTGGAAAAAGAGCTTTTAACTGATAAAAAAGAGCTTGCCGAACATAATATGCTTGTAGATTTGGGAAGAAACGATATTGGAAAAATAAGCAAAATAGGAAGCGTAAATGTAGAAAAATATAAATTTGTAGAAAAATATTCTCATATAATGCATATAGCTTCTACAGTATCGGGAATAATAAGAGACGATAAAGACGCTTTGGATGTTTTGGATTCTATACTTCCAGCGGGAACTTTATCGGGCGCTCCAAAAATAAGAGCTTGCGAGATAATAAACGAACTTGAAGGAATATGCAGAGGAATTTACGGAGGCGCTATCGGTTATATTGATTTTTCGGGAAATATGGACACTTGCATAGGAATAAGATTAATATATAAAAAAGAAGACGAAATATGCATAAGAGCGGGAGCGGGAATAGTTTATGACAGCGTAGGCGAAAAGGAATATATAGAATGTATAAATAAAGCGGCTGCGGTATTAAAAGCTGCTCAAATGGCGGAGATGGAATTATGACTTTATTAATAGATAATTACGACAGTTTTTCTTATAATCTTTATCAACTTATAGGACAATTCGATAAAAATATAAAGGTTGTAAGAAATGATGAATATAAAGCGGAAGATTTTAAAGAAATAGAAAAATTAAATCCAAATATTATAATAATATCGCCAGGACCTGGAAAACCCGAAGATGCGGGAATATGTATAGATATTATAAAATATTTCTATATTGATAAAGATGATAAAAGTAAAATAAATCCCATAATATTTGGAGTATGTTTGGGACATCAGGCAATATGCAAATCTTTCGGAGCGGAAGTTAGTTATGCAAAAAAGTTGATGCATGGAAAAACTTCGATTATTGAACTTTCTAATAATTCTATTTTATTTAAAAATCTTCCTAAACAAATCGAGGTTGCAAGATATCATTCTTTATCGGCAGTTAGAGAGAGCATGCCCGATTGTTTAAAAATAACTTCTTTTTCAATAGAAGATAAAGAAATAATGTCTATAGAACATAAAAAATATCCGATATACGGAGTGCAATTTCATCCCGAATCGGTTATGACTAAAGACGGATTTAATATTATAAAAAATTTATACGAGGTTATAATATGATTAAAGAAGCAATTTTAAAATTATCTAAAAAAGAAAATTTAAATTACGAGGAAGCCAAAGAGGTAATGAATGAGATAATGTCGGGGAAAGCTACAGCCGTTCAAATGTCTTCGTATTTAACTGCGCTTTCAATGAAAGGCGAAACTATTGAGGAAATAACGGGTTCGGCTGCGGGAATGAGAGCGAATTGCATAAAACTTTTGCATAATATGGAAGTCCTTGAAATAGTTGGCACAGGAGGAGACAATTCTAATTCTTTTAATATTTCTACGGCGTCTGCAATAGTTATAGCTTCGGGCGGAGTTGCGGTTGCAAAACATGGAAATAGAGCGGCGTCTTCAAAATGCGGCGCTGCGGATGTTTTGGAAGAATTGGGAATTAATATAAATATTTCTCCTGAAAAGAGTCGCGAAATTCTTTCAAAAATAAATATATGTTTTTTATTCGCTCAAAATTATCATATAGCGATGAAATATGTCGCTCCCGTTAGAAAAGAACTTGGAATAAGAACGGTTTTTAATATATTAGGACCTTTATCAAATCCAGCTGGAGCTAATATAGAACTTATGGGAGTTTATGACGAATCATTAATCGAACCTCTTGCAAAAGTTATGCAGAATTTGGGAGTTAAAAGAGGAATGGTAGTTTACGGAACGGATAAAATAGACGAAATATCAATGTCGTCTGAAACTAAAGTATGCGAAATTTTAGATAAAGAAAATTTAAAATCTTATACGATATCGCCTAAAGATTTTGGATACGATTTTTGCGATAAAAAAGAACTTGAAGGCGGAAGCGTAAAAGAAAATGCGGAAATTATAAGAAATATTTTTAATCTCAAAGATAATGGAGCTAAAAGAAAAGCCGTTTGTATGAACGCTGGAGCTGGATTTTATATCGCTAAAAAAGTTAAAAATATAAAAGAAGGCGTCCAAATGGCTGAAAGTTTAATAGACGAAAAAAAGGCTTTTGAAAAATTGGAAGATTTTATAAAAGAAAGCAATAGTTAATATTAGAATTAAAATTATATAAGGTTTGTTGATAATGAATATTCTTGATAAAATATGCGAAACTACAAAAGAGCGTATAGAAAAAGAAAAACAAAAAATCTCTTTAATCGAAGTTAGGAAAATCGCCGAAAGTATAAAAAGAGCAGAAAAAGAAAATTATTTTAATTTTGAAAAAGCGATTGGAAAAAAAGAGAAAATTAATTTTATTTGCGAGATTAAAAAAGCCTCTCCTTCAAAAGGAATAATAGCCGAAGAATTCGATTATATAAAAATAGCGAAAGATTATCAAAAAGCAAAAGCCGATGCGATTTCTTGTTTAACCGAACCTCATTATTTTTTGGGAGCTAACGAATATTTGAAAGAAGTTAAAGAAACGGCAAATATTCCAATACTTCGTAAAGATTTTATAATAGACGAATATATGATATATCAAAGTAAAAATATAAAAGCGGACGCTATTTTGCTTATTGCCGCCGTTTTGGATAAATATAAATTAAAAGATTATTTTGAAATTGCAAATAGTTTGGGTTTATCTTCGCTTTTTGAAATTCATAACGAGGAAGAGCTTGAAAAAATATTAAATTTAAATCCAAGAATAATAGGAGTAAATAATAGAAATTTAAAAACTTTTGAAGTCGATATTAATAATAGCGTTCGTTTAAGAAAATTGATTCCAAATAATATAATTTTTGTTTCCGAAAGCGGAATAAAAAATAGAAACGATATAAAAATTCTTGAAGAAAATAAAACTAACGCCGTTCTTATAGGCGAGACGCTTATGATTAAAAAAGATAAAGAAAAAGAAATAAAAAAATTAAGAGGAATAATAGATTAATGAAAATAAAAACCTGCGGATTATTCAGAGAAGAAGATATAAATTATGCAAATAAATTGAAACCAAATTATATAGGATTTGTTTTCGCCGAAAGCAAAAGAAAAGTCAAATTTGAAGAAGCCTGCAATTTAAAAAATAAACTTGACAAAGAAATAAAAGCCGTTGGAGTATTCGTAAATGATAATTTTGATTTTATATTAAATTTGATTAAAGATAAAATTATAGATATTATTCAATTGCATGGAAGCGAAGATAATGATTTTATAGATAATCTAAAAATAAAAACTAATTCTAAAATAATAAAATCCGTAGCGGTTGAAAACGAAAATTCTATATTAGAAAGCGTTAATATATTTTCCGATTTTATACTTTTAGATAATTTAAAATGCGAAGTTGGAAAAACTTTTAATTGGAATTATTTGAAAGAGGCTTTTAAGTTAAATAAAAATTTCAAAAATATTTTTAATAAAAAGTATTTTTTAGCGGGCGGATTGAATAAAGAAAATATTAACGAAGCTTTAAAATTTAATCCTTACTGCGTAGATTTGTCGGGTGGACTTGAAACTGACGGAATAAAAGATTTTGATAAAATGAAATATATTATAAATATTACGAAAAATTATAAAGAGGAGAGAATATGAATAAAGGACATTTTGGAGTTCATGGCGGAACATATATTCCCGAAACTCTTATGAATGCGATTATAGAACTTGAAAAAGCTTATAATTTCTATAAATACGATAAAGATTTTAACGAAGAATTAAACGATTTATTTAAAAATTATGCGAATCGTCCTTCTATGCTTTATTTTGCAAAAAGAATTACGGAAGATTTGAAAGGAGCGAAAATATATTTGAAGAGAGAAGATTTGAATCATACGGGCGCGCATAAAATAAATAATGTTTTAGGGCAGGTTTTATTGGCTAAAAAAATGGGAAAAAAAAGAGTAATAGCGGAAACGGGAGCGGGACAGCATGGAGTGGCAACGGCGACTATAGCGGCGCTTATGGATATGGAATGCGAAATATTTATGGGAAAAGAAGATACCGAAAGACAGGCTTTAAATGTCTATAAAATGAAACTTTTGGGAGCTAAAGTTAATTCTGTTGAAAGCGGGACGGCAACTTTAAAAGACGCCGTATCGGAAACTATGCGAGAATGGACTAAAAGAATAGACGACACTCATTATGTGATTGGCTCGGTAATGGGACCTCATCCTTTTCCTACTATCGTGCGAGATTTTCAAGCTATTATTTCAAAAGAGATTAAAGAGCAAATTTTTAATATTGAAAAAAGACTTCCAGATATGATTGTGGCATGCGTAGGCGGAGGTTCTAACGCGATAGGTTCTTTTTATCATTTTATAGAAGATAAATCGGTTGAGCTTGTAGGATGCGAGGCGGCGGGAAGAGGAGTTCATACTTTTGAAACGGCGGCTACAATATCTACGGGAAAATTAGGAATATTTCATGGAATGAAGTCTTATTTTTGTCAGGATGAATACGGACAGATAGCGCCCGTTTATTCCATATCGGCGGGACTCGATTATCCTGGAATAGGTCCCGAACATGCATATTTGCATGATATCGGAAGAGTAAAATATATTCCGATAACGGACGATGAAGCTGTAAAATCTTTTGAATATTTATCGCGTATGGAAGGAATAATACCAGCGATAGAAAGCGCTCATGCTTTATCCTATGCCATTAAAGAAGCGCCAAAAATGAATAAAGATAAAATAATAGTAGTAAATTTATCGGGTAGGGGAGATAAAGACTGCGTATCGATAGCAAAATATAACGGAGAGATAATCAATGAGTAATATAAACAAAAGTTTTTCAAAAGGCAAGGCTTTTATTCCTTTTATAACTTGCGGACAAATTTCTTTGGATATAACCGAAAAAACTATATACGAAATGGAGAAAAACGGAGCTAATTTAATAGAACTTGGAATTCCTTTTTCCGACCCTGTAGCCGAAGGTTCTATTATACAATCGGCAAATAACAGAGCTTTAAAAAACGGAACTACAACGGATAAAATATTTTCTATGTTAGAGTCGGTTAGAAAAAATACAGATATTCCAATGGTTTTTATGACTTATGCAAATATAGTGTTTTCGTATGGAATAGAAAGATTTGCAGAAAAATCTAAAAAATTAAAAATTGACGGAATTATACTTCCCGATGTTCCTTACGAAGAGAAAAAAGAATTTGACTCAATATTTAAAAATCATAATATAGATTTTATATCATTAATAGCGCCGACATCCGAAGAGAGAATATCCGCTATTGCAAAAGATTCTAGCGGATTTATATATTGCGTTTCTTCTTTAGGCGTGACGGGAATAAGAAAAAATATAAACACGAATATAGAAAAAATGGTTAATCTTGTAAAATCGGTTAATAATATTCCCGTTGCAGTAGGTTTTGGAATATCGACTCCAAAGCAAGCTAAAGAGATGAGCAAATATGCAGACGGAGTTATAGTCGGAAGCGCGATAGTAAAATTATGCGAAGAATACGGAGAAGATTCTCCAAGTTATGTTGGAAAATATGTTAAAGAAATGAAAAACGCTATATTATAATTTTTTCTTAATAATCTTTTTTCTAAAAATATTAATGAAAGATAAAAAATCATTGTTTTTTAAAATTATATTTATTATGCAGTAAAAAATTATTCCTGCAAAAATTATTATAAAAACTTTTAATACGAAAAAAGCTTTTGAAAATTGCGGAACGGATAAAAAATAATATTTTAGAGAAAAAACAAACATTCCCATTAATAAACTTGATAAAAAAGTTTTGAAAATATCGATTTTTTTATTGATTATAGATTTCGTTTTAATTTTTTTCATTAATAAAATATATAATATGCAAAAAGAAATTATATTTGCAGAAACGCTTGAAATTGAAATGCCGATTATATCGAAATTAAAAATATAAACGCATAAATAATTGCTTAAAGCGTTTATTACAAATGAAAAAAAAGCCGTATATACGGGAGTTTTCATGTCTTTCATAGCGTAAAACGATTGAACTACTATTCTATAACTTGCCACAAAAAATAAAGATATAGATAAATATTTTAAAGCGCTTGAAACCAAAAAAGTTGAATTTGAAGAAAAAGCTCCGTATTGAAAAATTGAGGCTACAATCTCTTTGCCTAAAATAATAAATCCGAAAGTAGCGGGAATAGTTATTAAAGCGACTAATCTTAAAGAATAGCCTAAAGTGTCTTTTGCTTCTTCTTTTTTATCTTCGGCTATCAATTTGCTTAAAGTCGGAAGCATAACAGTCGCTATACTTACGGCAAAAACTCCCAAAACGAATTCATGAATTCTGTTTGCAAAAGTAACCGCCGAAACTCTGCCTTCTCCAATCGCTCCCGCAAAAGCCGTTGAAACAAGCAAATTAATTTGATAAACGCTCGCTCCAAAAATTCCAGGCGCAAATAGTTTTATCATTTTTATTACATAAATATCTTTAAAATTAAAACTTGGCTTAAAAGTAAATCCGAATTTTTTAACAAAAGGCATTTGATAAATAAATTGAACGAATCCTCCGATTAAAACCGCTATTGCAAAAACATAAGACATATTTTCAAAAACATTTGAAAAAAAGAAATAAAAAATTAAAGCTGTCGTTATTATAATAGTATTTAAAATAATCGGACTTGCAGCCGAAATAGAATAATATCCTCTTATATTTAAAATTCCTTGCATCAAAGCCGCTAACGATATAAACAAAAGATAAGGAAACATTATTCTTGACAAATTTGTAGCCAAACCCAAAGCTTCTTTATCAGCCGATTTGTATAAAAATTTAACGAGTAGAGGAGAGATTATTATTCCTATTAAAACGATTAGAATTAATATTAAAGTTAAAAGCGTAAAAATTGCTCTAAAAAATTTTTTTGATTCTTCGATTCCTTTTTCTTTTTCAAGTTCGGTAAATACGGGAATAAAACTTGCAACCATATTTCCTTCAGCGAATAATCTTCTTAATAAATTAGGAAGAATAAAACCTATTGCAAAAGCGTCTGCAATAAAAGTTGTTCCAAGTAAAGCCGCCTGTATTTGGTCTCTAACAAGTCCGAATATTCTGCTAATTGCAGTTACTATAGACATTTTCAAAGACGACTTTGTAATTTTTTCTTTAATTTTTGTATTATTTGAATTTTCCAACATAAGAATCTCTAAAATAATTTATGATATTATATATAAAAAATAAATTTATGTTAATATTATAATTAATCGTTTGAGTTTTTATTGATAATAAATATTTAAAATTCGAAGAGTAGCCAAGCAAATAGACTACTCTCCTTAATTATGATAATTTAAATACTGTGTTAATATTGTATATTATAATTAATTAATGTCAATACTTTTATTTTTAGTTATCGATATTTTTTATTGCTTTTTGTATTGCTTCACATTATCAAAAGCAGGCAGATGCCAAAAGTTAATTCTTTTTGTAAAATAAAGCAAAAATTTTTGTTCTTTTTTTGTTATAAAAAAATACTTAAAAGTTGACTATTAAATTTATATATGTTAAAATACTTAAAATTATTCGCTTAAATTTTATAAATTAAAGCGTCAATTTGAAGGTGGTATTTATGTCAAAAATTAATTTTTCAGGGCAATCCTACGATATGCCTAAAGAAATGTCTTTATTAGACTTTATTAAACAAAACGCTAAAAAAGAATCAAAAGATACAATCGCCGCTAAATTTAACGGGCAAGAAGTAGATTTAACATATATACCAGAAACCGATGGAAATTTAGAATTGATATTTACTACAACGAATGAAGGACTTGAAATATTAAGACATTCTACGAGTCATTTGATGGCTCAAGCGGTTAAAAGACTTTATCCTAATGTTCAAGTTACAATCGGTCCTGCAATTAAAGACGGTTTTTATTACGATTTCGATACCGACAAACCTTTTACTGACGAAGATTTGCCTAAAATTGAAGCGGAAATGAAAAAAATAATAAAAGAAAATATTCCCGTATTTAGAAAGATAATGACTAAAAAAGACGCTATAGAATATTTTAAGAAAAATAACGAACCTTATAAAGTTGAAATAATAGAAGATATTGACGCCGATACAGTTTCTTTTTATGAACAGGGAGATTTTATCGATTTATGCAGAGGTCCGCATGTTCCATCTACTGGTTATTTAAAATCTTATAAACTAATGTCGGTTGCGGGAAGTTATTGGCGAGGCGATTCAAATAATAAAATGCTTTCTAGAATATACGGCACGGCTTTTGAAAGTAAAGAATCTTTGGATAATTATTTGAAGAAACTTAAAGAAGCAAAAGAGAGAGACCATAGAAAATTAGGAAAAGAATTAAATTTATTTAGTTTTCATGATGAAGGTCCTGGTTTTCCTTTTTGGCATCCAAGAGGAATGATTATTTATAAAGAAGTTGAATCTTATATAAGAAAAGAAAATGAAAAGCGAGGATATGTCGAAATAAAAACTCCCGCGATTCTAAACGAAGAATTATGGCATAGAAGCGGGCATTGGGATAATTATAAAGAAAATATGTATTTTACCGAAATAGACGAAACAAAATTTGCAATTAAGCCTATGAATTGTCCTGGCGGTTTAATCGTTTATAATTCTAATATTCACAGTTATAGAGATTTGCCTTTAAGAGTCGCAGAATTGGGTTTTGTTCACAGGCATGAACTTTCGGGAGCTTTGCATGGGCTTTTTAGAGTTAGAGCATTCACTCAAGATGACGCTCATATATTCTGCACCGAAGAACAACTTGCAGACGAGATTATAAATACGATAGATTATTATTTGTCGGTTTATAAAGATTTTGGATTTAAGAATTTTGAAATATTTGTTTCTACGCGTCCTGCAAAATCTATAGGCACTGACGAAGCTTGGGAACTTGCCACAAATTCTCTTATTAACGCTTTGGATAAATTAAATATCGCTTATAAAATCAACGAAGGAGACGGAGCTTTTTACGGACCGAAAATTGATTTTAATATTAAAGATGTTTTAGATAGAAATTGGCAATGCGGAACTTTGCAGGTTGATTTTTCTCTTCCAATGCGTTTTGAAATAAGCTATGAAGGAAAAGACGGAAGAAAACATACTCCTGTTATGCTTCACAGAGCGATATTGGGTTCTATGGAAAGATTTATTGGAATATTAACCGAACATTATAATGGAAAATTTCCTTTATGGTTATCGCCTTTGCAAGTCGCTATAGTAAATGTTTTGAATGATAAAAATCAAATAGAGAGAGTTAAAGAAATAGCAAACGCTTTTAAAAACGAAAATTTTAGAGTTGAAATTGACGATGGAAACGATAATTTGGGAACTAAAATTAAAAAATACCGCTTGCAAAGAACTCCATATACGGTTATAATAGGAGCGGAAGAATTATCAAGCGGAAAGTTATCCGTTAGAACTCGTTCTTCAAAAGAATTAAAGGATATAGATTTAATTGAGTTTATAGAAAAACTTAAAAAGGAATCTAAGGAGAGAATGAATGATTCTATATTTTCTACATGAGGTAGAGAAATAATGGCAACCGTAAGAAAAGAAGGAGAGAGAATTAATCAATTTATTACGGCGAAAGAAGTCAGGGTAGTGCATGATAAAAAAGGAAGTTTAGGTATTATGAATACTAAAGACGCTCTTGCTATCGCTAGAGAAGAGAATTCGGATTTAGTGGAAATAGTGCCTAATGCCGAGCCTCCCGTTTGTAAGATAATAAATTACGGTAAGTATAAATTTGAGCTTCAAAAGAAAAATAAAGAAGCTAAAAAGAAACAGAAACTTGCGCAACTTAAAGAGATTAAGATGCGTCCGCAAATAAGCGTTCATGATTATAACTTTAAAATGAGACATATTCATGAATTCTTAAGCGAAGGAAATAAAGTTAAAATTACGATAATGTTTAGAGGCAGAGAAATGGCTCATACGGAATTTGGGTATGACCTTATCGCTAAAATTATGAAAGATTTGGAAAACGAAGCTACGACTGAAAAGCCTCCAAAATTGGAAGGAAAAAATTTATCTACGGTTTTAAATCCCGTTAAAGTTAAAAAAACTTCTTCGGATGTTGGTAAATCGGATAAAAAAGAAAATAAGGAAAATATAGAATAATAAGCCCACTAACTATGCATACTTATCATATGTATAGACGAGCATAAATTAAAATTAAAAAATAAAAAAGAGGAAAAACTATGAGAAATAAGTTGAAAACTAAAAGCGGAGCAAAAAAGCGTTTTAGATTTTCTAAAAGCGGAAAAGTGAAATTTGCTCATGCATTCGGAAGTCATAAATTTTTACATAAAAGACCCGATACGAAGAGAAAATATCGCAAAGCTAAAATAGCGGACGATACAAATATGGCTGAAATGCCAAGATTAATGCCTTATGGCGGATAATAAAGGAGATAAAAATGAGAGCAGTCAGCGGAACGGTAAGAAAACATAAAGTTAAAAAAATACTAAAAATGGCTAAAGGCTATTACGGTTCTCACAGTAAGCAAATGAAACAAGCTAAAGAAGCCGTGATAAGAGGATTAAAATACGCTTATAGAGATAGAAGACAGAAAAAAAGAATGATGAGAAGATTATGGACATTGCGTATTAATGCGGCTTGCAGACCTTTGGGAATATCTTACAGTAAATTTATAAACGGTTTAAAAAAGGCTAATATTATAATAGACAGAAAAGCTTTATCCAATTTGGCGATAGAAGATTATAAAGCTTTTGAAGCTGTGGTTGAAGCGGCTAAAAAATCTTTGGCATAATAATAAACTTCTTAAATAAATTTTAACCGTCCGAATTTATTTATTTTGGACGGTTTTTTATTATAATTTATATTTTTTTAACTTGAAATTTATAAATTATATTATAATATAAACAAATCGTTAATTTAAAACAAGGAGTATTTAATATGTCTTTAATAGATAATATAGTAGCGAGAGAAATTTTAGACTCGAGAGGAAATCCTACCGTAGAGGTGGATGTTTATTTGGATAGCGGAGCTTTTGGAAGAGCGGCAGTTCCATCTGGAGCTTCAACGGGAGAGCATGAAGCCGTAGAATTAAGAGACGGAGATAAAGCAAGATATTTAGGCAAAGGCGTTCAAAAAGCGGTTGAAAATGTAAATGAAATTATTTGCAATGAATTATTAGATATGGACGCTTTAGAGCAAGTTGAAATTGATAGAACTATGATAGAACTTGACGGCACAGAAAACAAGGGAAAACTTGGAGCAAATGCAATATTGGGAGTATCTCTTGCGGTAGCTAAAGCCGCAGCCGATGAACTTGGCATTCCTTTATATAGATATATTGGCGGAACAAACGCTAAAACTTTGCCCGTTCCTATGGCTAATATTTTAAATGGCGGCGCACACTCAAGCGCTCCTATAGATTTTCAAGAGTATATGGTTATGCCCGTAGGTTCTTCAAGTTTTAAAGAAGGAATTCGTTGCGTAGCTGAAGTTTTCCATAATTTGAAAAACATTCTTCATGATAAAGGTTTAAGCACAACCGTTGGAGATGAAGGCGGTTTTGCTCCAGATTTGAAAGACAATGAAGAGCCTTTAAAAGTTATTATGCAAGCAATAGAAAAAGCGGGTTATAAACCAGGCGAAGATGTATGCATTGCGATGGACCCAGCTTCAAGCGAATTTTACGATAAAGATAAAAAGAAATATATTTTCAAAAAGTCGGATAAAAGAGAGCTTTCTTCTGCGGAAATGGTAGATTTTTACGCTCATTTGGTAAATAATTATCCTATCATATCAATAGAAGACGCTACGGCTGAAGACGATTGGGAAGGATGGAAAATCTTAACCGAAAAATTAGGCAAAAAAGTTCAGTTAGTCGGAGACGATTTATTTGTTACAAATGTTAAAAGACTTCAAATGGGACTCGATAGAGGAGTCGCTAATTCTATATTAATAAAAGTTAATCAAATTGGCTCTTTAACCGAAACTTTAGATTCAATCGAACTTGCTAAAACTCATAATTATACTTCCGTAGTTTCGCATCGTTCGGGAGAAACCGAAGACACTACAATAGCCGATATAGTTGTCGCCACAAACGCGGGACAGATAAAAACGGGAAGCGCTTCAAGGAGCGATAGAATAGCAAAATATAATCAACTTTTAAGAATAGAAGAAGAATTAGGAAATAGAGCCGTTTATTTAGGAAAAAAAGCTTTCTTTAATTTAAAATAATTCTTATATTAAGTATAGACAGACCTATTTCAAATTCTAAAAGGTTTGGAATAGGTTTTTTTCATTATTTTTAATTAAAGGAGTAATTATGGATAAATGGATAGTATGGGATAAAAAATTTGAAGTCGGCTATAAAAGAATTGACGACCAACATAGAGAACTTATTAATATAATAAATGATTTGCATGCGGCGTCAGAATTAGGCGACTTATATAATTCCGAAGCGAGAGATAAATTTAAAATTGTTTTAAAAAGAACCGTTGATTATGCGACTTATCACTTTGCCACAGAAGAGAAGATAATGAAAGCCGTTCACTATAAATATTTTAAAGAGCATATTTCAAAACATAGAGAATTTTCGAGCAAAGTTTTGGAGAATGTTATTAAATACACAAACGGCGAAAATGTCGATATGGATGATTTTATCGTTTATTTAAGAGATTGGCTTTTTAGTCATATTATAGGCGAAGATAAGAATTTTGTTGACGAGTTAAAAAATACTCTTGAAAAAATGAAAGAAGAAGACGAAAAACTAAAATAATATCTTAAAAATTGGGCTGTATTTTTTTAAGTATCATTATATAATCGTATTATCAAAAATAAAAAATATTTAAAATACTATTGATGCAAAACGAAATAAAAAAAATATGTATTATAACCGATATAAACGGAATTTACGGTTTCGGACATTTTACCCGAATGAAATTTATTGCAAATAAACTTAAAAATTTTTACGATTTTATATTTTCTTCAATTAACGACAAAAGCGATATATATTCAAAGTCAAATATTGAAACTTGCAAATTTAACGAAATAAAAAATATTCGTCCTTATTTAACTATAATCGACTGCAGAGAAATCGATAAAAAATATATAAAATATTTAAAAAAATTATCTCCCGTTATAATCGTAGACAGCGTTGGCGAAGAAAGAAATTTTGCCGATATAATTATAGAAATGTTGCCGAATTTGGAAAATGGCGATTTGGTTAATATAAAGCCTTTTTTTATTACAATTCTTAATTCTAATATAAAGCCGAAATATGAAAGCGATGCTCCGATTCTCGTTTATTTAGGTTTTAATAATCGTTTAAAAAATAAAGCTTTTGAAATTATCTCAAAAATAGAAAATAAAAAATTTGTGTTTATAGAATCTGAAAACGAAAACGAAAATATAATTTCAAAAAATTTTTCTCCCGATATATTTGAAAATTCTTACTCGGCGGTTATAACTTATTTTGGACTTACCGCTTTTGAATGCATTGAAGCTAAAATTCCCGTAATATTATTATCGCCTACAAAATATCATAACGATTTGGGAGAAAAATGCAAAGATATATTTCTTAATTTAGGATTTTTTGAAGAAGTTGATATTGAAGAGGCTTTTAATAAAATAAATAATTTTCTTTTTGATTTTAATTTGCAAAATAAATATAAAGAAAATTCTAAAAATATAGATACTGAAAAATCTATTGAAAGAATAAAAATTATAATCGATAATATTGCGGATTTTAAAAATATAAAATGTCCTTTTTGCAAATCAAAAAATATAAAATTAAAAAATAGAAATGCGGAATCGAATTTATATAAATGTAAAAAATGTAATTCTTTATTTAGAAAATTTTTCTTTACCATTTCAACCGATTATTCTTCAAAATATTTTATTGAAGATTATAAAAATCAATACGGAAAAACTTACGAAGAAGACGAAGAAAATTTAAAAAGACTCGCAAAAAATCGTTTGGATATAATAAAGAATATTAAACCCGAAGGCAAAATATTAGATTTAGGTTCGGCGATGGGATTTTTCTTAAAAGAAGCTTCATTAAACGGATATGAAACGGAAGGAATAGAGATAAGCAAGTATGCGGCAAATTATTGCGTGAGTAATCTTAATTTAAATGTTCATAATATTTCTTTACTCGATTTTGAATATAAAAAAAAAGAATACGATATAATAACGGCTTGGTATGTTTTGGAGCATATATACAATTTCGACAAACTGCTTGAAAAAATATTATTTTCTCTCAAAGAAGACGGAATTTTTGCTTTGGCTATGCCCAACGGAAACGGAATTAGCGGAAGATATAATAAAAATTATTTTAAGATTGTTCCCACCGACCATGCTTTTGAAACAAACTATAAAGCTTTAGATAATTTTTTAAAAAAATATTCTCTAAAAAGAATTCATTTAGAAAACAAAAGCGTTTATTATAATAGATTTTGCGATATTTTTAATTTAGGATTTTTAAAAGAAAATAAAGGATTAAAAAATTTGTATAATTTATTTGCAAAAAAATATAATTTAGGAGACACTTTTGAATGTATATATAGAAAAATTAAATAGTTGTTATAAGTAGCTCTATCCCCAAAGTAATCTAAAATTAATAATTATTTTATTTTAGGATAAGGAAATAAAAATTATTACTTTTTTGATGTTAATGCTAAACTGTCAGAAGTCAAGCAATCAACTTTTAATAAAATTCGTTTATTAAAGAAACTAAATTCTTAAAATTAACTTTATTTAAATGTGGATTGGCACGCTTTCCGCTCTTCGTCCATTTGGGAACAAAAGCTTGCGATGACAGTATTATTTGTATTATAAAATTTATATTAAATCAATCATTAATTATATAATGACATTTTTTATCGCTAGTCAAATTTAATTAAAAAGATTAATAATTAGCGGGAACTTTTTTAAATATTATTCGTCTAATATTATATAACAAAAATAAAAA
>ERZ857984.623-NODE-623-length-39211-cov-4.983655_pt1 | contig 39211 bp, 34 predicted proteins | sample MGYA00519914_ERZ857984 | MGnify/ENA primary metagenome ERZ857984 (study PRJEB31778, sample SAMEA3449417) | human gut metagenome | biome: human gut; feature: human-associated habitat; material: faeces | place: United Kingdom | collected 2010/2012 ... | reverse complement strand
CGATGACCGCCGCTTTATCCCGCCGTTTCCTTTCTCTTCGCGGCAGATAGGTCAGGAGGAGAAACAGGACGCTGAAGAAAAGCGACATATAAAAGCCTGCTAAAGTTCCTGTCAACATTTTCAACTCCCATGCAAACGACTCCCTCAAAACCTCAAATGCCATACTGACGGAAAATTGTATGAAAGCCGCCATAAACGAAAACAAAAACGTATAAAACATATTGTTTCGAAACCACAAATCAGATAGCAGAAACAACAATCCAATACCCCCGACTGCGGCGTAAACGATCAGGCGGTCCTGAAAACATGCGAAAGAAGCCGTTTCCATAATAGCCCAAAAAGCCAAAAGCGGTAAAGTGGTAATCGAACAAATCACATAATACTTTTTTGTCATACGACCGTTTTTGCGCAAGGAAATATAACACATGAATCCGGTCAAAATAGATACCAAAAAGGTTAAAACCAAATATTCGAAACCTGGCATCAGCCAACCATTTTGAAACATAATCCATATGCCGCCGTGAAGAACGCGGCCTGCTCCCCGAATTTTATTAGAAAATCATATCCAACCTGCGTACTTTCATCTATACGTATTTTCATCCATTATAATAACAAAATTCGACTTCGCAGTCAAGAGGAAAGTCGAAAAAGTGCGAATCAAGGCGAATTTTTTGCATCCGGGCCTTCCCTTATGCGTATATGTCGCGACCTTTTTTTGCAAAAAGGCTTGACAAACCATATCCCGCGTGATACAATAAAGTCGACAAAGAAGAAGAACGCTGTTCTCACCCCCGGCGTCACAGCCGCGCGGTCAATCGCTGACGGAGCCGTCCGCACACAGAGGCGCGGCTGCCGTTTTGTCGGTGTGCGCAGGGGACAGAATGTTCCGAGCGCACTTATTTTTTTGGAGGTGTCCATTATCAGCAAAAAAGCGTTAATCAACGAAGAGATTAAGGCGAAGGAAGTCCGCGTGGTCAACGCGACGGGCGAGCAGATCGGCGTGCTCAGCATCGAGAAGGCGCTTCGGATGGCGTTTGAAGCGGGGCTTGACCTCGTCGAGATCGCGCCGGAGGGCAAGCCGCCGGTATGCAAAATTATGGATTTCGGCAGATACCGCTTTGAACGCGAGAAGCGGGAGAAAGAAATCCGCAAAAACCAGCAGACAACCGAGCTGAAGGAATTGCAGTTGACCTGCAACATCGGCCAGCATGATCTGCAGACCAAGCTCAACCATGCTTCCCGTTTTCTGACAGCGGGCAACAAGGTAAAAGTAATTGTCAAGTTCCGCGGGCGCGAAATGGCGCACACGGAACGGGGCCGCGACCTGCTGGACCGGTTCGCCGCAGGAGTCGAAGAGCTGGGCACGGTGGAAAAGGTTCCGCTGCTGGACGGGCGCAATATGATAATGGTACTTGCCCCCAAAAAGAATACGACTACACCGAAAGGAAAAGAGAAAAATGGGAAAAATCAAGACGCATAAGGCATCTGCCAAACGCTTCAAGGCCACCGCTACCGGCAAAATCAAGATGAATCACTGCGGCCGCCGCCACAAGCTCGGCCTTAAGACGCCGAAGAGGAAGCGCCAGCTCAGGAAGTCCGCCTGCGTCAGCAGCGCAAGGATGAACGATCTCAAGCGCATGCTGCCCTATTCCTGAAACGAGATTATTTTCTAAAAACGGAGGTATAATGAAATGGCAAGAGTAAAAGGCGCCCTTTCGACGAGAAAAAGAAGAAAGAAGATCCTTAAAGCGGCGAAAGGCTACTGGGGTGCCAAAAGCAAGCATTTCAGAATGGCCAAACAAGCCGTTCTCAAAAGCGGCAATTACGCATATATCGGCAGAAAGCAGAAGAAGAGAGATTTCCGCTCGCTGTGGATCACCCGCATTTCGGCCGCCTGCAAGCTCAACGGCATCAATTATTCGCGCTTTATGTACGGACTGAAAAAGAGCGGCATCGAACTGAACAGAAAAATGCTCTCCGAGCTTGCCATCAGTGACCCGGACGCCTTCTCCAGCCTCGTGGAGACCGCCAAGAGCGCACTTTAAGCCGGCAAGCCAAAGATAACGGTTGACAAACCCGTTCCTTTTTGGTATAATGACCGTATCCAAAACGGCGCTGCCCGCATCTGCGGGCGAAAATTCCTCAAAGAGGAGGGGAAATGGCAATGGCTGAGATCAAGGTCAAAGAAAACGAAACGATAGACAGCGCGCTTCGCAGATTCAAAAGGTCGTATCTCAAGAGCGGCGTACAGGCAGAGCTGCGCAAAAGAGAACACTACGAAAAACCGAGCGTTAAGCGCAAGAAAAAGTCCGAGGCTGCCAGAAAGCGCAAGTACAGATAAAATGTGTGCGCACACGCGCTTCGTGCTGCAATCGAATACAAAAAAAGCGGGCCGCATGCCCGCTTTTTTCAGCCCTATGCATTCAGGCGCGGACCGGGGCGTGTTGCCGCGGCGTCTTTGGAATCGGTAGTTGCTTCGAACGGCGGCGGGCATCTGCGAAGCGAACAGCCGAAACGGGCGGCAGAGCGTACAAAAACGGCCGTTCCGAAGCCTGCCTCGAACGCCGTCGGCAGAGTCCGTCCGATTTAGACTTTAAGTTTGACAGTGAAACGATATGCCGCTTGATGCCGCAAAACATTGAGCAACTGCACGCATACAAGTCTGTTCAAAAACAGCACAAGTTACCACAGTCATATACAAATGTAACAAAATATTCATCCTCGTTTGTGCAATATGTACAACAACGGCTTTGAAATTTGTGCAATAGAAAGAATCTGCAAGAATTCCCGGCAGAACGGTTGATTATTTTTTGTGGATATGGTATAATCAACAAGTCGAAAAACGATTCAGTTTTACCTGTTTTAGTAGGAGGAGCATTATGAAAAGAACCATCGCGTTGGCACTGGCGGTGCTGATGTGCGCCGGTCTTTTCGCCGCGTGCAGCACACTTGGCGAGGACGACAGGGGCGCCCTTATTTCCATGTACATTTCCTCATTCCCGACGACGCTGGATCCCGCCGCGATGCAAACCGACGCGGAAACCTCCAAGCTGCTCGCCCTGCTGTATCAGCCTCTGACGTCGCTCAACGAAAAAGGCGAGGTCAAAGAAGGGCTGGCGTATGAATGGTATAAATTCTACGACAAGCGTGACGATCTGTACAAAATGTACTTCAAGCTCAACGAAACCAAGTGGAGCGACGGCCGCGCCGTCTCGGCGGACGACATCGTTTATGCCTGGAAGCGTATTCTTGCACCCGAATCCGAGAGTCCGTATGCTTCGCTGCTTTACCCGATTAAAAACGCCCGCGCGTACAAAAACGGCGAGGACGGCAAGACGAGCGACGACCTCGGCCTCTATGCAGCCGACAGCCTGCTGCTCGAAGTGGTGTTCGAAAAGACCTTCAACGGCGCCGACGATCCCGAGTTCGACGCTGCCGTACAGCTTTTTGCCGAAATCGTTTCCAACGTAGCGCTGTCCCCGATGCGCGAGGACATCATCACCAAGGCGGAGAAGGACGCAGCCGCGGCGGAAACCTCCGGCGGCGAGGAAAATACGACCGCGCCGTGGTATATCAACCCCGCCCGACTGACGACCAACGGACCGTTCCGTCTGCAGGCCTTGTCGGAGGGCGACCGGCTCGTGCTTGAACGCAACAGCTATTATTACCGTGACGAAACCGAGGACGCTTTGGACAAGAGCGTCATCCCCTATCGTCTCGTCTGCATTTATCAGGAAGAATCCGTCGGCAGCTCGCTCGCAGACGGCGCAACGGCGCTGACGCAGGCCCAATATCAGTACAACCGTTATACGGAAGGCAAGATTTATTATCTGAACGATTTCGATATCAATACCTTTACGCTGGCGTCTGACGACATCGAGCAGAATAAAACGCTTGCGACTTATACTTATTTGTTCAATACAAGGAACGACGTGCTTTCCGACGCGAAGGTGCGCAAAGCCCTTTCAATTGCGCTCAGCAGAGATGAGATTGTCAATTTGACGGGCGGCCAGCACATTGCTTCAACCGGCTACGTCCCCTCCGGTGTGTTCAACACCGACCGCAAAACGGATTTCGCTACGAGCGGCACCCAGCTCTATAACACTGCCGGCGATCTGGACGGCGCACGTTCATTGTTGAGCGAAGCCGGCAATCCGAGCGGTTCGCTGACAATCAAATTTGTCTACCCTGCTTCGCGCGAGTTGATGAATTCTTACAGAAATTCCTGCAGCTACGCTTCCTATGAGGAATCCATCGCAAACTATGCCAAAGACGTCTGGGGCCAGCTCGGCTTCAACGTGACGGTAGAGGGCGTCTATCCTGAGGATGTAGCAGACGTGCTGGCTGAGGGCGATTTCGACGTCATCGGCGTGGACAACACCATACAATCGGTCGATGCGTTCGGCTATCTTGCGCCCTTCTCCCCGAAATACAGCGGCAATCAGGTTGACGTCGACTTTGAAGCCGATTCCTTTGCCCTGCACTACACCGGACTTCAGGATGACGCGTACGACGCGCTGATCGACGAGATTGTGCATACCTTTGACCGCACCAAGCGCGCCGAGCTGCTGCATCAGGCCGAAGCGATGCTGCACGAGCTTTCCCCTGCGACGGCGCTGTTCCAGTACAACGACAGCTATCTGGTTGCCAGTGACCTGAAGGGCGTTAAGTCCAACTACTACGGCTATCGCATCTTCAACGATCTCAAACTTAAAAACTATGAAGAGATCAATTCAAGAGAGGCGGCGGAATCCTCCGCAGCGGCCGAATAATCAATCTATGCTCTGCGCCCCGGAAAAATCCGGGGCGCATTTCTTTCCAAATTCCATTGCGGGACACGCGCTTTAAATAATGCGATTTTTGGATAAAACTTGTTAAAACCGTTTACTTGCAAGTCCAAGAGATTTGCAAGAAACAGATATTGTACGGCATATTTCTCCGAGTTTTGCCCGGAGCCGTCATTCGCCGGTGCGAATGACGGTTGAATATGTTTTCAACATTTCCATCAAATAAAAGTACAGATCTGACGGCAGGCTTCCGATACATCGTCTGCGGCATGCTGCATCGCTGGATGCTTTTGCTTATCCTCACCATATGGGCAAACCGCTTTTCAAAATATTCTATCACGCGCCCTCTATGCATAACGACGGATTCCTCCTTCGGGCACATGCACGTTTTTTCCTGTTTTTACTACCTTTTCCCCTTGACAAACGATGAAGCATGCGCTATAATCAATGCATACCATTTTGGTAGGTTTAACGGTGCAAATAAAATGACTGAACGGCGGATAACAGCGGCGGCAGCCGGCTGATACTAAAGAATAGAAAAAAGGAGGCGCAGCGTATGTTTGAAAAGCTGACCGATAAGATCCGTGCTTTGGTTGACGCGCAGGCTGTTTATCTCTTCGGTTCGCAAGCCAAGGGAACGGCGCGTGAAGACAGCGACATTGATATCTGCGTAGTCGCACCGACGGCAAGCAAGCGGAACACGCTGGCACTGCTGTACTTGGAACTGGATTTTGACAAGCCGATCGATATCCTCCTTTACACGCCGGAGGAATGGCTGCATCTTACCGCGGACGAATCATCGTTCGCATATAAAATTAAGGAAAGCGGGGTTTGTCTGTATGGCGGACAGCAGAATTTATGAGGACTGGCTGGCAAAGGCGCGCACCGATCTCGAAAGCGCAAGGATCCTGTTTGAGCACGGCGGAGACTATGCGACCGTCGCCTTCCACTGCCAGCAGGCGATTGAAAAAGGGCTGAAGGGGTTCATCCTCAAATCCTCCAAGCAGCTCAAGGATGGGCACAGCCTGATTTATCTGTGCCGCAAAGCCAGCGCATACAACGACGACTTTGAGCCTTATTTCAAGGACTGTGCATACGTCAATCAGTTTTACATTGAATCACGCTATCCGGCCGATGTTCCGGAAACACTATCCAAGCAGGATGCGGAGCAGTGCCTGTCGATTGCCGAACGCGTCCTTGCGCTGTGCGAATAGGAGGACTTGGCAATGGAACGCATTTATTTTGACAACGCCGCTACGACGGCGCCCTACCCTGCCGTCCTCGCCGCAATGACCGAGACTGCGCAGGGCTTTTACGGCAATCCGTCCTCGCTGCACAGCGAGGGACAGGCCGCGCAGAAGCTGCTGTCGGCCTGCCGTGCCGAGCTGGCCGGACTGCTCGGCTGCGCGCCGGACGAGCTGTACTTCACCTCCGGCGGCAGTGAAGCGGACAACTGGGCCATTCGCGGACTGGCGAAAGCGGGCGCGAAGAAGGGCAAGCACCATATCGTCACCTCCGCCTTTGAACACCACGCAGTGCTGCACACCGTACAGGCTCTGGAAAAGGAGGGCTTTTCCGTCACCTATCTCCCTGTCCACGAGGACGGCTACGTCCGCCCTGCGGAGCTGGAGGCCGCCCTGCGGGACGAAACGGCGCTGGTGACCGTTATGTACGCCAACAATGAGATCGGCACGATACAGCCGGTCGCCGAACTGGGCGCGATCTGCCGTGCATATGGCGTCCCCTTCCACACCGACGCGGTGCAGGCGGTAGGGCATTTGAAAATCGACGTCGCAAACGAGAACATCGACCTGCTCTCGCTCTCGGCGCACAAATTCCACGGCCCGAAGGGAATCGGCGCGCTGTATGTCCGGAAGGGCCTGAGCTTTCCCAACCTGATCGAAGGCGGCGCGCAGGAGCGGAGCCGCCGCGCCGGAACCGAGAACCTGCCCGCCATCCACGGGATGACGGTGGCGCTTGAGACCGCGCTGGCGGATTTGGACAAAACGGCGCCCTGCGTCCGCGCGCTGCGCGACCGGCTGATCGCCGGCGCGCTGAAAATCGAACGCAGCCGTCTCAACGGCGGGATCGAACGGCGGCTGGACGGCAACGCGAGCATCTGCTTCGAGGGCGTCGAGGGCGAAGCGCTGCTCCTGCACCTCGATCTGGCCGGCATCGCGGCCTCGTCCGGCTCGGCCTGCACCTCCGGCTCCCTCGACCCGTCGCACGTGCTGCTGGCCCTCGGGCTGCCACACGAAATCGCGCACGGCTCGCTCCGGCTGTCGCTGTGCGAGAGCAATACCGAAGCGGAGGTCGACTACTTCCTCGGGAAGCTGGCGGAAATCGTCGCGCTGCTGCGGGATATGTCCCCGGTGTGGGAAAAGCTCCAGAATGAAAGCAAACAGGAAGGAAGATAAAGATGGCATACAGTGAAAAAGTGATGGACCACTTTGCCAACCCGCGCAACGTCGGCAAGCTGGAGGACGCGTCCGGCGTCGGCGAGGTGGGGAACGCGAAATGCGGCGATATCATGAAAATGTATATCAGGGTGGAGGACGGCATCATCACCGACGTCAAGTTCAACACCTACGGCTGCGCGTCGGCTATCGCGACCAGCTCGATGGCGACCGAGATGATCAAAGGCAAGCCGGTCAGCGAAGCGCTCAAGCTGACGAACAAGGCCGTCATCGAAGCGCTGGACGGACTGCCGCCCGCGAAGGTGCACTGCTCGGTGCTGGCGGAGGAGGCCGTCAAGGCCGCGGTCGCCGACTATTACCGCCGGCAGGGCATCGAAATGGAAATCCCGGGCTGCGACGGACACTGCGACGGCTGTCATCTGCACGAAGCCTAAAAAGCACTTGACAACAGCGGCACGCTGTGCTATCATAGGAACAGTGGCAGAGCGCCGCATTGTACGCGTGTCGTACACATACGATTTTTTTGGATTCCGTACAGAAAGCGAGGTGGACAAAATGACAAAGCTGAACCCTGTGAAATCGATTGCCGTTTTGTCCGCCGCATAGAACAGCCCTCTTTTTCGGACAGATTACAGACCGCACTCGGTTTTTGCCGGGTGCGGTTTTGTTTGCATGCTTAAAAAAGAGGGGGGAAATTCACCATGAAAAGACTCAAATACTACCTGCTGCAAATGGATAATTCAACGACCGCCTACCACAGCATATACGAAGGCCCTGTCGCTTTCGGAGACGGCTGCCTGGACAGCGACAGCGTCTATTGGGACGGCGACGTCTCCTACGAGTTCACAATGACGCACAAGCAGGCGCTCGACAAGCCGACCGTCACCGTCCGTATCCCCGCAAGCCGCCTTTCGGCGGATACGCCGGGCACGGCGGGTACGGCCGCGGCGGACTTCCTGCTGCGTGCCTTCCTGCCCTACGCAGACGAGCTGAACGCCGAGCTGTACAACCGCAGACGCACCGAGCGCGAAAACGGTGCCTATCTGCTGCCGCATCCGGGGAACGAAGTGCTCGTGCGCAACGCGGCCTTCTTTGCCGTCTGCCCGCAGAAATATTATGAAAACGGCGCCGCGAACCTGATCCGCCCGCTGCCCGCCGGAGAAAACCGGCCGCCGCGGCTCTGCTTCTGCCTGCGAATGCAGGTCCAGCTTCCGCTGCGCAGGCTGCGCAAGGCGATGCAGATGCTCTGCCGCGACCTGCCGGGCGCCGTAAACCGCTACATCGACCAATGCGACACGGGCGCGCTGCGTGAAGCGCTCCGTCTGGCCGAAACGCAGAAAAAAATCCGCGAATGGCTGAAGACGAGCGACTGCTGCGCGTTCATCGCCAACGGCAGCCTTCTGCCCCGCGCCAAGGGGAAGGAAGGCCCGATGCCGGGCGCCGTCCCCTTCCGCTCGACGCCCGAGGACGAGCGCGAGGTCTGCGGGGTGCGCGGGATGGCGGTCCGCCGCGGCGTGACCATCATTGCCGGCGGCGGCTATTCGGGCAAAAGCACGCTGCTGGACGCAATCGCGGCGGGCATCCACGACCACATCGCCGGCGACGGACGCGAGCTGGTGCTCACCGACGAAAGCGCCGTCACCATCGCCGCCGAGGACGGGCGCAGCGTGCGGAATCTGGACATCTCGCCCTTCGTCCGCTGGCTGCCCGGCGGCGACGTGCGGGATTTTTCCACCGACCACGCGTCGGGCTCGACCTCGCAGGCCGCCAACGTGGTCGAGGCGGTGTCGCATGGCGCTTCGCTGCTGCTCATCGACGAGGACCGCAGCGCGACCAACTTTATGATCCGCGACCCGCTGATGAAAGCGCTCGTCGAGAAGGAGCCGCTCACGCCCTTCACCGACCGCGTGCGCGAGCTGTACGAGGACCTTACCGTCTCGACGATTCTGGTCATCGGCGGCAGCGGCGAGTATCTCACTCCCGCCGACCGGGTATACAGGATGGAAGACTTTGTCCTCCGCGACGTGACGGCGCAGGCCAAATCGATCGCCCGCCCGGCCGATGCACCGCCGCCGCCCGCACTGCGGCGGATACATCGGATGCTGCTGGCCGACCGCTTTTCCGCATACCCCGAAGGCTCGGGCAGCGAAAAGCTGACCGTGTCGGAGCTGGGTTTCATCTGCGTCGGCGACGAGCGCGTCGACGTCCGCGGCCTGCACGACGTCGTCAACGAACGCCAGCTCACCGCACTCGGTTTCCTGCTGCGGCACCTGATGACGTACAACGCCGACCGTCGGGTCGATCTTGCGCAGAGAGTCGACGAGCTGTACCGCGAAATCGAAGAAAACGGGCTTGATACGGTCTATTCGAGCCATTTCACGACCTGCGGACGCTTTCTCGACCTGCCCCGCAAAGCCGAGCTGCTCGCGCTGGCCGCACGGCTGCGGCTGGTCCGCTTTGCGGAAGAGCCGTAAAGCCAAAAACGCCGGAAGCCGCAGCGGCTTCCGGCGTTTCCCACGGATGTTCGGACGTTCAAAAGCAAAGACGCCCTTTTTCAGAAAAAGGGCGTCTTTTTTACGCAGTTTTCTTTCGGCCCGGACGTCCGCACCCGTTCCGCCTTTACCGTCTGCTGCAAAGGCCGATGATAAAGAAGACCGGCGACAGGACCGCACAGGTCAGGCAGACGAAGGCGACGGCGCTCAGATTGTACATTGTCCCCACCATCAGGCAAAAGGCTGCAATCACAAGCAGATAGATTCCGACAAACATACATTTCATCGCGCGCATAACCAACACCGCCTTTTTACTTCCCTACCGTTTCAATACCAAACCGACGATGAACATCACGATTGCAAGCAGGACGAAGAAAAGACCGACGAAAAACATTACGACAGAATTTAAGAGGAAGGTCATAAAAATGAAGAGCATCCCGAGCAGCAGCGCAAAGATGCCCGAGAGCATCCATTTGATGGACAGCATGTATTCCCCTCCCTAATTATACTCCAGCACAATGGTCTGCCCGTAATAATCCGTGCGTAAGATCGCCCCCGTAAAGCTAAAACCGACGCCGCCCGCGCCTACAGAAATGCCGATATCGCCCCCAAGCCGTTTATGCGAATAACCGGCATGGACGGGCGAATCGTATGCCTGCAAATAAACCTGCGTTTCCAAATAAGAAGTCCATGTATCCATTTGCAAACAATTTTTCTCCGTTCCATACGCGATTTCGTGAAAGCATCCATAGCCGTTCGGCATTCCGCCAAGCTTGACTCTTGCAGCGATCGCGGAACCGCTGGGATAAAGGATATTGACATGCGAAGCCGCGTCCTCTCCTTCATGCCGGTCGACCGTGTTGGAACGGTAGTGCCACCAGGAATTGTTCCGCGTACTGTAATGTGACGGATGTACGCATTTGTCATAACGGTACAGATGCGCGCGGCTCTCATAACGCGTATCCAGGATAGCGCTTCCGAAAGACAGAACCTGCAAATCCTCCAGCCCAAAATGCGGCTGAAGCAGCCATTCGGCCCGCGTTGCAATCTTAAAATATCGGTTCCGAGAATCACCGCTATATGAGGGTTGCTCATTCAGCCGTATCCCCTGCGTATAAATCTGCATATAGCCGTCATCGGAGGTTTCCCAACTCGTCCATAGATTGGAACTGGCGGCAACCAGCGCGCGTCCCCTTGCGTTGACGGCCTCCTGCGCCGTGACCGGCGTTTTTGTTCCGTCCCGGCTGACCCGGTAATAGACGGTAGAACGCACGATCTCCGCATAATTGAGGACCTCCGATAATTCCTCGGCGGTATACATCTCCGCCAAGTCCGCGCTTCCCGTTGCCCGAAGCAGCTCCTCAGCAATCTCCGCATCGGTCGTTCCATTTTGCGCACGCGCTTTTTCGATAAATGCCTGCAAATTTCCGTAAGTTGTTTCCGTAACAAGTCCGGTATCCGCCGTACGTTCCACGCGGATTTCCGATGCAGCCAAAGCGGACAGACTGACCGGCTCAACCCGAAGGGAATCCTGCACGGGCACTGTTTCCAGCGCCGCCGCCGGAAGCGCAGAAAGGCAGAAAACGACGATCAAACCGGCAACAAGAATCATTCGTTTAATCTTCATAAAAACTCCTTTCATTTTCACAACGTCGTATAATTGGTACGGGCGGATTTCCTAACAGGAAGAACTGAAAAAATCTCTATTTCAAGTATATTCATATTTTTCCCATCTGTCAATAGATGTTCTTTACAATATTATCCATCGAATTTTGTGCATGTTTCCATTCTAATCTCGTAATTCTTTTGTTGTTTTGCACAAATTATCCATTTTGCCAGCAAATCAACGCATCGGACAGGAACGGCATCATTCAACGCAGCGATAAAATATGGACATCCGATGCGGCCGTTCGGCAACTCCTCGAATTTGCGGGAAAGCAGCCATCAAACAACACTATTTCTTGATAAAACGGTTCAAACCGTTTTATCATCTGCGGCATTTGCTGCGGGTTGTAAATCCTTTTGGATTTGCAGGAAACAGATATTGTACAGCATATTTCCATAACGCTTTGCACGGAGCGCCATTCGCTTTCGCGAATAACGGATGAATGTGTTTTCAACATTTCATCAAATAGAAGTATAAGATGCGGAGCGGTTTGAAACACATTGCTATATTAGGCCGCCGGCGTCCGAGCCGACGCCCCCGAGACGCGGAAGGAAAAGCCGCCGGTGTTCCTTTTCAGGCCGGCGGCCGGTATTATGTATGCAGAACCACGCAGACCGCCGGCATTTCCGCCGTCTTCCAGTCGAAAGCCCCTCTATCTACTCGAAGCCATAACACATCCTCCGTTCTCCGCGTGTTCTGTAAGTATGGTGACAAAAATCCCGAACGGTTAACAATTTTTTTGAAAATCGTATCCGCCCCTGCCGTCCTTCCGTCAAGCGAAAAGACGGCGCATTGCATACGCCGCCTGTCGGTTCATCAGCCGGAAAAACAAAAAGCCGGATCCGTTCAGTCAAATCCCATCCGACTGCTTCACTGCCGCTGTTCTTCCGAGTCCCGGAAAAAGATGGAGGCGGCAGCGCAATAAATATAAATTGCAAATCAAAAAATTCCAACAAGTATATGCCGCGTGTCAGCCGGCCGAAACAGCGGTGTTGCCGAGCGAAACATTATAGGTGTCAGTCCGGGTGCTGTACACCTCATAAAGGCTGTCCAGCTCTGCCTGTGTGATCTTTCCCTCCCGAAAAGCGATATGCAGCTCGATAAATTCGCCGTCCTTATACAGCAGGATGCCGTTGCTGTTACCGTAAGCGAACACATGCCCGCCGATCTCCGGCGCCCAGGCGATCGCCCCGCCCAATCCGACATCCCGCACGGCTTCGTAACCGCCGTATGTGCCGAAATAGGTCAAAAGCACCGAATCGGGATCAAATTCGACGCCATACTGGTATGCGTTATATGCGCGCTTCAGCTCGTATTCCTTTGCTTCCGACCAATACGGCAAGCCGTCGGACGGCTCGGCGCAGGCTGTCAAAATCAGAAAACAGACAAGCAGAGAGAAAAAGATAAGCAAAAACCGTTTCATTCCGTTCTCCCCTCTTCAATAGCGGTCGATTTCCAAAGCCCAGTTCGTGGACACGCCGGAAACGCCGGAGGCGATGCGTGTCTGCACATAGACCGTGCAGGCATTTGAGGCCGTATATTCGACGATCTCCACATTATTCCTGCTTTCCTCGGCGGCAGACAAAACGGCGCCCGTAGCGGCGTCCACAAGCCGCAGATTCATATCGTAATACTGCGTGCCGTTTTGGATGATCACATCCGTGTTTTTGTTGGTAAAAGCCAGCGTCGCCCTTATCTTTTGACCGGCGGAAAGCGACACCGTAAACTGGGTGATGTAATTCAGCTCCAACGCGCTGTGATTCCAGGCATATTTGTACGCGGTGCCGGACATGGCTTTGACAGCATTCACCATGCCCGCGCCGCTGAGATCGCGCAGATACGGATTGCTCTCCGTACCGTTGTTTGCGTTCGACACAAGGGACGGACTGGCCGTGTTCATAATTTTCGCTTTCACCGCCTGCGGATTCCCGATTTTTGCCGAATGCTCCTCCATCATCTGCGCGACGATGCCCGTGACGACCGGCGCGGCATAGCTTGTCCCCGTCGGCTCCTCGCCCTCCAGATCAAAGTAAAAGGGGTTCGTGCCTGTAGTGGTACGCACGGCTCTCACCCAAGTTCCGGGCGCAGAGATATCCGGCTCGCTGGGCAGCGAATTGGGTTCCTCCCATGATGAGGAGGAATGTATCGTATACGGCGTTACGCCTATCTTACTCGAACCAGAGCTTTTCGTCCGCAGATTGCCGACCGTAATGCAGTTCATCGCATATCCGGGGCTGTTGATATAAGTGGTGCCGTCTCCATAGCCGCCGGCATTATTGCCGGCGGCTACCACACACGTAATCCCGGTTCTGTTGATAAATCGATCAAGATCTCTATCAATAGAAGTATAGGATGCGGTATTGCGAAAGCCGAGACTGATATTTATAACATTCACACCTTGTGCTGCTAAAGCATCTAATCCATCTACAAAAGTGCTGGAATTCGACGCACGTGTAATATATACTTTTGCTTCCGGTACGATTCCTGTATAGACTACGCCGTTATAACCAACTCTTTCACCGGCAGCAATTGCAGTGACCAGCGATGCGTGTGTGCTTACGACCAGTTGCTCGCTGCCATTGGGAACGCTCGTCATCCTGCTTTGGTCATAATGCGGTGACGAAGTATCTATGACGCCTCCGGCTTCCAAGATTCCGATAGAAATCCCTTCACCCTTAAACCCTTTACCGTCATTAAAATTTATGCTTTTCGTACCCAAAACCGAGTCAGCGCCTACTTGATTTGATATATGATTCAACGCGTCCTCCGCCTGATAGACAGGCGTGTAGAAAATAGCCGCAACTTCCCCTCGTTGCGCGTAATACAAAATGTCGGCCTTTTTTGCTTCAACTAAAATCGAAGCAAAATAATTTCTTATATGCAAAACCCGATTGCCTCTCGCTTGCACATGTTCCGTTACAAACGCATAATTGGCAGCGAATTGTTCCGCTCTGAGAATCTCATTTTGTTTGAATTGAAATTCGCTTCTTATTTCGAGGATAAGGCGATCAACAATTTTTTCAGGTTCAATCTCCCGAATGTCTTCTAACGATGCATCGTCAATCCATTGCCCCCAGTCATCGGAAAGCGCTGTTTTCAACTTTGCAAACGCCTGATCGGAGAGCCGTTTTGCACTCGCTTTATATGACGTTTCTTCTCTGAACGCCGTTTGTGCCGCCGTCCGAAGTTTGCTTGCTATTTCTTTTTCAAACCGGGCTTCGTCACGGAACACTTCCGGATCCAGTCCGGTTTCAAGTTCCACCTTTTCCGACAATGTGTTTTCATCCAAATCATAAAGTGAAATATCAATGGGGATAAGCGTCTCCTCGTCTGCGGCAAGCAATACGTCCCACAACGCCGGGTCGATCTTTTCCGGCCGGACGGCCTCCGCCATCTCGCCGGCGGCAGTCTGCGGCACGAAAGCCGTCAGCACCAGCGAGGCCAGAAGAACAAAGAGCAGATACAGCTTGAACCTTTTTTTCATATTCGTTCTCTCCTTTCGGTTCGTATTTCGATATCATCAATTAAAATACGATTTCATGCCGGAGCAAATTGGTAATCCGGGTCATCGTAGCAGATCAGCGCAACTTCCTCCTGCTGCGCATAATACAGAATGTCGGCCTTTTTCGCGTCTACAAAAAGATAACTGAAACAACTGCCTATATCTTTTATAATGTTTTGCCTCGGCTCCACGCACCGTTTCACAAAGTTTTGATTGACATCGGTGTTTTCCCGCTGTTGGATCATTCTTTTTTCATCCCGAAATCTGTCGATCACCGCGTCAATCAAAAAATCCTCGATACAATCCGGCCGCTTTTCTTCTATCTCCCCGACAATCTGTCCGGGCTCTCCGATATAGCGCTTCAAATCACCGGAAAGCTCCGCTTCCAGTGATGCCAGCGATGCGTCTGTCAACCGTTCGTCATTGCCGGCCATCTGCTCCGACTCCATGCCGGCCGTTTCCTCTATCGCTTTTCGAATTTTTGAAGTGACTTCCTTTTCAAACAGCGCTTCGTCGAGGAACACCGCCGGATCCATCCCGGTTTTCTGTTTGACCTTTTCAAACAGTTCGTTTTCATCTATCCCATCCAGTTTGATATATAGAGGGATCCATTCGTCCTCATCCGCCGCGCACATTACATCCCAGAGGGCGGCGTCAATCTTGGCGGGACGCTCCGTCTCTGCCTCGCCCAACGCCGTCTGCGGTGCGAACGCCGCCAAGCTCAGAAAAACAATCAGCACGAGAATCAAATACAGCTTGCTATGCTTTTTCATAAATCCATTTCTCCTTTCTCATATTCGTTCTCTCCTTTCGGCACGGCTCAATCCCCGGCAGGTCTCGCGGCCAGCGACAGGACGAGCGCCAGCCCTTCGGGGCATACCAGCTCGCGAAGCTGTTCTTTTGTTACAAAAATGATTCCTGCGCCGAGATAGTCTTCCTCCACACCGAGAGGCTTGACAAACGTTTCATAGACCACTTCCTCGGAGGCGCCGGTCGTCTCCGTAACCAGAACCGCAAAAAGCCGCTCGTCGGGCGCCGTGCCCGTTCCCGTTCCGACGAGCTGCCCCGCATTCGAGGACGGCCATGAGACGGCGTCTTGCAGAGATTCCGTCAACAGGACAACACCCTTTTCCGACCTTTCCATACAGGCCGCAAGTCCGGCGGCATCGGCACTTTCCGCCCAGATTGCCCGATCAGACGGAAACGGAGCCGCATTGTATACGACCCAAACGATCGCTGTCAAGGCAAGACAGACGCAGGCCGCGAGCGCACCGAGCCTGTGCCTTCTGCACCGTTTCGGCGTGACCGGTCTGACCTCGGCAAATTCCGCGACATATCGGTCGGAGATGCCGCCTATGGCGTGCATCAGATTTTCGGCGTTCATATCGTCACTCCTCGTTTTCTCAATGCTTTTTTGAGTTCTGTTTTGATTCTGGACAGACGCGTCCGCACCGCGCCCTCTTTCAATCCCGACGCTTTTGCGATATCCTCATATGCGTCCATATACCAGAACCTGCGGACAAAGATCATCCGATTGACAGGCTCCAGAGAATCCAGAAATTCGTCTATATAGCCGGAAAGCACCGATACGTCAAGCGCGTCCTCAACCGTCTCGCGCGACGGGATGCAGTTCTCCAGTTCTTCGACGCACAGGTCGTAATTCCCCTTCCGCTTGCGGACGGAATTGTGCTTATAACGGTTGATGGCTATATTACGGACGATGCGGAGCACGAACGCCGGCAGCGGGTCGGGCCTCTGCGGCGGAATGGCATTCCAGACGCCCAAATAAGCATCGTTTATGCATTCCTCGGCGTCCCGGGGATCGTTCAGTACGTTCATAGCGACCGTCCTGCATACCGCGCCGTATTTGTTCGACAGCTCAGCGATTGCATATTCGGAGCGGTCAAAGAACAATTCGATGATCTTTTCGTCTTCCATCGCCGGCAACACCTCCTTGTACGGGTGTCTGTATATACTCTCAACAAAGCCCGCCATTTGTTACAAAACGCCTGAAATCTTTTTGTATCTTTTCGCTTCAGGCTTCAGATAAACGACGGCAAGGCTTGCGTGACCGAATACCCTTGAAAAGCCGAACCGTTGACCTATGATATGACACAAGCCAATCGGAAGCGGCGTTTCCGATTGGCTTGTCTGCACGATCCTCTGCAGGAGGCAGCGATTTTTATTTCAGGCTTCCACGCACAATGCACGGCTGAAGCCTTGACGGCACACCTGCATCTTTTCTGTCATTCTTCACAAAAATACTTCGTACAGGCTCCACTGTACGCGCGTATTTTGTTGAGACGGACGAAAAATCTGACGGCGCAACCGCATTTACAGATTTGTCGGAGAAGGCTCAGTACAAGACGGACCGAATATCAAAAGTAAGCTCAAACGTGCGGTTCCACGGGAAGCGGACATTTGAAACCGCAATCGAACGCACCTTGCCGGTGCTGTAATCATCCAATCCGCGGATATAAGCCTTCCCTTCCATCAGCGCCAGCAGCGTATCACCGCCGAGCGTACCGGACATCAGCTGTTCCAGACGCTGCGCGCTGCTGAGCCAAGTCCCGATATAGCGGCCGTCATCCGCAATATAGGCGATGTCCTTGACAAAAGCAAATGTCATTCCCTTTATAAAACCGATATCGGACGCTTCGGTCACTTCTTTGCTGAACCGCAGATAATCGTAGCGGACAATCCCCTGCGAGACGGCGATGCCGATGGCGTTGCCGACCGTATTCCAACTCGAATAGCCCAACAGCATCGTCAGCGGAACCTGCGCGGCAACCATTTCCCGCGCAAGCACCTCACCGTTGGACGACGAAGCGTCGATGACGACGGTGGGGATGTGCGCGGCGATGTTTTCCTCCAGCTTTTTTACGAGCGACGCAGCAGCAGACTGCAAATAGGAAGAGCGCGTGAGCACGAGGACGTCCAGGTCGGCTTCCTCTCGGGCAGACACGACGACTCCGACGTCAATCGAGCCGAGATGCTTATTCAGATTTTCCCGCAGCGTCTCAATATCATAATCATCCGCCGCCTGATCCGCGCCGCCGCCATAATACAGCGTGCGGGCCGTCACCTGCTGCGGCGCGAGGTCGTTCGCCAGCCTTGCCACCCCCAGCATCCCCAGCTCGTCTGCGCCTGCAAACAATGTGGCCTGCTCGCCGAGCAGCGTGCGGATATAGCTGATCTCATTGGTCTGAATGGTATTGCCGGGCGTGGAATCATCCACCCCGATAAAGAGATACGCCAGCTTGTCGCCGCCATTGCGCAGCAGGCGGTCGATCAGGCGCAGCTTACGTTCGCGCGAAGCGAAATAATTCTCGATTTGCTCCTCAGACAGTGTGGTGGCAATCTCTTCCCCATCCGGACCGCTGCGGTATCCGGCGATGATACGCTCAATCGTCAGTTCGGAACCCGTAAGAATTTTGCGCGGCTCGGCGCCGTATGCACGGAAGAGGTCATACTCGCTCTGCTGCAGTCCGTTGTAATTGACGGTCGAGGCAAGGCGCATCACGGTATCAAACACATAAACGGTGTTGTGCTCACAAAGCTCGACGAGGTAGTCAATAATGGCATATTCCTTGGAAAGATCGGTATTGGACAGGTACCGGGAACCGACAAGGCCGCCGGAAAGAAGCTGGTCAAGAGAAATGACGAAATAATCGCATTCCGCGTCGACCTCACGGAGCCATGCCGTCAGCCCCTCGGGGTCGCCGAGCGTGGTCCCGTTGCTGTTGGTCCCCGTTCCGTCGAGCTTGGTGGAATAGAGGTCGTCGTCGGGCATCAGGACGTCAAAGTCGCCGCTCTGCGCCAGATAAAGCACGCGGTCTACGTTTACAGGCCGGTCGTCAAGCGGAATATACGCGAGCTTTGTCCCGTTGTAATCCTGCTTTTTCACAGGAAACAGAAACTCCCTTTTCATTTTCAAATAATCAGAGGGCTTCGGCGCGGTGCCGCCGGAAATACAGGCCGCCTGATAGAAGGCCCCCTCCGGCGCGGAAATACCGAGCACAGCGCGCTTCAGCAGCAGATAGTCGGCCACGGTTCTGCATCCGTCCCCGTTGAGGTCGCCGCGCACAACCAGCTCGACCGTCCGGCCGCCGGCGGTCACGGTCGCGCCGGTACCGACATACCCGTTCCGGCCTGCGCCGCTTACGGTGACGTCGCCGGCAAACAGCGCGGCCACATCCGAGCCGGTCAGCTCCTCTCCGACATAGAGATACCCGTCCTCGGAAACGGCGGCCGCGCCCTCCAGCAGGAGATCGGACACATCGGCATCCGCCGCCGATACGGACGGCAGAACCGCGCTGAACGCAAGAAGGACGGCGCAGAGTGTCGCAAGACATTTTTTCATTACCTTTTCCCAATCCCTTTCTTTAACAATCGGCTTGCAAACGAACCGTTTCCCCGGCAGGCGGCAGCCGCTTTTTCCATACGCCGAGACGGTAGAAGAGTACGGCCAGCACGGCAGCAACGCCCCAGCCGATCACCCATGCATATACGATCGACATATATCCCGCCGCGCCGTTCAGCAGGAATGAGAGCGCCACACGGAAAACGAGGTCCACAAAGGTCGAAACCATAAAATAACGCAGTGCGCCCGACCCGCGCAGGATGCCGTCGATGACGATCTTAACGGCGATAATAAAGTAAAACGGCGCCACCCAGCGCATAAAGACCGCGCCTGCGGCCATTGCTTCGGTACTGCCCTCGTGCAGAATCAGCCCGACCATCTGCGGCGCGAAAAAGAAGAATGCAGCAGCGATCGGCGTCACCAGCAGAAGCAGCAGACAGACACCCGCCCGCAGTCCCTGCGTCACACGCTCATATTTCCGCGCGCCGATGTTCTGCGCGGTAAAGGAGGAAACGCCGCCCGACACCGTCGTATAGCAGGTAACGGCAAAGGTATTGAGCTTGAGCGCGGCCGAAAAGCCGGCAATGATCGAGGGACCATAGCCGTTTATGAGCGACTGGATAGCCAGATTCCCCACAGCGACAAAAGACTGCTGCAGAACACTCGGAACGGCAAACACGAGCACCTTTTTAAGCATCCGCAGCGAGAAAACGCACGCTTTTCCCTCGTAGGAAAAACGGCGCAGCCGCCTGCTGAGCGTAAAAAAGGAGAGAATGGCCGACAGCGTCTGCGCGATGAAAGTAGCCCACGCAACGCCGGCCACGCCCCATCCGAACGAAAGGACGAACAGCAGGTCAAGCACAATGTTCGTCACGGACGAACAGGCAAGAAAATACAGCGGCGTTTTCGAATCTCCCAACGCGGTAAACACGCCGGTGCAGATATTGTAGAGGAATAAAAAGAAAAGCGAGGCGGTATATATGTTCAGGTACGCCAGACTGTCATCCATAATTTCCGGCGGTGTACCGAGCAGTTCGAGCATCGGACGGGCGAAGATCAGCCCTGCGGCCGTCAGCACCAGCGACACGGCCAGCACCGAAATCACCGAGGTGTGCACCGCCGTGCGCATGTTCTTATAGTCCTTAGCGCCGAAAAGCTGTGAGATCAGCACCGAACAGCCGATGTTCGCGCCGGTGGCAATGGCCATAAACACCAGCGTGATCGGTACCGACACACCCACTGCGGCGACTGCGTTATCCGCGATGACCGGGTCGGGCGAGCATTTGCCGACGACGATGCTGTCCACCATCCCGTAAAGCTGTTGAAATGCAACCGAAGCGAGCATCGGCAGACAAAAGCGAAAAAGGATCCGGCGCGGGTTTCCGACCGTCATATCCGTTATCATAAAGCATACCACGACCTGTTTGGGATTGATCGGAAAAAGAACTCATTTTCTTCCTAATCTGATATTATAATAACACACCGGAGCGCCGATTACAAGAAAAAACTTGTAAACGTAAAAAAATTGTGCTATAATGAAACAAATCGAGACAAAATCAACGGGAACGGAACGAATTATGAACCTCTCTTCCTCCAAATGGCGCCGCCCGGGACGGGAAGCGCTTCTGCTGCTGTACTGGATACCGCATTTCATCTGGTTTGAACTGATCACCTACCTCACGCCGCGGATGAATCCGCATGTGATCTACTCGCCGACCGACGATTGGATTCCTTTTTTAGAGGTATTTATCCTGCCGTATGTGCTCTGGTATTTTTACATAGCGGCAGTACAGCTCTATTTCCTGTTCAAAAACAAACGCGATTTTATCAACGTGACCAAACTGCTGTACATCGCGCTGTTTGTCAGTATGCTCATCTGCACGCTGTTCCCGAGTACGCATGAGCTGCGGCCGGCGGTATTCCCGCGGGACAATCTGTTGACCGACGCGGTGAAATTCCTGTACAGCATTGACAACCCGACAATGCCGGCCTGCATCCTGCCGTCGATGCATGTGCTCGTTTCACTCGTGCTGGCGGCGGCGGTGCTGAAAAGCGAATGCCTGCGCGGATAAACGCTGATCAAAGCCGGCGCCTGCGTGCTATCGGTACTCATCTGCGCGGCGACGGTGTTCATCAAGCAGCATTCGATTGTCGATGTCTACGCAGCCTGCGCGCTGTTCGTTCCGATCTATTTCGCGGTCTATTTCATATGGAAGACAAAAGAGGAGGCTGCCTGAAAACAGAATCCGTCCGTCAAATGACGTATTCCGGCTATGGGGCTACCGGAACCCGATTCGGGCGCTTTGTTTCCCGGCGGTGCGGGCTGCTCCGAAGGGATGGAAAGCGTCTCTAATATGTCAAAGCGGACGCGATTACAGGTGTTGTGATGAAGATTCGAGACATGAGCATCGGCGATTATACAAATGCATATGCTTTATGGCTTTCCTGCCCAGGCATAGGGCTGCATCCGGCAGACGATTCACGGGAAGGGATCGCACGGTTTTTGGACCGCAATCCCAAAACCTGCTTTGTTGCCGAAGCAGACGGCAGGCTGATCGGCACAATTATGGCAGGAAACGACGGACGCCGGGGGTACATCTATCATACGGCGGTGCATCCCAATTACAGGGGACGTGGCATCGGTTCGGCGCTTGTGCAAGCCGCAATTCAAGCACTGGAACGGCTCGGCATCGGCAAAGCGGCTTTGGTGGTGCTGGAAACGAACGCGGACGGAAACGTATTTTGGGAAAAACAGGGCTTTACGGTGAGAACAGACCTGACCTATCGCAACAAAACGCTTGAACAAACGGACTAAGAGATGCACGGAAAGCGGCATTTCAAAAAAGCAAACCGATTATACTTCAATAAAAATATTTATCGTCAGCCATGGTTACAATGCGCAAGCGCAAGGACCGTTCAATAGCCTTGCGCTTGAACGAAACCGACCGACCCTGAAAGCCGGGGCTTTCAGCTTTGTTCGGCACGCATTATAATAAAAAGAGCATCGCAGAAAGGAAGATGTGGGATGAAAAGCGGATTCAAAAAAGGTGAGAATCTGTAAAAAGCCGGTGACATTCGTTTGCTTGCCGGCTTTCACACATTTCAGAAAGAGGCAAAACAATGAATCATACAAAAAACTTGACGGGCTGCGATACAAATCGGCATTTGATCAGCATGACCACGCCCGACCGACTCATCCAGTTGGGACTGAATCTGGGCTTTTGCGAGGACACCGGAATTCTGGACCTTTGCTGCGGATACGGCGAAATGCTGAGGCTTTGGAACGACGTCTTTGGCATTCGGGGAACCGGCGTGGACATCTGCCCCGCGTTTATCGAACGCGGCAGACAAAGGCAGCAGAACCCCGAGCGCGTAAAACTTCTCTGCGCCGACGCGCTGCACTATGCGGATGATGAGAAGTATGACGTTGTCTGCTGTACGGAATTCTTCGGTGATATCAAGGACATTGCCGGCACAATTGCTTTTCTTGAAAAATACGCAAAACCAAACGGGAAGCTGATTTTCGGCAGACTGTTCTCCAAGACAGACTGCCCGCCGAAGCCCCTTACCGACTTTGACGGTGAAATCGAAACGCTTGCCGCCATCCATGAAAAAATCCGCACGTGCGGCTATTATATGACAGCGATGGCCAGCGATACCGACGCGCAATGGGAAAATTACGTTTTCTGGAGCGCCGCACGGGACATCGAACGTCTGCGCAAAAACCCGGAGGACACAAAAACGAAAGCCTGGCTTGAAAAATGGTATGACATCTATTTCAGATACCGCCGTCCCTTTGAGGGCTGGGCATTATTCGGAATAGAAAAGCTGTAATCCGATTACCCGAACCGTACAGCCGTAGACTGCAAATCAAGAGGATTCGTGCAGATATCGGACGGGAGTCCCCCGAATCCTGTGCGGCGCGGATGGCGCCCAAAAGTCGAACGCCTTTCTTTTGAATGCATTCGATGTGATTTGGACATACGCATCGCGAATCCCAAACAGTGCTCCGCTGATTTGAAAAATCAGCGGGGCACTGAGACTTTTCGGACGGCCCCGATGTTTTCGGCGGCCGCCTTTTTACTGCAAGCTGATTTCCATCCCTCAACGGCAAATCCCGGTGAAGCGTCGGCTTTCCGTTCAGTCCTGCGCCGGTTTTCGCCTTACAGTTTTATGCGTTTTCGTGTTTCAATTAAGTCGCCTGCAAACGGCCTCACGGCTTTATTCCATCCACCACCGGCAGCTCGGTCATCCGCAGCTTGGCACAGCCATAGGGATAGAGAAGCACCTCCTCCGGCTCTGAGACGGGCACAACACAGTGCGGCACTTTGGCGCATACGGTTTCGTAGCCGTCCTCGTATCCCCAGCCGATCTTCCGCACCGAAGCGCGGAGAACGACCGGCGGCGCTTCGCTGGAAAACGGGACCTTCCCGACCGCCTTCCGCGCAGGCGCCGACAGACTGCCACAGTAGGCGTAATTCCAATCCGAGCGCGGAAGGTATTCGTAATCGCAGTAGGGCGCTTTCCGCTCGACGCCGTCCCTTACGTACTCATGCACCCGCTTTTCATACGCGATGGGGACCGAAAAGACCAGCGAACCGCACCGAACGGCAGACAATCCGTGCGGACGGGACGCAAAGCGGGGCGTAACGCCGAAGCGCAGCTCGAGCGTGCGCCGATCGCCCGCCCGGAACGAGAAGCGCAGCTCACCGGACGGCGCTTCGCCGTTCACGGTCAGGTTTTCGGCAAAAGAAGGCGCGCGGACAACGAGCGTAAAAGGCCGGTCGGTTTCAACCGTGTACACAAGGCGGTTTTCAAACGGATAGTCCGTCTCCAGTACAATATGGATGCCGCCGTCGGTCAGCTCCGAAGGCACGGGGACAGCGCTGACGACCGTATCGCCCCGATGCAGGAACGCGGAAAGGGCGAATTTCGGCCAGCCCTGCCCGAAATTGGCCGTGCAGCAGCCGAAGTTGGGTTCCAGCCCGAAAATATGCGCGTCCGCGCCGTTGGTGCGGAACACCGGCTTGCCCGGAAAAATCTCGCAGGCGATCTGGTTGCTCATCTGCACATACTGGTGTGCCCACATGTCGTCGCTGCACGCGGCGGGCAGGGCGTTGAAGGCCAAAAGCTCCAGCCGTTCGGCCCATTTGTCCTCGCCGGTGCAGGCGTACAGCCATTCATACGCATACATCTGCTCGACGACCGCGCACAGCTCGGTACCCTGAATCGGGCTAAGGCCGGACAGGCACTCGTCGCCGGTGAACAGACCGACGGGCGTACCGTTATACCGTTCCAGAATCTTGTGCAGCGCCTCGGCCTGATCGGTGTACGGCGCGCCGGTCAGCGTGCATTCCAGCGCTTCGGCCTTGAGCATCATGGCGATATTGACGATATGCGTCTCGAAGCGCCAGCGATTCAGCGGTGTTTTCCAAAGCCCGGTCAGGCTGCCGTAGTCGGTTCCCTGCGCCTTCAGAAGCGCGGCGAGACGCAGAAGCCAGTCCTCCCCGCAGCGCGCGTAAAGGAAGCGGACAGCGATCAGGCCCTCGAAATAGCGGAATTTTCCCCAATTGAACAACCGGATTTCGCCGCTTTGCAGCAGTTCATATGCATTCCGAAGCAGTCTGTAAAGCACTTCGGGAATACGCACGTCCTTCGAGCAGTCATAACAGACCGTCAGAACCTTGGAAATCAGCAGGATCGCCCACGGATCGTAACCGCTTCGCTCTTCGTCCTTGCAGGGACAAATCCAGCCGTCGGGCCGCTGCGCGCGCAGGATGGCGTCGACGTACCTCCCGGCACGGGCAATCATATCCCGATCCTCAAGCAGATAGGCAAGCGGAATGAACCCGTCCAGCCAATAGGGAACGCGCTCCCAGCCCTCGCGGCTGCCGCCGATCCAGGCGCTGTCCCGAACGTCGGGCCAGACGGAATCCAGATGGCCGCAAAGCCCGGAAGCCTGGATTTCAAGCTGACGCTTCAGCCAGCCGCGCGCCTTCAGCTCGTTTGTTGTATAAAAATCCCATGCCTGCACAAATACCGCCCCGTTTTATCAGAATAGAGAACGGAGAGACGGCTTTTGCAGCCCGTCTCTCCCGAAATGCCTTTACTTGTACACAATGATGCGATTTCTTGGCAAAACGGCTTCAAACCGCTTTGTCACCCGCAGCAAATGCCGCAGACATTGTACGGCATATTTCCCTAACGCGTTGCCCGGGGCGTCATACGCTTTCGCAAATGACGGTGGAAAATGTTTTCAACATTTTATCAAATCATAAAATGCTTTTCCCCGTTGATGGGCGTTCGGCCTCCGGACCAACGTCTGCTTATCCTTTGGGACGTACGTCCTGTCCGAACCACAAAACGAACGACCTGCATCCCCCTCGCGGAAAAGAACGAGGGAACTCCAAATCCGTTTTGCAGCTTTGCGGCAATATGCCGTTTATCGACCCATCGCATTATGTCGTCAATCCGACGCGGAAATACTTCTTTCCCACGCTCTGGGCGTTCAACTCCAGCAGCTCGGATACCGTGACGAATTCATAACCCTGCGCCTTCAGCTTGTCCGCAAGGATACAGAAGGCTTCGAGCGTATTTTCGTACAAATCATGCATCAGCACAATGTCGCCGTCTTTTACCGCAGAAAGGACATTGTTGACGATGGCGTCTACGTTCTCCCGCCGCTGGGATTCGGTCTTTCTTGCCTTCAGCTTCCAGTCAGCCGAATCGACCGACCAGATGATGACAGCGTAGCCGCAGCTTTCCTTGCGCGAATCGGTAATGGTGCCGCCCGGCGGACGCATACAGAGCGCATCGGCGCCGGTATATTTGCGGATAAGCGATTGTGTTTTGGAAAGCTCCTCCTCCATCTGCGCATCGGTACAATTGTTGAAATACACCGTATGGGTGTAGGAATGGCTGCCGATTTCGCAGCCGAGCGACGAAGCACGCGCCAGCAGCTTGCCGGTGCTGTCGTTCAGTCGATTGCCGACGACGAAAAAGGTCGCGCGGCCATCGATGGATTCCAGCTTATCCAGCAGCTTGGAGGTTACGGGTGCATAAGGCCCGTCGTCGAAGGTAAAAGCGATATATTTCTTCGCCGGATCCTTGGGCGGAAGGCTCGATTCCCCAGGGGCACTCAAATCTTCGGAGGAAGTATGCTCCTCCGGCATGCTTGAATCCTCGGCGGCGCTCGGACCGGCCGGAGCGCTCGATTCCCCGCCGCCTGACACAACGGAGACATTCGGCCCGGATGCGCTTTGTCCGCCCTCTCCGCTGTTCCCTTCGGACGACGGCAGACTCGGCTCCGCAGACGGCTGCATCGCCGTGATCACACCAAGAATCACCAGCGCGACGAGGACCAGCAGTACCGCCGCGACGGTCGTTTTTTTCATGACAAACCGATTATCCTTTCTGCTCCGTTACGCGCTCAAGCGAAATACGCTTCCGTGGTACGTCCACATCAATGACACGGACAGGGATAACATCCCCGACCGCTACGACGTCGGCCGCGCGCCTGACGAAGCCCTTGGCCAGCTTGGAAATATGCACCAGTCCGTCCTGATGCACGCCGATATCGACGAACGCGCCGAAGTCGGCCACGTTCCGCACGACGCCGTCAAACACCATTCCCACACGCAGCGAAGCGATATCCATCGCATCGGTGCGCAGGACGGGCTGCGGCAGCTCGTCGCGGGGGTCGCGGCCGGGCTTCTGCAGCTCGGCGATGATGTCGGCAAGTGTCGGCAAGCCGACACCCAATTCGGCAGCAAGCCTCTCTTTTCCCGTTTTTTCGACTTTTTCGGCCAATGCGTCAAGTGTCCCGTTCCGCACATCCGCCTCCGTATAACCGGTTCTCTCCAACAGCCGCTTAGCCGCGTCATAAGACTCGGGGTGGACAGCAGTGTTGTCCAGCGGATTGTCACTTTCGGGCACGCGCAGAAAGCCCGCGCACTGGCGGAAGGCTTTTTCACCGACGCCTTTTACCTTTTTCAGCTCGGCGCGCGTTTCAAACCGCTTTTCCTTCCGATAATCGCAGATGCTTTGCGCGGTCTTGGCGTTGATGCCGGCGATGTGCGCCAGCAATGAGGGCGACGCCGTGTTCAAGTCGGCGCCGACCGACGAAACGCAGCTTTCCACCACACCCGCCAGCGATGCGTCCAGCTTTTTGGGATCCATATCGTGCTGATACTGCCCCACGCCGATGGATTTGGGATCGATCTTGACCAGCTCGGCCAGCGGATCCTGCAGCCGCCGCGCAATCGAGACCGCGCTGCGCAGCGACACATCCAATCCGGGCAATTCCTTTGCGGCCAGTTCCGACGCGGAGTAGACCGAAGCGCCTGATTCATTGGTCATCACGTAGGCGACGGGGCGGTCCTGCTCACGCAGCAGTTCGGCCGCGAAGATTTCGCTCTCCTTGGAGGCGGTGCCGTTTCCAATGGATAGGATATCCACATTGTGTTTTTTTATCAGAGCCGTCAGCGTCTTTTTGGCCTGTTCGGTTCTGCTCTGCGGCGGCGTGGGATAAACGACGGCGGTATCGACCACCGCGCCGATGTCGTTGACTACCGCGATTTTGCAGCCCGTGCGGTAAGCGGGGTCGAACCCCATCACGGTCTTGCCGCGCACCGGCGGCTGCAAAAGCAAATGCTTCAGATTCTCGCCGAACACGCGCATCGCCTGCTCATGCGCCGTTTCAGTCAGCGAAGCGCGCAGCTCATTCTGCACCGAGGGCGCGATGAGACGGTCGTAAGCGTCGGCAGCCGCGCCCGCAACGCAGGCGCGGCAACGGCTCTCGCCCTTGCAGACACGGCTCTGAAGATAGGTATGGATATAATCCGCATTGACCTCGACGCGGACGGTAAGAAATTCCTCCCGCTCGCCGCGGTCGATGGCGAGGATGCGGTGCGGCGGAACGCGGCGGAGCGGTTCGGTGTAATCGTAATAAGAACGGTAAACCGAATCCTCATCCTTCTTTTTGGCACGGCAGACCAGACTGCCGTTCTTGAACGTATACTCGCGGATCCATTTGCGGATGTCAGCGTCGTCCGACACGCGCTCGGCAAGGATGTCCGCAGCGCCCCTGAGCGCCGCGTCGGCGTCGGGAATGCCCTTTTCGGCGTCGACAAAGCGCAGCGCCTCGGCAGCCGGGTCGGTCTGTTTTTCCTGCGCCCAGAGCAGCTCGGCCAACGGGGTCAGTCCGGCCTCCGCAGCAATGGAGGCGCGCGTGCGGCGCTTGGGACGGAAGGGACGGTAAACATCGTCGATTTCGGTGACGCTGCCGGCCGCGTCCAGCGCGGCTTCGACGGCTGCGTCCAGCTTTCCCTGCTCGCCGATGAGCCGGCGGACATCCTCGCGCCTTGCTTCCACGGCACGGTAGGAAGCCAGCTTTTCTTCCAGCGCGCGCAGCTTGCCGTCATCCAGCGAGCCGGTGGCCTCCTTGCGGTAGCGCGCGATAAAGGGCACGGTATTGCCCTCGTCCAGCAGCCTGACAGCGCTCTCGGCCTGCTGCGGGCGAATGCCCAGTTCGTTTGCCAGACGGGGGATAAGATCCAAAGCCATAAAAATCCTCCGTATCGGTCAGTTCTGCCACCGGCTGCTGTCACAGATGTATTCGTGAATGGCAAACACGTCGGCGGAAACCCGGTTCATAAAACCCTGCGTGTTGATGAGCAAATAATCGGTCAACAGCACGAGCACGTAGGGGCGGTCGTTGTAAAAGACAATCGCCGCGTCGTTGGAGGACTTGATGTCCATCCCGTATTTATGTGCAACTTCGTACAAGCACTCGCCGTTTTCGTCGGTCGGCAGGCCGCCCTTGACGAATTTGTTCTCGTTGGCGTCCTTGAGCATATCCACGAACCACACATACAGCTCGTCGCCCCGCTCGGCGCGGGCATAAATTTCCGCAAACATACGGCCGACGCCCGAAGCGGTCAGCACGTTGCCGTAGGTGCCCGAATAATAGGGCGCATCATAGTCGCGCATCGCCATATCGTGGAAGGCGGGAATACTCAGCACGCCGTCGTAGCCGTTGTTGAGCATCTTGAACGCGACATTGTCGCTGTCGTAGACGATATATTCGATGATCTGCCTGAGGGTCAGCTGCGTGCCGTCCTCCATATAACGGATCTGACCTGTGCCGCCGATGTAATGATACGCTCGACGGTAGGTATGAACATCGTCAAGCGACAGCTCGCCGGCGGCGATCATATCGAGGATATACATCAGATACGGCGCCTTGATGAGACTGGCGGCCGCGAACTGTCGGTCGGCGTTGTACGATATCGTCAGTCCGGTGGTCAGGTCGATGTAATACATCGCACAGGCAAAGGTCTGATTGTTCAGGCGTTTATTAAGCGTTTCCAGCAGCTCGCCCGGGATGTCCTCCGGCAGCTCGGCAGCCACGGCCGGCGAAGGCTGCGCCGCTGTCGGCGCACCGCCTGCTGCGGGTACGGCTTCCGCGCCCGTGCAGGCGCAGAGCAGAAGCAGAGCCGCCAGCAGCAGAGCCGGCAAACGTATTTTCATGGAAAAGGTCGTCTCCTTTCGGCTATAAAACATAACAGGCATCAGAAAAATCGGACGTACAGGCTTTTTATTCCCCGACACGACGCGATGATGCGGAATCCCTGCACATTTCAAGGAATCGCAATGCCGCCGGCACATAAAGCCCTTGTACTGTGAATCCGAAAACGCCGGCAACGACAGTCAGTGGTTTCCCAAAAAGAAATCCATCAGCTCAAACCCGTTGCGGATACGTACGCCGCCGCGGCGGCCGCTCTCCTCATCGTACACCGCAAAGCCGGAGGGAAGCTCCTTCGTGCGGCGGTAGATGACAAACGGCACCGGTGCGTGCGTATGCGTGCGCACACGAATGGGCGTAGGATGGTCGGGCAGGACCAGAACGGCGTAGTCCTCGCCGCTGTCGTTCATCCGTTTCAGCAGCGGCCCGAGGATCTCGGCGTCAATGCGCTCGATGGCGGAAACCTTATTCATCAGCTCGCCGCGGTGGCCGCACTCGTCGGGCGCTTCCACGTGGACATAGACCAAATCGCTGCCTTCGCGGAGCAGCGCATCCGCCGCCGCTTCCATCTTGCCGCGATAATTGGTGTCCAGCGTGCCGGTGGCGCCGGGAACGTCGGCCACGCGCATACCTGCGCATATACCGATGCCCTTGATGAGGTCGACGGCCGAGACGACGGTCGCACGCAGCCCGTATTTTTCCGAAAACGGCGGGAGCGAGGGCTTCTTTCCCGGGCTCCAGAACCAGAGGGAGTTGGCTTTTTTCAGCCCCTGCGCCGCGCGGCGGAGATTGAGAGGATGCGCGTTGAGCACGTCAAAACTCTGCTTCTGCATCTCCAAAAAAGGCGCGCTTTCGCGACGATGAGGCAGGTAGCTGCGTATGGTCTTTCCGAGGATGTCATGCGGACGCGAAAAATCGGTGAACTCGGGGCAATCCTTGTAGATCAAGCAGTGCCGGTAGGAAACGCCGGCATAGAAGGTGCGTCCGTTCCCGCCCAGCGCGTCCTGCACGGCGGCGATCAGCTCGGCCGCCTGCTCGGTGGGGATTTCGTCGGCCGAGTGGTCGAGCATCCGCTTTTCCTCATACGGCTCGCCCTCGTCGGACAGCGCGACGAGGTTGGCACGGATGGCCGTCTCGTCCGGCTGCATCTCGATGCCCATACTCAGCGCCTCCAACGGACTGCGGCCGCGGGAATAGGTGCGCGGATCATAGCCCATGATGGCAAGGTTCGCCGTGTCGCTTTCAGGCGTCATCCCCTCGGGGACGGTATCGACAAGACCGTTGACGCCCATCGAGGCAAGGTAATTCATATACGGCTTCTGTGCCGCTTCCATCGGCGTTTTTCCTTCCAGACGGTCACAGGGCTCGTCGGCCATGCCGTCGCCGATCAAAACGATATATTTCATGATGCGATGACCTGCGCTTCCTACAAAATTTCACTTTATATCATACCATAAATATATCATACCATAAATCCGGATCGATTACAAGCCGTTTTTCCAATATTTTTGCAAACGCGACATTGACAAACCCCGTCGGGAAATGTATAATCCGTAAGTGGGGAGGTTTTGCATACGCGCAGGGCTTCCCGCCGAACACCGAGAAAGGCAAGGACACGCATCGATGGATCAATCCCGCGAAAACGAATTTCTGCTGTATCTGGCCGTGCAGTCGGTCCGGGGCAGCCGCGTTATGACGCTGCCCGAGGGACTGGACTATGCAAGCCTGTTTGCCAAGGCCGGTCGTGCTGGCGTATTCCGCGCCGTCGCCGGCGGGATTGCGCCGCAGCTCCTGCCGGATGAGGGACGGAAAACGCTCGACGGCATCGCCGCGCGCGAAGCACGCAAGCAGCGTGACGCCGCCGCCCTCCTCGCCGCGCTGGAAAACGGCGGAGTCGACTGCCTGCCGCTGGACGGCTTTGCCTTCGGCGCGCTCTACACGGGCAAAGCCAAGCGCGAAATGAAAGACTTCAATATACTCATCCGCGAACAGCATGCGGAAAAAGCGGATCGGCTTCTGACCAAACGTGGGCTGGAGCTGTTCCGCGAAGGGGCAGGCGTGGGCTGCTACCGCGGCAAAAACGCGCCGAACATTTTCCTGCACACGCAGTCGGGCGCCTACGGCGGCCGCTTTCCGCTCTGGGAGTGGGCGCGTCCGCTGGAGGGAGTGCACGGCGCCTACACGCTGTCGCCCGAGCAGCGGTTCCTCTGTGTGCTCGCGCGCGCCGAGGACGCCAAAAAGGCAGGAAAATGCGCAGCCAAGCCGCTGCTGGACGTGTTTGTGCTCCGCAATGCCTATGACGGCACGTGGAACGACGATTACATACAAGCGCTGACGGAAACCTACGGGCTAACGTCTGTAAAACGCGACACCGACAAGCTCTACGGCTGCTTTTTCGAACAGAACCACCGCGACGGCTATTATTTTCAGGCTCTGGACAGCTTTTTCGGGCCGGGACAGAAAGCACTGCCGCCCGCAGCCGCCGGGCCGCTGCGCCGCGCACGGCGCAAACGCGCCAAAACGGCGGCCATCTATGTCAGCGCGGCCGCCGTGGTCATCGTGACGGTGGTCATCTGCTCGATGCTGCTGCCCGGCAAGACGCCGGATGTTCCGTCGGACATTTCTTCCGCTGTGGAGATCGGCCCCGAAACGCTGCAATTGGCCGACGGCGTCTACACAGGTGAAACGTCCGAAGGCCTGCCGCATGGCGAAGGCGCGATTGTTTATCATTCGGGCGACGGCTACGAGGGGAGCTTCGTCGCGGGCAAGCGCGAAGGCTACGGAATCTACACCTTTGCCAACGGCGACCGCTATGAAGGCAATTTTACAGACGATGAAATCAACGGCGAGGGCAGCTTCTATTTCGCCAACGGCGACATCATCACCGGCGAATTCGAAAACGGACTGCCCAACGGCGCCTGCGTCTGCACCTACGCCGACGGAAAGGTCTACGCCGGAACGATGAAGGATGGACTCTACAACGGCTACGGCACGGCGACCTATCCGAACGGCGACAAATATGAGGGCACCTATGCCGACGGACAGCGCGAGGGCGAGGGGACGTATACCTACGCCAACGGCGCCGTCTACACCGGCGAATGGAAGGACGGCGCAATGGAGGGCCAAGGCGTCTTTACTTCCGAGGCGGGCACCTATACCGGTTCGTTTAAGGCGGGCGCATTCGACGGCTATGGGGTGTACGAATTCGCCAACGGCGACCGCTACGAGGGCGATTACGTTGCGGGCAAGCGCCAGAGTGCCGAAGCGACGCTGACCTACAGCGGCGGCGGCAGCTACACCGGCGCGTTCGAAAACGACCTCTTCCACGGCGAAGGGACTTTGACCTACGCCAACGGCGACATCGTCAAAGGAACCTTCGTCAACGGCCTGCTGGAGGGCGAGGCCGAATTCTACCTCAAAAGCCGGGACATCTGGCAGAGGCTGCGTTACGAAAACGGAAAAATCGTCGAATATCTGGATTAAAATGCCCTCTGTGCCCCAAAATACGAACATATCAACGGGTCGGGAACGCCGAAGATGCACAAAAGGCGTTTGCCGGAGAACAGGCCCCCGATATTTATCAAGAAAGGCACCAGAAAGCAATGGAATACCATACCACCTTCCTCTCCCTGCCCGAAGGCCGCCGGATCATCGCCGTCAGCGACATACACGGCCATCTTTCGCTGCTGAAGGCGCTGCTGGAGAAAATCCGTTATAAACCCGGCGACGACCTTCTCTTCCTCGTCGGCGACACGGTCGAGAAGGGACCGGACAGCCTCGGCACGCTGCGCTATGTGATGAAGCTGTGCGAGGAGGGGACCGTTTATCCGACGATGGGGAACGTCGACGCGTTCACCCTCTCGATGCTGGACGCCGACGGGGACGGCGAAGCCTTCCTCCGCTATGTAAACGTCCGCAGACGCCATTCGGGCAGCAGCCTGATCACCGAGGCGCTGGACGAACTGGGCCTGCCTCTGGGCGGTCTTTCCGACGTCCCCGCTGCGAAGCAGGCGCTGCGAGCGCATCTGGCGCGCGAAACGGCATTTCTGCAAAGTCTGCCCGCGCTTATCGAAACCGAAAAGTATATCTTCGTCCACGGCGGGCTCCCTATGGCAGACACCTCCGCGCTGACGGCCGCCGACCTGCCCGGGCTGCTGAAATTCGACGCTTTTCTCGAAAAAGCACCCCATTTCGACAAATACGTATTCGTCGGCCATTGGCCGGTGGTGCTGTACAGCGATACCGTCTCCTGCGCCGATCCGATTATCGACCAAAAGCGGCACGTCGTCTCGCTTGACGGCGGCTGCGGCGTCAAGGACGGCGCGCAGCTCAACGCGGTGCTTGTCGCGCCGGACGGCAGCTTTTCGCACGAATCTTACGACGGGCTGCCGCAGGTACAGGCGCTCGACGCGCAGACGGACGGCGGCGACGCCTTCCACCTCCGCTGGACCGAGCGATTTGTCGAGCGGCTCTCGGCCGAAAACGGCATAGCGCGGGTTCGCGTCATCAGCTGCGGCAAGACACTGGACGTACCGGAAAATTATTTGTACACCGAAGCCGACGGCCGTCTCTGCTGCCGCGACTTCCCCGCCCACCGCCTCAAAATCGAGCCCGGCGACGCCCTCTCGCTTATCGACGAAACGCCGCTCGGCCTGCTGGTCAAGAAAGGAAGCACCAGCGGCCTGTACGGCGGACGCGTCCGTGCACTGTGAGAGACAGCCGCCGGCTTTTCCCGCTGACACGGCACGCAGTTGCATCTCTTTTTGTCCGAGCATGCAAAGCGCCTGCGGCCGTTCAACATCCCGCAAACCCATTTTCGGGCAGAACGAAAGCCGTCCCCGCTTTTCGGAGACGGCTTTGGGCTGCTGCGGATTATTGGATTTCGACTGCGCGGCCGGTTTTTGCCGATTCGTAGATGGCATCGATCATTTTCATCAGCTCCACGCCGTCCTCGGCGGGGCTGAGGCAGGGCGTGCCGTTGCGCACGCAATCGATGAAATGCCGGATCTCATTGACGAAGCTGTTTGCCGAGATCCTGCTGGCCGAGCCGTAGGGCTTGACGTTGACGAAATGGCCGCTCATATCGGTGAACAGCTCGACGTCCGGGTCAAGCTTCGCGCCGGCCTTGGTGCCGAACAGTTCGATGGAGCCGGTATCGCTCCTGATGTTCAGGTTGAAGCTGGCCTCAATCTGCAGAGTCAGCCCGCTGTCAAAACGGATGAGCGCGGAGGCGAAGTCCTCCACATCGTACTTGAAGTCGCGTCCCTTGGAGGAGGAAACCCATCCCTTTTCGCTGCTGGCACGGTCGCAGCCAAGGTTATTGTAGGTCACACCGAAGGCGGACACAGGCTTCGGGCGGCCGGCGAGATAGCGGACAAGATCCATCACATGCACGCCGAGGTCAATGAGCGGACCGCCGCCGCTGTACGCCTTGTCACCGAACCACCCGCCCGGACAGCCGTTGCGGCGGAGATAGTTGGCCTTGGCATAATAGAGGTTGCCCATCGTCCCGCCGTTGAGGAAGGACTGCATCATCTCGGTGTCCCGTCCGAAGCGGCGGACGAAGCCGATCATCAGCACCTTGCCGGCCTCGTCGGCAGCCTTCTTCATCTCCTCGGCCTCAAAACGGTTCATCGCCATCGGCTTCTCACAGATGACGTTGGCGCCGGCCTGCAGCGCGGCGATGGCCGCATTCTTATGCTCGGCGTTCCACGTGCAGACAGAGACGGCGTCGGGCTTCACCTCGGCAAGCATTTCGTTGTAGTCGGTGTACACCTTGGGGAACCCGTATCTTTTGGCGTAGGCTTCGGCCTTATCGCGGTCGATGTCACAGCAGGCGGCCAGCTCCACGGTGTCGGGCATCGAATTGTAGCCCTCCATATGCGCGTTGCTGATGTTGCCGGTGCCGATGATGGCGACTCTTGTCTTTTCCATTTTTTATCCATTCCTTCCCGTATTTTTCATCGGTTTGCTGTATTGTAGCACAACACAGCCGATTTTACAAGATTTTTAGGAAAATTCCAGTCGGAGAAAGGCTCAGCTTTATTTATGGTTTATACACTCACAATGCACCCTGCAGTCGACCTGTTCCTGCACGCGCAGGGAGACGTCCCCGAGCGGAGAGGCGCTGCCGTACAGGCGGGCGGCAAGGGCGTCAACGTCTCGCGCTTTCTGCGCCGGCTCGGCCGGCCGAGCCGCTGCGTCGTCCTCTGCGGCGGCGCGCGGGGACAGTTCCTGTGCGCGTCGTTGGCCGAAGAAGGGCTGGACGTACTGCCGGTCGACGACCCAAAAGGTTTCTGCCGGATCAACCTGAAATGCACCGGCGCGCACGAGCAGGCGCTCGACGGACGCGGACGCGCGGGTGCGAACGCCGCAGAGCGCGTCCTCTCCCTGCTGGCCAGTCTGCTGCGTTCCGGCGACCTGCTGGCCGCCTGCGGTTCGCTGCCCGACGGAATCGATAGCGGGTTCTACGCCGCAGCCGTCCGGCTCGCGCGGAAAAAGGACGCGCAGATCATCGTCGACGCCTCCGGGGACGCGCTGCGCGAGGCGCTCGAAGCCTCCCCATCCCTGCTGCGCTGCAACCGTGCGGAGGCTTCCGCTTTCGCCGCCGGTACGGACGCGGAAGACGCGGCGCGGGAAGCTGTCGCACGGGGCGCGGCGGCAGCGCTGGTCTCCGACGGCGAAAACGGCGCGTATCTCTGCGCGGACGGCAGGGTCTTTTTCGAACAGGCGAAGCGCGTTGAAGTTCTCCATACCGTCGGCGCGGGCGACGCGCTCACCGCTGCCTGCATCGACGGGATACTGCGCAGCTTGCGCGGGCAGGCACTGCTGTCCCGCTGTATAGCGTTCGCCGCAGATGTCATAGCGACACCCTTGCCCGGCGCAGCCCCAGCCGGTCGATGACGGCCTCGGCGGCGTCGTGGTGCGTGAACGGGCCCCAGCCGCTGTCCAGAAAATGCGCGTCGGCCGTGGCAATAAAACGCACGCCCATTTCGTCGGCGCGGCGGAGAATTCCGGCGAAGGGAACGGCGCCGCCGGTCAGTTCCCAGCGGACCTCGTTGTCGCGCATGACGGCAAACAGCGGCTCGAACAGCTCGATACAGCGCTTCTCGCCCACCCCGTCGACGTCGAAAGTATAGGTGCGCAGCGGCAGCAGTCCGTCATACATATGCGAGAGCGTGCGGACCTTCTTATGCGCGCGGATGGCGTTGCAGTAGCCGTTGACCAGCCCCTTTATGGCGTTCTCCGCACCGAAGGCGGCGGCCTTCTCGCGCCAGCGCGCCAGCTCGCGGCGGCCTTCGTCATTGTTCTGCGCAGGGCAGAAGTTTAGATCGGGATAAAGCAGGAAATCCATTTTCAACCCCGCAAGGTCGGGCATATAGTGGACGGACAGCGCGATCATATCGATCTTGGCGGCTTCCTCGTCGCTGATGTTGATCTCGCCGTCCTCACTGCACAACTCGCTTTCCACACCCGAGTGGATGACCAGCTTTTCCGGGCGGTAGGCGGCGTATTCATCAAGATAGCGCTGCCATTCCTCGGGCTTCACGCGCTTCCAGCAGACCCACGCGGCCTCGCCGTTCGGCATCCGGCGCGAGTGGTGCTTGAGCACGCTGATTTCGTCAAGTCCCAGTTCAAGCGCCTTTTTTTCGATGTTGGGGAACGTCATCTCATCGGCGGCGCAGCTGTCGATGTAATAATGTACGTGGTAATCGGCTTTCATTTCATTCAACCTTTCCTTCCTGTTCCTGTTTTTGTCCGCGCCGGGCGCGCGGGCAGACATGGAAGCCGTCCAGCCCCGCGCGTTCCATTGCGCCGAAAATGCGCCTGCGCAGCCCTCTGTCCTCGCGTTCCAGCCCGGCCAGCAGGTTCTTGATGCGCTCGCGGTCGGTGTGCCCGTCTGCCGGACAGGCCTTGGCCACCGTCTCGATGCCCGCGTGCCGGACAAAGGCACGGATTTCTTTTTCCTCCGTGTACAGCAGCGGGCGGATGAGGGTGATCCCCTTGCGGTCGAGGTAAGACACGGGCGAAAAGCAGCCCAGACGTCCCTCGTTGAACAGATTCAGCAGCAGCGTCTCGACCGCATCGTCGAAATGATGGCCGAGCGCGACCTTCCGGCAGCCCTGCGCAAGCGCGGCGTCATGCAGCGCGCCGCGGCGAAGCATCGCGCAGAGCGAGCAGGGGTGCTTCTCCTTCCGCAGCTCAAACACAATGGTATAGATGCCGGTCGGCACCTCGACAAGCTCCAGCCCCAGTTCGGCGCAGAGCGCACGGATCGGCGATGGGTCCAGTCCGGGCAGCGCCGTATCGAGGAAAATCGGCACGATCGAAAAGGGCTTTGGGTAAAACCGGCGCAGAGCGTGCAGCGCACAGAGCAGCGTGAGCGAATCCTTCCCGCCTGAGACGCCCACAGCAATGCGGTCGCCGTCGTCAATCATATGATAGTTGTCTATGGCGCGGCGCACGCGCGAGAGGATTGTCTGCATGTTCTTGGTATCGTTCACGGAATGCCCCCTGTAAGCGTTTTTTTCATTATATAACAATCGACCGCCCGATTGCAACGGCAAAATGTGAAAATCGTTTCCGAATCCTCCACAAAAACCGAGAATTCACGAGAAAAACGAAAAAAACACCCTCAAAAATGCAATTTTTTTGTTTGACCCTCTTGACAAAGCGCGTCGCATCTGGTATAGTAAACAGGCACAAACGATAACGATGAGAAAAACGGAGGAATATATCTCATGTCCACATTTATGGCCAAGCCCGAGTCGATCCAGCGCAAGTGGTTCATCATCGACGCCGAGGGCAAAACGCTCGGCAAGGTCGCCGTCCTTGCCGCGACGATCCTCAACGGCAAGCATACGCCCGCGTATACGCCGCATGTCGACTGCGGCGACTGCGTCGTGGTCATCAACGCGGCCAAGGTCGTCCTTACCGGAAGAAAGCTTGATCAGAAAATCTACTACCGTCACTCCGGCTATATCGGCGGGCTCAAGCAGGTCAAGTACCGCACGCTGATGGAGACCAGACCCGAAAAGGCCGTGGAGCTGGCCGTCAAGGGCATGCTCCCGAAGAACAAGATCGGCGACGCAAGCTTCGCCAGACTCAAGGTCTACGCCGGCGCCGAGCACAAGCAGCAGGCGCAGAAGCCGACGCCCGTCGAAGTAAAGTAAGGGAGGACGATTCACTATGACATACACACCCGCAAAGCCGTATTTCTACGGCACCGGCAGAAGAAAGCAGTCCGTCGCCCGCGTGCGCCTGATGCCCGGCTCCGGCGCCGTTACGGTCAACGGCAGAGATATTGACGATTACTTCGGTCTTGAAACGCTCAAGCTCATCGTCCGTCAGCCCTTCGGGGTGACGGGGACGGAGGGCCGCTTCGATGTAGTCTGCACCGTCACCGGCGGCGGCGTGTCCGGCCAGGCCGGCGCCATCCGCCACGGCCTTGCCCGCGCC
>ERZ857984.622-NODE-622-length-39214-cov-5.811001_pt1 | contig 39214 bp, 39 predicted proteins | sample MGYA00519914_ERZ857984 | MGnify/ENA primary metagenome ERZ857984 (study PRJEB31778, sample SAMEA3449417) | human gut metagenome | biome: human gut; feature: human-associated habitat; material: faeces | place: United Kingdom | collected 2010/2012 ... | reverse complement strand
TTAATGATAAGGAAGGAAATGCAACTGTAAATGTCATCTTAGATCATAATACAACGGCTAGAGTAGCTTGGAATTCAACCGGAAATAATAGTGAAATGAAAGAAGTAGCAGATGCTTTAAAAAAAGATACAAGTACATGGAAAAATATAGCAAGATTAATAACAGCAAATGAAATAGCTAAAATAACAGGAAATACAAATTGGGATGCAAATAAAGAAAATCAACCTTGGTTCTGTTTAGATACAAATCAAAAAGATACTACAAGTTATTGTTCCAAAGCTCAAGGAAAAAGTAAATATACGTGGTTATTTGATTATACAAATGATTGTACAAATTATGGATGTAATGTATCAGATTCAAGTAACTATGGATATTGGACAAGTACGTCATATAAAGGTAATTCAACTCATGCTTGGCACATCCGTAGGTTTGGCTACTTGAGCTACGACGGTGTGACTTATGCTGGCAGCGGCGTTCGCCCAGTAATAACAATCTCAAAATCTAATATCTAACAGAACACAATTTGTTCTGTTTTTTTATTGAACAAATATCATAAAATATATTTTAAATTTTGTTCATTGATTTATTTATTTTTATATGCTATTCTAATATAAGAAAGTTGTGATATTTATGTTAATTCCAGATTTAAAAGAAGCAAAAAAAAGAAGTAATAAAGAAGTACTTATCAAAACAAATGAATATATAATTGATAATCATTTAAAAGATTTAGGAAAAGGGAAAAAATATTTTGTAAAAACCTACGGCTGTCAAATGAATGAACACGATGGTGAAAATATTAAGGCAATTTTAGAAGATATGTCATATATTGAAACAGATAAAATGGAAGATGCCGATGTGATTTTATTAAATACTTGTGCTATTAGAGAAAACGCTCATAATAAAGTTTTTGGATATTTAGGTCGAATAAAGCATCTAAAAGAAGAAAGACCACATGTAATAGCTGGAATTTGTGGATGTATGGCTCAAGAAGAAGTGGTTGTTAAAGAAATAATGAAAAAATATAAGTGGTTAGATATTGTCTTTGGTACCCATAATATACATAAACTACCACAAATATTAAATTCAACTATTGAAAAAAAAGAACAAGAAATTCAAGTTATGAGCGTAGAAGGGGATATAATAGAAAACATTCCTGTTAAAAGAGATAGTAAATATAAAGCTTGGATAAATATAATGTATGGTTGTGATAAATTCTGTACTTACTGTATTGTTCCATATACGAGAGGAAAACAAAGAAGCAGACATCCTGAATATATTTTAAATGAAATTAAAGAACTAGTTAAAACCGGTTATAAAGAAGTAACTTTACTTGGACAAAATGTCAATGCCTATGGAAAAGATTTAGATATAGATTATAAAATGGAAAATCTACTAGAAGATGTAGCTAAAACTAAAATAGATAGAATTAGATTTGTTACAAGTCATCCATGGGATTTTACTGACGAAATGATTGAAGTAATAAAAAATAACCCTAATATTATGCCTTATATTCATCTTCCATTACAAAGTGGATCAGATCGAATTTTAAAATTAATGGGAAGAAGATATACTAAAGAAAAATATTTAGAACTATTTAATAAACTAAAAAAAGCTTTACCTTATTCTTCAATAACAACTGATATTATAGTCGGTTTTCCTGGTGAAACAGAAGAAGATTTTAATGATACTTTAGATGTTGTAAACGAATGTAAATTTGATTCAGCATTTACATTTATTTTCTCACCAAGAATAGGAACACCAGCCGCTAAAATGAAAGATGATGTTTCATTAGAAATTAAAAACGAAAGACTTCAAAAATTAAATGAACTAATTAATAAATATTCTAAAGAAGCAAATGATAGATATTTAAATAAAACTGTTCCTGTTTTAATTGAAGGATATAGTGAAAAAGATAATAAATATTTAATGGGATATACAGATACTATGAAATTAGTAAATGTTGAAGGTTCAAAAGAAAATATTGGACAAATTGTAAATGTAAAAATAACTGATGTAAAAACATGGAGTATGAATGGTAAAATAATAAAATAGAATAATAAAGAATGACAAAATATGTCATTTTTTGTTATAATTAAATAGGTGATAACATGTCAAAAATAAAAATGATGGATGAAATACTTGCTAATAAAATAGCAGCTGGGGAAGTTGTAGAAAGATGTGCTTCAGTTGTTAAGGAATTAGTTGAAAATAGTATAGATGCTAAAAGTAGTGAAATAAAAATAGAACTAATCGAATCTGGAACTAGTAGTATTAAAGTTATTGATAATGGAATCGGAATGGATAAAGAAGATGCTGTAATGTCATTTAATCGTCATGCAACTAGTAAATTAAAAAATGAAGACGATTTATTTCATATAAATACTCTAGGTTTTAGAGGAGAAGCACTATCCAGTATTGCAAGTGTTAGTGAAGTTATTTTAAAAACTTGCACTAATAATATTGGAACAGAAGTTAAAATAGATGGCGGAAAAATTAAAAGTGTTGAAGCTTGTGAATCAAGAAAAGGAACACTGATTGAAGTAAAAAACTTATTTTATAACACACCAGCACGTTTAAAACACATGAAAAGTTTGTATACCGAACTTGCAAGTATCACTGATTATGTAAACAAAATAGCTCTTTCTTATCCTGAAATAAAATTTACACTAATAAATAATGGAACTGTTTTATTGAATACAGATGGTAGTGGTAATTTATTAAAAGTAATAAAAGCTATATATGGATTAAACATTACTAAAAAAATGATGGAAGTTCAAGGCTCAAATAACGATTACGAAATAACTGGTTATATATCTAAACCAGAAATCCATCGTTCTAATCGAAATGCTATGATAACATTGGTAAATGGCCGTGTTGTTAAAAATTTAGAACTAAATAGAACCATTAATGATAGTTACCACTCATATAAACCAGACAATCGTTATCCAGTAGTAGTTTTAAATATTAAAACAGATCCAACACTTGTAGATGTAAATATACACCCTACAAAAATGGACGTTAAATTTTCAAAAACAGAAGAATTGTTAGAATTAGTTCAAAAAATAATTAAAGATAAATTAGAAAATAAAACATTAATACCTCATATTACACAACAAGAAGAAAAAATAGATAATAGTTTTAAGGAATCAATCTATAAAACACATAATTATGAGGAACAAGTATTAGAATTAGATCGAGTATCAGAACCAACTGTTAGCTATGAAAAAGAAGAACCAGAAGATTATATAATTTTAGAAGATGAAGAAGAAACTGAAGAAAAAAAACGTCTCCCAGAATTGTATCCTGTAGGTTTAGTACATGGAACATATATTATTTGTCAAAATGAAACAGGCATGTATATGATTGATCAACATGCTGCAAAAGAGAGAATTAATTATGAGATATGCTTAAGAAAACTTTCTAATCCAGATAAAAAAAATATTAAATTACTTTTTCCATTAACAATTGAATATTCAATTGATGAATATATTGTAATAGAAAAAAATATGGATTTTTTAAGAGAAATGGGATTTGATGTTGATACATTTGGAATAAATTCTGTTATTGTTAAGGCTCATCCTACATGGCTTCCTGCTGGAAATGAAAATGAAGCAATAAAAAAAGTATTTGAATTAGTAATTAGTCGTGAAAAAAACTTTGATTTAGGACGTTTCAGAGATCATGTAGCAGCAACTATGGCGTGCAAAATGAGTATTAAAGCAAATGAAAACATTACTTTAGAAGAAATGGAAAATTTAATTAATGATTTAAGAAAGTGCGACAATCCTTTTAACTGTCCTCATGGAAGACCAACAATGATATATTATACAAAATATGATTTAGAAAAATTATTCAAAAGAAGTGGCTTTTAATAAGTCATTTTTTTTGTGTTTAAAAAGGAAAAGATAAAATTAAAATTGTAATTTAAAAGTGAGGAGGTAAAAGATGAAGAAAAAATATCCATTTATAAAACAAGATGGTCTTAAAGATTGTGGTGTTTCATCACTTTTAATGATTATAAAATATTATCACGGTAATATTTCTAAAGAAAGATTAAGAGAATTGACAAAGACAAATAAAAATGGAACAACAGCTTATAATCTAATAGAGGCAGCGCGTATGTTAGGTTTTAGAGCTAATGGTATAAAATGTAAATTAGAGGAAATAGAAAATACTAATTTACCTTGTATTGCCTATGTAACAATAAATGATATATATAAGCACTATATTGTTATATATAAAATAAATTTTGAAAAAAAGGAATTATTAATTGCTGATCCAGCAGATAAAATTAAAAAAATTTCTTTCTCTGAATTTGAAAAAATATATAATGAAATTTTAATAACCCCATCTCCTAAGAAAAAAATACCAGTTTTTGAAAAAGAAGAATCCTTTTTTAAATATATAAAAAATATATTGAAAAAACATAAAAACAAATTAATAATTATTACTATACTTTCATTTATTATTACTTTTATATCAATTTTAAGTTCCTTCTACTTTAGCTTTATTTTAAATAAAATAGGTCAAAACCAATTAATTTTTTCAATCTTTTTAGTTTTTCTATTACTTGAAGTATTTAAAAATATAAATCTATTTTTGAGAAATCAAATCCTTATTTATATAAATCAAAAAATAAATTTTGAAGTATTTATGGATGTTTTAAAAAAAATCGTTTTACTTCCTTATAATTATTATCGCAATCGAACATCTGGTGAAATAGTAATGCGAATTAATGATTTAAATATTGTTATACAGACGATAAATGAGATTATATTGACAGTTTTTGTTGATATTATATTAATAATATTTAGTGGAATAATTTTATTTTTACTAAATAAGTTTTTATTTATTTATACCATTATTTTTTTATTACTTTATATTATTGTTATTTTATCATTTAAACCTCAAATATATAAAAATTTTGATAAGGTAAAAACTAATTATTCTTTAGTTAATTCGTATGTTGTTGAAAGTTTAACTGGTTTTGAAACAGTTAAAGGATTAGGAATTCAAAAAAATGTTATTTCTAATTTAAAGGATAAGTTTAATTTATATATTAAAAATATGAAAAACTTAGAATTTATAAATAATCTAGAACAAACAATAACTAATTTAATCATGGGAATAGGTAATGTAATTATAATTTATATAGGTATTTGTTTTATTAATACAAAACAAATCAGTATGGAAACTTTACTTACTTTTATTTTTCTTTTAAATTATTTTTTGAATTCGGTAAAAAATATATTAAATCTTGTTAAAAATACAGAAGAATCTAAAATTGCATATAAACGTATTATAGATATTATTAACTATGAAGTAAAAAAGAAAAAAGATAAAAATATAGTATTTAAACAATTGGAATTAAGAAAAAGTACTAATATGTATGATAATTTATTTTCAAAATCTGATTTTAAAATTGAATTGGGCGAAAAAATAGTAATTATTGGAAAAACAGGAAGTGGTAAAAGTACTTTGTTAAAACAATTGAAAAATTATTATGATACTAATAATGTTTTCGCAAACGAAAAAAAGATTCAAACATTTTCAACTAATGATATTAATAAAAATATTTGTTATGTATCACAGAATGAATTTCTATTTTCCGATACTTTATATAATAATATTGTTTTAGGAAGAAAGATTGAACAAAATAAATTTTTTAAAGTCATTGAAGAATGCTATATCGATGAAATTATAAAAGATAGTTCTTATTATATGATGATTGAAGAAAATGGTTTTAATATATCCGGTGGTGAAAAACAAAGAATTGTTCTTGCACGTTCATTGCTATCAGAAGCTAATTTTTTATTCATTGATGAAGGACTTAGTCAAATAGATACAGATTTAGAGAGAAAAATTTTAAAAAATATTATTAATAACTATAAAAATAAAACAATTATTTTTGTAACTCATCGAGTTGATAATATAGATTTGTTTGATCGTGTTGTAAAAATCGATAATAAAGAAATTTTAGAAGATGTGACAAGAAATAATTGAAAGGAGATATCATATGCGTTACTTAATTAGAAGATTTGTAGCATTATTTTATTTGATTTGGCGCTAAATTAAAGATAATGATTGCGATTAGAAAGGAAAATTTATGAAGTTAGAAGAAAAAGAATTGAAACAAATAACAGGTGGCGGAATAAGTTTTGGAACAGGATTATTAATAGGTGCAGGTGTAACTTTCTTAATTGGCTTAATTGATGGTTACATTAGACCTTTAGCGTGTAGATAGGTGATAAGATGAAAATAAAAAATGAAGAACTAATGCAGATTGTTGGCGGAGCAATATCTGCTTCTATGATTAATACAATAATTAGAGGTATTAATTCATTTCTTGATTTAGGACGAAGCGTAGGAACTGCTATTAGAAGAATTCAAAGTGGTAGAATATGCTCCCTTTAATTAAAGATAAAAAGAAAATACTAAGTTTTATAATTTTGTTACCAATAACTTTTATTGCTTTAGAAATTTGTACGAATATCATTTTTAATATAGGTGTTTATTTTGGAACAATTGCTCGTCAAATTTCAGAAGGTGTGTGTTGTTTTCACTAAAAAGTAATCGCATGATTACTTTTTTTGATAAAATTGAACATTTTGTTGAAATATAGGAAAATTAATGATATAATAACAAATAGTTGAGAAGGGAGGGATTATCGTGGCCACAGTAGTTGTAAAGAATGGAAATGTCGATGGTGCCTTAAGAACATTAAAACAAAAAAATGCAAAAGATGGTTCCTCAAAAAAACTTCGTGAAAGACAAGAAGGTTATATGAAACCTGGTGTTAGAAGAAGAAAAGAAAAAAAAGAAAACATCAAGAATAGTCGTAGAAATCAACGTAACGAATACAGAAGAGCCGCATAAGGCTTTTTTCTATAGAAAGGATATTATTATGAGAGAACAAATATTAAATGATATGAAACAAGCAATGAAAAATCAAGATAAAGAAACTTTAGCTGTAATTAGAATGGTTAAAGGTGCTATGCAAATGGAAGAATTAAACTTAAAAAGGGAACTAAATGATGATGAAGTAATAGCGATTATTGCAAAACAAATAAAAACAAGAAAAGAATCAATCGCTGAGTTTGAAAAAGCAAATCGTGAAGATTTAATTACAAAAACACAAAGTGAAATTGAAATATTAAATAAGTACATGCCAGAACAATTATCTGAAGAAGAAATTAATAAGGAAATTGAAAATGTTTTTGATGAAATAAAACCTACAAGTATGAAAGATATGGGAAAAATAATGGCAGGTCTAAATTCTAAATTAAAAGGACGAGCTGATATGTCAGAAGTTAGTAAAAAAATAAAAGAAAAATTAAACAATATTTAATTTATATAACATACATTGTATTGATGGCACATTATTCTAGTCAATATAATTTATTATGAAGATGGGGCTAAAAATCCATTAAATAGCACACCTGTGAAGCTTTTGGTGCTTGCTTCTTACGCCCAGTTTGGGGTGAGTGCTGAAAGATAGAATCTTGGGCGACCGTAATGGCATACGATCATCGACCCAATTTTCGTGGAGACCCTTGATTGTTATAAGCCTACACGTACCATACTGATGGACTTATGACGACTTGGGATTAAACCTACTATGTGGGGAAACTTACGAGTAGAGTAGCTAGTCTTGAGTGAAATTATTGGGATGGTTGACAGATATATATGAATTGGCCAAATCGTATATATTATTGCACCTGAAATTATTTTTGCAAAAGAGAATTAATAATAAATTATTTGGTGGGGAAATCTCCTAGAGTGAAGTTGGTATGGGATTGCAGTGCGTACTAAGTGGCAATCAAGTCATATATTTGGTAACAATATATTCGTTTCTTTAAAGGGGAACCGCTATACTGGTAACGGTAAGTAGATTCGAGGGAAATCCTACTTGACCTCAAGACGTAAAGTTAACCATACTAACCGCCATTATTTTTATATAAGGAGAAGTATGAAAAAAGAAAAACTTGATGAACAAAAAAGTTTAAAAACACAATTAAAAAGGAAAAAAAAGAAAGAATTAGTAAATTATAATTGGATTATTAAAATAACATTACTCACTTTCTTTATATCATTAACTTTTTCCTCAATATCAGAATTTGTAATTCCTAATGTAAATTTAATAATAGGAATTATATTAGTTATTATTTTCATTTTTTTAGGAATTATTTTTGATATGATAGGAGTATCTGTTACAAGTGCGGATGAAAAACCTTTTCATTCTATGAATTCTAGACGAGTAAAAGGAGCAGATGTAGCTGTTCTATTTAAAAAAAATGCTGATAAGGTATCAAGCTTTTGTAATGATGTTGTTGGAGATATATGTGGAATTGTTTCAGGTTCAACTGGATCTATAATAGCTTTAAATATAGCTTCCAAATTAGAAATAGATAAATTTATAGTAACACTTTTAATTACAGCTTTAATAGCGTCATTAACAATCGGTGGTAAGGCTTTAGGAAAGAGTTTTGCTATTAATAAAAGTAATGTGATTTTATATAAATTTTCAAAATTTGTATCTTGTTTTTATAAGATAAGGAAAAAATAATTTTAAATTTTTCAAAAATTGGTTTGAAAAATTTTTTTTATGATATAATTTAAGTATAGGAGTGATTTTATGGATAATCAAGAAAAAATTAGTAATATTACTAAACAATCTGGAAGAACAAAAAAAGATAGTAAAAAAATAATAGTTCCAATCGTAGTTATTTTAATTTTTCTAGTAGCTTTGTTTGCTATTTACAATTTTGTTTTTTGTAATTCAAAGAGCATCTTTTTAAGAGCTATAAATAGTGAATATCAAAAACTAGATGATAAGTTAAATAAAATAACTAATAGTGATCTTAATACAATGGCAAAAAATAAAGCTATAAAAGCAAATTATACCTTTGATATTGATATAAATGCTGATGATATTGTAGCAGGAACAAATTATGAAGGCCTAATTGATGAAATTAATAAATTGAATTTTGAAATGAATACAGGAGTAGATAATAAGAATAAAAAATTTAGTTATAACATAAAAGCAAATTATGAACAAGATAATTTAATCAATGTTTTTACTTATGGTCAAAAAGAAAAAATTTATATTGAGTTAAAGGACTTATTTGATAAATATATTGAAGTACCTGTTAAGGAATATGATACTATATTTGAAAGTAGTGAAAATTTAGAGGATTCTAAATATATAGTAAAAACAGTTAAAGATAGTTTTTTAAACAATTTGAATGAAAAAGAATTTATTAAAACAAGTACTAAAACAGATATTAATGGAAAGAATAAAGCTGTTAAAAAAATAACATATTCTTTAAATGAAAAGAAAAGTTTAATCTTAATAAAGGATATTTTAACCGAATTAAAAGAAAATGATAAATTTATTGAAAAATATGCTAATATATCTAATGCAAGTAAAGGTAAAGTAAAGAAAGATATTAACCAAGCAATTAAAAAAATAAAATCAGATATTAAAACTGTTACTGATAATGAAAAGACAATTGAAATGTCTGTTTATACAGAAGGATTATTAAATAAAGTAGTTAAATATGAAATTAGACTTTTAGAGGATGAAGAAAAAACGGCATTAACATATTCTGATTACAAAGATATTATAACAATTAAGGCCTATAATGATGATAATGTCTTTACATCTAAAACAGTTAAAACTTCAAAAAATACTTATAAAACAAAAATTAATATGGATGATTTTAAAATAGTTGTTAATTCAAAAATAACTAAAGAAAGAAATAGTCATAAATTTACTATGACACAAAAGGATAATAGTGATATAGAGGTAACTGGTGAATTTGTAACAACAAGTAAAGAAATTGAGAAAAAGAAAAAATATAATGGAAATTTAAAATTTAATTTAAGTATTAAATTAGATGATAAAAAAATTAGTATAGATATGAATGGTAAATCAGTTTATAAGGTTGTTAATAATATAAAAATACCTAATGATGTTGACAATAGCATATCTTATAATAAACTTAGTGATAATGATTATACAACTATTATGACTAATTTAAACAAAAATCAAAAATTAGTTGAATTTATATCAAATATTTCTAAATATATGGATACCTCAGATTATTACACTGATAGTATTGACTAATGACACCTTAAAAATAGTTTAAAAAACTATTTTTTTTTGACACTTTTATAAGCAATAAGCATAAATTAAAGTGAGGGGTGATAATATGGCATCATTTAAAGAAATAGTTACAAAAGCAGTAATAGGAAAAGGTAAAAAATATTTTAAAGATAATTATAGTATAACAACAGAAAATGTTCCGTCAACCGTTCTTGGATGTTGGGTTATAAATCATCAATTTAAAGGATATAAATCGGGTGATAAGGTAGGCGTTGATGGATCATATGATGTTAATATTTGGTATTCATACGAAGGTGATTCCAAAACAACAGTTGTAAATAAAAAAATTGATTACAATGATATTTTCAATGTAAAAGTTAAAGACAATGCTGATTTATCAAGTGATACTGATATTATTGTTAGAACTTTAAAACAACCAAACTGTGTTAAAGTTGATATAGATGATAATGGTAACATAAACTTTGATATTGAAAAAGAACTTGGTGTTGAAATTGTTGGTGAAACAAAAATGAAAATATCAATTGAAGAAGATGAAGAACCTTGGGATGAAATCGAAGACGAAGTTGATGAAAATGTTATAAACGAAATTGATCAAGAAGTTAATGAGAACTATATAGAAGAAGAAAAAAATGAAAGTATCGATTGATACTTTTTCTTTTTTGTCAACAAAAAAAGGTTGACAGCATAAACTTTATTATGATATTATTATAACAGTGAATGGAGGTGCTAATTATGGCAGTAAAACTAAGATTAAAAAGAATGGGAGCTAAAAAAAGACCATTTTATCGAATTGTTGCAGCAGACTCAAGAAGTCCAAGAGATGGTAGATTTATTGAAGTAGTAGGAACATACAATCCTATAACAGAACCAGCTGAAGTTAAAGTTAATGAAGAATTAGCTTTAAAATGGTTACAAAATGGAGCTATTCCAACTGATACAGTTCGTGATTTACTTAGAAAACAAGGTGTTATGGAAAAATTCCATAATATCAGAATGACTAAAAAAGGACAATAATTGTGCATTTAGTTGAATTAACAGAATACTTAATTAAAAGTTTAGTTAAAGATCCTGAAATGGTATCAGTAAAAAAATTTGATGATGATGAAGAAACAATAACAATCCAAGTTTTAGTTGATAATGACGACATGGGAGCAGTAATAGGAAAAGGTGGCGTAACAGCTAATGCTATTAGAACTATTATTCAAGCTTCTGCTTATATCAACAAAGACAAACGAGTAAAAATAAATATAGACTCATTTTAATATTGTAAAAATTTGTCAAGTAAAATGAGATTTAGATAAGAAAAAGTAATGTAATTTACTTTTTTTCTTTTTTTAGAGATAAATTTTATTAATTTTATATGAATTGATAGCAAAAAATGTTATAATGATATTGGTGATTTTATGCTTTTAAACGTAAAAGATACAGACGTTAATTATGTAAGATATGGAAAAGAAAATAGTCAGGCAATTGTTTATTTGCATGGATGGGGTCAAAATATTCAAATGATGAAACCTGTGGCTGATCCATTTCAAGATAAATTTGATATAGTTATTCTTGATCTTCCAGGTTATGGACAAAGTAGTGAACCAAAATACGCTTGGACGGTATATGATTATGTTGAATTTTTAAAAGAATTTTTAGAAAAATTAAAAATTAAAAAACCAATCTTAGTTGGTCATTCATTTGGTGGAAAAATAAGCTTGCTATATGCTAGTAAATATGAAGTAGAAAAACTTGTTTTATTTGGTAGTCCATTTAAAAAAGAAATTGAAAAACTATCTTTAAAAACAAAAACATTAAAAGCTTTAAAAAAAGTTCCACTAATTAATAAATTTGAAGATTTTGCTAAAAAACATATTGGTTCAACAGATTATCGAAATGCATCAAAAATAATGAGAGAAATTTTAGTTTTAACAGTTAACTTAGATATAACAGAAGAGGTAAAAAAAATAAAGGCACCAACTTTTATAATCTGGGGTTCATTAGATGAATCTGTAGATGTAGAAAGAGCTTATGAATTAGAAAAATTAATACCAGATGCTGGACTTGCTGTTTATGATAACTGTACACATTATGCATATTTAGAAAATTTGAAGCAAACTATTAATATAATGGATAGTTTTCTAAATAATTAGGAGGAATTTTTATGGGAATAAAATTTATAGTATCTCTGGTACTTATGTATTTATATGTTTACTTAAAAACAAAAAAATCATTTCATATGTTACAACAAAATTGGTATAACGATGGAAATAGATATGTAAAATGGATTATAAAAAATAAAAAACAAGAATTTTTTAATATTGATATCTTGATTTTACTATTGTTAGTTTTTAAGCTTTCAAATATAAAGTTAGAAACAGTAATGATTACTTTTGTTATTTTCTATGTGTTAGAAGCAATTTTCTATTTAAATAGATCAAAAAAAGAACAAGAAAAACTTAAACTTAAATTTACATCAAGAGTTAAAAGATTATTATTTACAACCTTTATTTTGTACTTAATACCAACTATCATAATGTATTTTAATTTTAATGAAACAAATTTAATATATTATTATATCATTTTAGGAATAATGGTATATTTGAATAATATTATTGTTATTTTAGCTAATATTATAAATAAACCAATTGAAAAAATGGTAGCTAACTATTATAAAAATAAAGCAATTAAAAAATTAAATAGTATGAATAATATGAAAGTTATAGGAATTACAGGTAGTTATGGAAAGACTAGTAGTAAAAATATTTTAAGCGATATTTTAAATATTAAATATAATGCAACACCAACACCTAAAAACTTTAATACACCTTTAGGACTTATTATAACTATTAATAACCATTTAGATAAATTTAGTGATATGTTTATTGCGGAAATGGGTGCATTTAAAAGAGGAGAAATAAAAGAACTTTGTGATTTAGTTCATCCTACATATGGAATTTTAACTAAAATTGGAACTGCCCATTTAGATAGTTTTGGATCACAAGCAAATATTCAAAAAGGTAAATTTGAACTTATTGAATCATTACCTCAAGATGGTGTTGGAATTTTAAATGGTGATGATGAATTACAAGTTAAATATAAATTAAAAAATAAATGTAAAATTTTATGGATTGGTATCCATAATAAAGATGTAGATGTAAGAGCAGATAATATCAAACTTACAAACAAAGGAACTACTTTTGATTGCTATTTTAAAGGCGATTCGAAAAAATATAAATTTGAAACAAAATTATTAGGGGAAGCTAATGTTTATAATATTTTAGCAGGAATTGCCTTAGGATATGAACTTGGCATTTCAATTGCTCAGTTACAAATGGGAGTTAAAAAAGTAAATCCAGTTGAACACCGCCTAGAGCTTAGAAAATATGGTGATATTAACATAATAGATGATGCTTATAATTCTAATCCTGTAGGATCTAAAATGGCATTAGACGTTTTAAAATTAATGCCAGGAAAGAAAATAATTGTAACACCTGGTATGATAGAACTTGCTAATCAAGAATATGAATTGAATAAAAAGTTTGGTGAATATATTGCGGATAGTGTAGATGAAGTTATTTTGGTAGGAGCTAAACAAACAAAACCAATTCAGGATGGACTTGCTAAGAAAAAATTTCCTAAAGAAAAAATCTATATTTTAAATGATGTTAAAGAAGCATTTGCATTGATGCAAAAACTTAAAGAAAAAGATACATATGTATTATTAGAAAATGATTTACCAGATATATTTAATGAGAAGTAGAAAGAGTGATTTAAATGAAAATAAGAGTTGGAGTAATTTATGGTGGAGATACAGTTGAACATGAAGTAAGTATTATAACAGCTGTTCAAGCAATGAATTATATGAATAAAGACAAATATGATATTATACCTATTTATGTAAGTAAGGATAGAACTTGGTATACAGGTAAAATGTTAATGGATATGGATGTATATAAAGATTTTGATAATTTAAAAAGATATGCTAAAAGAGTAACACTAACAAAAAAAGATGGAGCTTATATTTTGCAAGCAACACATGGTTTATTTAGAAAAACAGTTTCTGAACTTGATATTGCTTTTCCAATTGTTCATGGTAAAGGCGTAGAAGATGGATCATTAGCTGGATATTTAGACACTGTTGGTATTCCATATGTTGGTCCAAATGTTTTAGGAGCTGCCTTAGGACAAGATAAAGTTGTTCAAAAACAAGTAATGGAGGCATGTAAAATTTCTACTCCAAAATACGTATGGTTTTACGATACTGAATTTTTAAGTGATAGTGATAAAATAAAAAAAGAAATAAAAAAATTAGGATATCCAGTTATTGTTAAACCAGCTAAATTAGGAAGTAGTGTTGGTATTACAATTGCTAAAGATGAAACAGAAGTAGAAGAAGCAATAAATGAAGCTATAAAATATGATAATAAAATTTTAATTGAAGAAGTTATTCAAAATTTAGTTGAAGTAAACTGTAGTGTGTTTGGAAATTATGAATATCAAGAAACAAGTGCTTTAGCTCAAATGAGAACGAAAAATGAATTTTTAACTTTTGAAGATAAATATATAAGCGGTGGTAAAGGTAAAAAAGGATCAATGAAAGGTGCTGGTAAAATGTCTACTGGTGATATGATTGTTCCTGCTAAAATGAAAAAAGAAGTTGAACAAAAAGTAAGAGATTTATCAGTTGCTACTTTTAAGGCTTTAAATTTATCTGGTGTTGCTAGAATTGATTTACTAATAAATAGTAAAACAGACGAAGTTTATGTAAATGAACCAAATACTATTCCTGGTAGTTTAGCTTTCTATATGTGGATTCCTGCAGGTAAGGAATATACTAATTTACTTGATGATATGATTACACTTGCTATTAAAGATTATAAAAATAGTGTTAAGAAAACATCATCATTTGAATCAAATATATTAAGTACTTTCAACGGTTCAAAAGGATTAAAAGGAATGAAAGGTAAGATGAGACAATAAAATGTCTCTTTTTTATTTACGTTTATAAATTATTATGTTAGAATAGACAATTATCAGAGGTGATAAGATGGGATTTTTAGAAGAACAAATACAAAATTTATCAATTAATATTAGAAATCATTTTCCAGAATTAGGAAGAGAAATTCAAAGTATTAATAAAAATATTGAAATAGCAAATTTACTTAAAATAATGGAACTAAATGATAAAAATAATTTTTTAAATGCAAAAGAACGTTCAGCTATTTTAAATCAATTAAAACAAGAGATAAATCAAAAATACGTTACTGATGGCAAAAAAAAGATCAAAAAATTTTGATCTTTTTAATTTATGTAATTATCATCTAATATTTCTAAATTTATAATATAGTTTTCTAATAACTTTAATGTATTTTTAACTTCATCCTTAGAAATAGCAATGGTATATGTAATACTATTTTCAAATTCTTTTAATAAAATATTTTTATTTATTATTTTATCAATTATTTTAACTTTATCATATGAAAATGTAATTTTGATTAATTGACATTCTTTTTTATCGATTATTTTGGTATTTTCTAAACATGAAGTAACAGATTTTGTATATGCTCTAACCAAACCACCTGCACCTAACTTAATACCACCAAAATATCTAATAACAACACATAATACATGATTTAAATTGTTGTTTTCTAAAACATTTAAAATAGGCATACCAGCTGTACCACCAGGTTCTCCATCATCATTAAAACGTTTATTGTTATCATATATATAGGCATAGCAATAGTGAGTTGCGCCTTTATATTTATGTTTAATATCTTTTAATTTACTATCTATTTCATCTTGATTATTTATATATAATAACTCACATATAAATTTAGATTTGTTTATAACTATCGTATAATTAGAATCTTCTATTGTTTTCATCCAATCACCATTTATATTATAACTTAAATTTTTGAAATTTTAAAGGTTTTAAAAATGATATAGAGTATATTTTAATAGGGTGAATAAATGAAAGATAAATATATATCCTTAAAAGAATATAAAAAATATTATAGTAAAATACCGATAGTTGAATTAAAAGAACATAATACAAAATTTATTAACGATAAAATCATCGAATATAAGGATTACTTTGATCAAATGTTTAGAGATATAGATCCTAATGTAAAGCTTGATGAAGAACAAATAAAAGCCGTTTTAGTAGATGAAGATTATGAAATGGTAATAGCGGGAGCTGGAAGTGGGAAAACAACTACAATGTCTGCGAAAGTAAAATATTTAGTTGAAAAAAGACAAATAGATCCCACACAAATAATTATGATTTCTTATACTAATGAAGCAATTAAAGAATTAAAAACAAGAATTAATGATGAATTTAAAATACCAGTTAATATTTATACTTTTCACAAATTTTGTTTATATATAATTAGAAAAAAAGAAAAAGTAAAGATATTAAGTGATAATGAAATTATTTTTAAAGAATATTTTAAATTTAATACCTTTTTTTATAAAAAATATTTAAGAACAAACAATTTAAAAAAATATTTTAAATTCTTATTAACTAAAAAAATTTTTGATGATGATATAGAAATTTGTTATAAATTTTTAAATCTTTTTCGAACAGAAGGATATGATAGTTTTGATTTTTTATTGGTAGGAAAAAGCTCTAAAAAAGAAAAAAGTTTTTTAAAGCTAGTAGAAGATATTTATAAATATTACAATAAATATTTAAAAAAATATAACTTAATTGATTTTGATGGAATGATAATAAAAGCAACTAAAACAGTAAAAAAAGAAGATGTTAAATATAAATATTTAATCATCGATGAATATCAAGATATATCTAATTTAAGATTCAAATTTATTCAGAAATTAGTCAAAGTTAGTGATATTAAATTAATCGTTGTAGGAGATGATTTTCAATCAATTTATTCATTTTCAGGTTCTGATATTTCATTATTCTTAAATTTTAAGAAAACATTTGGTTATGCTAGTATCTTAAAAATAACAAATACATATCGAAATAGTCAGGAATTAATTGATATTGTAGGAAAGTTTGTAATGAAAAATAAAGAACAAATAAATAAAAAATTAATATCTAATAAACATATAGATAATCCTGTTGTTTTAGTTAAATATAAGAATAAAATAAAACAATTAGAAAACTGTATTAAAATAATAATAAAAGAATATGGATGTAATAAAAATATTCTTTTACTTGGGCGTTATTTAAATGATATAAAATTTATTTCAAAATCAGAAAAGTTTATGATTTGTGGCAATGATATAAAATATAGTTTATATCCAAATCTTAAAATAACTTTTTTAACTATTCATGCATCTAAAGGATTAGGATATGATAATGTTATTGTTTTAAATAATGAAAAAGGAAAATATGGTTTTCCAACTAATGTTAAAAATAATAAGTTTTTAGATATGCTAAGTAATGAAGAATCATATATGTATGCTGAAGAGAGAAGACTCTTTTATGTCGCTTTAACACGGACTAAAAATAGAGTATATTTATTATATTCTAATAATAATTGTTCTATTTTTATTAAAGAAATCTTATTACAATTGAAAAAATAAAGATTCATGATATAATAATTTTGGTGATATTTATGGATCAAATAAGAGAACATATTAAAAAGAAATTGAGTCTACTTCCTAATAAACCTGGTTGTTATCTTATGAAAGATAAAAATGGAGTTATTATATATGTAGGTAAAGCTAAAAAACTAAAAAATCGAGTTAGTTCCTATTTTAGAGGAAAACATACAGGTAAGACTGCTCGCCTTGTTAGTGAAATAGTTGACTTTGAATACGTTGTCGTAAATAGTGAAACTGAATCACTAATATTAGAAATAAACCTTATAAAAGAACATGATCCAAAATATAATATATTGCTTCGTGATGATAAAAGTTATCCATATATTGAACTTACAAAAGATAGTGTCCCTAGATTAGCAGTTGTTAGAAATTTAAATAGAAAAAAAGATAAAACAAATCTTTTTGGTCCATATCCTAATGTAACAGCTGCTCGAAATACAGTTAACTTATTAAATAGAGTTTTTCCTTTAAGAAAATGCCGTACTTATGAAAAAAAGCCTTGTTTGTATTATCATATTGGACAATGCTTAGGATATTGTCAAAATAAAATTGATGAAGAAAAAATAAAACAAATGAAACAAGAAATAATACATTTCTTAAAAGGTGATCATAGTTTTGTAACAAAAAAACTAGAACAAGAAATGCTTTATCAATCAGAACGCTTAAATTATGAAAAAGCAAAAGAAATAAAGGAATTGTTAGATTATATAAAAATTACCTTAGTAAAACAAAAAGTTGAAATAAAAGAAAATATTGATACTGATTTATTTGGTTATTATATTGATAAGGGATATATAAGCATTCAAGTCTTCTTTATTAGAGGAGGAAAAATATTAGAACGTATATCTAAAATTTTTCCAATTAAAATAGATGAAAAAGAAGAAATTATGACTTATATAGCAAACTTCTATAATAAAAATTTTATTTTACCTAAAGAAATTTTAGTACCCAATATTATAGATGAAAAAATGCTTGAAAATTATTTAAATACAAAAGTTATTAAACCAATTAAAGGAGTAAAAAAACAAGTTATAGATATGGCTTGTAATAATGCTAAAATAGCTTTGGAAGAAAAATTTGAACTTATAAAAAGGGATGAAGAAAAAACAATTGGAGCAAATGAAGAATTAAGAAAAATCTTAAAACTAGAAAAATTAGATCGTATTGAACTTTTTGATAACTCACATCTTTTTGGAAAATTTAGTGTTTCAGGAATGGTTGTTTTTAAAAATGGAAAACCAAGTAAAAATGATTATCGTAAATTCAAAATTTTAGTTGATTCAAATGATGAATATAAAATGATGCATGAAGTAACTTATCGAAGATATTTTAGAGTTTTAAGTGAAAACTTAACAAGACCAGATTTAATAATTGTAGATGGTGGTATTGGTCAAATAAATATCGTAAGAGAGGTTATAAATAGTTTAGGAATGAATATACCAGTCGTTGGTTTAAAAAAGAATAATAAGCATAATACAAATAATTTATTAGCTTTTGATCCAATCGTCGAACTAGAAATTGATAAAAGAAGTAATTTATTTTATTTTCTTGAACGAATGCAAGATGAAGTTCATAATTTTACGATAAATTACCACAAACAAATTAGAAGCAAAGGTGCAATAGAAAGCATTCTAGATAACATAGAGGGTATTGGTAATATTAGAAAAAAAGAATTGCTTAAAAAATATAAAACGATTAGTAAATTAAAAATGGCATCATTAGATGAATTAAAAGAGATTCTACCAGAAAAAGTTGCTGTAGGGTTAAAACAATTTTTAGAAGAATACAAAATAAATTAGTCTATTTTTAAAATAGATTAATTTTTATGTGAAATATACCATAATTGTTGACTTATGACAAGTTGTCATATATAATGTATCATGTGTTTATAAAATTCATATACTGAAAAAGAGAGTAGATATAATGCCAAGTGAAACTTTTAAAAATTTAGATGAAAATAAAAAGCAAAGATTGATTAAAGCTGCTATAGAAGAATTTTCTAGAGTCAGTTTTTCAGAGGCATCTATTAATAATATAATTAATAATGCTAAGATTTCGCGTGGAAGTTTTTATATGTATTTTGAAAACAAAGATGATTTATTTAAATACATTTTGAATTTTCACAAACAAAAATTTAATGAATTGATTAAAATAAATTTGAAGAAAAATAATGGTGATATTAAGATAGCCTTTGGTGACATGTTTGATGATATAATAAATTATATTAGTAAAAATAATGTTGATTTTTTTAAAAATGTTTTTTTGAATATGAATTATATGAATCAAAATTACATCGTTCCACGTAATGAAGATTATAGTAAAAAAAATATAAATGAGTTTTCAGAATATGTTAATCAAGACATTTTAAACATTAATGAAAAAGTTACATTGTCAGATATTTTTGAAATCTTACTTGGAATAACAATTCCAGCTATTATCCATTCAATTATAGGAAAAGTTCCAATTGAAATTATTAAGGATAAATATATGAAAAAGTTAGAATTAGTCTGCTATGGAATATATAGAAAGGAAAATGAATAATGTTAAAAATTTTTAAATACTTAAAAAGTTCTTTTATATCAGTTTTAGTTATTATAGCACTCTTAGTAGTTCAAGCAGTATTAGACTTAACACTACCAGATTATACATCTAAGATTGTAAACGTTGGAGTACAACAAGGTGGGATAGAAAATGCTGCTATAACACAAATAGGAGATGAAAGCTTAAATAAACTTGTTCTTTTACTTGATGATAAAGATAAAAACTATATATTAGATAATTACGAAAAAGATAAAAAATACAAAAAAGAAACAATTTATAAATTAAATAAAGATGCTGATAAAGAAAAAGTATCTAATACTTTAAAAAAGGCAATGCTTATTGTTTATTATATTGATAATAGTGGAGATAAATCAACAATCAAATTTGATTTACCAGAAGGTATGGATATTTATACTGCTTTAAAATATATGGATGCTTCTCAAAAAGCAAAAATGTTTGAAGGTATGGATAAAAAATTAAAAGATTTACCAGATACAATTATTGATCAGGCTGCTGTTAATTATGTAAAGACAGAGTATAAAAGAATTGGAGTAAACACAACTAAAATTCAAAATGATTACATAATTAAAATTGGAATTATTATGCTTTTAATTTCCTTTGTAACAATGGCAACTGGTATTCTTACGGTATATGCTGGTTCTAAAATGGCCGCTAAACTTGCTCAAACACTAAGAAATAAAGTGTTTAAAAAGGTTGTTGGTTTTTCTAAAAATGAAATGAAAAGTTATGGTCAATCATCTCTTATAACAAGAACTACTAATGACATTCAACAAGTTCAAATGGTAATAGTTTTCTTACTTAGAGTTGTTTTCTATGCACCAATAATAGGTGTTGGTGGAGTATTAAAGGCTTTAAACACTAATTCATCAATGACATATATAATTGGAATAGCTGTTTTAGCGATAACAGTCTTAGTTTTAACTTTATTTGGAATTGCTATGCCTAAGTTTAAAATTGTTCAAAAATTAGTCGATAAATTAAATTTAGTTACAAGAGAAATCTTAACCGGATTACCTGTTATTAGAGCTTTTTCAAATGAAAAACATGAAGAAAAACGTTTTGATAAGGCTAACCGTGACTTAACAAAAGTAAATTTATTTATCAATAGAGTTATGAGTTTTATGATGCCAATGATGATGTTTGTTATGAATATTATTTGCTTACTTATTGTTTATAAAGGAGCAAAAGGTGTTGATAGTGGAGCAATGCAAGTCGGAGATATAATGGCATATATTCAATATACAATGCAAATTATAATGGCCTTTTTGATGATTTCAATGATGTCTATTATGCTTCCACGTGCTTCTGTTTCAGCAAAAAGAATTATTGAAGTAATTGAAACAAAAGAAACAGTTAAAGATCCAAAACAAATAAAGGATTTTGATAAATCTAAAAAAGGTATGGTTGAATTTAATAATGTTTCCTTTAGATATCCAGATGCTGACTATGATGTCATTACGGATATTACTTTTAAAGCTAAACCAGGTCAAACAACAGCTTTTATCGGTTCAACTGGTAGTGGTAAATCAACTTTAATAAACCTAATTCCAAGATTCTATGATGTTACTGGTGGTGAAATCTTAGTAGATGGTGTTAATATTAAAGATGTAAAAATGCATGATTTACGAGATAAAATCGGTTTTGTTCCTCAAAAAGGAGTATTATTTACAGGAACGGTTGAAAGTAATGTAAAATATGCAAATGAAAATATAACTAATGCTAAAATGAAACAAGCTTTAAATATTTCACAATCATCAGAATTTGTTGAAAAATTAAAGGGACGAGTAAAATATAAAATAAGTCAAGGTGGTACAAATGTATCAGGTGGACAGAAACAAAGATTATCAATTGCAAGAGCAATAGCTAAAGATCCTGATATTTATATTTTTGATGATAGTTTTTCTGCTCTTGATTTTAAAACAGATGCGAAATTGCGAAAAGAATTAAAAACGATTACAGAAGATAAAACAGTTTTAATTGTTGCTCAAAGAATTAGTACAATTATGAATGCTGATCAAATCATTGTTCTAGATGAAGGAAATATTGCTGGAATCGGAACACATAAAGAATTAATGAAGAAGTGTAAAATTTATAAAGAAATCGCACTATCGCAATTAAGTAAGGAGGAGTTATAATATGAAACATGGAAATATGGATAAAGCTCCTCAAAAAATAAAGGATTTCAAGGGGACAACTAAAAAACTATTATCTTATTTAAAAGAATATAAATTAGGTTTAATATTTGTTTTCTTATTTGCGATTGGTTCAACTATTTTCGCTATTATTGGTCCTAAAATATTAGGAAATATTACAACTGAAATTTTTAATGGTTTGATTAAAAAAATAAATAATACTGGTGGTATTGATTTTGATAAGATAAAAGAAATTACTTTTGTTTTGGTTATATTATATTTTGTTAGTTTACTATTTTCATTTATTCAAAGCTTTATTATGAGTGATATCTCTAATAAAGTTTCATACAAATTAAGAAAAGAATTAAGTGAAAAAATTAATCGTTTACCAATGAAATATTTTGATAACAAGACACATGGAGAGGTATTATCAATAATTACTAATGATGTTGATACCTTAACGCAATGTCTGACGCAATCAATTACCCAAATTATTACAGGTATTACGACTATTATTGGAATATTTGTCATGATGATATCTATTAATATTCCAATGACAATAGCTTCAGTTTTAATCATTCCTGTTTGTATGATGATTGTTGGTCGCGTTATGAAAAACAGTCAAAAATATTTTACTATGCAACAAGAATATTTAGGTCATTTAAATGGTCATATAGAAGAGGTATATGGTGGCCATGATATTGTTAAAGTATTTAATGGTGAAGAAAATGCTATTAAAGAGTTTAAAAATTTAAATAAAACTTTATATACTAGTGCTTGGAAGAGTCAATTCTTATCTACAATGATGTTTCCAATAATGCAATTTATTGGTAATTTAGGATATGTTATTATTAGTATTTTAGGTGGATATATGGTTGTTAAGGATAAAATTCAAGTTGGTGATATTTTATCTTTCACACAATATGTAAGAAACTTCACTAATCAAATTAATCAACTAGCTCAAGTTACTAATATGGTTCAATCTGCTATTGCAGCAAGTGAAAGAGTTTTTGAATTTTTAGATGAAGAGGAAGAAGAAAATATTGATGAAAAAAATATTGATATTTCAACAATAAAAGGAAATATTGAGTTTAAAAATGTTCATTTTGGTTATAATGAAAATAAAATAATAATCAATGATTTTAGTGCGAAGGTAAAGAAAGGACAAAAAATTGCCATTGTTGGTCCTACTGGTGCTGGTAAATCAACTATGATAAAACTTTTGATGCGTTTTTATGATGTAAATAGTGGTCAAATTTTGATAGATGGCCATAATATTAAAGAGTTTAATCGTCAAGAACTTCGTAGTTTATTTGGAATGGTATTACAAGATACTTGGTTATTTAATGGAACAATTAAAGATAATATTCGTTATGGTAAGCTAGATGCTGATGATAATGATATTAAACAAGCATGTAAGGCTGCAAGTGTTGATCATTTTATAAAAACATTACCTGATGGATATGATATGGTTTTAAATGAAGAAGCTGATAATATATCCGGTGGTCAAAAACAATTATTTACAATTGCTAGGGTAATACTTGCTGATCCTAAAATTCTTATTTTGGATGAAGCAACTAGTAGTGTTGATACAAGAACCGAAATTTTGATTCAACAAGCTATGGATAATCTTATGAAGGGAAGAACTAGTTTTATTATCGCACACCGTCTTTCAACAATTAAAAATGCTGACTTAATATTAGTTATGAATGATGGTGATATTGTTGAAACAGGAACACATAAAGAACTTCTTAAGAAAAAAGGTTTCTATGCTAATTTATATAATTCACAATTTGAAGAAGTTGAAGATTAATTTTAAATAAACTTTATAAAACAATATGATATAGTTACTTTGTAATTATTGAATATTGTTTTTTTTACTTGAAAAAATTTTATATAATTGATTTTAAAATAAAGCTAATTTTTAGTTGATTTATATAAATAATTGTATTATAATAGTGAACAATATTGTTAAGGGGGAGTTAGTATGGATAATACAAGAAAAAATGCTGATGATTTAAAAGAAAAATTATCCTATATAACTGTTCATGATGGATTTAAAAATGCATCAAATAACAAAAAATGTGAACATGAACTTAGTGTTTTATTAGGATATAGGAATGATAATAGTGCTATTTATAAATGTTTATTTTGCGGTGCAGAAAAAGATAGTATTGATCAATTAATAGATTCAATTATTATTAATGCTTCAAATTATTGTAAGGATAATTATGATATGGATAAAATTGATGATGTAGAAAGTAAATTTAATATTATTAGGGGTATTATTTTTAATTCAGCATTAGAAAATTCACAAATGACTAATAGTGAGCTTCAAACTATGTTTAATCAAAATTTTAATGGTCGTAGCTATATAAAAGAAAAATAAAAACATTGCGTTATTTCGAAAGTTAAAAAGATGTAGAGTGATTAGGAGGATAGCGTTATGAAAAGAAAATTACAAACAATTTATGAATATTTTAGTGATTATAGCGAGGAACAAATTAATGATATGTTGAGTTATTTATCTTTGGAAGAAAAATTGATAATTCAATCTAGATTTGGAAATAATTTACATAATCCAATACCACAAGATGATTGGGGAGAGAAAAATAGTAAAAAGTACTATGGTTCTATAGTTCCTAAAATGAAAAGGTTATTGTTAAAAAATTCTGTTGCAATTAATACGAATGAAAAAAATAAACAAGATGGTAAATTACTAGGTCAATTATCCGAATTAAGGACAAATGATTTGTCATCAAGATTATTGCAATTAGTGGAAATGCAAAAAACAAATAGAGAAATATGTGAATGCCTTGGGATATCTATTAATGAATTATATGATGAGTTATTAAAAATAAAAAATAAAGGAATATTTTATTCTAAAAAATATTATTCAGATGGTTCTATAAAATATAAATATTTTTCAAGAATGCGTGAATTGAAACGTGTATATTATGATCAATCTAGAACTATTATTACAGATCCAGAGGAAAATGAGATAAAGATTTTACTTATATCTGACTTACATTTTGGAAATATTTTAGAACGAATTGATCTTATAGATCGTGCATATAATTATTGTATTAAAAATGATATACATATTATTTTGTGTGGTGGCGATCTTATAGATGGCTCGTTTTCTAAAGGATCACAAAAGATATCAGATTTATATCAGCAAATAGATTATTTTATAAAAAATTATCCTCATGATGATAGCATTTTAACATTCGGTGTTGCAGGTGATCATGATTTAAGTGCCCTTGGAAAATTCTCTATAAATATGATGGAAATATGTAATAATTTTAGACATGATATTGTTATTGGTGGGTATAATAACACTGAGATTAAATTGAAAAATGATAAAATTCATTTATACCACCATGTAGATGGTGGTAAAATATCCCAAACAAAGGCACCAATAATATTACATGGGCATTCACATAAATATGCAATTGGTATAATAGATAATAGTTTAAATATTACGATTCCAACATTATCAAATATATGTAGTCAAATGCCTAGTGCTTTAGAACTAGATTTATATATGTTTAAAGGCTATATAGCAGATTCGGTAGTAAAACATTTATATTTTGGAGAACAAGATTTTTTATTAAGCGAAGCTTCTTTTAATTTATTAAACAAAAAAAATGTTAAATGCGAAGCAATAGATAATTTAGAACCTTATAAGCAAATGAAAAAATTAAAATAAGAAAACATGTTTAATCATGTTTTTTTGGTTTTAATTTCACAAAATGAACACATATATTGTATAATATACCTATAGGACGTGATGTTAATGAAAATACTTATATGTGTTGATGAAATTAAATATTTAGTTAAAGGTAAAATAGAATCATAAAATTTTATTTTTCTTTATTTTGTTTATTTTTTGAGGTATAATTATATTGGTGATGTCTATGATAAAATTTTATAAAACAGATACAAATAATAAGACAGTTGAGATAAAAAAAATGGAACCAAATTGTTGGATTGATATGAAAAATCCTAGTATTGAAGAAATGCAAATAATATCAAAAAAAACAAAGATTGATCTAGATTTATTTACAACGATAATCGATGATGAAGAAATTTCAAGAATTGAGGAACATAAGGATGTAAAGCTTATAGTTGTTAATTATCCATATATAACAACTAATGAGAAAAACAAATATAATACTTTACCACTTGGTATTATAACTAATAATGATTATTTAATTACGATTTCAATTCGAAAATCAAATTTTTTAAATGATTTTAGAAATGGTTTGGTTAATGATTTTTTCGTGTATAAAAAAACAAGATTTATATTACAGATTCTTTATACTATATCAACCTGTTATTTAACTTGTTTACGTGAAATTAATAAAGAAATAACACGTAAAGAAAAAAATCTTCATTATTCAACCGGAAATAAAGAATTAATTAACTTACTTAATATTGAAAAAAGTTTAGTTTATTTTATAACTTCTTTAAAAGGTAATGATGTTGTTTTAGAAAAATTAGCTCGTGGAAATATCTTAAATATGTATGAAGAGGATGCTGATTTATTAGAAGATGCTATTATTGAAAATAAACAAGGAATTGAAATGGCTAATATATATCGTGAAATTTTAACAAGTACTACAGATACATATGCAACGATAATATCAAATAACTTAAATGTTATTATGAAGTTTTTAGCTGGTATAACGATTGTTTTTAGTATTCCAACGATGATTGCTTCCTTTTTAGGAATGAATGTCCCACTTGGAGATGTAGGTACAAATGATTTTTCATTTATTTGGTTAGTTATTTTATCAATTTTACTTTCAATTATTGTTGCTATTATTCTAAAGAAAAAGAATATGCTTTAATATGAATTATTTATTTTACGGAACAGAACAGTATTTAATTGAAAAAGAAATAAAAAAAATTATTAATGATAGTAAACTTGATAAAATAAATGTTAATTATTACGATTTAGAAAATACCTTTATCAATGATATAATTGATGATGCTTTAACATTTTCACTTTTTGATGACAAAAAAATAATTGTTGTTGAAAATAGTTATATTTTTACTGGTACCACTAATAAAAAATTACTTGATCAAGATACAAAACAATTAGAAGAATATTTAGATCATCCAAATGAAAACACCATTTTGATTTTTAGTATTAATAAAGATAAAATTGATGGGCGAAAAAAGATAACTACGAAGATGAAAAAGCAAGGTTGTGTTAAAGAATTTAATGAGATAACTAATTTAAATAAATATATATCAGAGTTGTTTGGCGAATATAATATATCTAATGAAGATTTAAGATTGTTTCAAAATCGAGTAGGGGATAATTTATTAATAATAGAACAAGAAATTAAAAAAATTAAGACTTATAAAGACAAAGATTTAAACATCACTAAAGATGATATTATTAATTTAACAAATAAAAATGTAAATGTTGATATATTTAAATTAATTGAAAATATTATTTGTGGTAATAAAGAAGATGCCATTGAAAGCTATAATGAAATGCTTAAATTAGGTGAGGAACCAATTAAAATAATTGTTATGCTTGCTAATCAAATTAGAATTATTTATCAAGCTAAAGAATTATCAAAAAAAGGATATAGAGAAAAAGATATAGCTCAAATTCTTGATATTCATCCATATAGAATAAAATTAGCTTTAACAAATGGTTATAAGTATACAAGTTCGGTTTTACTTAAAAAAATATCAGAACTTGCTCAAATGGATATAGATATTAAAAAAGGATTAGTTGATAAGAGTATTGCTTTAGAACTATTTATAGTTAGTAATTAAGAGGTTTATATTTACTTCTTTTTTTGTTGAAAAAAAAAGACAATTACTTGTCCTTTTAAAAATCCATATTCATTAAATCATCGTCATCATCATTACTATCTAATTTAGTTGAAGTTGTTTCAGGATCATTTAAATGTTCATCAGTAAATAATTTATCATCTTTTAACCAATCAAAATTATTTTCTTTTTTAGCATTTAATTCTTTTTTTAAATTTTCAAATTCATCTAAATAACTAGTTGTTTTTTTCTCTTGTGTTTCTTCTTTTATAGGTTCTGGTGTATGTGTTTCTTCAATAGTTGGTTTAATAGGCTCAATAGTTGGTTTTATTTCTTCTTGTACTTTTGGTTTGATTTCAACTTCTTTATCAATAGGTTTAATTTCTTCTTTAACAGGTGCTTGATTTTGAATAATGTTTTCAGGTTCTTTTTCATTTGTGTTATTATGTTGTGACATATCTGTAAATTTCAAAGCATCCTTTAGATTAAATTTACCAGCTTTTTTATCATCGTTTTCTAATTCAATAAGTTTTAACACTTCTTCAAAAGTTGTTAATCCTTCTACAACTTTTTCAAGGCCATCTTGAAGTAAAGTAATAACATCTGAAGATCCATAAACTAATTCTCTTAATTTATCTTTTCTAAGGTTACTACTGATTGCATCTTTAATTTCTTGATTAACAAGTAATACTTCTTGAATAGCAATACGTCCTTTGTAACCATTACGACATTGGTCACAACCTTCAGTAGTATATATTTCATCTATATCTTTATGTAATACTTTTCTAAATAATTCTTTTTCATAATCATTTGTTTTCTTTTTAGTTTTACAATGTGGACATAATTTACGAGCTAGCTTTTGTGAAATAATACCTGTTAAGGCACTAGCAAGTAGGTAACGTTCAACATCCATATCAAGTAGACGTTCAATTGTATTTAGTGAACTGTTAGTATGGATAGTTGATAAAACGATATGTCCTGTAATTGATGCTCTAACGGCTATTCTAGCTGTTTCTGTATCACGAATTTCTCCAATCATTATAACGTTTGGATCTTGACGAAGAATAGATCTAAGTGCATTAGCAAATGTTAAGCCAATTTCACTATTTGTTTGAACTTGGTTAACACCTTCAATATTCATTTCTATTGGATCCTCAACAGTTATGATGTTTGTATCCTCTTTATTTAATTTTTGTAATATAGAGTAAACTGTAGTTGATTTACCAGTTCCTGTCGCACCGGTTACTAGAATAATACCATTTGGAACATTAATCATTTTAATAACTTTCTCGTAATTTTCTTTACTGAACCCTAAAGTTTCTAATCCTTGAGAACTCATTGAGTAATCAAGAATACGGATAACAATTTTCTCACCATTTAGAGTAGGTAAGCAAGAAGAACGAAGATCTAGGTTTAAACCTTGTAAGGTAGCCTTAATAGCTCCATCCTGAGGTAAACGAGACTCAGTAATGTTCATTCCTGAAATAATCTTAATACGAGTTATTAAATTCTTTTTAATATCATTAGGTACTTCAGCATAATCAATTAAAGATCCATCTATTCTAATTCTAATTTTCATGTGATCTTCTAGTGGATCAAAGTGAATATCACTCGCACCACGTTTGGTAGCATCAACTAATATTTCATTTACTACTTCTACGACTGGCATTTTGTCATAATCAAATTTTTTTAACATTGAATGTTCATCCCCTTTTATTCAATTTAGGACTAGCTTTTATCCTGAATATATTATATAATAGTTTTGATGTAAATACAATAAAAAGGAGTTAAGTTTATGAAAAAAAATAGTAATGGGTTTACAATCTTGGAAACATTAATTACTTCAACTTTAGTCATATCAACTTTAGTTTTTTTGTACGTTCAGTTTAATAACCTAGAGAGAAATTACGATGATAGCTTTCGTTTTAATACTGTAAATGGTATTCATAAGGCAAAAGAGCTTTCTAAATATTATCAAGCAAATCCTGATAAAAAATGTACTAATTATAGTATTTCGATATGTTTGAATGAAAGTAATGATGTATATAACATTTTAAATATTCAAAATAGCTTTTTAATGTCTGATTTAAAAACAAGTGAAATTGATTTTTCTAAAATTCAAAATACTTGTGATGAGGGGTGTAAACGTTTTATAAAAAGAATAAAAACAGATACAAATGATATTAGATTAGTAGTAAAGTATAATGATGGAACATATGCATCTGTTTTGATTAAGTAAAGGGGAATTTGTATGAAAAATAATAGAGGATTTACAGTTGTTGAAATGGGAGTATCTTTTTGTTTAATATTTACCGTTTGTATTTTATTGTTTCAAGTGGTTCTTTCTTTAAAAGAATTATATATAAAAAGTGATGTTGAAACAACTTTACTTAATAAACAAGGTATTATATTAAATAAAATGTATAAAGACTTTAAAAATAAAGGCGTTAGTTCGGCTACATCTTGTGGTGATAGTTGTGTATCTTTTGTGTTTTCAGATGGTGATGAAAAACAATTAAGTACTAACAAATCTAATAAAACAATTACTTATGATGGATATGTATGGAAATTAGATGAGGCTAGTAGTGTTGGGAATTTTAGTTTTACTACAGGAACTATAACTGGCTATGGGACTTATTTTAAAATAACTATTCCTGTTACTAATAAATTAATTGATTCTAAAGACTTTGGTCTTGATGTTGTTTATGGATATTAAATTATATTAATCCAATATTCGAAAGTAAAGAAAATAATTATACCTGCAATTGCGCTGTGAAGAAGTCTAGCAGTTAAAAATGGCAGGTATTTTATTTTGGTATCACTTAGAATACTTATTACTTGCATATGAACACTAAGACCGCCAAACGATAAAATCATAGTAATAATAATAGTTTTAAGTTTTAGTGGTATTTCAAGTAAGCTTACATATTTTAATCCTTGGGTCATTTCTATAAAACCATTGATAATGCTTTGGTAATAAGAATTTATATTTAAACTATTATCTATAATTGTTGTGATAATTAGAAAAATAGTTACTGTTCCAAGTATTAATAATAACGTATTAATACTGTTATTAATAGCAGTAGTTATGATTTTACCAAATGACATGTTATTACCAATTCTTTTTTGATGCATATTTAAAATAGCTTTTTTTAAAGAAATTTTTGACCTTTCTTTTTTACTTTGATAATAATTTCTAAAGATAAAGCCAATAATTAAATTAGTGAAATAGTGAACTATTAAAACAAGTAATCCAGCTTCTTTATTGTTTAAAAAAACAACTACGGTTCCTAAAATAAAAAGGGGATTAGAAAAGTGGGTGAAAGTTAAAACTTTACTTGCTTCATTTTCATTTAAAAGACCTTGTTCATATAATTTTCTTGTGTATTTTGCGTTGCTTGGAAAACCGGAAATCATACTCATAACAAAAACAAAGGCTGCGTTAGAATTAATCTTAAAAAAATGATTCATAATTGGTTTAAAAAGTTCTGATAAAAATTCAACAAAACCATAATTGACTAACAGTTCTGATAGGATAAAAAATGGAAAAAGGGAGGGAAAAATATTATTTTCCCATATTTTAAAAGAAAAGGAAACCGAGTTTAAAATAGAATTTGACTCTGTTAGAATTTCAAATCCAATAAATACTAAAATGACCATTATAATAACACTTATTAATACTTTTTTCATTTTATCACCTTGCATAAAAATCTATTATAATGATATTATTTAATAGAGAGGAAAATACTTATGATAAAAAATATCTTAAAAAAAATTAAGGAAAATTTTAAAATTTTAATTACCTTTATTATAATTTTTATTTTATTTACAATGCCACTTTCATATTACATTGAAACTCCTGGTGGTATTATCGACGCAAGTAAACGCTTTAGTATCGAAGATTCATATAAAATAAAAGGTACCTATAATTTAGCTTATGTTGGACAATTAAGAGCTACTATACCTCTTTTAATTTATTCTAAAATAAATAAAGATTGGGAAGTATTACCAAAAGAAGAAGTGGTTCTTGATAATGAAAATTATAATGAGACAGAATTTAGAGATCATTTGATGTTAGAAGAGGCAAATAATAATGCTATTAAAGTTGCTTATAATAAAGCTTCAAAAAAATATGTTATAGAAAAAAATGATTTATATGTTACTTATGTCGATGAACTTGCTGAAACAAATATTAAAATAAAAGATCAAATTATAAATATAGATGGAAAAAATATAAAAGAAAAAAGCGAAATTAATGATTATATTCAAAGTAAAAAAGTAGGGGATAAGCTAAAAATTAAAGTAAAAAATAATAGTAAATATTATTATAGATATGCGAAAGTAATTGAGTATGAAAATAAAAAAATGATAGGTATAATTATTACTGAAAAACAAAAAATTAAAACTGATCCCAAAATAAAAATAAAATTTAAAAATAGTGAATCAGGAGCCTCTGGTGGCTTAATGATGAGTTTAAGTATATATGACTCTTTTATTAAAGAAGATTTAACTAAAGGCTTGAAAATAGCTGGTACTGGTACAATTGATCAAGACGGAAATGTCGGAAAAATAGATGGCGTTAAATACAAAGTAATGGGCGCTGTTAAAGATAAAGCTGATATCTTTTTAGTACCAGCAGGCTCTAATTATAAGGAAGCAATAAAAACAAAAAAAGAAAAAAAATATAAAATAAAAATTATTAAAGTTAAAACGCTTGATGAAGCAATTTCAAAATTAAAAAAGAATGGATAGGCCATTCTTTTATTTTGCTTCTTGATAAATATTAGTGTCAAAATTATGTTGAGCTGTATTTTGTTTTAATAATTCATCATATGAAATCAAAAAGTAAGTGTGAAGTAACATATTTTCTCCCGTATTAACAACTGGATCATCCCAAGTTAGATCTAGATGTTTCCAAGCACCATCAACATAAACTAAATTCCAAATATGGGAATCACTAGAAACTTTGTAATTTTTTATACCCATTTTATCTAAAAATAGGGCCATTGTATCTGTATAACCACCACATATAGCTTTACCGGTTGTAAGTGGACCTAAAGCTAAATTAGAACTATGTTTAAAATCAGTTGAGGTACGATCAATAACTGTTTTAGCTCTTTCTTGATCATAGACTGTATTATTTATGATAAAGTCATGAATTGTTTTAATTTTTTCTACATCAGTCATTTTATCATTTATTAATTGGTTATATATTTCATCAACTCTTTTATTTATTACTTTTATTTCTTCATCTGTATATAGTTTTTCAATTTCAATATGAACACGTCCAAAATTATTAATATTAACATATATAGAATTATAACTATTAAAAGTTTGAACAAAGTTATTAATATTTGATAGAACATAATCTTCTTTAGTAATTTCTTTTACATCAGTTAAACAATTAGTATAATCATCAGGACAATAGAAAGTTAATTCATCCCAACCATCATCTAGAGCAGTATAAAATATATTTAGAATATCTTGTTTATTATGAGGTGTGAAATCCTTAGTGGTTTTTACATATTGCCAATCATATCCTCTTTTGTATGCATTATCCTTTTGAGTTATGGCATCATCTCGATAAATGTAATTAACCATAATATATTTAGTAATATCAGCATGTTTAAAATAAATAACACCAATTAATCCTATAAAAATAATTGTAAAAAATATACTTTTTATGACTTTCATCTTATCACCTATTATCATTATATCAAAGAAATTAAAAATTTAATATATAAGAATAAAAAAAAAGAAGTAAAATTACTCCATTGAATTAACTTTTATAGTTAAACGTGATTTATTACGAGCAACGAAGTTACTAGTAACAACTCCAGCAGCACAAGCTTTATCTAATCTTTTGATAGCAACTTTTAATGCTTCTGCAGCTTTATCTTTATCTTTAGCAAAAACTGCTTTTTCAACGTTTTTAATAGCTGTTTTCATACTTGCTTTATAATCATTGTTTCTTACATTTTTTTTAGCAATTGTTTTAACTGCTTTTTTAGCATTTTTCATATTTGGCATAATTTCACCTCCATGTCATTCAACCATTCCATACTATTTTAGCAAATAAAAGAAAAAAAAGCAATAAAAAATATAATTTTGGAGAAAATATGATTAAGGTGATAATATGAAACATGAAATTGATTTGAAAAATTATCAAATTAGAACAGATTTGATTGTAGAACAAGTTACGGATGAAAATAATGTTAGTACTAAAGTTTATGATGAAAATGGTATAAAAATTACAACAGTTGAAGTTGATAAAAATATGAGTGAACAAATAAATAAAAAAGTAGGTGATTATGTCACAATAGAATTTGATGATGTAACAGATTCTCATAATCAAGAAATAGTAAAAAAGATATTTAGTGAACAATTATCGGAAATAATTAAAAAAACAAAGATAAAAGATAGTGATAAATGTTTAATTATAGGACTTGGTAATGATAAATCTACGCCTGATTCTTTAGGACCTTTGACGATTGATAAGGTTCTTGTTACTAATCACTTATTTATGTATGGACAAGTTGAAGAGGGGTTTAGAAGCGTTTCAGCTATAATACCGGGTGTTACAGGGACAACAGGTATTGAAACTAGCGATTTAATTAAAAGCGTTGTAGATGGTATAAAACCAGATTTTTTAATAATGATTGATGCACTTGCAAGTCAAGCTTTAGATCGAGTAAATAAAACCATTCAAATTAGTAATACTGGTATTCATCCTGGAAGTGGAGTTGGAAATAGTCGAAAAGAAATAAGCAAAGATACAACTGGTATACCCGTTATAGCAATTGGTATACCGACTGTTGTTGATGCTGTTACAGTTGTTAGTGATACTATTAATTATATGCAGAAACATTATGCATTTCATAAAAAATTTATAAAAAATCCTCTTAGTAAATTAGTGAGTTCTACTCAAATTAATTATTTAAAAAAGGAAGTAGATATTGAAAAAGAAGATAAAATTAATTTACTGGGTATAGTTGGTAGTTTAAATGAAATGGAAATCAAGCAATTAATCTTGGAAGTTTTAACGCCAATTGGTTATAATTTAATGGTAACTCCTAAGGAGGTAGATTTTATCGTTGAAAAGTTAGCTACGATTTTAGGAGAAGGCATAAATATTTCATTACATGAAAAAATAAAAAAAGAAAACTAGTTTAACTAGTTACTTATACATAAATAAACTTGATAAATACATTGCAATCATTGCTACAAGTAAGATGATTGCAACAATTCGTTGTACATTTATATTTTTCTTATTACTATTATTTTTTTTGTTATTTTTAGCCATTTCTATTCACCTCAATACATTTATTATAATATAAAAAAAGGTTAGTTGTAAAGTTTTATTCATATATTAAAATTAATTGCATATTCTTCATTAGAGGTGGAATATGAAAAAGCAAATGGACAAGTTAAAAAATAAAACGACATCAAATAAGAAAATTATAGTTTTTTTAGTAGGATTATTTTTAATAGGATTAATAGCAGGTTCTATCTTTATTACGATTATTTCAAAATCTGATCAAGCCTTAGTAAAAGAATATATAAAGGAATTTGTAAATAAAGCAGATAAAAACAAATTAAATTATTTAGAGGCTTTAAAAAATGCTTCATTATCAAATGGCTTATTTATTGTTATAGTATGGTTGTTAGGTTTTTCTATTATTGGAATACCTATTGTTATATTTATGTATTTTTCTAAGGCTTTTATTTTAGGATTTTCACTAAGTTCTTTTATTTTACAATATAAATTTAAAGGACTTTTACTTGCATTAATTTATTTTTTCCCGCATCACGTTGTTAATATATTAGCGTATACTTTAATTATGATTTATTCATTAAAAATTTCTTTTATTTTGATTAACAGTATTATCAAGAAGAAAACAATCAGTTTTAAGGCTATTATGAATAGATATTTGATTGTTTTCGCAGTAAGTATAGGGATGGTTATAGTAGCATCTTTATATGAATGTTTTGTTGTTCCTTTTCTTATTAGAAACTTAATTGGATTTTTATAATATAAAAACAAGACAAAACATCTTGTTTTTGTTATAATTAAAAAAGGTGGTATTTATGAAAAAAGTTGTAATTGGAATGAGTGGAGGAGTTGACAGTAGTGTTGCTGCCATCTTATTAAAAAAACAAGGTTATGCTGTAATTGGTTTATTTATGAGAAATTGGGATAGTAGTATAAATAATGATATTTTAGGTAATCCTGATTTAAATAGTGATATTTGCCCACAAGAGAAGGATTATAATGATGCTTTGAAAGTTTGTGAAAAGATAGGTATACCATTACATAGAATTGATTTTGTTAAAGAATACTGGGATTATGTTTTTACTTATTTTTTAGATGAATTAAAACGTGGCAGAACTCCTAATCCAGATATAATGTGCAATAAGTATATAAAATTTGATATGTTTGCTAAAGAAGCTCGTAAATTAGGTGCTGATTATATTGCAACAGGACATTATGCTAGGTTAAAGGATGGAAAGTTACTTAGAGGAATAGATCAAAATAAGGATCAGACTTATTTTTTATCTCAATTGAGTAGTAAACAACTTGAAAATGTTTTATTTCCAATTGGTGATTTAGAAAAACCTGAGGTTAGAAAAATAGCTAATGAATATGATTTAATTACGGCTAATAAAAAAGATTCTACAGGTATTTGTTTTATAGGAGAAAGAAATTTTTCTAAATTTTTAAGTAATTATTTACCAAATCAAACTGGTGATATAGTTAATATTGAAACAAATGAAGTAATTGGTAAACATGTTGGTCTTATGTATTATACAATTGGTCAAAGAAAAGGTTTAAATATTGGTGGTAATAGTGACAGAATTTTTGTTGTTGGTAAAAATTTAGATAAAAATATTTTGTATGTAGCTCATGGAGATGATAATAAGTATTTGATAAGTGATTCTTGTATTGTTGAAATGGTTAATTGGAATGCTGATAGAAATATAACAGAATGTAGTGCTAAATTCAGATATAGACAAAAGGATAATGATGTAAAAGTTAAATTTTTAGATGATGGAAATATGTTGGTCTCATATGAACAAGGAGTTAAATCTGTAACTCCAGGTCAAGCTTGTGTTTTCTATTTAGGTGAAGAATGCCTAGGTGGAGGAATTATTAAAGAAGTAAGAAAAAATGGTGAAAAGCTTTGGTACTTATAATCACTTTACCATTTCTTTACACTTGACAATTGACACATACGTGATAAAATGGTAATAGGAGGTTAGAGGATATGGAAAGACTAAATGAAATACTACATGAATTAGGAATCTCAAAAGTTAAATTAGCAAAGTTTTTAGGTGTATCAAGACAAATGATTTATAATTATTTGGATTTAGATGATTTAAATAAATGGCCAAAAGATAAGAAAGTTTTACTTCTTAATTTACTTGGAATTAAATCAGCTGATGAATTAGATAGTATAAAAGTTGACACCGATTATATATTAAGTGTTGAAACTAGAATAAATAGTTTGTTTGCTAATAATTATAAAAATGAAAATAATGAATCAGATATATATAGTGGACTTGGTAAGAAACAACAAGAACTTTTAAGCAGTATGATTAATTTACTAAAGGAATACTTAGAAGAAGATGATGAAGAATCTTTTAGTTCGTGTGAATATTTATATCATTTTATGCAAACAATGCCTAATTCAAAAGAAACTAGATATATATTAGCTTATGTTGCAAAAGCTGCTGGCTTTATTAAACCTTTAGAATTTGCTTTTAATGATGAAGAACAATTTTTATTTGAAAGTCTTATGTTCTCTGCTATGACTTTATATAACAATGGGGGAGTATCAAGAACAAAAGTAGCTGAATCACATAAACGTTTTGTTAATCAAATAGAACATAAAATTGAAGAAAAAATGAGTCGTACGCTTGAGTTAAATACAATTAAAGTTCAAGCCTTAAAAGAACTTGGATATACAGAAATAAGTGAAGAAAATGCTACAGAAGTATTTCAAAAAATTGCAGAAATACAATCTAGAAAAGTTTCATAAAAAAAGAACAATAAAGCTGTTCTTTTTTTGTTACCACTTCTTCCCCTTTTCTATAATTAATAAAAATAGGGGAGCTTAATATTAAATATCTTTTATATTAATGTTAATTACTTTTTTATTAAATAAATCAGGCGTTTTTTTATAATAAAGTTGATGTGTTATATGTATTATTTTAAGTAAATTTATTAAAATGTTTTATTAAATTAATTTAATAAAATTTATAAATGATTTTTAACTAAATTTATTTTTTAATTCATAGTAAAAGGATTATAGATATAATTTGATAAATAATATAATATTTTATATAATAAATGTATTAAAACATGATTAAGAGAAACTACAATGTAATGATTTTATTTAAGAGCATTTATAAATAGGTTTATAGATCATAATTTAGTATATTATTATGTAATAGGGATTACAATAATATTAATGATAGTATAGTAAGATTAAAAGCTTTTCTCTTATATTTTTTAGTTTATTTAAAACTTCCGATAATATATATTATGTTAACTTTTATATTTTGAAAGATTTGAATAACTAACCTTTTATCTTTTTTTCTAATAATATTTCATTTAGATACATATATAATGGTTCATAATCTTTTTCCTTTAATTCTAAAATAGTTGTTGCTGTATTAAATAATAATTTAAATAAAACTAAAAAAAGAAATATAACTAATATGAATATAAAGCTTCTACTTGTTATTTCTTTAGAAATTGAAATAAAAAAAGCTATTAGAGATGTTAAAATGGATATAATTTCATAAAATGTTGGCAGTTTAGATGCTTTTTTTGTAAGATAGTTTTCTTTTATAATTTGTCTTAATAACTCTATATTATTACTATTAATATCTATTTTATATTTATTTAATAAAGTTTTTATAATTTTTATTTCTTCTTTATTTGATTTAGAAAAATTTTTGCTCTTTGAATAAATAAATAATAAAATTAAAATTACAATAATAAGTGGAAATATAAAAATACTAATAG
>ERZ857984.620-NODE-620-length-39274-cov-6.285091_pt1 | contig 39274 bp, 37 predicted proteins | sample MGYA00519914_ERZ857984 | MGnify/ENA primary metagenome ERZ857984 (study PRJEB31778, sample SAMEA3449417) | human gut metagenome | biome: human gut; feature: human-associated habitat; material: faeces | place: United Kingdom | collected 2010/2012 ... | reverse complement strand
GAGGATGTCTTCGGTTATCGTGTGTGTGAGGTCGTGAACGAGCATGACGGCACCGCCTTTCTATGATCATCTGTACTGCCTATGATAACATGTCGAATTGTGCCCCGTCAACGCGCAAAAGCGGCGTAAAAGAGCTCCGTATAGGTGAGAATGCCCTCCAGCCGCTCGGAGAGCATGAGGCTCATGCCGGAGACGCGGCAGGCCGATATCCTGATCGAGGCCTCGCAGTTTGCCGAGCGGGCCGCGCGGTCGGCCTTCTACCCGCAGGTGTCGCTCTCGGCCAACGTCTCGACGGGACACCAGTCGGGTCTGGGTCTCTCGATGGGCTCGCAGCTCTCGCAGAAACTCAACGAGAGCATCGGCCTCTCGCTCAGCGTCCCCATCTTCAACGGCAAGAACGCCCGCACGTCGGTGCGGCAGGCGCGCCTCAACACGCGGCAGGCCGAGATCGACAGCCGCACCGCCCGCAAGGATCTGCTCTCGACCATCGAGTCGCTGCACCGCGACGCCGTGGCCGCACAGTCGAACTATATGGCTGCCGGGCAGAAACTCGCCTATGCCGAGGAGAGCTACCGCCTCGCCGTGGCCAGCTTCGAGCAGGGCAAGAACAACGCCGTGGAGCTGAACACCGAGAAGAACAACTTCTTGGCGGCCATGTCGGAACGCCTGCAGGCCAAATACAAGGCCGTTCTGGCGGCCAAGATCCTCGCCTTCTACCGCGGCGAGCCGATAACGCTCTGAGCAGGCGGAACACACCAACGACAATGTAAAACGAACAACATAACACAATGAAGAAAAGGATCATCTGGATTGCGGCGGTGCTCATCGTCGTGATCGTGGCGGCCACGCTCTTCGGCCGCGGCGGCAAGAGCCCCGAGGTCAACTACGAGACGCAGGTCATCGCCACCGACACCATCATCAACCAGAAGGGCACCGGCGTCATCTGCATCTACGTGGCCATCGGCCAGAAGCAGAGCACCGTGGCCCAGCTGGTGAGCACCCTGGAAGAAAACGGCGCCATGGATTACACCATTGTGGTGAGCGCCACCGCCAGCGAGATGGCGCCCCTGCAGTACATTGCGCCTTACTCGGGCTGCGCCATGGGCGAATACTTTATGGCACAGGGCAGGGACGTGCTGGTGATCTACGACGATCTTTCCAAGCATGCGGTGGCCTACCGGGCGCTGAGCCTTTTGATCCGCCGGCCGCCGGGCCGCGAGGCCTACCCCGGCGACGTGTTCTACCTGCACAGCCGCCTGTTGGAGCGCGCTGCCCGCATTGCGCCCGAATACGGCGGAGGCAGCCTGACCGCGCTGCCCATCATTGAAACCCAGGCGGGCGACGTTTCGGCCTACATCCCCACCAACGTTATTTCCATCACCGACGGCCAGATCTTTTTGGAGACCGAGCTGTTCCACTCGGGCGTGATGCCCGCGGTGAACCCCGGCATTTCGGTGAGCCGCGTGGGCGGCAACGCCCAGATCAAGGCCATGAAAAAGGTGGCCGGTACCCTGAAGCTCATCTACAGCCAGTACCGGGAGCTGCAGTCTTTCGCGCAGTTCGGCTCGGACCTGGACGCGGACACCAAGGCGCGCCTGGCCCAGGGCGAGCGCATCGTGGAGGTGCTGAAACAGGACCGCAACAGCCCCGTGCCGGTGGAAAAACAGGTGTGCATCATCTACGCCGTCACCCATGACTACCTGAAAGAGGTGGCCGTGCCCGGCGTGAAAGAGTATGAGAGGGGCCTGTATTCCTACCTGGACGCCCAGGGCCTGGCTGTGCTGGAGGTGATCCGCACCACCGGCAAGCTGGAAGCGGACACCGAAAAGGAACTGAACGCCGTGCTTGCGGCCTATACCAAACAGTTCTGCGATACCCACAAGTAAGGAGGAGAGCGCATGGCAGGTGCGTCGATGAAAGACATCAAGCTCCGCATTAAAAGTGTGGAGAGCACCATGCAGATCACCAAGGCCATGGAGCTGGTGGCCTCCTCCAAGCTGCGGCGCGCCAAGGAGCGGGTGGAAAAAAGCCGCCCCTACTTCGACGTGCTGCACATGGCCCTGACCGACATCGCCTACTCGAGCGTGGAGTTCACCTCGCCCTACATCGCCCAGCGGCCGGTAAAGCGCAGCTGCTATGTGGTGATCGCGGGCGACCGGGGCCTGGCCGGCGGCTACAACGCCAACATTTTAAAGGCGGTGGCCGCCCACGCAGAGGGCAAGGATTGGTGCGTGCTGCCCGTGGGCAAAAAAGCGCTGGAGCATTACCAGCGGCGCAAGGTGCCCATTGTGACCGAGCGGTACGGCCTTGCGGCCGAGGTGGAGGTGAGCGGCTGCTTTTCGGTGGCCAGCACCCTTGCAAAAGGCTTTTTGGCCGGCGAGTACGACGAGATCTTTGTGGCCTATACAAACTTTGTGTCCATGCTGAGCCAGCAGCCGGCCATTTTAAAGCTGCTGCCCCTGAATTACGAGCCGGTGGCCAAGACAAGCGCCCCCCGCTCGCTGACCCTGTACGAGCCCTCCAGCGAAGAGGTGTACAACGCCATTGTGCCCGAGTACCTGGCGGGGCTGATCTACGGGGCGCTGTGCGAGTCGGTGGCGAGCGAGCTGGGAGCCCGGCGCACCGCCATGGACGCAGCCAACAAGAACGCCGGAGAGATGATCGACGAATTGAGCCTGCATTACAACCGGGCCCGGCAGGCGGCCATCACCCAGGAGATCACGGAAATCGTGGCGGGCGCCGAGCAATAGACCGGCCCGCCCCAAAAAGGAGATATGCGCATGCCCAAGCAACACGAAGGCACCGTGGTGCAGATCACCGGCCCGGTGCTGGATATCAGATTCCCGGATGGAGAGCTGCCTGAGCTGCTCAACGCCATCCATGTGGACAACGGCGGCAAGCCCCTCACGGTGGAGGTGGCGCAGCTCATTGGCGACAATGTGGCCCGCTGCATTGCCATGAGCAGCACCGACGGCCTGGTGCGCGGCGCAAAGGCCGTGGACACCGGCGGCCCCATCACCGTGCCGGTGGGCAAGGAGTGCCTGGGCCGTATTTTCAACCTGCTGGGCGAACCGGTGGACGACATGCCCGCCCCGCCCATTGAGGAGCGCTGGCCCATCCACCGCGACCCGCCCAGCTACGAGGACCAGCAGAACACCACCGAGATCCTGGAGACCGGCATCAAGGTGGTGGACCTGATCTGCCCCTATGCAAAGGGCGGCAAGATCGGCCTGTTCGGCGGCGCCGGCGTGGGCAAGACCGTGCTCATCATGGAGCTCATCAACAACGTTGCCAAGCAGCACGGCGGCCTGTCGGTATTTACCGGCGTGGGCGAGCGCACCCGCGAGGGCAACGATTTGTACAACGAGATGAAGGAGTCCGGCGTGCTGAGCAAGACGGCCCTCGTTTACGGGCAGATGAACGAGCCGCCGGGAGCCCGCATGCGGGTGGGCCTTTCGGGCCTGACCATGGCCGAGTACTTCCGCGACAAGGAGCACCAGGACGTGCTGCTGTTCATCGACAACATCTTCCGCTTTACCCAGGCGGGCAGCGAGGTGTCGGCCCTGCTGGGCCGTATGCCCAGCGCCGTGGGCTACCAGCCCACCCTGGCCACCGAGATGGGCGCGCTGCAGGAGCGCATTACCTCCACCAAGGAGGGCTCCATTACCAGCGTGCAGGCGGTGTATGTGCCGGCCGACGATCTGACCGACCCGGCCCCCGCCACCACCTTTGCCCACCTGGACGCCACCACCGTGCTGAGCCGCAACATTGCGAGCCTGGGCATTTACCCGGCGGTGGACCCGCTGGAATCCAGCAGCCGCATCCTGTCGCCCGACGTGCTGGGCGAGGAGCACTACCAGGTGGCCCGGGGCGTGCAGCAGGTGCTGCAGCGCTACAAGGAGCTGCAGGACATCATTGCCATCATGGGCATGGACGAGCTGAGCGAAGAGGACAAGATCACCGTGAACCGCGCCCGCAAGATCCAGCGCTTTTTGAGCCAGCCCTTTACCGTGGCCGAGCAGTTTACCGGCATGGAGGGCAAGTACGTGCCCCTGAAGGAAACCGTGCGGGGCTTTAAGGAAATTTTGGAGGGCAAGCACGACGAGCTGCCCGAGTCTGCATTTCTGTTCGCCGGCACCATTGACGAGGTGGTGGCAAAGGCAAAGAAAGGGGAAGGAGCATGAGCACCTTCCAGCTGCAGATCGTAACGCCGGACGGCAGCGCCTTTGACGGGCAGGCCCAAAAGCTGTTCTGCCGCACCATTGCGGGGGATGTGTGCATCCTGCCCCGGCACTGCGATTACCTGACAGCGCTGGGCATGGGCGAAGCGCGCGTTACCCTGGAGGACGGCACGGTGCGCCGCGCCGCCTGCATCGGCGGCATGCTGGCCGTGGCCAAGGGCCGCGCGCGGCTGGTGGCCACCACCTTTGAGTGGGCCGAGGACATTGACGCACAGCGCGCCCGGGCCGCGCAGAAAAAGGCGAAGGCCCGCCTGGCCGAAAAGGATTTGGACGCCCGGGAGATGGAACTGGCCCAGGCCAAGCTCAAGCGCGCTTTGGTGCGCACCCACGTGGCCGAGGGCGGCTGAGCCGCCCCGGCAGCCACAAGACAAAAGGGGGGAGAAGCCGGAGTGGAGCTTTCAGCGATCTTTGCCGCCCTGCAGGGCGGCTGGCGGTGGCTGGCAGGCGGGTTTGCCCTGCTGGCGGCGCTGGCCGGGGCCCTGGCCCTGGTGAACCGCGCCCTGGGGCAAAAGCAGGGCGACCGGCCCCGCCGCAAAAAAGCAGCGGAGCCCCCGGAGCAGGCCGCCGGAACGCAGGAGGCGCCGGAGCCCGAGCAAGCGGAGCAAACGGAGCGGGGCAGCGCACCCGCCGAGGCGGACCCGGAGGCCGAAAAAGAGGACACGGCCCCCCCCGGAGCCGGGCGAAAAAGGGGAGATGGGGCAGCAGCCCGCCCCCGCCGGGCCCGCGGAACCGGCCCCCTGAGATACAAAACACAAAAGCCCCCCTGCGCCGCAGGGGGGCTTTTGCTTTGGAGAAAACATTTGAAAAAGGCATTTTAAAGGCGGAGAAAGCGCTTTTGGCGCCCCGAAAAGCGGAGCTACAGCAGGCAGCGCGCGCGGGGGGCGTATTTTGCCTCCCAGCGGGCATTTGCGGCGTCGCCCTCCGGCAGGTTGGCGCTCATGAACACCGGGGGCTCGGCCCCGGCCTCCACCAGCTTTTGCACGGTGGCAAGCACCAGCAATTCCAGCGCCATGCAGCTGCAAAAGGTGGAGCTGGAGCCCACCGGCTGGGCAAAGCCGGGCACCCTGCCCACCGCGTCGCCCAGGGGGACGCCGCTGTTGATGACGAGATCCACCTCGCCGAACAGGTTTTTGCGGCTGGGGTGGCGCAGGGGGCTGTCTTCCGGGGTGGCGAGGCCGTAAGCCGGGGAGGTGACGCCGATGGTGTAGACCCCGCGCTTTCGGCATTCCAGGGCAAGGTCCAGCGAGAGCGGGGAGATGCCGTAGGCATCCACCAGGATGAGGGTTTCACCCGGGGTCTCGCCCACGCGGTTTGCGTTCAGCACCCCCACCCCGTAGCCGGGCAGCCGCTCAAAGCTCACGCTGCGCTTGGCGCCGTGCACAAGGCTGGTGCCGGGGTCCAGGATGGGGTTCCAGGCGGCAAGGCCGCCGGCGCGCCACAAAACTTCTTCCACTGCCAGCTGCGAATGGGCGCCGGCGCCCAGCAGATGGATGCGCCTGTCTTCCAGAATGGCGGCGCACAGAACACCGGCGGCCTGTTCAATCGCCTCCTGCTGGGTGCACAGCAGCTGATCCAGCAGGCCGGTGATGGAGTTTTTGTAGCTTGTGAGAAGCTCGTTCATGAGGGAACTCCTTTCTAACCGCGGAACGCATGGGCGGCCTCCACCGCCCAGCGCAGGTGTTCGGCGGGGACCTCCCTCGGGATGGTGCAGTCGGCCCCCAGCATAACCCCGGCGGGGGCGGCGCGCAGAGTGCGCTCGACCTCGGCGCGGATCTGGGCCTCGGTGCCGGTGCAGATGACGCCGGTGTTGTCCAGCCCGCCCATGACAGGGCGGCGGAACAGGCCGGCGGCCCCGGCCAACGAAACCCCGTTGCCGTGCACGGCCAGGTTGACAACGTCGCCGGGGTAATCGAGATATTCCTCCAGCCGCATGCCCACGCCGCAGAAATGGATGAACACGAGCTTGCCGGTGGACCGCAGGGCGTTTAAGAAGGCCAGGTCGATGGGCTTGAGCCATTGCCGGAAAAAGGAGCGGGGATACCGGGCGCGCTCGCCGCCCTGCACGGATACATAGAACCCGTCGATGCCGGTGGCCGCCAGGTCCTGCGCGAAACCGGCCAGCACGCCGCAGATGTTCTGCAGCCCGGCGCAGACCGCCTCCGGATCCAGCAGCAGGTGCGGGCTGATGATCTCGTCCCAGTCCACAAGGCCGCTCACCGAACAGCCTGCGCTCACGTAGGGGGTGAAAATGGTTTGGAACACATAGGCTTTTTTGCCCGCCCGCTCCACCACCTGGCGCGCCAGGTCGATCTGCTGTGTGAACACCGGGTCGCTGCGGCGGAAGGTGGGGATGCGCGCCCAGTCGGCGGGGGAATGGATGCCGGGGATCTGGGGGTAGATATCGTCGAACATGATCTTGAGCATGTCCATACCGGTGGCCTCGAAAAAGTCCAGCTGCGCCTCCAGGGCCGCCTGCCCGTGGCGGAGCCCCGGGGCAAAGTGCTGGAAAAAGGCGGCGGGCACGCCCCCGGTGTAGCCCTGCCCGGCTAAAAATTCAGAAAAACGCTCTCTTGCGTTCATGAAAGGCCTCCTTGGGGTCAATCGACCAGTTCTTCAAAATGGCTCACCAGGATGGGGGGGACCCACTCGTCCGGCACGCGGGCGTCGGTGTCGAACTTGGCCGCGGTTTTGGACAGCGGCTCGGCCGCCAGGGCCCATGCGTCCGCCAGGGGGGTAAAGTCGTCGTATTCCGCTTCGCCCCTGCCCACCTCGAAGGGATACAGCTGGTACTTTTCAAAAAAGCTGGTGCCCGCGGTCATGTGCATGACCCGCTGGGGGTTGTTGGAGGTAAAGGTGTAGATGATGGGGCGGGACACATAGAACCAGGGGCCCCAGTGCAGGTAGTAGTAGGGCTCGGCCTCGATCAGGCCGCCCTCGCGGCGCACGCCGCCGAACTCCAGGTTCAAAACGCCCAGGGCGTTGCCCTCGGTGCGGTTGTAGAAGGCAAACCACGGGGTGCGGGCGTCGAACACCATGCCCTTGACCGGGTGGCGGGGCAGATCGGTGATGTGCACGTTTTTAACGGTGTGGTCCACGTCCTGCCACACAAAGTCGCCGGTGGTTTCCTTGTTCAGCACCACCGAGCCGTTGCGCAGGGCCACCACGTCCAGATCGCGGGTCACGTCGATGTTGGATTCCACCGTCACGCCCGGGTTGCCGGAATAGAAGGTGTAGGTGATGGAGCACTCGACCTCCTCGTAGTCCACAATGGGGTCAAAACGCTTGACCATTACAAAAATGGGGCCGGCGATGACCTTGAAGTTGGCGGGGTAGACCCAGTCCGACGCGTGCATCCAGGTTTTGGGCGGGGCGTAGATGCCCGGGTTCCACTGCAGCGCGCCGTTGGTTTCCAGGTGGTGGCAGTAAACGAGGCCCGGCCGGCTTTTGGGCAGGATTTCATCAATGGAGCCGCTCTCTTTGTGCAGGTTCACGGTGTAATAAGCGTTCTCGATGGACAGGCCGTACCCCTCGCCCGAGAGCTTCAGGTCGGTGGGGTAGTTGGGCTTTTGCGCGCCGGGGTTGCCGTAGAAGATCAAAAACACCTTGCTGGTATTTGCGGGCACGTCCGCCAAAAAGGCGATCTGCACGGTGGTGGTGGGCTGGCAGTTGATGTTCTGCCATTTGTCCCAGCTTGAGCTGGAATACACCTGGCTGCGAACCTCGGCCGCGGCGCCGGTGGCGGGGTCGATCTCCACCACCCGCAGCTCGGCTTCCGGGTCGGTGAGCCGGTCCATATAAAGGCCCAGCACCAGGTGCACAGGTTCCTGCACGCGGGCGCGGCCGCTGGTTTCTTTGAGCACATGGCTCGCGTAGTACTTCCAGGCCTTGTTCCAGTAGCCGTGCTCGCCGTCGGCAACAAAGTGGGCGCACAGGGTCTCGGGCGCGGCGGCGCCGGGGGCTTTCAGATCCAGCTCAATGTCGAACTCGTCGCCCTTCTGCCAGTCCAGCCGGAGATACAGGTGGCGCTGGGCAGCACCCGCGCGCCACACGGCGGGCACCGCCTTGGCGCCGTCGTTCGCAACGGAAAAATCGCGGCTGCGCACCCCGTTCACCCGCACCTCGGCGACTTCCAGCTCAACATCCGGGGCGCCGGTGAGGGCTGCTTTTACAAAGTAATAGGGTGCGTCGGGCGTGGGGGCGCTGAAATACAGCTTTTGCAGTTCCATGATAGAGTTCCTCCTAAAAAGTAATGGGGCGGCTGCCGGTCAGCCTTTGGTCGAACCGGCCATCAGGTCGGCAATGTCGTATTTTTGCAGGATGATGAACGCGATGAGCAGGGGCACCGTGGCAATGGCGATGCCGGCCATGACCACCGGCCAGGGGGTAGAAAGGCCGTCGCTCACCGGGAGCTGCGAGATCGCCACCATCAGGGTCTGCTTTTTGGGGTCCCGCAAAAAGATCATGGGGAGCATGAAGTCGTTCCAGCGGGCGATCAGCGAGATCGCCCCCCAGGAGGCCAGCGCCGGGGTGATGCCGGGCACCACGACCCGCCAGAAGATGCCGAACTCGCGGCAGCCGTCGATGCGGGCCTGCTCCAGGATTTCGGTGGGGTATTGGCCGATGTACTGGCGCATATAAAAGATGCCCACCGCCGTGGCGGCGCGGGGAATGATAAGCGAGAGCATGCTGTTGATCCACCCCAGCCGGCGCATGACCACGAACAGCGGCACGATGCACACCTCGGGGGGGATGACCATGGTGAGGAGCAGCAGCAAAAACAGCGCGTCCCGCCCGGGGAAGCGGAACTTGGCAAAGGCATAGCCCGCCAGCGCGCAGAAGAACAGGGTGAGCAGGGTGCCCACCACCGACACCACCACGCTGTTCCAGAAGTTCTGCGCCATGGGGATGAGCTCCGAAACCCGCACGAAGTTCTGCAGGGTGGGCTTTTTGGCCAGGATGTCGGCCAAAACAAAGCTCACGCCCTGGTCGGTGGGCTGAAAGGCGGTGAGCGCCACCCAGCACAGGGGGAACAGGGCCAAAAGCGAGAACAGCACCATGGCGAGGTTCAGGGCAAAGCGGCCCATATGACGGTTAAAACGGTCCATTTTTTATCCCTCCCCGCTCTGCTTGCGCAGGCTGATAAAATAGAACACCGACACGATCAGCAGAACGAAGGTGAGCATGTAGCCGATGGTGGAGGCATAGCCCAGCTGGAAGGAATCGAAGCCGGTGGTGTACAGGTACTGCACCACCGACAGGCTGGAGGAGCCGGGCCCGCCCTTTGTGAGGATATAGGGTTCGGTAAAAATGCGGGCCGAGTCGATGGTGAGGTTGATAAGGCTGAAAAACAGCACCGGCGCAATGGCGGGCAGGGTGATGTGCACCATGCGCTGAAACGCGTTTGCGCCGTCGATGCGGGCGGCCTCGTGCAGGTGGGCGTCCACCCCCAAAATGGCGGACATGACGATCAGCATGTACCAGGGGGTGTTGCGCCAGATCGAGAGCAGCATTACCGGCATTTTGGACCACTCCACGCTGGTGAGCCAGGGCACGGCGGACAGGCCCAGCTTTTGCAGCAGGCCATTGATCACGCCGATGTTCGCGTCGAACAGCATGCTGAACAGAATGCCCGCCGCCGCGGTGGAGGTGATGTAGGGCAGCACCAGGATGGTCTTGTGCAGCTTGCGCGCGCGCACGGACCTGCTGCACAAAAGCTGCCCGAGCAGCAGCGCCAGCGGCAGAATGAACAACAGGTTTGCGGCCAGATACCAGAAGGTGTTCAGCATGGAATCCCAAAACATCTGGTCGCTGAGCACGGCCTTGTAGTTTGCCAGGCCCACAAAGGTTTTGGGGCTGATGCCGTTCCACTTGTAAAAGCTCAGCACAAAGGACCAGAGCATGGGGTAAAGCTGGAAGATCAGGAACAGCAGGTAAAAAGGGGCGATGAACAGATAGCCGTAAAACACCTCGTTTTTGCGGTAATGCGCGCGGGGCGGTCCGGCTTTTTTTGTGCTTGTCATTTGCATCCTCCTAAAAGACCAGGGCCTTTGGCAGGGGCGTTGTGCCTGCCGCCAAAGGCCCTGGGAGAGAGGTCACTTCAGGTTCAGCTTTTGCCGCAGCAGCTTGCCGATGGTTTGAATGGTGGTGTCCATATCCTGCGAGCCGGCCACGTATTTTTCCAGCTCGGAGGAGATGATGGTGTCGGCCTCGGCGTCGTTCTCGGTGACGGGCAGGTTATCCGACTGGTTCTCGTAGGCCTTGGTGACCATCTGCTTGTAGCTCTCGCCGCCGTAGTAATCCGAGGGCTGGCTCCAATAAGGATCGGCCAGCATGTCCTTGGTGATGGGGTGCTCGGTGGGCAGGCCCTCGGCGATCATCTCGTCGGACCAGGCGTTGCGGGCCTCGGTGTTCAGGTTGAAGTCCAGCATCATGTCCACGAACAGGTCGGTGTAGGGGTCGTTCTCTTTGTTCACGATGCAGTACATGCCGATGGCCTGCGCCCCGGCGGTGCCCACCTCGCTGAATACGGGCGCGGGCATGCTGCGCCAGGAGCCGCTCATGTCGGCCAGGTTGCTGCGCAGGTAGGAATCCCAGAAGGACTCGATGTAGAACGTGGCGATCTTGCCCTCACGGGCGGCCTCGTACTGGGCGGGCTGGAAGGTGGCGGCATTGTACAGCATACCGCCCTCGAACAGCTGCTGGAAGGTACTGAACGCGAGCTTGGTGCCGGGGTCGGTGTCGAACACCACGGAGGCGCCGTCGTCGCTCCAGATCTTGGCGCCGGCCTGGGGCATCAGCCCGCGGCGGAACCAGTAGCGCCAGGTGTAGCTGCCCGGATCCACGTAGGACAGCTGCACCTTGCCGCCGCTCTTTTCCAGCAGTTCCTTGCCCACCTCGATGTAGCCGTCCATGGTGGACATGCGCGCCGGGTCGATGCCGTATTCTTCAAACAGGTCGTTGTTGTAGAACAGCATTTTGGGCTGAAGGGCGTAGGGGATGCCGTAGATGCGGCCGTTGTAGGTGGCCTGGTCGAACGCGCCGGGGATGAACTGGTCAAGATAGGGCTGCACCTGGTCGGTGATGTCCTTCAAAATGCCGTTTTCGGCCAGCACCTGCATGCTCACGGGGAAGGTGGAGATGGCGGTGGGCAGGTCTGCGGTGGAGCCGGCGGTCAGGCTCATCATGACCTGCTGGCGCACCTCGGCCTCGCCCGAATAGTTTACCATTTCGACCTCGACGCCTTGGGCGCCGCTGCCCTCGCGGGCGATGTAGCCGTCGAAATAGCGCTTCATGTATTCCGGCATGCCATAGGTCCAAAAGGTCATTTTGCCTGCGGGGTATTCTTTTGCGGCGGGCGCGCTGTCGGCCGGCTGAGAGGCCGTTTGGCTGGGCGCGGCGGCGCTCTGCGAGGGGGCGGGCTGGCCGCAGCCCGCCAAAAGGCTGAGGCACAGCGCGGCCAGTACTGCAAGGGCAATAAAGCGTTTCATGGTTTCTTTCCTCCTTTGTGGTTTGGCAATTTTTTGTTTCACGGCTTGTGCCCGGCCCGCAAAAGGCCCCTCCCCCGCTGCCGCCCCGCCTGTGCGCTGCGCCGGGCCCTGACGCCGCGCAGAACGGTAACATGCACATTCGACCTAAATAGGCTGAACGAGGGGAAGAAGAAGCAAGAAAGCGGATTTTTCCTTTTGCGGGCAGACATAAACCGGCGTGCACTTTTTGAATAAAAAAACAGAAAATAAATCTTTATAAAATTGGATACATATTCCAACTAAAAACCAAAATAAAAAGAGAAAATAGCCTTGTGTTTCTTTTCTGAATTCATTATAATGCTGTTAAAACGCCCGGCAAATACGAAAAGGAGCATAATACATGCAAAATCAACCATCCCAGGCCCGGGAGGTGAAATTCTGCCGCCTGAACCTTGCGCCGGAGTTCCCCGTTGAGCTGATGCAGGGCGACAAGTGGTATTCCCCCTACCAGGCCATTACCATGGTACATTTTCACAACTGCCTGCAGGTGGGGTATTGCTATGAGGGACAGGGGTATTCGCTGATTGACGGGGTGCTGTATCCCTACTGCACCGAAACGGTTTCGCTGATCCCGGCCAAGGCGCTGCATTTCTGCACCAGCCAGCGCAACGTGGTGAGCCGGTGGAAATGGCTGTATCTGGACCCCATCGGCCTTTTGCCGCGCATGAGCCACGGGCAGGAGCAGGCGCTGATGGCCGTGCTGTACGGCAAAACGCCTGTGCCCTGCACCATTACCTGGGGCGAGGCCCCCCAGATGGTGGAGATCGTGCGGTGCATGATCCGGGAGCTGGAAGAGCGGGGAAAGGGCTATAAGGACGCGGTGCGCGGGCTGGGGCAGGCGTTTGTGGCGGTGCTGCTGCGCATGGCGCGGGCCGGCATGCAGCAGGAGGAACGGCCGGGGGCAGGCGCGCGCGGCAACAATTTGCAGATCATTGCGCCCGCCATTGAGCATATCTCGATGTGCTATATGGAGCCGCTCACCGTGCCCCAGCTGGCGCAGCTGTGCCACATCAGCCCGACCCACCTGCGGCGGATGTTTCAAAAGATCATGGAGTGCTCGCCGCTGGACTATTTGCAGCTGACCCGCATGGAGGCGGCCTGCGCGCTGCTGATGCACACCGACACCTCGGTGCTGGAGGTGGGCAGCCGGGCGGGGTTTGCCACCCCCACCAGCTTTACCCGACAGTTCAAAAAGACCTTTGGCATGACGCCGGGCAAATGGCGCGCCCGCATGATGGGGGCGGAAAGCGAATAAAAAGGAAACGGCATGGCCGGCTGCCCTTTGGGGCAGCCGGCCATGCCGCGCCATTGTTTCGATTGTGCGCGCGCCGGGCAAATTAAGTGGTATAATAAACAAAAAGACCCTGACCGCCGCAACACTGGAAAGGAGAATATCACTATGCTCACATCCTGGAACCCGCCCCGCCCGCCCGAGGGCGAAGAACTGGCCCGCCGCCTGACCGCCGCCCGGGAGCGGCTGGGGGCGCTGCAGCTGAAGATCAAGGAACACGGCCTGCCCGTGCTGGTGCTGGTGGAGGGCTGGGGTGCCGCCGGCAAGGGAAGCATGATCGGCCGGGTGATCCGGCAAATCGACCCCCGCTTTTTCTCGGTGAATTCCATGAGCGCGCCCACCGAAGAGGAGCAGCGCTTCCCCTTTTTGCACCGGTACATGGCGGCCATTCCCGAGGCGGGAAAGTTTGCCTTTTTGGATTCCGGCTGGATGGACGAGGTGGTGAAGGCGCGGCTGCGGGACCATTTGGAGGGGGAAAAGTATGAAAAGCGCATTGCCAGCGTGAACCGGTTCGAGCGCACCCTGACCGACAACGGCTACCTAGTGATGAAGCTGTTTTTGCACATTGGCCGCAAGGAGCAGAAAAAGCGGATTGAGCGGCTTTTGGAGGATGCAGATACCGCCTGGCGGGTGAGCTACAGCGACCGCTGGCAGAACAAACACTACGACGAGTGCCTGACGGTGTTTGAGGAATATATGCGCGCCACCAACCTGCCCAGCAGCCCTTGGTATGTGGTGGACGCGGCAGAAAAAAAGTGGGCGGAGCTGCAGATACTGGAAACGCTGTGCGCCGGCATTGAAACCGCGCTGCACAACGAGAGCCTGGCGGTGCCCCTTTTGCAGAACACCTTCCCGCTGCGCACCATGCCGAGACTCAGCCAGGTGGAGCTGGACAAAACCCTGCCCGGCGAGGAGTATGAAGCCCGCAAGAAGGAGCTGCAAAAACGGCTCAGCCAGCTGCATAACCGGCTGTATTTGAAAAAAGTGCCGGTGATTGTGGTGTACGAAGGGTGGGACGCCGCGGGCAAGGGGGGAAACATCAAGCGGGTCACCGCCGCGCTGGACGCCCGGGGCTACCAGGTAAACCCCATTGCCAGCCCCGAGCCCCACGAAAAGGCGCGCCACTACCTGTGGCGCTTTTGGACCCGGCTGCCCAAGGCCGGGCACATTGCCATTTTTGACCGGAGCTGGTACGGCCGGGTGATGGTGGAGCGCATCGAGGGCTTTTGCGCGGAGAACGACTGGCAGCGGGCCTACAACGAGATCAACGAGTTCGAGGCCGAGCTGGCCGACTGGGGCGCGGTGATCCTGAAGTTCTGGGTGCACATTGACAAGGACACCCAGCTGGCCCGCTTTAAAGCGCGCCAGGAGTGCCCCGAAAAGCAGTGGAAGATCACCGACGAGGACTGGCGCAACCGGGAAAAATGGGACGCCTACGAGCAGGCGGTGGACGAGATGCTGCAAAAAACCAGCACCGAGTATGCGCCCTGGCACATCCTGCAGTCGGTGGACAAAAAATATGCGCGGGTGCAGGCGCTGGAGCTTTTGGTGAACGCCCTGGAGAAAGCGCTGGACTGAGCCCGGCCACTGCAAAAAGCGCCCCGGACCCGCCGGCTGTACGGCGGGAGGCGGGCGCACTGAAAAAGAGAAAAGCGCCGGCCCCGGAGCATCTGCCCGGGGCCGGCGCTTTTGCGAAGGGATGGAAGCCCGTTAGTGGGCGGGGCAGCTGCAGGCCCGGATGCGGCGGCGCAGAACGCCGTACAAAAGGCCCAGGCCCACCGCCAGCAGGATGTGGAACGCAGCGCCCAGAAAGCACAAAAACCAGGTGAGCTCATAGGGCAGCGCACAAAGGTATTCCAGGCTGTTGAGGGCCATCACGATCGCTGCGCCGGCAAGGCCCACATTATAAGTGATGTAAAAGGCGCAGAAGCCGTGGTCGCAGGTGAGGTGCAGCACCTTTTCCAGCGCGAGCAGCACCAGGAACAGCAGCATTCCCATCACCAGAAGATGGGAATGTACCCCCGCAAGAGGGGCGTATTCGGGGCAGCACCAGACCTGCAGCAGCAGCTGGTAGGCCAGGCCGGCAAGGATCCCCGCCAGCCCGTAGGCAAAGGCGGCGTTCAAGAGTTTTTTCATGGAGGAAAACCTCTCCTTTCAAGTGTTCTGTGCGCCATTCTATGCGCTGGGGCGCACCCGGGCAACCGCCGGGCACAAGGGCTGCGGGGGCCATACTTGCAAAAAGCGGGGCAAAGGTCTACAATGGGGCCGTAAAGTGTGCACGGGGCTTGGGAAAGGCCCCGGAAGAAAAAAGCGGGGCCGCGCCCCGGCGTGGGTCCCGGGCGGGGCGCAGGAGGGGGAAAGGACAAAATGGAAGCGACAAAGGGCGCGCTTTTTACCCGCAGGGAGCTCAGCCGCCTGCTGGTGCCGCTGGTCATCGAGCAGTTTTTGGCGGTGACGGTGGGCATTGCCGACACCATGATGGTGAGCCATGCGGGGGAGGCCGCGATCTCGGGCGTTTCTCTGGTGGACATGATCAACGGATTGATCATCAATCTGTTCGCGGCGCTGGCCACCGGCGGCGCGGTGGTGATCAGCCAGTATCTGGGCGCGAGGCAGCGGGAAAAGGCCCGGGCGGGCGCGGGGCAGCTGTTCAGCCTTGCGGCCATTGCGGGCGTTGGGCTGATGGCGCTGAGCCTTGCGCTGGCCCGGCCGATCCTGCGGCTGTTTTTCGGCGCCATTGCGCCGGACGTGATGGCCGCCGCCCTGACCTACCTGCGGATCTCGGCCCTGTCGTTCCCGTTTCTGGCGGTGTACAACGCGGGGGCGGCGCTGTTCCGCAGCCTGGGCAACAGCCAGGTGAGCATGCGGATCAGCATTTTGATGAACCTTGTGAACGTGGCGGGCAACGCAGTTTGCGTGTTCGGCCTGGGGATGGGCGTGGCGGGCGTGGCGATCCCCTCGCTGGTGGGCCGGGCGCTGGCGGCGGTGCTGATCCTGCGCAGGGCCGCCGACCCCGCAGGGCAGCTGCCCCTGGAGCTGCGGGCCTGCCTGCGGCTGGAGGGCGGCATGGCAAAGCGCATTCTGAACATCGGCATCCCCTCGGCCTTTGAGAACAGCCTGTTCCAACTGGGGCGCCTTTTGGTGGTGAGCATTATCGCGGGCTTCGGCACCGTGCAGATCGCGGCCAACGCGGTGGCCAACAACCTGGACAACATCGGCATCATTCCTGGGCAGGCCATCGGCCTGGGGCTGATCGCGGTGGCGGGCCGGTGCATCGGCGCGCAGGACAACGAGGCCGCCGTGCGCTACACCAAAAAGCTGGTGGGGCTGGTGTATGCGGTGGACGGAACGCTGAATGTTTTGGTGATGCTGTGCCTGCCGCTGCTTCTGAAGCTTTACAATCTGAGCGGGCAGTCGCTGGAGCTGGCCCGGCTGCTGGTGCTGATCCACGGCTGCTGCGCTTTGGTGCTCTGGCCGGCCAGCTTTACGCTGCCCAACGCCCTGCGGGCTGCAAACGACGTGCGGTTTACCATGGTGGTGAGCATTGCCAGCATGGCGGTGTGGCGCATCGGCTTCAGCTATCTTTTGGGCGTGCGCATGGGCATGGGGGCCATTGGGGTGTGGATCGCCATGATCGTGGACTGGGTGTGCCGCGCCGGTTTCTTTGTGGGCCGGTTTGCCAGCGGGGCCTGGAAAAAGAAATACAAAACGTGAAATCTTGCTTGACAAAAACCTCCGGCCATCTTGGGCCGGAGGTTTTTTGGCACTTTTTAAAGAGCGGCGGAGGCGGAAGGCGGCGTGGAAGCCCGCAGCGGGAGATCGTCGATCAAAAAGCTGCAATATAACTGGCTGATCTGCCGGCAATCATTAAAATCGATCTGAAACTGCTCCTTGAGTTTGTTGATGCGGTAGATCACCGTGTTTTTATGAATGAATAGAAGGGAAGCGGTCGTAAGGATGCTCTGACCGTTCAGAAGATAGGTTCTGAGGGTGCGCTCATACTCGGTCTGGTGCTCCTGGTCCCAAGATCGAATGTGCAGCAAAGTGTGATCGCAAAAGCGCTGTAGTGCAAGCTGCTCCCCCGCCTGCCAAAAAAGATCCTGCAGCTTACAACTATTATAAAAGGCGGCGCCGCAGCTTTTGCCCGCCCGACGGGCAAAGGTTAAGCTGCTTTTTGCTTGGCGCAGCGCCTCATTCAGTTCGTTAAGGCCGGTAAATAAGTCGCTCACGCCTACCAGTAACCCGCCATCCGCCGCGGCGGTATGAAGGGAATCTAGCAAGGCCTGTGACCCGGCATCGAACAGGCAAAGTGTGCCGGATTGCAGGGGAATGTTCCAATGCCGTGCCGAAAAGCAATCCACTGCCCGGAGGAACCCCTCGCTTTCCGGGGTGCTTTCCAGCCAAAGCAGCACAAACTGGTCAATCAATTTAAAATCAGGGCAATGATTCCAGTCCTCGGTATATTTTTGCTCGGCCGCTTGGTTGAAATAATTCCACAAAAGGATGTAGGGATGCCGGGTCGCCTGATCGGTGGGAAAGCCGTTGAAATGAAGAGCAAGCCCCATAATGTCAGCACATATCTTAAACAGCTCCAGATCCAATTGCCCGAAAGAAGAATCTACTTCTGGCGCTTCGAGGTGGGCCACCAGTCTATCCTGGTAAAAGATACCGCAGACCATGCGGCAATTGCGCAGGTAGGGCAGTTCAACCAGCCTGGGCTTGCGGTCCTGCAGCCAGAAAAACATGTTTTCCATACTGCGTTCACGGCTGTTTCCCGGGAGGTGCTCCAAGCGCCTTATCAGGTCCTGTACCTCCTCCATGGGGTAACTGCGAGACATGACCACCTTGTTCCAAAAAAAGTCGCCCACCCCAATGGGATTCCCGATCAATTCCTCAATCTTGTTGCATATGCCCTGTAAATTGGTGTTTTGATACAAAAGCTGCAATAATTCATGCTCTTTTTCAAAAATATTGGCCATGATCGCTCCTCCTGATTTTTGCTGTTTATATTATAGCACAAATAAAGCCGGCTGTGTTTGTACTTATAACCTTTGTGAGATTGTTTTGATTTTTAGCTGATTGGCTAAAATCGCCTCGTCAGACATGTGTAAAACGACGAATGTATTATGCACAAACATCAAAATGTAACCGCGCGTTTCGACATGTTCCGACGGAAAAAGTTAAAAAGAAGCGAGGTTTTTTCATTTTGGGGCCCATAACACCCCGGCAGCAGCTCATGCTATACTGTTGCCCAAGGAGGTGGCCAGAATGAAGGAACGAAGCGAAATGGAGCAGCTGGTGCATCATGTGTGTTGCTGCAAGCACGCGCAGATCCCTGAAAGTGCCCGCCAAAAAAGCCGGCTGCGAATGTTGGATGTGCTGGGCTGTGCCTTTGGCGGCGCATATGCCTCTGGCAATCAGGAGCTACTAAAACTTCTGCGCCAGAAGAGCGGCCCACAAAAGGCCACGGTGTGGGTATACGGTGGGGAACTGGCGATGGAGGATGCGGCGCTTATGAACAGCGTTTTGTGCCGCTCGTACGACTTTGAAGTGATGACACCAGCCCACCTGTACGCCGCTGTTATTCCCACAGCCATTGCTGTGGGGGAAGCAATGCAGCGCACCGAAGAAGATGTTCTGGACGCCATTGTGCTCGCCACCGACCTGTGCGCCCGTGTGGTACAAGCATCCGGGATGGACGCCCCCAAAGGTTTTGACCCGGCGGGGACCTCTACGCTGCTGGGTACCATAACCGCCGCGGGCAGGTTGATGGAGCTGAACGAAAAAGAGCTGCTTTACGCTTATGGGCATGGGTTGAATATGATGTGCGGCAGCTTCGAAAATATGTGGGCCGGAGCTACCAGCTTTAAATTCAATCAGGGTTGGGCTGCCTGGTGTGGAATTTTTGCCACAAAGCTGGCCCGGATCGGCTGGACTGCACCCACAGATCCGCTTTTAGGACGGGCTGGTTACTACAAACTTTACACCAGCGGCGGCTGCGCTGCGCCGGAACATCTGACCTGTGCATTGGGCAGCGAGTTTTATGACCTTGTGATCCACAAGCCCTATCCCAGCTGCCGCTTTAACCACAGCGCCATCCAATGCGCGCTGGCGCTGCGCCGGGATTACCTGTTCCAGATCGACAGTGTGAAGTCGATCTGCATTTCGCTGCCGGCTTGGCAAACCGGGCTTTTTGTCTGCGCGCCCTTTGAGCCGGGCGAAGCGTTCCCGGAGGGAAGCGCACTGTTCAATATGCGCTTCAATACTGCTTGTGCGCTGATCCACGGCGAAGTAAAACCCCATCTTTTCACTCCGCAGTTTATTTTGGAACCGGCAGTGGCTGCTTTGTGTGAAAAGGTGATTATCCAGCCGCTGCCGCAGGGCGACAAGTGCCAAGGGCGCATGGAGATTATTTTGCAGGGAGGCCAACGCATCGGCACACAGCTGGAACAGGTGAAAGGCGATGTGCCCGGCGACCCGATGACCAGGGAAGAGTTTGAACAAAAGTTCTGGTACAACCTGGATTTCAATGGCCGCGTGCCTTGTGAGCAGGGCAAGCTGCTGCTGACGCTCTGTGAAACTGGCCGCACGCAGACGGAACTGGGCGAGATTCTACAGGCGATGGTTTGCCGACCGTTTTGCTGAAGGCGCGGCAGAAAGGAGAGCGGAAAAATGAGGCTTCCGGTAGAGCGCGTTCTGGAAACGCAGGTGTTAGTGGTGGGCGGATCGGGGGCTGGGGTGACCGCCTCGATCCAGGCGCACCGGCAGCACAAGCAGGTATTACTCATCTGCAAGGGCAAGGTTGGCCGCAGCGGCAACGCCATTATGGCGGGAGGCGGTTTTGGAGTGGACGGCCACAGCGCGCGGTATATTGTGGGGGAAGCGCGGGCCGACGAGACCTACACACCCGAGCGGTATTTTGACAACATCTTAAAAGAGGGCTTTTTCTTAAGCGAGCAAGATGTGCTGGAACAATTTGTGGAGGAAAGCCCTGCCGCAGTGAAGGAGTTACTGGATTGGGGGCGAAGCCAGAAGATAGAGTTCGACTTTCGCCCCCCTGCGAACTGGTCGTCCGCTGGGCTGAGTTGGGGAAAATGCGTAAAGCAGGGGCTTTTGTCCGAGGGCGGCATCCCAGTGTTGGAAGACACCGCCGTGGTGGAGCTTCTGACCAGTGGCGGCCGGGTGGCTGGTGCGCTTGCCATTGATTTGTACACCGGGGATCTGATCCTGATTCGGGCCGAGGCAGTTGTACTTGCGACGGGCGGTTACCAGCCCTTTTCGTTCAAAAACACTGTGACCGATATGACCGGAGATGGCCCGGCCATGGGGTTCAGGGCAGGGGCTAAGTTGGCTGATATGGAGTTTCTGCTGGCGTTTCCGACCGCGCTGAACCCTCGCGCACTGCGGGGATCGATTTACCCCTTTGTGTTTGAGATGGCCATGCGGAACATCCGCCATCGGGCGCTGGACAGGGAGGGGGCGGAGATCAGGATACCCGATGAAATTTACCAGCTTTGCCACCGCACAAAGCTGAGCAAGCTGTGCAGCGACTACTACTGGGGCCATGCCATTGCGCAGGGCCGTGGCACGAGGGATGGCGGCGTGTATATGGATTTTTCGCAAAACGACCCAGACCTTCGGCGGCGGGACACAGCGGCTTTTGAAACGGGCAACCGGCGCTATTACCCGCCGGGCTGCTACAAGGGCGACGATATCCGCGCGATCTTGAAAAAAGTAGCGGAAGGAGAGCCGTTTGAAGTGGGCCTGGGGTATGAGTACAGCATGGGGGGCTTGCTGGTGGATGCCCAAATGCGCACCAGCGTGCCCGGGTTGTTTGCCGCGGGCGAGGCCGCCAGCGGTGTGTTTGGGGCCTGCCGCGCGGGCGACGGCTTAACCGAAATGCTGGGCCAGGGCCGCCGGGCAGGACAAAGTGCCGCCGAATTCTGCACGGATGGGGAGCTTTGCCCGGTGGAGCAAGGGCCGGCAGAAGAACTGTGCAGGCAGATCCTGGCACCGCTAACCCGCGCTAAAGGGGTGAGCCCGCTGGTACTGCAGGCCAGACTGGAACGGGCGGCGGATGACGGTTTTGGCGTGATCCGCACTGAGGCGGGGCTCAACCGGGCGCTGGAGGAAGTGTGCAGCTGCAGCGGGGAACTGGAAAGGCTGAAGGTGAGCAGCCCCAGCCGCCGCTATAACTATGAGTGGCTGTGCGCGTGCACTGTGAGAAATACGGCCGTTTGCACCGAGGCAGGCATCCGGGCCGCGCGATGGCGTAAGGAAAGCCGGGGCTGCCATATCCGGCAGGACTGCCCCCAGGTGGATCACGACAACTGGTGCGTGCGCATTGTGGACGAAAACCAGGGAGGCCGCCATCAGCTGAGCCGAAAAACGCCCTGTGTGACCCGCACGGCCCTGCCCACAGGAACCGAGCCCAATGTGATGGCTTACTTTTTAAGCGAGCGTACCGGATACCAGGGCCAGAGAGGGGGAACTGCAAAATGAAGGTTCAGGTATATCGCTTTGACCCAGAGCTGCTTGCCCAAGGAAAGTTCGACGAGTTTGAGGTGCCGATTCCCACAGGAGAAGACAGCTGGTCGGTGATGGATGTGCTGGATTACATCTCGCTGGAGTTGGACCCCTCGCTGGCCTATTACAGGCACAGTGCCTGCAATCACGGCATCTGCGGCCGCTGTGTTTTGCAAGTGAACGGAAAAACCCGCTTGGCTTGCCTGCACATTGTGGACCCCGGGCAGCCCCTTGTATTGGAACCGGCTGCAAAACGCCAGCGCGTACGCGACCTGGTAACAAAGGATAAGACCTGAAAAGAAGGAGGAACGACTATGAATTCAGCGTATTCTGCCGGCGCCCATGCCTCGTTGTTTGGCTATATTGCCAGGGAGGTAATGCGGCGCCACCCGGAGGACGGCGAAGCCGTTTTGGAAAAGGCGGTAATCCAGTATGGGCATGAGAGGGGCGCCCGGATGCGCAGACGTGCTCTTACCGATGGGCTGCCGCTGAACATGTCAACCTATCTGCTTTACCGGGAATATCCGGTGGACCCTGCCGAATTTGGGGGGCCGGAATGCCATGAGCCGAATGGGGATTTTCATTCCACCCCCACCAAATGCCCCTGGAGCAGCAAATGGAAGCAGCTGGGCCTGGAACAGTACTGCGGGATTTACTGCCGGCATGTGGACCGTGCGCTGGCAGAGGGATTCGATCCGGGCTGTGTGATCGACTCGCTGGGGAACCTGACCGACGGAGCCGGGCACTGTGATCTTTACTTTCGCGGTGTGAATATTTCGGACCCGGCGGTGGCGGAAAAGATGCGCACTTGGGGCCCCCGGATCAAAAATTCGGCGGCGCTGAAAAACTGGGATTACCAGCTGGCCCATACCTATGCCTCGTTTGCTGCCTCCCTTGGGGAGCACTATTCGGCCGGTGAGGCGCAGGTAATTATGCAAAAGGCACTGGAATGCTTTGAAGAGGAATACGGCGCGGGCGCGGCCAAGGAATTTATGGCGCTGACCGACCTGGATTTTGCCAGCACAGCGGATTATGCTGGCGCATAAAGACCTGCGGTATCGCGCGGGATTGTGAAAGGAGAAAACAGTTATGGCGAAAAAAGCAAGATCTTCCTGGTTCTGGGTGGCTTTGATGCTGCTGAACGCTCTGCTTTTTGCAGCGGGAGACGCCTGCAATAAGTATGTAATCGGCATCCCCATGTGGGAAAAGGTGTTTTTGAGAAGCCTTATCGGCCTGATATTCATCGTGTTTACCTTTGTGCAGAGCAAAGATAAATTTGTGGTGGGGAACTGGCCCTGGCAGCTGGCCCGCGCGGTGGTGGGCTTCATGGTCACCTATACCACATTTTTTGCGGCGGTGAACATGCCGTTGGGCGATTTTACCACGGTGAAAAATCTGGGCCCCATGTTCGCCATCATTTTTACGGTGCTGATCCTGAAAGACAAGCTGAATAAATTTGCCATTCCGGGCATGGTGGTTTCTTTTATTGGCCTTCTGATTATCACGCCGCCGCAGTTTGGCGCCAGCATCGTACCCATGCTGGTGGCGATCGCAGCAGCTATGTTCATTGGTATGCTGGAGGTCTGCGGGCGCGCTTTGCGCAAATACTCGAACCCCAGCAGCGTGATGCTGATTTCGATGGTATTTATGACCGCGGTGTCGGGCGTTTTGATGCTCACGGACGGCCAGCCCTTTGTGATGCCGCCGGCCTCTATGCTGCTGGCCATTTTGGGCATTGCGATCCTGCCCACCTTCTCGCAGCATTTGGGTGTTTACATTGGCTTTAATGTGAGCCCGGTAAAGACCATGGTCTACAACTACGCGGGACCCATTTGGGCGGTGCTACTGGGATTTGTGTTCTTTGGTGAAGTTCCCACCCTGCAGTTTGCGATAGGTGCTGTGTTCATTTTGGGCGGCGGAGTTTTCAGTGCGCTGAAAAACCGGCCGGAGGCCGACAAAAAAGACGCCGACCCGGAGCCGGCCGAGACCAAAGCGTGATTCCTCTCTTTCTCTCTCAGCCCGCGCCCGTCCGGCGGCTGCCGGGCGGGCGCGGCGCAGCGAGGAAGCCGGCTTTGCTGAAAGGAGCAATTCAGCTTGAATACAAACAAATATACCTTCAAGTGCAGGGTCTTGGGCAGGGGTGGTCACGGCGCTATGCCGGACAAAACTGTGGATCCGGTGGTGGCCGCCGCACAGGTGATCTGCGTGCTGGAAGGAGCCGCCGGCGCCCTGGGCGCAGTGCTCCAATGGCGGCGGGCCGAGGGTGGCACACGTTTCAACATCATCCCCGAAAGTGTGCTGCTGGAGGGCGTGCTTGTGGCGGAGGAAAAAACTGCCCCAGAATGCGTGCGGCAGCTGGAGCTTGCTGCCCGGCAGGCAGCGGCGGCCCTGCGGGCCGGATGCGAAATGGATTTTTTGCTGGGGGGAATGTAAAATGGAGCGGGATATCTGCGCGCTGGTAGAAAAGGAATACGCGTTTATGGTGGAAACCCGACGCCATTTACACCGCCACCCGGAACCGAGCGGACAAGAGGAACAAACGGCCCTGTTTGTGGCGGGGCAACTGCAAGCCAAGGGCATTGAATGCCGCCGGCTGCCTCAGCACGGGGTGATCGGACGCATTTACGGCTCGCGACCCGGCAAGGTGCTGGCCCTGCGGGCGGACATGGACGCGCTGCAGATGCAGGAAACAGCCCAAGTTCCGTATTGCTCTCAGCGGCCCGGGGTGATGCACTCCTGCGGGCATGACGGTCATACCGCCGCCCTGCTGGGGGCAGCGGGGATATTGGCCCAGCTGAGGGAAGATTTCTGTGGAGAGGTGAGACTTTTATTTCAACCCTCTGAAGAAAACTGCCAAGGGGCCAGGAGCATGATCCAGGCCGGTGCGCTGGAGAACGTGGAAAGCATTTTTGGTATGCATGTTGACTTGGGACAGCCCGCAGGGCGTTTTGACATCAGCACGGGAGTGCGCACCTGCGCTGCGGACCGGTTTATCCTTTGCTTTTCCGGCAGGCCGCTGCGTGAAGGCAGCCAAGCCATCCGAGCCGCGGCGGCGGCCGTTTTGGCGCTGCAGACCTTAGCCAGCCGGGAGGTGAGCCCCAAAACGGTGTTTGCCTTTTCCTGCTGCCGGATCGCAGGGGGGATGAACGAAAAGGACGACCGTGTGACGGTGGAGGGGACCTGCCGCTACTCTGACGAGGCTCTGTGCGGCGCGCTGGCGGAAAAAATTCGGCGGATCGCCCAAAACACCGCTGCCCCCTATGGAGTGAGCGCCGAGTTGAAGCTGGAGCATATTGCTTACCCCTTGGTAAACCAGCCGCATCCCAGCCGGATAGCCTGCGAGAGCGCGGCCCAATTGTTCGGAAATCAATGTCTGGCTCAGAGCGGTGCGGATTCGGTTTCAGAGGACTTTGCGGAGTACCTGCAGGTGGTGGAGGGCTGTTACGGCAAATTGGGCGCAAACCACAGCGATATGCGCCTTAGCTGCCCCAACCACAACCCCGGTTTTGATATGAACGAACGGGCGCTTTATTATGGCGCGGCCTTGTTTGTGCAGTATGCGCTGAACGTTCTGAGCAGCCCTCTGGGCCTTGAGGGACGAAAGCGCCAGCGAGAGGAGGAAAAATAAAAATGGACTCCGAACGGCTTACCGTGAAGACTAAGGTATGTTATGCGGCCAGCGAGGCCGGTATGCTGATCATCTCGTATACCCTGGCGACCCAACTCATGTTTTTCATGACCGATTTTTTGGGGATCACTGCGGCAGCGGCAGGCACAATGTTTTTGGTGGCGCGCATTTGGGATGCAGTGAACGACCCCATGATGGGGATTATTACCGAGCGCAGCTATGCCCGCTGGGGCAAGTATCGCCCATGGCTTTTGATCGGCGGTATTCCGCTGGCGGTCTCGCTGTTTTTAAACCTGAACAATGTGCATTTCGGCGCGCAAAACCTGCTGTATATGTATGTGGTATATATCCTATTTGGAATGGCTTATACCGTGGCGTTCATTCCCTACACCACCATGCTCAGCAACCTGGCCCGCACCCCTCAGGACCGGGCGTCGCTCTCGTCCATCAAAGGGGGATTTCAGGGGGGCGGCGTGTTGATCGCCTCGGTGCTGACCGTGCCGCTGCTACAGTTCTTTGGCAAGGGCAAGATTACCGCTGACGGATTTGGCAAGGTGGGGATTATTTACGGCGCCCTTGCCCTGGCGCTGTTCTGCGTTACTTTTTTCATGGTAAAGGAACGGCCTGTACAGGCGCCCACTCCCCCCAAGTACACTGCAAAGCTGCTGGCCCGGCTTATTTTTAAAAACCGCAACCTGATGCTGATCGTGGTCATGTATTTTTTCATGTACCTGCGTATCTTTTTGAGCAACTCGGCAGCGATCTATTATTTTACCTACTCCCGAAACAACGTGGGGATCATGCCCGTTTACATGGCGATCTCCTCGGTGGTGAATATTCTGGCCGCTGTTTTCGCGCCGCGGCTTACCAAACGGTTGGGGAAACGCACTCTTACCATTCTGAGCGTGCTGGTGTGTGTGGTCTCTTATGGAGGGCTGTACGCCGCCCGCAGCGCCAGCGTGCCTGTATTCCTGGCAGCGGCTATGGTGACCTGGCTGGGCGGCTCGGTGCCATATGCGCTGATTTGGGCTTTTGTGGCGGACGTGACCGACGAAACTGAGCGCCGCGAAGGCTTCCGGGCGGACGGAATCTTATATTCGGTGACCAGTTTTGCAAACAAATTTTCAGGCGCTATTTCCGGGTTTGTGAGCGGCGCTGTTTTAGGAGCCACCGGTTATGTGGCAAACCAGGCACAGACTAATACCGCCCTATTTGGGATCGACGCCATCATGTTCATCCTGCCTGCTCTGTGTATGGTGGGAGTGGTGATCGCCATGCTGCTGTATCGCCCGGAAAAGCAGGAAGAAAAATAGCACAAGGGGACGGCCTGCCGATAAAAAAGCCCGCGCTGCAGTCGATTTGCAGCGCGGGCTTTTTTGGTGTTGGAAAAACAGAAGCTCATACAGGCTGCTGGCAGGCCGCCACCCGGCGGCCGAGTAGCAAAAACAGCCGCACCAGCGCCACGGTGAGCAGGATGTGGAACAGGCCGGTCACGCCGCTGAGGGCGGCGTCCGGGCCTTTGGCCAGGGCCAGGCCGAAGACCTGGGCAAAGCCGCGCAGGCTCATCATGACGGCGGCCCCCACAACGCCGATGTTGTACAGCAGGAAGACGCCCTTGAATTTGCCGTCGGCCCAAAGGCCGAAGCACTTTTCCAGGGCCAGCAGCACCAGGCAGAACAGCATACCCAGCGCAAACAGGTGGGTGTGCACCCGCCCCAGGGCGGTGGGCGCGGTGTAGTGCAGGAACTTGGTGGCCTCGCGGAAGACGACCCCCATCACGATGCCGGCGACGCCATAGGCAAACGCGGCGTTCAGCAGTTTTTTCATACCGATCCCCTCCTTATTTAATATTAGTTCTTATTATAAGTTACAGGAAAGGATTTTGCAAGCCCCGGCGGCCTTCGCGCTGTAAAATTGAAACAAAACAGGAAAGCGGAGGGAAGCAGAACTGCTTCCCTCCGCCGGTGTGAACGCTGCGGTGCAGGGGCAAATACCCCCTGCGCCTTATTCCTGTGGTTGGACCCTGGAATGGAGGAGGATGTAGAACTCTTCCTGGCTGGGCTGATACTTTTTTTCGAGCGGTTCAAAATCCCGGTCGAAGCGCTGGGCCTGCTGCTCGTCGAACTGCAGGGCAGGGCTGTCGTAATAGACCCATTTTCTGCCGTCCAGCACGCCGGGCTTTAATTCCTTTACCAGCATGGCACAGGGGAACACCCCGTTTTCCAGGCAGACGTTGTATTTTTGGCAGCTTTTGAAGCCGCGGCCCACGTAATTGCCGGGGGCGCCGAAGATCACGATCAGATCATAGCCAAGCCCGAGGGCCCTTTCAAAGGAAGCTTCCAGCAGCCGCTTGCCGTAGCCCTGCCGCTGGTATTCCGGCAAAATGCTCACCGGCCCAAAGGTGAGGATCGGCTTTTTCCGGCCGGTTTCGTCCACCAGCGTTGCTTTTGTGTACATGATGTTTCCGATCACCTGGCCGCCGAGCTCGACCACCAGGTCGAGTTCGGGCAGAAAATCTTCGTGCCCGCGCAGGATATGGGCCAGATAATGCTCTGAGCAGCCGGGCACATAAAGATTGTAAAAAGCGCTTCTGGTGATCTCTTCGACCCTTCTGTAATCTGCCGGGGTTTCGCTGCGGATGAGGATTTCTGTGGCTTTTTGAGAAGTTTCGGTACTGATGTGTTTCATGAATAAGCTCCTTGTGAAGATAAACCCCGAACCGCCCGACCTGGCTTTTTTTCAAAAAAGAGCGGCATGCCGTCAGATGCGGCGGCTCCAGCTGTGGCGGCTGACGAGGGCCAAGAGGGGAAAGATCTCCAGCCGGCCCAACAGCATGTCCGCCGTGAGCACCAGCTTGGGCAGGTCGCCGAAGGCGGCGTAGTTTGCCATGGGACCCACCACCCCGAAGCCGGGGCCGATGTTGTTGATGCAGGCGAACACCGCCGAGAAGTTGCTTTCCAGGGGGAAGCCGTCCAGCGAAATGAAGATAAAACTGGCAAACACGATGAACCAGTAGGCCGCAAGATACGCCGATACGCCCTGTTGCACCTCGTCCTCCACCACCTTGCCGTTCACATGCACCAGTTGCACGCTGCGGGGGCGCAGGGTGCGCCGGATGTTGCACCGCAGCACCTTGGCCATGATGACCAGGCGGATGACCTTTACGCCGCCGCCGGTGCTGCCCGCGCAGGCGCCGATCAGCATGAGGCAGAGAAGGATCGCCTTGGAGAAGGCGGGCCAGAGATCAAAGTTCACAGTGGAAAAGCCGGTGGTGGTCATGATGCTGCTGACCTGGAAGAAGGCGTGGCGCACGCTTTCGCCCCAGCTTGCCATCATGGGGCGGATGTTCCAGGCGATCAGCCCGCCCGCCGCCAGCAGCACCAGGATATAACAGTGCAGCTCTTCGTCTTTGGCGGCCAGCTTGAAGCGCCGCAGCAGCAAAAGATAATAGATGCTGAAATTCACCCCGAACAGGGCCATAAAGATGGTGACCACCCATTGCAGGTAGGGGGTATAGCTGGCCATGCTGTCGGCCTTTACGCCAAAGCCGCCGGTGCCGGCGGTGCCGAACGCGGTGCACAGGCTTTCGAACAGGGGCATGCCGCCGCCCAACAGGAACAGAACGCACAGCGCGGTGAGAAACACGTACATGGCGTACAGGATCTTGCTGGTCTGCCCCAGGCGCGGGGTGAATTTGCCCACGCTGGGGCCCGGGCTCTCGGCGCGCATCAGGTAAAAAGCGCCGCTTTTGCGCCCGGCCGGCACAATGGCCAGCGCAAACACCAGAATGCCCATGCCCCCCAGCCAATGGGTGCTGCTTCGCCAGAACAAAAGCCCCCGGCTCATCTGCCCGGGGTCGGCAAGGATCGAGGCGCCGGTGGTGGTAAAGCCGCTGACCACCTCGAACAGGGCGTCCACATAGCGGGGGATCTGGCCGCTCAGATAGAAGGGCAGGCAGCCCAGCAGCGACATGACCACCCAGCAAAGGCCCACCGTAACGAACGCCTCCTGGGCAAAAAAACCGCCCTTGGCGCGGCGGCCGGCCAGCAGCAGCGCCGCCGCGGCAAGGCCCATGAGGGCCAGCGAAACCGCAAAGGCCAGGGCCACGTCGCCCTCGCCGTCGACCCAGCACCAGGCAAGGCTGGGCACCATAAAAGCCATTTCCACCAGCAGGATCAGGCCGATGGTGTGGCTTACAACACGAAAGTTCAAGGCCGCAACTCCTTTTTTGCCCCGCCTTCCAGGCGGGCGTGTTCATGCAAAGATATCGTTCATGCGCCGGAACTGGCTTTGGCGGGTCGTTACCACGATGGCGGTATCGCCGGTCTCATAATGGGAAGCGCCGTCCGGGATGATGGTGTCGGGGCCGCGGGTGATGCAGGAGATCAGTACCCCCGGCTTTACGGGCACGTCCTTCAGGGGCACGCCCCGGTGAAGGACCGTGTCGTCCACCCGGAATTCCATCGCCTCGGCCGCGCCCTCGGCGATGTGGTGCAGCGCCAGGATGCTGCCGGTCTTATTCTGCATGGCGCGCACATACCTTGTGATGAGGGCGCTGCACAGTTCTTTGGGGCTGACCACGCTGCCCACGCCCATGTCCATGAACATGTGGCCGTATTCCAGCCGGTTGACCTTGGTGACCACCTTGCGCACGCCCTGGGCGTGGCCATACATGCTGATGACGATGTTTTCTTCGTCCATGCCGGTGAGGGTGACGAGGGCGTCGGTCTGGGCAAGCCCCTCGCTGGCCAGCAGGGCCTGGCTGGAACCATCGCCCCAGACCACCGAGGCGCCGGGCAGCTGGTCGGCCAGAAGCCGGGCGCGGGCGCGGTCCTGCTCCACAATTTTGACCGAGACGCGGGCGTCCAGAAGGCGCTGGGCCAGGTAATAGCTCACCCGGCCGCCGCCCACCAGCATGACCTGGCGGATCTTTTGCTTTGTGATGCCCAGATTTTTGATGAGCTGGGCCAAGTTCACCGCCCGGGCGGTGACAAAGATGCGGTCGCCCCGGCGCAGCACAAAGCTGCCGTCCGGGATGGTGACCTCGCCCTCGCGCAGCACCGCGCACACCAGCACCTTGACCTGGGCGATCTGGTAGAGCTGGTGCAGGGGAACGCCGTCCAGGCGGCTGCCCTCGTCGATGCGCAGGCCCACGATCTCGACCCGGCCCTTGGCAAAGCCGTCGCGCCGGATGAAGCTGGGAAATTGCAGCAGGTGAAAGATCTCGCGCGCGGCCGAAAGCTCCGGGTTGATGGTGAGCGAAAGGCCCAGTTCCTCGCGCATGACGTACAGCTGCTCGGAATATTCGGGGTTGCGCACCCGGGCGATGGTGTGGATGCGGGGGTTCAGCTTTTTGGCCGTGAGGCAGCACAGCAGATTGATCTCGTCGGCGCTGGTGGCGGCGATCAGCAGCTCGGCCTCGTTCACCTTGGCCTGCCGCAGCGCTTCCAGGGTGGCCGCGTTGCCCTGCACCGCCATTACGTCGTCGAGGTACATGTTGGCCTGCAATACGTGGGGGTTGGAATCGACGATGGTCACGTCGTGGCCCTCGTGCAGCAGCTGCCGGGTGAGGGCGATGCCCACCTTGCCGTCGCCGGCGATAATGATCTTCATGCCTGGCACTCCCTGTTCTTTGTGATGGGAAAACGGGCCCCGCGGCCCGCACAAAACACAGCGCGCCCCGCCGCCCCAAGGGACCTGCGCCGCGCACTTACTTATACTATAACCGCACAGCGAAAAAGAAGCAAGTGACAAAGACGCTTTTTCGCCAAAACCGGCGCCGGGACCGGACAAAAAGCGCTTTTTGCAAAAAGAGCAGGGGGCGCGCCGCCCCGCGAAACCGCCTTGCCGGGCCCGGGGATGCGGCGGCTTTTTCTTGACATGGGCCGCCGCGTGGGATACCATAAAGATAAGAAAGGGCGGCATGCCGCCGCCCGCAAATTTGGGACGGAGCGAAGATGCAGAACGCAAAAAATGGTTATATCCTGGCCGGCACCGAGGCGTTCACCCGGGGGGAACTGGACAACGTGGCCCTGGCTGAAAATGCGGTGTGCCTGGAACAGACGGCGGGCCGCTATGTGCTGTATGGGTGCTACACCTCGCCGGTGATCGCTTTCCCGCCGTTTACAGAACTGGCCATGAGCTGGAACGCCGAAACCCCGCAGGGCACGGTGGTGGAGGCGCAGGCCCGGGTGCTGGTAGACGGCGCATGGAGCGGCTGGATGAGCTTTGGCAAGTGGAGCCCGTACCTTTCGCGGGCCAGCGCCTGCCAACCGCCCGCAGCCCCGGCCTATCTGCAGGGCGACACGGTGCATATCCCCCAGGGGCGCGCGATCCAGGCGCAGCTGCGCATTTACCTTTATACCGACGACGAGCGCCAGAGCCCCAGCGTGCGGCTGCTGGCGGCCAGCGTGCGCCCGGCGGAGTGGACCCAGGAGCCCGCCGCGCCCTATGGCCGCCTGCTGCGGCTGCCCGCCTACAGCCAGCAGGTGCGGGACCCGGCGCTGCGCCAGGGCATGAGCGCGGCCGCCGCGCTGGCGAGCCTTGTGAACCGCTGGGGGCAGGACGCGCTGCCCGAGGAGCTGGCTCACGCCATGTTTGACCACGGCGGCCCCGGCTGCCACAACCACGCCTTCGCCGCGGCCCTGGCAGGCGCCTACGGCTACGAGGCGTACCTTGCGTACCTGGACCCGGCGGCGGTGTGGAACCATGTGAAGCTGGGCGAGTCGGTGGCGCTGGAGGCGCACTACGCCGCCACGCCCGAGGACGCGCAGGCCACCGGCCTGCCCCTGCTGCCCGGCGCGTTTGCAAACGGCGAAAACCAGCTGATGGCGCTGCGCGGGTTCGAGCTGGCGGGCGACACGGCGTTCGCCCTGGTAAACGACAGCCTGGCGCCCAGCGACCGGGAGGCCGAGCACCGCTATAAGGCCGACGATCTTTGGAAGGCATACAGCGGCCGGGCCCTGCTGGTGCGGGGCAGGCACAAGGGGCAGGGCGCAGGCAGCCCCGGCCGCCGCCACGCCGCGCTGCGGCCGCTGCCCCAGGTGGGCGCTTACATGTTCCAGGCCGAGGGGGGCGAGGACCAGCCCCTGCCCGCAGAGTTTGCAGGCACGATTGCCTGCGCGGTGCAGGACGGCACGGCCCACGCCACCACTGCCCACAAGCATTTTTGCTACGTGCAGGCGGCGGCCGACGGCGGCGTGCACCTGCCGCCGGAATTGCTGGGCGAAAGCAAAAAGATTACGGTTTACGCCATCTGGCCCAGCGGCTGCACGCTGGTGGGCGAGGTGAACACATCCGGATAAACCGGCCCGCCGGGCCGGAAAAAGAAGGGGGTCATACCATGGAACGCACCATCATTGCACTGAGCCGCGAATACTGCACCGGGGGCATCGGCATCGCCCGCCAGGTGGCCGAAACGCTGGGAGTGCCTTTTTACGACAAGGAGCTGATCACCCTTGCCGCCAAGGAGAGCGGCCTTTCGGAGGAGGCGGTGGCCGCCAGCGAAAAGCGCCGCACGGGCAGCCTTTTGTACGGCCTTTACACCATGGGGGCCGACCTGCCCCTGAGCGACCAGGTGTATATCATTCAGAGCAAGGTGATCCAGTCGCTGGCGGAAAAGGGGCCCTGCGTGATTGTGGGCCGGTGCGCGGACTATGTGCTGCGGGACGACGAGCGCCTGCTGAGCGTGTTTTTGCACGCGCCCGCCGACTACCGGAGAAAGTGGGGCCTTGCACAAAAGCAGCTGCCCGCGGACCTGGACGACCGCGCCCTGGAAGCGCTGATCGAAAAGGAGGACAAACGCCGCGCGGGCTACTACAACTATTACACCGAATACCGGTGGGGCGCCGCCGAGCACTACGACCTGTGCCTGAACGCAGAGCTGGGACCGGAGCTGTGCGCGGGGCTGATTTTGCAGGCGACCGGAAGAAAATAAAAGAAAAGCCGCGTTATCTCTTGACAATAGTATGACTTTGTGCTAATAATAAAAGGGATAAGGCATTGCAAATAAGCATTTTAGGCCAGCTGCCGGCGTCCGCGGGCGGCTGGCTTTTTTGCGGCCACAACCACAATTTTGTTCACAGGAGGGCTTTTTGAACATGTATGATCTGGTGATCGTGGGCGCCGGCCCGGCCGGCATTTTTACCGCGCTGGAGCTGCTGCGCAAGGGTTCAAAGCAAAAAATGCTGATCGTGGAGAAGGGCCGCCCGGTGGAAAAGCGCCACTGCCCCAAGGCCGAAACCGGCCGCTGCATGAACTGCAAGCCCTACTGCCACATTACCACGGGCTTTTCGGGCGCGGGCGCCTTTTCGGACGGCAAGCTGAGCCTGTGCTATGAGGTGGGGGGCGATCTGCCCAGCCTGATCGGCGAACAGTTTGCCCAGGAATTGATGGACTACACCGACGGTATTTACCTGGAATTCGGCGCGGACCCCCACGTGGAGGGGGTGTACGACGGCGAGGAGATCAAGGAGATCCGCAAGAACGCCATCCAGGCGGGGCTGAAGCTGGTGGACTGCCCCATCCGCCACCTGGGCACCGAGAAGGCCCAGGGGCTGTATCTGGCCATTCAGAACTACCTGGCCGAGCACGGGGTGGAAATGCTGTTCGGCACCGAGTGCACCAACATCCTTTTGGAGGGCGACCAGTGCCTGGGCGTGCGGGTGCGGGAGAACGGGGGCGCGGAGCGCGAGGTGCGGGCAAAGCGCACGGTGATCGCCACCGGCCGCCGCGGCGCGGACTGGCTGGAGAACATCTGCGCGGAGCACGGCATCGCCCACAAGCCCGGCACGGTGGACATCGGCGTGCGGGTGGAGGTGCGCAACGAGGTGATGGAAAAGGTGAACAAGGTGCTGTATGAGTCCAAGCTCATCGGCTACCCCAAGCCCTTTAAAAACAAGGTGCGCACCTTCTGCCAGAACCCGGGCGGCTTTGTGAGCCAGGAGAACTACGACAACGACCTGGCGGTGGTGAACGGCCACTCGTATAAGGAAAAGAAGAGCCCCAACACAAACCTTGCCATTTTGTGCAGCCACAACTTCACCGAACCCTTCAACCAGCCCATCGAGTACGCCCAAAAGGTGGGCGAATTGACCAACATGCTGGGCGCGGGGCACATTATGGTGCAGCGCTACGGGGATATTTTGGACGGCAAGCGCACCTGGGCCAAGGAGCTGAGCCAGTCCAACGTGAAGCCCACGCTGGTGGACGCGGTGGCGGGCGACATCACCGCCGCCATGCCCTACCGGGCCATGACCAACATTGTGGAGTTCATCCAGATGCTGGACCAGGTGGTGCCGGGCTTTGCCAGCGGCGAAACCCTGCTGTACAGCCCCGAGCTGAAATTTTACTCGAACCGCATCCGCATGGACGCGGACCTGGTGACCAACATCCGCGGCCTGCACTGCCTGGGCGATTCCTCCGGGTGGACGAGGGGGCTGATGATGTCCAGCGTGATGGGCGTGCTGATGGGGCAGAAGATCATGCAGTGGGAAAACCGCTGAACTGTAAAATAGAAGAGGGCCGCGCGGCAGCTTCAACTGCCGCGCGGCCCTCTTTTTGCTGCCCATAGGTTTTTTCTATCGCCGGGATAGTATTAAAGTATTTTACACATAAAAACTTTCCTGTTACCATGAAAATATGGAGAAAAACCATAAAAGCGGGCGGAGCGTACGGCCGCCCACACAAGGAAACGAGGGACTGATTTGAAACAGTGCAAGGTGTTTGTGCCCTTTGGGGCGCTAGGGGCGGGCATCAGCGACGAGGCATTTGAACGGGGCGTTGCGCTGGGGCCGGACATCATTTCCACCGACGCGGGCTCCACCGATTCCGGGCCCTATTATCTGGGCTCGGGCAGGGGCAAGTACGCCCGGCGGGCGGTAAAGCGCGATATGGAGCGGCTCATCCAGGCGGCCCACGCGCTGCACATTCCCATCACGGTGGGCTCGGCGGGCACCTGCGGGTCCGACCTGGGGGTGGATGAGCTGGCGGCCATCTGCCAAGAGATCTGTGGGGAGCAGGGCATCAGCGCAAAGCTGGCGAAGATCTATACCCAGCAGGCCCCGCAATATCTGAAAGAAAAATACCGCGCTGGCCGGGTGCGGGCCCTGGAGGGCGCGCCGGACATCACCGAGGCCGTGTTCGACGAGTGCAGCACCATCGTGGGGCTGGCAGGGGCCGAACCCTTTATGGAGGCGCTGGGCCAGGGGGCGGACATCGTGGTCTGCGGCCGCGCCACGGACACTGCGGTGATCGCGGCGTACCCGCTGATGAAGGGCTGCGATGCGGCGGCCTGCTGGCATGCGGCGAAGACCGCCGAGTGCGGCGGGTTATGCACCACCGACCCACAGGGGGGCGGCGTATTTTTGACCATCGACGAGACCGGGTTCACGGTAGAAGCCACCGCACCGGGCAGCCGCTGCACCCCCTACAGCGTATCGGCACATCTGCTGTATGAGAACGCAGACCCCATTCGGCTGACCGAGCCGGGCGTGGTGGTGGATACCGCGGCCTCGCGCTATACCCAGCTTGAAAACGGGCGGGTGCGGGTGGAGGGAACGCGCCTGGAACGTACGCCCTACACCATGAAGCTGGAGGGCGCCAGCCCGGCGGGCTACCAGACCATCTCGCTGGTAGGAATCCGGGACCGGGGCGTGATGCAGGACCCCCTGCGCTGGCTGAAAAACCTTTCGCAGTATATGGAGAGCGCCCTGCAAAAAATGGGGGTACCCGGTGAGAGCTACCGCTATGAGCTGCGGCCCTATGGCTACAACGCGGTGTACGGCGGCCCGGTGCCGGAGGGCTACGTGCCCAACGAGCTGGGCGTGATGCTGACCGTGACCGCCGACACCCAGGAACTGGCCACCCAAGTGGCTAAGGCGTTCAACCCGTATCTTTTGCATTTCCCGGTGCACCGGGATCAGCAGCTGCCCTCGTTCGCGTTCCCCTATTCCCCGGCGGAGACCGAGCGGGGCCGGCTGTACGCATTCCGGCTGTACCATGTGGCGGAGCTGGACGACCCGCTGGAGGGCTGCCGCATATGCTGTGAGACCATTGGAAAGGAGGCGGGGCGGAATGAGTAAGCTGGGCGAAACGGCAAGCTATGTGCGCTCGAAGAACGCGGGGCCCTTTTGGGTCACGGTGGACATTTTTTGCGGCAGCGAGGCCGCCTATGAACAGGTGGCGCGATCGCCGAACCTGAATGCCCGGCGGCTGGCGCAGCTGCTGGGCGTGCGGCCCGAAGGCATGAAGCTTTTCCGGCTGCCGGCGCTGCGGGTGGTAAAGGTGTCGTACCCGAGGGAGCAGCCCCAGGGTTCGCCCGGCGAGCGGGACATGCACTCCGGCCAGCAATATATCCCGCTGCTGGACATGGAATTATGACTGTTTAAGGAAAAGGAGTGAGGAAGATGGTCGTTTTTGTTGGCTTTTTAATGATCGCGGCGCTGATCCTGGCACTGGTAAAGTTTAAGGTGCTGCCGCTCAGCGTATTTGCCACGCTGCCGGTATTGGCCGCGCTGGCGCTGGGCTTTGGCGTGACCGATGTGATGACTATGCTGGCAAAGGGCGTGATCAGCGTGCTGCCTACGGCGGCGCTGTTTATCGGCTCCATCACCTATTTCGGCATCATGACCGATGTGGGCCTGTTTGAACGGCCGGTGAACTGGCTGACCAGGCGTATCCATCCCAGCGTGTTCGGGGTGCTGGCGGTGGCGATCTGCGTGGCCATGATCTCGCACCTGGACGGCTCGGGCACCACCACCATTATGGTGACCGTGCCCGCCATGCTGCCCATTGCCCGCAAGCTCAAGGTGCGGGCGCTGGCCGTGGCGTTCATTGTGACCATGACCATTGGCGTGATGAACTTTTTACCCTGGGGCGGGCCGCTGGGCCGCGCCTCGGTGGTGGTGGGGGTGGACACCGTGACCCTGTGGAAGCAAATCCTGCCTGTGCAGATCCTGGGCATTGCGCTTTTGTTCGTGAGCGCCTGGCTGGTGGCAAAGCAGGAGGAGCGCAGGGGCTTTGCCGCAAAGGCGCCCGAGGAGACCGATGCACAGCAGGCCGAGACCGTTGAAAACGAACTGCGCCGCCCCGGGCTTTACTGGTGGAACCTGGCCCTGACCGCTGTGGTGCTGGCGCTGCTGTTTGTGGGCTGCCCCGCGTTCCTGCCCTTTTTGGCGGGTATCGGCATTGCGTTGCCGCTCAACTATGCAAAGCAGGGCGAGCGCGCCCAGACTGCCCGTATCAAGGCGCAGGCCGGCAATGTGCTGCCCATGATCCTGACCATCATCGGCGCGGGCATGTTTTTGGGCGTTTTGCAGGACAGCGGCATGATCGAGCAGATGGCCGCCGCGGTGGCGGGGCTGATCCCGGCGGCGCTAGGCCAGTTCATGCACGTTATTATGGGCATTCTGGCTATTCCCATGTCGCTTGTATTCGAGGCCGACACCATGAACTACGGCATCCTGCCGGTAGTGGCGCAGATCGGTTCGAGCTATGGTATCTCCCAGACTGCCAGTGCGCTGGCGATTGCCATTGGGCACAACATGGGCATTGGGCTGTGCATGACCAACGCCACCGTGTATTTTGCGCTTGGATTATACGGACTGGAATATGGAGAAACGATCAAGTACAGCTTTTGGAAGACCCTGGCCTTTGGAGCGGTGTTGGTGTTGTTCGGCGCGGTGATCGGGGTCCTGTGACCTGCAAAAGCGGGCTGCCGCGGGCTGCGGTGGCCCACTTTTGATTGACGGAGGCAGAGCGAAAGGGTATGATAAAAAAAGGGGTGCGGCCTGTGGATATCAAGGAATACCGCTACGTGTGGGAGATCGCGCGGCAGGGCGGGGTTTCCCGCGCGGCCAGGGCGCTGTATATCGCGCAGCCCTCGCTGAGCGCTTATCTGAAAAGCCTGGAAAGCCGGCTGGGGGTGCAGCTGTTTGAGCAGGCCGAGGGCAAGCTGCGCCCCACCGCCGCAGGGCGGGTGTATCTGGAGCACGCCCGGCAGATCCTGGCCATTGACGGGGCGCTGATGGAGGAGCTGGAAGGCATAAAAACCAATTGCAGGGGGCTGGTGCGCATTGGGGTGCCGGTGACCCGCAGCGGTTTTATTCTGCCGGGGCTGTTGGAGGCCCTGCACCGGGAACACCCCGGCGTTCAGGTGCAGGTGTTCGAGGGGATCTCGAAGGAGCTGGAAGAAAAGGTGTACCACCGGGAAGTGGACTTTATTTTGGTGAACCGCCCCTTTAAAGAATATGAGCTGGAATTCCGCCCCCTGTTCGAGGAGGAAACCGTGGTGGTAGTGCCAAAGGGGTTTGCCGCCTGCACGCAGGGCAGGGCCGGCGGGGCGGGGGGATACCCGGGCATTGAAATAGGCGGGCTGGAACAGACGCCCTTTGTGCTGCTCACGGCCGGGCAGCGGCTGCGGCAGGTGGCGGACGGGCTGTTTTTACAGGCGGGGATCAAGCCCCGGGTGGTGATGGAGACGCACAGCGCCGTGACCGCGTACAGCCTGGCCTGCGCGGGCTTTGGGGCCTGCTTTTCCCACGATACGCTGTGCGGGGAAAAGCCGGACGGGCGGGTGCGGGTATTCTCCATCGCGCCGGCGCCGATCCTGCGGCAATTCGTGGCGGCCTGGCCGAAAAACTGCCCGCCCACCGGCCCGGCCCAGGCCGTGCTGGAAACCGTGGTGCGCTGCATGGAGGGCAGCGGCCTGCCCAAGGCCAGCTGGTGAGAAGAACAACAGGATTCAACACAAAAGCGCCTGTCTGTGGAAAACATGTTTTCCACAGACAGGTGTTTTAAGTTTCAGGTGGTTCAATGACGAATTTGTCTTTCGCATAATCCAAAGCCAGACCGAGAAGTTCGTTGCGGCTGCGGTTGGTCCTTTGGGCCAGTTTCTCGTAATATTGCAGGATGGATAGATCAACGCGCACGGAAAAGGTCACGGCTTCTGTTTTGGGAGAGATTTTTAGTTCAGACATAATAAAAACCCTGCAACTTTCATTTAAATCTTAAATAGTGTCTACACAAGATCAGGTCAAAACAGTACACCAAATAGCAATGCAAC